>Ga0182012_10000636_pt1 | contig 38771 bp, 38 predicted proteins | sample 612S2SmetaG_FD_120486 | JGI IMG/M metagenome (GOLD analysis project Ga0182012, IMG submission 120486) | Permafrost microbial communities from Stordalen Mire, Sweden - 612S2S metaG | ecosystem: Environmental > Terrestrial > Soil > Wetlands > Permafrost | place: Sweden: Stordalen | collected...
AATTAATTATTCGTGTATATACTCGGTCCCCGGACTAACCCGACTACGGAGTTTTATCATGGCAGCGAAAGCAAAGAAGGCGAAGAAGAAGGCAGCTAAGAAAAAGGCCGCTAAGAAGAAATAGGCCTTCGTAAATAATCAACTGTGCCCGCGTAAGCGGGCACAGTTGTTTCTGGGGTACCCGAATATGAGTTCATCTGGGTCTTCACATCGGCTTTCACCAGCGCAGAAGAAGCGCCGGGCGGCAGAGGCCGCGATGGCGTTCGTCGAGGACGGGATGCTGCTCGGCGTGGGAACGGGCTCCACGGTGGGCGAATTCGTCGAGGTGCTGAAAGACCGCAAAATAAGGCTCCGCGGCGCTGTCTCGAGCTCGCGTCAGACCTCCGAACGGCTGAAGTCGACGGGTGTCGCGGAGCTCGATCTGAATGACGCCGGCACGCTCGACCTCTATGTCGACGGAGCCGACGAAGCAACCCGCCTCGGGCTGCTGATCAAGGGCGGCGGCGCGGCTCTCACCCGCGAGAAGGTGGTCGCAGCGGCATCGCGGCGGTTCGTCTGCATCATCGACGACAGCAAGCTGGTCGATGAGCTCGGCGCCTTCCCCCTGCCGGTCGAGGTGATACCCATGGCTCGCTCCTACGTCGCGAGGGAGCTTTCGAAGCTGGGCGGACAACCGGTCTGGCGCGAGGGAGTCATCACCGACAATGGCAATGCGATTCTCGATGTCCGCGGCTTGGCGCTGTCGGACCCCGAGGCGATGGAGGACACCATCAACGGCATTGCCGGCGTGGTGACGGTGGGTCTGTTCGCGCACCGCGGCGCCGACGTCCTGCTGGTTGCCGGGGACGGCGGCGTCGAGACGATCGTGCCGCGCGAGCGTTCGCGCTAGATCTCGAGGCGCGTGCCGATCTCGATGACCCGCCCGGAGGGCAGGCCGTAGTAGTCGGCGATCACCTGGGCGCTGCGCTGCATCTGCATGAATGCGCGGCGCCGCAGCGGCGGCAGATCCGAACGCTGTCCCGGCAAGAGCTCCTCGCGGCTCAGGAAATAGGTGGTGCGCTCGGGCTCGAACTTGATGCCGAATTCTTCCGCGTCGCGCAGGATCTCGACGATATTGGGCTTCTCCATGAAGCCGAATTGAGCCACGATCCGCACGATTCCCTCGCACACCGGCGTCACGGTCAGGCGCTTGGTTTCGACGATGCGGGGTTGCTCGCGGGTGACCACGGTCAGCAGCACCACCTGTTCGTGGATGACGCGGTTGAACTTGATGTTGTTGAGCAGCGCGCGCGGGACACCCGACGCCTTGGCATCGAGGAATATCGCGGTGCCCGGAACGCGCACGGGCGGATCGCGCTTCAAGTCGACCAGGAAGTCGCGGACCGGCTTTTGTTCCCGCAGCAGGCGCGCCATGACCGATGCCCGGCCGCTCGCCCAGGTTTGCATCAACCAGTAGATGATGAAGCCCGACGTGAGGGGGAGCCAGCCGCCGTCCTGCAGCTTGGTCAGGTTCGCGAACAGGAATGCCAGGTCGATGATGAACAGCAGCGACAGCCCTGCGCGCAGCCACCGGCTCTTCTTTCCGGTCCGGGACTTGATCAGGCTTAAGGTGAGCGGCGTCACGATGGTCATGGCGCCCGACACGGCCAACCCATAGGCGCCGGCGAGCGCCGCAGAGCTGCCGAATCCCACCACCAGTCCGAGAGTCGCCAGCATCATGATCCAGTTCATGGTGGGCACGTAGATCTGACCCGCGTATTCGGCGGAGGAGTGCTCGACGCGCACGCGCGGGAAAAGTCCCAGGCTCACGGCCTGCGTGGTCACCGAGAACACGCCCGAGATCACCGCCTGCGAGGCGATGACCGTCGCCGCCGTCGAGATGACCACGAGCGGCAGGAGCGACCATTGCGGCGCCATGAGATAGAACGGATTCGATATCGCGCTGGGATTCTCGATGAGCAGCGCACCCTGGCCGAAGTAGTTCAACACGAGCGCGGGCATGACGATCAACACCCAGCTCAAGCGGATCGGCGTCTTTCCGAAATGCCCCATGTCCGCATAGAGCGCCTCGCCGCCGGTCACGGTGAGGAACACGCCGGCGAGCACCGCGAGCGCGCTGATCTGATGTTGCGCGATCAATTGCACCGCATAAACGGGCGAGAGCGCGACCAGCACGCGGGGCTCGCGCACGATCCAGCTCACCCCCATGACGGAGAGGATCGCGAACCATCCGAGCATCACGGGTCCGAACACCTTGCCGACCGATCCCGTGCCGTGCCGCTGAATCAAGAACAGGCCCACCAGCACCACCAGGGTGATCGGCAGTATGGGTATCTGTGCATCCGGTGCCGCAACGTGCAGCCCCTCCACGGCACTCAATACGGAGATGGCGGGCGTGATCGCGCCGTCGGAGAAGAACAGCGCGGCGCCGAGAATGCCGAGCATCCCATAGATGCGCTTGCGCGGACTCGCGCGCTCGGTATTGACCACCAGGGCGGTCAGCGCAAGCACACCGCCCTCCCCCTTGTTGTCGACGTTCAAAACCACGGCGACATACTTCAAGAGGATCACGAGCACGAGGGCCCAGAAGATGAGCGACAGGATGCCGAAGATGTGCTCCGGCGTCACCTGGATGTTCGGCCCGGTGAAGCACGCGGACATTGCGTACAAGGGGCTCGTGCCGATGTCGCCGAACACCACACCGAGTGCGGCCACCGCCAAGGGCGCAATGCGTCCACTCGAATTGTGCTCGCCCGACATGCTTATCCGCGGTTATCTACGATCTCGAGTCTTCAGAGGAAAAGGGCCCGCTCGAGGCGGGCCCTTGGGTTGGCTGGGGGACTAGGATTCGAACCTAGGTAAACGGTGTCAGAGACCGTTGTCCTACCGCTAGACGATCCCCCAAATCCGATCGATCCCAAATCCGATCAAGTGGCCGGAAGGCTGAAGCCATACGGATCAGCGCTTGGAGAATTGCGTTCCGCGACGAGCCTTGCGCCGGCCCACTTTCTTGCGCTCGACCTCGCGCGCGTCGCGGGTGACGAATCCCGCCTTGCGCAACGAAGAGCGCAGAGTTTCGTCGTAGGACATCAGGGCGCGGGTGATCCCATGACGGATGGCGCCCGCCTGACCGGTGATTCCGCCGCCCTCGACGTGCGCATCGACGTCGAATTTGCCCTCCAGTTGGACCGCGCCGAACGGCTGCTGCACGATCATCCGGCCGGTTTCGCGTCCGAAGAACTCCTCGAGCGAGCGTCCATTCACCGAGACCTTGCCGGTGCCCTTGCTGAGATAGACCCGCGCGCTCGACGTCTTGCGGCGGCCGGTGCCGTAAAAGGTATTGTTTCTGGCGGAGCTTGATGCCATGGCTGATTTCCTGACTTAGAGCGACAGCTCTTTGGGCTGTTGCGCTTGATGGGGATGAGTGTTGCCGCCGAACACGTGCAGCTTCCTGTACATGCGGCGGCCGAGCGGGCCCTTGGGCAACATGCCCTTCACCGCGAATTCGATCGCGCGTTCGGGGTGTTCCTTGAGAAGCTTGCCGAGCGCGATGCTCTTCAAGTTGCCGACATACCCCGTGTGCTGGTGATACCACTTGTCGGTGAGTTTGGCGCCCGTGACGCGCACGGTACCGGCATTGATGACGACGATGTGGTCGCCAAGGTCCTGATGCGGCGCATAATTGGGCTTGTGCTTGCCCTTCAACCGGTGAGCGATTTGGGACGCCAGGCGGCCAAGGGTTTTGCCCGCCGCGTCGACCACATACCAGTCGCCGCGGGTTTCTTCAGGCTTGGAAAATACGGTTTGCATGGGAATTACTCGAGTCGCGCCCCAGACGAAAGGCGCGAGAGTGTACAGAACCCTGCGCCTGGTGACCAGTCCGACGTGAAAATGCCCGCCTATAATATAATGTGTGCATGAACGCACGCAGCTTCAGCCTTTCCGACCGGGTAATCGGGGAAATAGACAAGGCAATCAATGTGTTATGTAGCTCGCCCCAGCCCGGGCGCGCAGTTCCGGGATTGCCTGCAGGCGAGTTGGTGCTGGACCAGGCCGACGCCCTGGAATCCCGCCGGCTGATGCGGGTGAACCATGCCGGCGAGGTGGCCGCCCAAGCCCTGTACCGGGGACAGGCATTGACGGCGCGGAGCCAGGCGACGGCAGACGCCCTTCGCGAGTCGGGCGCCGAGGAACTGGACCACCTCGCCTGGTGCGAGATCAGAATCAAGGAGTTGAAGGGTCGCACGAGCTTATTGAATCCCCTCTGGTATGCCGGCTCGTTCTTCATGGGTGCGCTGGCGGGCCTTTGCGGCGATGCTACCAGCTTGGGATTCATCACCGAGACCGAGCGCCAGGTCGAGTCGCACCTTCGCGGCCACCTCGACCGGTTGCCGGCGGCAGACCGGCAAAGCCGCGCCATCGTCGAACAAATGACCCGGGATGAGGTGCGGCATGGAGCCAAAGCCGCCTCGCTCGGAGGCCGGGAGCCCTCGCTTTGGATCAAAGGAGCGATGCATCTGGCCTCGAAAGTCATGACCGGCGGCTCCCGGTGGGTGTAGGCGAATTGCCCTGAGTGCTTGCGATTCCGGGACTTATGTAATAAAAGGTGCGCCAGAACGGGCGTTTTCACGACCTCGATATATTTTGGGAGAGACCATGGAAGAAGTGGCAAAAGCCTTAAGCGATATCCCCGCGATCAATCGTTTCTTGAGCTACTGCCGAATCCGGACAGTCCCTTCCAAGACGGTCATCATCCACGCGGGCGATCTGCCTGACATTCTCTACTACATCATCTCGGGCTCGGTCGAGGTCATGATCGAGGATGAGGACGGCAACGAAATGGTGCTGGCCTACCTCAACAAGGGCCAGTTCTTCGGCGAAATGGGATTGTTCTACGAGCAACCGACCCGCAGCGCCTGGGTCCGCACCCGCCAGCAGTCCGAGCTCGCCGAAATGACCTATCCCCGCTTCCGGCAGATAGCTGCGGAAAGTCCGGGTCTGATTTTCGAGTTGGCGACACAGCTCGCCACGCGCCTCGATCGCACCAATCGCAAGCTCGGCGACCTCGCGTTCGTCGATGTCACCGGGCGCGTCGCCCACGCCATCATGGACCTTTGCGGAGAGCCGGACGCCATGACCCACCCGGAGGGCATGCAGATCAAAGTGAGCCGCCAGGAGCTGTCGCGCCTGGTCGGATGCTCCCGCGAAATGGCCGGCCGGGTCCTCAAGGTGCTGGAAGAACAGGGACTGTTGCGCGCGACCGGCAAGACCATCGTCGTGTTCAACGCCCGCCCCAAGGTCAAGACACGCCCCCTGATCGTTCCGGTGAAAGCCGGCGCGGGTGCAGCTGCGGCCCCGGGCAAGGGTCCACGCGCCGAAGTGCATGACGATGACGATGACGACGATGATGAGGACGACGACGAATAACGCGACCCGATCAGCGCAGCTGGGTGCCGCGCTGGATCTCCCGGCGTAGCGTCGCGATGGTGGCGGCGTAATCCGCGCTGCCGAAGATGGCCGAGCCCGCCACGAAGGCGTCGGCGCCCGCTTGGGCGATCTCTGCGGCGTTCTCCACCTTCACGCCGCCGTCGATCTCGAGCCGGATGTCGCGCCCCGCTGCCTCGATGCGCAGGCGGGCCTCAGCGAGCTTTCCGATGGTCTCGGGAATGAACTTCTGACCGCCGAAGCCCGGGTTGACCGACATGATGAGAACGGTATCGATCTTGTCGATCACATAATCCAGCCAATTGAGCGGGGTCGCCGGATTGAATACCAATCCCGGAGAACATCCGGCCTCACGGATGTGCTGAATGGTGCGATCCACGTGCAGGGTCGCCTCGGGGTGGAAGCTGATGCGCGTTGCGCCCGCCTTGGCGAAATCTGCGGCCAATGCATCCACCGGAGAGACCATCAAATGCACGTCGATGGGTGCCTTGATTCCCGCCTTGCGCAGCGCCCCGCACACCATCGGACCGATCGTGAGATTCGGTACGTAGTGGTTGTCCATGACATCGAAGTGGATCCAGTCCGCGCCCGCGGCGAGCACGGCGTTGACTTCCTCGCCCAGGCGGGCGAAATCGGCGGAGAGTATCGACGGCGCTATGATCGAGTCAGCCATGCCCTACTTTATCAACGCATGCCGCGGGCTGCACGTATCGACTCGTAAGCTTCCTGGATTCTCTGCGTCTTTTCCTTCGCCCACTCCGCCATCGACTCGGGCAGCCCATTGGCCACGAGCTTGTCGGGATGATGGCGGCTCATCTGGCGCCGGTAGGCCTTGGTGACCTCCGCATCGCTCGCCTGGGGGCTCGCTTCGATCTCTGCATAGCACTCGGACAGCGGCCTCTCGGGCGACGCGGGCCGGCCGCCAGCATGGAAATGGCCGCGGGAGCGCGCGCGCACTCCTGCCTCCATGCGCGCAAATTCCAGCCCCGAGAGGCCGAGGCGCTCGGCCGCGCGCATCAAGATATTGCGTGCCGGTGGGGAAATGCCGTTTCCGGCGAGCGCGGAACGCAACTGCAGCTCGATGAAGGCCGACTTGAGGTCGTGGCGCAGACCGCAGGCCTCGCGCAATTGTTCCACACTGAAATTCGCGTCGTAGGAGGCGGATTTTCCGGTCCGGAAGCAATGGATGGCGGCGGTGATTTCGGCCGGGCCGAGCCGCAGTTCCTGCATCAGTCTCCGCGCCGCATCAATCTCCGCCTCGGAGACCCTTCCATCGGACTTGGCGACGTGACCCATGAGTTCGAAGGTGGTGCGAAAAAACACCTCGGAGACCGACGCGCTCGCGGCAGACCCCGCGGAGAAAGCCCCGAAGAAGCCGCTTTGATCGAACATCTGCCCGATGATGGCGCCGACCACCGCGCCCCAGAGGGATCGGGAGATCAGGAAGCCCACCAACGCGCCGAAAAATGTGCCTTTCCACGCCATTTGACCTATCCGACTCGCCCCGCCACAATCGCCGACCTTCCAATCTACAATGGTATCAGCCCGAACGCATGCAACCGCTTTCGCAATCGCCGCCGTTATTCGAGAGTCGGATCCGCGGCTTGAAGAAGATCCACCAGGGAAAGGTGCGCGACATCTACGATGTCGATCCGGAGCACTTGCTCATCGTGACCACGGATCGCTTGTCGGCCTTCGATGTGGTGCTGCCGGACCCGATCCCTTTCAAGGGCGAAGTGCTCACGCGGATATCCGAGTTCTGGTTCGGGAAAACCCGCCACATCGTCGCCAATCAACTGACCGAGATCAGGGTCGAGGATGTGGTTGAAGGCCGCGATGAGCGTGCCCAACTCGCCGGCCGCTCGATGGTCGTGAAGAAGCTGAACGCGCTGCCCGTCGAAGCCGTCGCGCGCGCCTATCTGATCGGCTCCGGTTACAAGGATTACAAGGCGCGGGGCGCGGTTTGCGGCATCTCGCTGCCGCCGGGCCTCAAGATGGCGGACGCGCTGCCTGAGCCTATATTTACGCCCGCCTCGAAGGCGCCGGCCGGCCAGCACGATGAGAACGTCGACTTCGATGCCATCGTCCAAGCCGTCGGGCGGGACTATGCGGAGCGCATCCGGCGCATCACGCTCGCGCTCTATGCCTTTGCCGCCGCCCACGCGCGCTCGCGCAACATCATCATCGCGGACACCAAGTTCGAGTTCGGCACCGACAAGACCGGCAATCTGATCTTGATCGACGAGGTGTTGACGCCCGATTCGTCGCGCTTCTGGCCGATGGCCTCCTACAAGCCCGGCATCAGCCCACCGAGTTTCGACAAGCAATTCGTGCGTGACTACCTCGAATCGCTCCACTGGAACAAAAAGCCGCCGGCGCCGCATCTCCCGCCGGATATCATCACGCGCACCAGCGACAACTATCGCAACGCGCTAGAGCTGTTGACGGCCTGACGGCAGGTCGCGGCATGCCCACGGCGCTGGACCGCCTCCAGGAGGGGCTTTTCCACGGATCGCGGAGCATGCGGCCTCCCTGGGGGCCGGTGTTGCGCACACTCCGCTACCCGGTGGCCATCGGCCGCGATTGGTTGGCCGGCGAGATCAGCGTGCAGGCCATGAGCCTCGCCTACACCACGCTTTTGTCGCTCGTCCCGCTGTTGGTGTTCAGCTTCGCGATCCTGAAGGGCATCGGCGCTCGCACCAACCTGCACTTCATACTGCACGAATTCTTCCGTCCGCTCGGCGCCGCGGCGGATCTGCTGACCGAAAGCGTGATGCAATTCGTGTCGAACATGCGCGGCGACGTCTTGGGATCGATAGGTTTGGTGTTTCTGACCTACACGGTCATCAGCACGATTCACAAGGTCGAAACCAGCTTCAATTTCGTCTGGCGGGTCGACCGACCGCGCACGCTGCTGCGCCGCTTCGTCGAATATCTGAGCGTCATGATAATCGGGCCGATCATGTTGGCCCTCGCGCTGGGCTTGTTGAGTTCCGCTTTGCACAGCTCCGCAGCCCATTGGCTGGGCTCGAGCGCGCACCTCGGCTGGCTTATCGACGGCATCGCGCGGCTCGCCCCGTACGTCATCGTCACCGTCGTATTCACGTTCATGTACGCCTACATTCCCAATACCCGCGTCGAGTTCCGGCCGGCGCTGATCGGCGGAGTTACCGGGGGCATCATCTGGGCGCTGATGGGTCAGGTGTTCACCGCCTTCATCCTGTATTCGTCGCGGTTGATGGCGGTCTATACCGGCTTCGCGATCGTGCTCACCACGCTCATCTGGGTGTACTTGAGCTGGCTCATCCTGCTGATCGGCGCCGAGCTCGCCTTCTACGTGCAGTTTCCACAGTACCTGCCGCATGGCCGCGAATCCATGGCGCTTGCGGGCGGCGTGCGCGAACAGCTCGGCCTGACGGTGATGTACTTGATCGGACGGGACTGCGCGCCCGGCGTCATGCATTGGAACGCCGTGCGTCTCGCCGCCGAACTCGACATTCCCGGGGCATCACTGGCACCGGTGCTCGCGAGCCTCGAGAAGGCGGGACTTCTGGTCGCGACCGAACACGAGCATTTTCTGCCGGGCCGCGATCCGCAGAGCATCAAAATCTCCTCGATCATCGCGGCGGTGCGCGCGCCCGAGAAAGGCAGCCTCGCTCCCGCGGGCCACGCGGCGGGGCCCGCGGCGCGGGTGATGAGCGAAGTGGAGGACGCGCTCGAGCACAGTCTCGGCGACCGGTCCCTGAAGGAATTGATCCGCTCGGATGAGCGCGCAACCGGATAGGCGCGCAACCGGATGAGCGCGGCGGCGCCCTACTCTCCGGCGATGGTCACTCTCCGGCGATGGTCATTTCCTTGAGCAGGATCGACCCCACTCGGATGCCGCCGCGCGCATCCACATCGTCGCCGAGCGCGACGATGTCCTTGAGCATGTCGCGCAGATTTCCCGCGATGGTGATTTCGGACACCGGGTAGCGGACTTCGCCTCCCTGCACCCAGAAGCCGGCCGCTCCCCGCGAATAATCGCCGGTCACACCGTTGACGCCCTGGCCCATGAGTTCCGTCACCAGCAGGCCCTCGCCCAGGCGTTCGAGCATCGCTCTCGCGCCGCCCGCCGTGTTCGGGGCGACCACGAGGTTGTGCGCGCCGCCCGCGTTGCCGGTCGTCTTCAGTCCGAGTCGTCGCGCCGAATAGCTGGAAAGCATGTAGCCGGTGAGCACCCCGTCGCTGACCAGCTCACGATCCAAGGTCGCCACGCCCTCCTCATCGAAAGGAGCGCTCCCCATGGCCTTGGGTATGTGCGGCCGCTCCGAGATCGAGAAGCCTCGGGGGAATATCTGCTCGCCCGCCGCATTCAGGAGAAAGGACGACTGACGATATTGACTGCTGCCGCGAATGGCAGCGGCGAAATGGCCGATCAGACCACGCGCGATCTCGGGAACGAACAATACGGGGGCGCGCCGCGTGGTGAGCTTGCGCGGCCCCAGCCGCGCGAGGGTGCGCCGCGCGCTTTCGACGCCGATGGCCTCCGGATCCTGAAGATCGCGCCAATCGCGCGAGGTGGAGTACCAATAGTCCCGTTGCATGTCCTCGCCGCTGCCCGCCAGGACCACGCAGCTCACGGTATGGGAGGTGGTCGGATAGCCGCCGATGAATCCGTGCGTATTGCCGTAGACATGCAGCCCTTGGTGCGTGTTGACCGACGCCCCCTCGGAATTGTTGATGCGGGCATCGAATTTGAGGGCGGCCGATTCGGCCGACTTGGCAATTTCGATGGCACGCTCCGCGCTCACTTCCCAGGGGTGCGCCAGGTCCAGGTCGGGTTGGGAACGCGCCATCAGCGATGCATCCGCGAGTCCTGCGTAGGCATCCTCCGCCGTGAACCGGGCGATGCTGCAGGCTTTGGCCACGGTGGCCTCCACCGCGTCGGGAGAGAAGTCGGCGGTGCTCGCCGATCCCTTGCGCTGACCGAAATACACCGTGATGCCCATGCTGCGGTCGCGCTGGTGCTCGAGCGTTTCCACCTCTCCCAGACGCACGCCGACCGACAAGCCGGTGTTCTGGCTCACCGCGGCCTCCGCCTGGGATGCGCCGCGCGAGCGCGCCTGCTCGAGTGCGCGCTCGATGATGGATTTGAGGTCTTCCCGGGTCGGGCGTAAGGAATGGGCGGGCACAACGGCCATCATGATCTCCGGCGCAATCCAATAGGGTCTGAAGCCGCCATTCTAACCCGGGTGGCCTCTCGCGGGCCGAAACCAAGCTCCCTCAAGGTGGTAGCATGGCCGCATGCCCATGGAGCAAGAGCCGCAAAATTCCGCCGAGACCGACCCCGGACGCCCGAGCAAGAGCGCCCTGAAGCGCGAAGCTTCCTCCCTGCAGGAATTGGGTGTAAAGCTCTCGTCCCTCCCGGACCAGGAGATCAAGGAGTTGGATTTGCCGGACAACCTGTTCGTGGCGCTGTGCGATTTGAAGCGCCTGCCTTCGCACGGAGCCCAGGTCCGGCAGCGCCAATATATCGGCAAATTAATGCGCAATATCGATCCCGAGCCGGTGCTCGCGAAGCTGGCAGAGAAAAAGATTCGCCACGATTCGGAAATCAGGCGTTTTCAGAAGATCGAGCGCTGGCGCGACCGGCTGCTGTCGGACCCGGCGGGCGCCGTTCCCGAGCTGGTGCAGGAGTACCCTCGGGCGGACCGCGCAGCCCTGATGCGGCTGTTGCAGAAGGCCGAGCGTGAGCGCCAGGAACAGCGCTCGCCGGCCGGCGCCCGGGAACTTTTTGCCTTTCTGAGGGAGTTGCTCGGATAGGCTGTTAAACTAGCCGGATGAATGTCCGCGTCGGAATCATCATGGGATCGTCGTCCGACTGGGAGACGATGCAAGGTGCGGCCGAAACGCTCGACTCGCTGCACATAGCCCATGAAATTCGTGTGATTTCCGCCCATCGCACCCCGGACCTCCTGTTCCAGTACGCGGAGTCGGCGCGCGAGCGCGGGCTCAAAGCGATCATTGCCGGTGCCGGCGGGGCGGCGCACCTGCCCGGGATGACGGCAGCCAAGACATCGGTGCCGGTGCTCGGCGTGCCGGTGCAAAGCAAGGCGTTGGGCGGAATCGATTCGCTGCTCTCCATTGCCCAGATGCCCAGCGGCATCCCGGTCGCGACTTTCGCCATTGGCGCCGCCGGCGCCCGAAATGCGGCGCTGTTCGCGGCAGCTTTGCTGGCCAACGAGTTTGCCGAGGTGCGCGCAGCCCTGGACTCGTTTCGCGCTGCGCAAACGGCCGCGGTGCTCAACAAGCCCGATCCGCGCCAGGTTTGAAGCCCTTGAACGTCGGCATCGTCGGTGCGGGACAACTGGGGCGCATGATGGCGCTCGCCGGGTATCCTCTCGGGATCCGATGCTCTTTCCTCGATCGGAGCGCCGACGCGCCGGCGGCGGAGGTCGCACCGATCCTGATCGGAAGCCTCGAGGATCCGGCGCTTCTCAAGGAACTCGCCTCGCGGAGCGACGTGCTCACTTTCGATTGGGAGAACATCTCGGGCCGGGCGCTTGCCCCCCTCGAATCGCTGACCCAGGTTCGTCCGCCTCGCGCGGCGCTCGAGATCTCGCAGGATCGCCTGCATGAGAAGGCGCTGTTCAAGCGCCTGAAAATCCCGGTGGCCGAGCACGCGCCGGTCGATTCGCACGGGGATCTCGTCGAGGCCGCGCGCACGCTGGGGATCCCGGGGGTGCTCAAGACGCGGCGAATGGGCTACGACGGCAAGGGGCAATTCGTGATCAGGCGTGCCGGGGATATCGACGACGCCTGGGGCTCGCTCGGCGCGGCGGGTTTGCTCTACGAGAAGTTCCAGAGTTTCTCCCGCGAGGTCTCCCTGGTAGCCGCACGGTCGCCCATCGGCGATGTCGTCTACTATCCTCTGTCGGCGAACACCCACGGCGGCGGGGTTCTGCGCTACGGGATCGCGCCTTATGCGAATCGCGCGCTGGAGCGCACCGCGAAGATCTACATGAAGCGGGTGCTTTCCGCGCTCGGGTACTCCGGGGTGCTCGCGATCGAATTCTTCGTGGTCAAGGGCCGGTTGATCGCCAACGAAATGGCTCCGCGGGTGCATAATTCCGGTCATTGGACCATCGAGGGCTGCATCACCAGCCAATTCGAGAATCATCTTCGCGCCATCTGCGGCCTGCCTCTCGGCAGCACGCGTGCGCTCGGACATACCGCCATGATCAATTTCCTGGGCGAGATGCCCGACCGCGAGCAGCTGCTCGGCATCGAGGGGCTGGCATTCCACGACTACGGAAAGGAGCCGCGGGCGGGCCGGAAACTCGGCCATTGCACCATACTGAAGGCCACCTCCCGAGATCGCGACCATGCGCTCGCGGATGCATTAAAATCGATCCAGTGGTCCTGAGGCAGTCCCACTCCACCCGCGGAATCTTCTGAACGGCATCACGCCATGTACCTAGATCTCTTCAAGCTGCACGAACTGCCGTTTCGCCTGAGCCCCGATCCGCAGTTCCTCTACCTGAGCAAACAGCATGCACGCGCCAAGGCGTACATGGAATCGACCATCTGGTTCACCGACGGCTTCGTGATCATCACGGGAGAAATCGGGGCCGGGAAAACCACGCTGATTGAGACGTTCCTCAAGGAGCTTCAATCCGACGTGGTGGTGGCTCAGATCAACCAGACCCAGCTGTCGCCGACCGCCTTCCTGCAAACGGTCCTGGTGCAGTTCGGCTTCACTCCGTTCGACATGAAAAAGCCGGAAGTGCTGGCGACGCTCAATCAGTTCCTGACGGAACAGCATCTCGCGGGGCGCAAGGTCCTTCTGATCATCGACGAAGCTCAAAATTTGAGCTACCGCGTCCTCGAGGAGATCCGCATGCTGTCCGGCATCGAGACCACCAAGGAGAAAGTGCTGCGCATCATCCTTGCGGGGCAGCCGGAGCTCAACGACAAGCTGAATTCCAAGGATCTCATCCAGCTGGTGCAGCGAGTTCGCCTGAGATTCCATCTCTCGGCGCTGACCACGGCGGAGACCGCTGCCTACATCGACCATCGGCTCGAAGTCGCGGGTTCTCAAGGACGGCGGATCTTCGACGAGGACACGTACCCCATCATTTACAAGTACTCGGGTGGCGTGCCGCGCCTCGTCAACACGCTCTGCGACACCAGCATGATGGCCGCCTTCGGCCGGGACAGCGATCTGGTCGCCGTGCAGGACGTCAAAGCCGCCGTTGAGGAACTGCAGTGGCCGGAGTTCGCAGCGCGCACCAACCGCCTGCGGATTCCCGCCATGGAGGCCATGCAGTCCGCTCAGTCCGGGGGGGCACCCCGCGTAGGAAAGATCCTTCTGGCGAGCGGCGGCAAGACGCTGCTGGAGCGCGAGCTTCGGCCCGGACGGCTGGTCATTGGCCGCACGGCGGACAACGACATGCAGATCGACAGCAAATTCATCAGCCGCCATCACTGTCAAATCGTCACGCAATCCAACTCCTGCCTGATCGAAGACCTCAACAGCACGAATGGCATCTACGTGAACGCGAAGCGGGTACGCCGCCACAACCTGAACGACGGCGACGTGGTGCTCGTCGGTCAGCACGAGATCATGTACATCGACGAGCGTTCACCGTCCCGAAGCCGGCATGCAGCCGACGCGGACGATCCGGCTCATCTTCGGGACGCCGCCCGGGAAGAGGAAGACAATTGAAATAACAACCTGCCGCGGTCGCGGCTTATCGTTGCAGCGTCGAGGGAAACTCGATGGTCTCGCCGTTGTATTGGCGTTTCAGCGCGCGGCAGTCCTGGCGGTGAAGGAAGATCGTGAGCGCGGCGACCGCGGCCGCGATTCCAATCCCGAACGAGATGATCGACCGTGTGCCGGCCCCATCCAGGTACGCGATCAGCCAGGCAACGCCGGCAATCGCCGCGTAGATCAGCGGCAAGGTTTCGTAGACGGGACGAGACAGACGCATGGCTGGAACCCCTGCGTCATAGTAAAACGTCGCCGGCGCAACTGCCGGCGCGATTTGACTTAAGATCCCGGGAAAATGTGGCGGGCAAGGCAGCCCGCCTTTCGATCAGTCCTTGCCCACCAGCAATTCGGAAACCTTCGACAGCCATGACGAGCGCCAGCCTTCGACCTTGAGCTGCTCGTTCTTCGGCTTCGGCTGCCGCCGCGCTTCGGACAACAGGTCCTTGGGCAGGTTGATTTGAAAAGTTCCCGTCATTGATTTGTCGACCATGCGAGCTCCGGCGAAAGTTGAAAACCTGGGGTCAGCCTATCGACTGCGGCCCGCCGCGAGATGCGACGCGCTGCACGCTATTGAATGACGGCGCCGGCGTTGCGAAAAGACGTCGCTCTTGAGCGACGTGCGTATCGCTCCAGGTTTGCCATAACGGACGCCGGCTTGACATCTTCCGGCGTTGTTCGCGATCCGCAAGGGAGCTTGGGCGGCCTGCGCGGTTACCAGCCAGGCTTGCGCGGTAGCGCGTCGTCGATCGAGTAATAGTCGCCTTTATCGCCGACGAATATATGCTCCTTCAGCTTGATCCCGGTCGGCGAATCAAGAGATCCGGCGGTGATCGCCATCCTGCCCTCGCCCTCGGGTTTCCAGAACAGGTTGCTGCCGCAGACCCGGCAAAACCCGCGCTCGGCCGCGGCCGACGATCGGTACCACTCGAGCGTACGTGACGAGACGAGTATCAGGTCCCCGCAGGCCGCACTGGTCATGGCGGCATGGTGACCGCTGGTGCGCCGGCATTGCGTGCAATGGCACGCAATCGCATCGCGAAGCGGGCCTCGAATCCGATAGCGCACGCCCCCGCACAGGCACCCCCCCAGGTGAGTGGCCTGCTCGTTCGATGTCGGTTCCGGCAATGTCATGGGTGTTCTCGAATCCCGGCTCGATCCCGCGTTCCGGCAATTATAGCGGCAACGCCCCAGGATCGAATGTCAACGCCGCCGCCACAACCGCGTTGTTTCGATTGCAGCGAAGCCTCAAACTCTGTAAACAGTTCGCGTGCGAGGCATTGATGACTCAGGGGACATTACCATCCGAGCGCGCGACGGCGATCCTGACCCGGGGCGCGGCCGCCCTCGCGCTGCTTTTATCGCTCCTGCCCGCCGCTGCATCACGAGCCATGACCTCACCCACTGAATGGCATTCGACCGAGATTCACGGTCATCGGATCTTTTACGCCACGCGCGGCTCCGGTCCGACGCTGGTGTTTCTGCACGGCGGCGGCGAGTCCGGGGAACATTCCTTCGTGCATCAGCTCGACGTCTTCTCGGAACTCCATCATATCGTGGCGCCCGACCAGGTCGGCCAGGGGCGCACGCCCGATGTGCCCGGCCCGCTGAGCTACAGCGCGATGATGGAGGATACCGCTGCGCTCCTGGAACAGCTCAAGCTGAAGCACGTTGACGTGGTCGGCTTCAGCGACGGCGGAATCCTGGCACTGATGTTGGCGGTGCGTCATCCGGAACTGGTGCGTCGCCTCGTCATCAGCGGTGTGAACATCTCGCCGGAAGGGCTGGTCACCGAGAATCTCGAGGGTCTTCGCGCCGACGATACTCCGAACCCCAGGACCATCGATGAGAAGCTGGGGCACCTCTGGGCAACGTCGCCCACGGTGGACGAATTGAGCTTGGCGCTCCTCGCCAGGATCGCCCAGCCGGTACTCTTGGTGTCGGGCGACCACGACGTGATCACGCTGGAACACACGCTGCAGATCTTTCGCGCGCTGCCGAATTCGGAGCTTTGCGTGCTGCCGGGGACGGATCACGGCACGTTTTTCTCGAGGCCGGAATGGCTCAATCCGATCATCAGCGCCTTCCTCGCGCGGCCGCAGGAAGCGGTCGCGACCGTTCGCTGAGGCGGCCGAATGCGTCCGATGTAGGCCCGTACGACGATCGACGGTCGGCATGCGCCGCCATCGATCGCGTGTTCGGCCGCGCTTTACGGTTTTCGCTCCACCACCTTTTTTGCCAATTCCGCGAGTGCGGCGAGATCCATTTCCTCCGCCGGAACGTCGATCACGTCCTCCAACGGCGGCCTCCCGCGGGGCGCAGGTGTCGCGGTGGCATGTGTCGGCGGGGTTCTCGGCGGCAGGGTTCTGGGTGGCGGGGTTCTGGGTGGCGGGGACGCACTTGGACGAGGGGGCCCCGGGTCGGCCGCGCTGCGCAGCGCAGTCGCCGTGGGCGGCCGCACCCATTCCGTCACCTGATCCATCCAGCGCTGATAGCGCTCGAATGTCCACATTCCTTCCTCGCCGCCCGATTGCAAGACGGTGGCGATCTGGCTGAAATTGCCTCCCCGGATGGTCCCTTTCGCGCCGGAGGTCGGTAGCAGCAGCTCGCATCGAGGGACGTGCAATCGATGGTTCACAAGGAACTCGAGCCGCTGACAACACACCGCGACCAGGCAATCCGCGAGCTGAGCACGCACGCACGCCTGGATGTCCGACGGAAACGACATACACAGGCGTGACAGCGCCTCCGCACAATTCGCCGAATGCATGGTCGCCAGCACGAGATGCCCGGTCTCGGCGGCGTTCAAAGTGAGGCGCATGACTTCGGGAGTGCGCATTTCGCCGATGACCAGCACGTCCGGATTCTCGCGCAAGGCATCGACGATGCCTTGCTCGAAGCTCGGCGAGTGGGTCGGTACCTCCCGTTGCCGGATGAACGACTGTCGGTTGGTGAACAGGTACTCGATCGGGCTCTCGAGCGTGATGATGTTGCGCGCCCGGCTTGCATTGATCTCTTCGAGCAGCGCCGCGAGTGTGGTCGACTTGCCGGAACCCGTGGGCCCGGAAACGATGATCAGGCCGCTTGCGGGCTCGATCAGCTTGCGCAGATCCTTGTGCAGGTTGCAGCTGGAGAGATCCTTGATGCTGGGTGTGAGGAGCCGGATCGCCAGGGCCAGGCCGCGCACGGTCTGGAAGAAGTTCGCCCGCAAGCGGATGCCGCCGACCGATTCGGACAGATCGGCCGAGCCGCGCACCACGAAATCCGGCCAGCGCTCGGCGCCCAGGAGGTCGCGCGCGACCTGCAGGAGCGTCGATGCGGATACGACGTTTCCGACCGTCTGCAGATCGCCGCGGATTCGCGCGACGATCGGCGTATCCGCCTCGAGGTGTAGATCACTGGCGCCGAGCGCATAGGCCTGCTCGATCCACTGTTCGAATTGCATGAATTGGGACCTCGCCGGCTTCGTGCGCGGCTAGTGCTCCTTGCGCTTCGCCTCGAACTCATCGCCCGGCAGCCAGTTGACCGTCTGCCGGGCCGTAAGCTCCTGCCAGCCCAGCGCGAAGCCGAACTTGGCGAGCTCCGAATCGGTCGAGAAGTCCATGTTGGGCGAATACTCATCGCTCGGCTGATGGTATCGGTGTGCGGTGTAATCGTCGCGCTGCGCCTTGCCCCACTCGGCCGGATGTCCGCGAAACTTGGTCGACTCATTGATGGAAAACGAGGGCACGCCGACGCGCGCCAGGCTGAAGTGATCGGAGCGGTAGTAGTGCCCGGCCCCCGGCTCGGCATCCGCTTGAATATCGTAGCCGAACGCCTGCGCCGTCCTCTGCACGGTGGGATTGAACGTGGTGCGTTCCGCTCCGGTCACGCTCACCGCCTCCGGTATGCCGAGCGGCGCGATCGCGTCGTAGTTGAGATCGAGCGCGACTCGCGAAGCCGGGATGGGCAGATGCTTGCCGAGATATTCCGAGCCGAGCAACCCCTTCTCTTCCGCCGTCACCGATGCGAACAGAACGGGATGCGGCGGCCGCGCGGCGGACCTGGCAAAGGCGCGCGCAAGCTCCAGCAATATCCCGCAGCCCGTCCCGTTGTCGACGAAGCCGTTGTAGATGTTGTCGCCGGGCAGCTTTGGATCGATGCCCAGGTGATCGTAGTGCGCCGTGTACATCACCGCCTGGGTGGAGGGACCAGTATCCGTGCCCGGCAGCATGGCGAGCACGTTGTAGGAGACGAACTTGCGCACATGACTTTCGATGTGAGCCTTGAACCGCACCGGCAGCTCCCGCGCCTTGAACCTGCGCGTCCCGGCGAGCGCCACCATGTCGTCGATTTTCAGTCCCGAGTCGGCGAAGATGCGGCGCGCGACCTCCCATTGAACCCACGCGGCAGCTTCGAGCTTCGGATCCTTGTCGTTGGCCAGGTACGCCTCCTCATTGCTCCAGGAGCTCCTCACCACGTTCCAGCCGTAGCTCGCGAGGTCGGTGCGATGGATGATGAGCGCGCCGAGCGCGCCCTTGCGGGCCGCCTCCTCGAATTTGTAGGTCCACCGGCCGTAATACGTCATGGTCTCTGCGGCGAAGAACTTGGGATTTGTCGATGGAGGCTCGTTCACGATGACCAGGATCACCTTGCCCTTCACGTCCACGCCCTTGAAATCGTCCCAACGAAACTCCGGTGCGTCGATGCCGTAGCCCGCGAACACGATGGGCGCATCGATGTCGACGGAGTCGGTTTGCGTCTGGTTGCCGATCACGTAATCGGTGCCGAGCATCAGATCTTCGGGTGAGCCGTGCGCGGGCACCAAAGAGGCCGTCGTGCCGTCCTGCGTCTGGACGCCGGTAAAATCGACGCGCTGCAGGTAGCCGCCATCGTCGCCGGCGGGCTGCAAACCGTAGAGCGCGAATTGCGTCGCGATGTAGTGGGCGGCAATGTCGCCGCCGCGTGTACCCGTGCCTCGTCCTTCGAGCAGATCGTCCGCGAGGAACTGCACGTGAGCGCGGATGCGGTCGGCGCTGATTCCCTCCATGGCGGCCGCCACGTCCGGCGGGAAGCCGAGCTGCGACGCGGGATCGGGTGCCGCCCAGGAGCCGGACACCAGCCCCGACGACAATCCCACCGCAACAACGATCCATCGACGAAGTCTCATGCGCTCTCTCCTGAATGAGGGAACGGAGACGATAACCCAGCGCGGGCCGGTGACAAAATAAAACGCGCTAGCCGGTCCCCCCCACGGTCAGGGAGTCGATGCGCAGCGTGGGCTGACCGACTCCAACCGGTACGGATTGCCCCTCCTTGCCGCAGGTACCGACACCGCCGTCGAGCTTCATGTCGTTGCCCACCATGCTGACCCGGGTCAACACGTCGGGGCCGTTGCCGATCAATGTCGCGCCTTTCACCGGCGCGCCGATCTTGCCGTTCTCGATGAGATAGGCCTCGCTCGCGGAAAACACGAATTTGCCCGAGGTGATGTCGACCTGGCCGCCGCCGAAATTGACCGCGTACAGGCCTTTCTGGACCGATGCGATGATCTCCTCGGGCGGCCGCGAGCCCGCGCGCATGTAGGTGTTGGTCATGCGCGGCAAGGTCATGTGAGCAAACGATTCGCGCCGGCCGTTGCCGGTGGCCGGCATGCCCATCAGTCGCGCATTGAGCTTGTCCTGGATGTAACCCTTGAGCACGCCGTTCTCGATGAGCACGGTGCATTGAGTCGGCGTGCCCTCGTCATCGACGTTCAACGAGCCGCGGCGCCGGTCGAGCGTTCCATCGTCGACGACCGTGATTCCCTCCGCCGCAACCCTTTGACCGATGCGGTTGCTGAAGGCCGACGTGCCTTTGCGGTTGAAGTCGCCCTCCAGCCCATGGCCGATCGCTTCGTGCAGCAGGATGCCGGGCCAGCCGGACCCGAGCACGACCGGCATCGAGCCCGCCGGGGCCGGCACGGCCTCGAGGTTGACGAGCGCCTGGCGCACAGCCTCCCGGCCATGAACGAGCGGCCCGTCGCCGCAGAGCAGCTCGTCGAGCCCGAAGCGCCCGCCACCGCCGCTGTAACCCTGTTCGCGGCGGCCGTTTTGCTCGACGATGACCGACACGTTGACGCGCACCAGGGGACGCACGTCGGCGGTCAGCGTGCCGTCGCTCGAGGCGATCAGGATCACCTCGTGCACGGCGGCGAGCGACGCCATCACCTGCTTGACCCGCGGATCGATGCGTCGCGTCTCGCGGTCTATGCGCATCAGCCACTCCACCTTGTCCTCGTCGCGCACGGCCTCGAGAGGATCGATCGGCAGGTACAGCCGATGCGCGAGAGGCCGCTGCCAGGCGCGAACGGCGTTTGCGCCGCCGCTTCTCGCGATGGCGCGCGCTGCATCCGAGGCCTCGAGCAGTGCGGGCAGCATCACCTCATCGGTATAGGCGAAGCCCGTCTTCTCGCCGCTGATGGCACGCACGCCCACACCCTGCTCGATGCTGTGCGATCCCTCCTTGACGATCCCGTCCTCGAGCGACCAGGACTCCTCACGAGAGAGTTGAAAGTACAGGTCGGCGTAATCGACACCACGGCTCATCACCGTGCCGAGCACGGACGACAGGCGGTTCTCGGTGAGCCCGGAAGGCGCGAGAATCATCCTCTCCGCCACGTCGAACATCGGCGCCGCGCTCATGCCGGCACCGCCTCGTCGGCACGCGCGCCGAGGCGCCGGTTGTCGAGCGCCGGGAAGCGCGCACGCGTTTCCGTCTGTTTCGCAAGATCGAATTCCGCTGTAATCACGCCCTCACCCTTGGTCAGGCGCGTCAGCACCTGGCCCCAGTAATCGACGATCAGAGTATCGCCGTATGTTTCGCGTCCGCTCGTGTGCGTGCCGCTTTGCGCCGGCGCCACGACGTAGCACAGATTCTCGATTGCGCGCGCGCGCAGGAGAGTTTCCCAGTGCGCGCGCCCGGTCGGCACGGTGAACGCGGCCGGCGCCGACAGCCACTGCGCGCCGCGCGCCACCAATTCGCGGTACAGCTCGGGAAATCGCATGTCGTAGCACACGGACATCCCGAGCCGCCCAACCGGCGTATCCGCCAGCACGATGGCGTGGCCCGGCATCACATGCCGAGATTCCAGGTACTGCTCGTCGCGGCCGGGAATCGCCACATCGAACAGATGGATCTTGTCGTAGCGTGCGACGCGTTTGCCGTCGGCGTCGATCAGCAGGGAGGTATTCGTCACGCGCTTCGGGTCGTCGCCCTTGATCACCGTGCTGCCGCCCAGAATCCACAGCTTGAGCTCGCGCGCCGTGGCGCTCAAGAATTTCTGCACCGGGCCGTCGCCGTCCGTTTCAGCCACGACAAGCTTGTCTGCGTCGCGCAGTCCGATGAAGGAGAAATTCTCGGGCAGGCAGGCGATGTCGGCGCCGCGCTCCTTGGCCTCGCGCAGCAGTTTCGCAGCCGCGCCGAGGTTCTCCTCGACCACGTGGCCCGAAGTCATTTGAATCGCGGCTACCGTACTCATCGACTACTGCGTCTCCTTGGGCTTATCTTTGACCGGCTCCGACCCCGCCGCGGGGGCATCTGCGCTCTTGATCCGTTCGACCGTCGGGTTGTCCCAATTGCCGGTGATTCGATAATACCCCCGCACCAGCCCCTTCAGCGGCTGTTTGAACACTTGCGTGAACAACAGCACCGCTCCTCCGACCACCGGGCCTGCGGCGAACGCCGCCAGGGGCAGCGTGCTCGAGACATTGCCCGTCACCACTGCAGTTTGGTCGTAATCGTGGTTTTTCAAGCCGACCCGGCCGATTAGGCCGATTTCCGCCGCCGGCCCCTTCACCAGCACGTCATCGGTGTAGGCGCTGCCGTCGCGCAGATCGAAATCGCCCCGGGCAGTGTCGAAGGCGAACCCCTTGTCGGTGAGGTCGCTGAAGTCCAAGGCCAGGCGCCGCGGCAGCTCGGCGACGCTCGCTAGCCCGAGAACCCGTCCCGCGCCGGGTTTCAAGCCGACGATTTGTCCCTTCTCGAGCGCAACCTGGACGCGGCCCGTGGCCGCCGCCAGCGCGTCGCCGCTGGGAGCCCCGGCCCACGCCATGTCGAATTCGACGTGGCCGGTCCTGGCCTGCAGGACCGGGGCGAAGCCGAGCTGCTTCAGCGTGTTGCCTACATCGGTGCTGCTGATCGTGCCTCGAACGTGGCTCGTGCCGCCGTCCCGGCCGCGCCATTCGCCGGCGGCGTTGGCGCTCCAGGCGTCGTTGGTAGCCGTCAGTTGCTTGAGGCTGACGCCGTCGTCCAATTTCTGAAGCGTCGCGCGCACATTGCCGAATTGCCGGTCATCCCAGGTGAGCTCCGCGGCGTGGAATTCGATGGGCGGTATGCCGCGCGGATCGATTTTCCGATCCGTCGGGGCGGATCGATCGGCGCCGGCCGCGGGATCGTCGGACTCGCCGGTGAACTTGAGACGCTCGAACTCGAGGTCCCATGCTGCAGAAGGGTCCTGTGCCTCCGGCAACGAGATGGATCCGACGACGTTTGGACCGTCGGCTCGTATGCGCCAGCCGCCGTTGGCCGCCGAGACCGCGACCGATACGTCGCTGAAGGAAAACCCCAGATAGTCGATCTTGCCGACCTCGAATGTCGCGGAGCGAAAATACGCAGCCAGGCGATTGGAGGCTTTGCCGGCGCCGGCCGGGGAGGCGCCCAGGATTTTGAGCCAGCCGGCGAGATCCAACTCGCCGATGTCGCCTCCGATGTTGACCGCCTGGGAGTCGCTGAACGTCGGATCCGCGCCGCCGAAGGCGACCGCAGCGCGCACCAGCTTCGGGCCATTCGGGTCCGAGTCGAGCATCACCGCACCGCGTAGCACGGATCCCAGATTCGCCCGAAGCTCCGTGCCTCCGCCCGCCGGCCACTGAATCGCCACGCCGGCAGGCATCGCCGCCTCGGCAGCCTTGGTCAACGGGGCGGGCAGCTTGAGTTCCAGGCCCACGAGGTTCGAGCTGATGTTCAACGTGCGCTCACGCGCCGGGTCGGGCGCCATGCGCAGCACGGCGCGATAGTCCGTCTGACCGCCGATGGCGATGCTCGGGGGCAACGTCAATGCACTGCGCAATGCATCCCCCGACAGGGAGCCGCGAAAATCCAGGTAGGTGCGCGATGACTGCCGGTTGCGGGGTGATCGGGCCGTCATCTGCAGCGCGCCGCCGAGCGCGCGGCCGCGGATGTCCGCGTGCACGACCTGGGCCCCATCGATGTCGGCGTCCCCGGTCAGCTCGGTCGCGGCCAAGGACGAGCCCTTTCGATTCAGGGACGCGCCGTCCAGAGCGACGTGGACCAGCACGCGGCGCTGATCGAAGTGCTTGAAGGGGAGGTACAGGTCGACGCCGGCCTTCAGCGGCCCCTTGGCCTCTATGCCGGAGAACGCATTCTCCGCCAGCGCATCGAGCGGCGTCGCGGCCAGATAATGAACGCCGGCCGAGGCGTCGCCATGCGCGGCCGCATGCACCTCGAGTTCGCCGTTGCCGAAGTCCACGAACCGCGCCTGGGCGGAATCCACTTTGATTTCCGCGATGTCGGCGCCCGAGATCTTCAGCTCCATGCCTTGATTGCGGAACTCCGCCTGCCCGGCGAGGTTCTCGATCCTCGGCCAGCCGTCGCGGTAATCCAGGGTCATGTGCTCGACCCGGAAGCGGATCAGAAACAATCCGCCGCCGTCGCGAAACGGAAATCTCCGCACCGGACCGTCGAAAATGGCATCGGCGTGCGGGACGTGCCCGGCCACAAAGGCGCGGTTGAGCCAATCCAGCGCACCCGCAGGCAACAGCTCGTGAGGAAGGTAGCGGTGCGCCTCGCCCGCGTTGCCGTTGTCGACCGTATCCGCCATGGTCAGGATCGGCGAGCTGCCGTCGAGCGGCTGACGCCACGCCACTTTGCCATGTACGGTCGCATCGCGCGTGCCCAGCTCGAGATCGGAGGTTGCAACGAGCAGCTGCTGCGCATCACGCCGCCAATACAGCGCCGTCTTGAGCAGGGTGATCTCGATCGGCTGCGGAATCTGGTTGGGCCAGTTGAACACTGCGGAGTCGGTGTCGAGGATCACGTGGCCCGCCAATTCATTGCCCGCGAGCGAGCCCGATAGACCGCGCAGCCCGGGGGCCGCGCCCAGCGGCGCGAAGCCCACGCCGCGGAACTTGGCGTGCGCATCGAATCGCCAATTGTCGCCGGCTGACTGACGCCCGAGCGCGAGGCGCATATCCATCCATTCGCCCGTGGGCGACAGTTGGCGCAGCCGCTCCCTCACATCCTTCTGCGGCATCAACCCGACCAGCGGCAGGAGCGCCTCGGCGCGCAGATAATTCGCCTTCGCCTCGAGCTCGAGCATGCCGGCTTCGTTGTCCCGCCAGCTCACATCGAATTCGGAGTTCGGATCGCGGCGGCCGCCGTGCTGTGCGCGCACCCGCCGCCCGAGCAGCGTCCAGCGATTGTCCGCGTGCGTGAGGGACAGGAAGGCGCTGACTTCGTCCATGCGGGTGTTCGCCCCGTCGGAGAGTTTGGTCACGACCCCCTGCGCGCCGAAATTCAGATCCATGCGTTCGAGCGTCGCGCCGCGGCCGTGTGCGGTCGTTTGGAATGCGCCCGTCCCCTCATCGAGCCGCTCCAGATACTCCGGCAACAGGCGCCGCCAGCCCGGAAAGCTCACGCCGTCGGCATTGGCCGCCGCACTCCATTGGAGCGATTCCAACAGGCCGGATCCTTTGGCGGTTCCCGTGAAGCTCAGATGACCGCCGAGGATCGCAGGCAGGCGTGCCGAAAGACGCGCCGAGCAGAGGTTGTGTACGCGGGAAAGATCCAGGTCGACCGCGCGTAGCTCGAGTTGCGGCAGCTGCGGATTCCAGTGCCTGAGACTGATCGACCCCTGCCGCATGACCAGCGTGCCCGCGGGCAGGTCGTTGAGGGTTGCGGGCGCAGAACGCTCGCCGCCGAGCACGATCTCGGATGCCAGCGCGAACTCGGATGCGCCCAGACGATCGATGACGATGTCCGGCGCATCGAGCTCGACTCGCAGCGCAAACAGTTTGCCGTTCTGCAGCAGCTGCCAGATATCCAAGCCTATGCGGCCGCCGGCAGCCCGCGCGAGCACCCGCAAATCGTCGCGTGAGCGAAGCTCCAGGCGGCTCAGATACAGCTCGGGGCCATACCATCGAAACACCGGCGAGACGGCGGCGAAGGCGATGTGATAGCCGGTCTGACGGTGGACCCACTCCTTGATCTCGGCCTGATACCGGGGAGCGCGATCGAGCGCGAGCTTGATCCCGAGCAGCAGCAATCCGATCAGTGTCGCGAACCCGGCCACGGTCAGCGCGAGGGCCTTGCCGATCCTTCGCAGGTTCATTTACATCAACACGACGTCGTACTGATCGACACCGTACAGAGCCTCGGATTGCAGCCGGATGGGCACGCCGGTGATGAGTTCCAGCTCGCCCAGCGCGGAGGACTCCTCATCGAGCAGACGTTCGATCACGTCCTGGTGAGCCAGGACCAGCAGCTGGTGACATTCGAATTGACGCGCTTGGCGGACGATCTCACGAAATACCTCGTAGCAGACGGTTTCGGCCGTTTTGACGAACCCCCGCCCCTCGCAGGTCGGACAGGGCTGGCACAGCATATGTTCCAAGCTCTCGCGGGTTCTTTTCCGCGTCATCTCGACGAGTCCCAGGGGAGACACGGACGATATGTTGGTCTTGACGTGATCGTCGCCAAGCGCCGCTTCCAGCGCCTGCAGGGTTTGACGGCGGTGGTCGGGCTCTTCCATGTCGATGAAGTCGATGATGATGATGCCGCCGAGATTGCGCAGCCGCAACTGGCGCGCGATGGTCACCGCCGCCTCCAGATTGGTGCGGAAAATCGTCTCCTCGAGATTGCGGTGGCCGACGAACGCGCCGGTATTGACGTCGATCGTGGTCATGGATTCGGTCTGGTCGATGATCAAATGGCCGCCGGATTTCAACGGAACCTTGCGATCCAGCGCCTTATGAATTTCTTCCTCGACGTGGTGGAGCTCGAAGATCGGCCGTTTCTCGGTGTAAAGCTCGATGCGTTCGAGCATCTCCGGCACGAAGGAGGCGGCGAATTCCAGCATCTCGCGGTGCGCGCTCGGCTGATCGATCAGCACCCGGTCGACGTCGTGCCGCAGCATGTCGCGCAGCACCTTGAGGTGCAGCGGCAGGTCGGCGTGCACCAGATGTCCGGCGCCGGTGCGCAAGCCCTTCTGGCGGATGAACTCCCAGAGCTTGCGCAGGTACAGCATGTCGGCCCGCAGCGCCTCGGCGGGCGCATCCTCGGCGGCGGTGCGCACGATGTATCCTGCGCTCTCCCGGGTCTCGAGGCCCGCAATGACCGCCGCTCGCAGCCGCTCGCGCTCAGCCTCGAGCTCGATCCGTGCGGATACGCCGACTCCGCGGCCCTGCGGCATGTAGACGAGAAGCCTGGAGGGCAAGGTGATGTAAGTGGTGAGGCGCGCCCCTTTGGTGCCCAACGGATCCTTGACGACCTGCACCAGGATCTCGTTGCCTTCCGCCACCAGGGAACGGATGTTCTCGGCGCGGGGCGTCTCGATGCCGGTGTCCGCGTGGCGCGCATCGAAGATATCGGAGGCGTGCAGGAAGGCCGTGCGCTCCATGCCGATCTCGATGAAGGCCGCCTGCATGCCCGGCAGAACGCGCGATACCCGCCCCTTGTAGATGTTGCTGATCAGACCGCGGCGGCTCGAGCGCTCGAGATACACCTCCTGCAGCACACCGTTTTCGACCACCGCCGCGCGGGCCTCGTGCGTGTTGGCGTTGATCATGATCTCGGTGCTCATCGCGCACCGGCGGCCGTCTGGACGCTCCATCGCGGCACACCGGCCGCCTGCAGGAGGCCGGCCGTCTCGAACAGCGGCAGGCCCATGACACCGGAGAAACTACCGCGCAATTGCGCGATGAAAACCGCTCCGAGGCCCTGCACGGCGTATCCGCCCGCTTTATCGTGGGGTTCGCCGGTGTCCCAATAGGCGCCTGCCTCGGCGACCGTGATCTCGCGAAAGGTGACCTCGCTCCGGCTCACGCAGGTTGAGGTGCGTCCGCCGGCGGCCAGCGCGACGGAGGTGAACACCTCGTGGGTTCGTCCCGACAGCAATTGCAGCATGCGAACCCCCTCGTCCCTGGCGGAGGGCTTTCCCAGAATCGCGCGGCCGATTACCACGGCCGTGTCGGCTGCAAGCACCGGCCGCACCGCCGCACCGTCCTGCACCCGGCCCGCGCCGGCCGCCACTTTGAGGCCGGCTCCGGCCTTCGCGATGGCCAGCCTCGAGACGTACGCGAGCGGCTCCTCCCCGCGCTCGATCGATTCGTCCACGGTTACACTAAGCACCTGAAAAGGCACGCCTATTTGCTGAAGTAATTGGCGCCGGCGGGGCGATCCCGAGGCGAGATACACGAAATCCAGGCTCATCCGCCAAGAATACCTTGGGCGGGCTGACGCGGGTGACGCCGTTATGCCCGATGGTAGGGGTGGCCGCCCAAAAGGCTCATGGCGCGATAGATCTGTTCGGCCACCACCACCCTCACCAGCGCATGCGGCAGCGTGAGCGGCGATAACGACCATTTCTGGTCGGCGCGTTTCACGCACTCCGGGGCAAGTCCGTCGGGACCGCCGATCAGGAGAACGAGGGGCTTGGCCTGACGCAACCGTTCGGCAAACCAGCTGCTCAGCTTCTCGGTGCTCATCGCAGTGCCGCCAATGTCCAGTGCGACGACGTAATCCTTGGGTGAGATCGCGGCGAGCATGTCTAGCCCTTCGCGTGCCACCGCGCGCTCGGGATTTTCACCGGCGCGTCGGGTGGCAACCGGTATCTCCTCGAGCTCGAGCACCAGCGGCGCGCGCAGCCGCTTCTGATACTCCCGAAAACCGGTATTGACCCACTCCGGCAGCCGGGTGCCCGCGGCCAGCAATCGGCACCTCATGCGCTGGCCGCCGCCATTGCAGCGACGCTCAGGCGCGGACGGCGCGCTTCGCCGTCATGTCCCACAGCTTCTCCAATCCATAGAATTCCCGCACTCGGGGCAACATGACGTGGACGATGTATTCGTGCAGGTCGATCAGCACCCAATCACCGTCCTTGAGCCCCTCGAGGCCGTGCGGCCGAAAGCCTGCCTGCTTGGTTTTCTCCACCACCCGCTGAGCCACCGAGCGCACGTGGCGGTCCGAGGTGCCGCTGGCGATCACCATGTAGTCCGCGATATCCGTGAGACCGCGCACGTCCAGCACCTTCACTTCCAGTGCCTTCATGTCGTCGAGCGCGTCGAGCACCACGCTCTTGAGGGACCGTTGAGTGGAGCGCGGCTTGACCGGCGACGGCCTGCGGAGGGCGGCCTTGGCGCCAGCCGGCTTTGGGGCGGGGCGGGCAGAGGTGCGATTGCTGGTTGCGGGATGTCGTCTCTGGGGCGGCTTCGGGGAGACCTTGGGCCCTCCCTGCGGGTGACCCGTCGGTGCTCGCGGCGGCAGTTTTTTCGGCAAGGCTCTCGGTTTCGGCGGCTTTTTCTCGGTTGGCACTAGGGCGTCCGTGATTTGGCGTAGCAGCGGGTATCCAGAATCAGTTTACGCACTGAATCGGGCATGAGGAAGCGGGGGTCACGGCCCATGGCAATGAGCTGCCGCACTTCCGTGGAAGAAATTTCAAGCTGAGTGACGGCATGGATGTAGATGCAGCCGGCTCGTTGTTCGTGCAAATCGCCGATCCTGCCGGTGCCCCGATCCACGAGCAGCTCACCGAGCGGCCCCATTCCGGGGGCGCGCCATCCGGGACGATGCGCCACCACTAGATGCGCGAGCTGCAAGAGCTCTCGCCATTGATGCCATTTCGGCAGACTCAAGAAGGCGTCCATCCCGACGATCAGACAGAGGCTGCGATCGGGATACTCGTGCCGCAGCTCCCCCAGCGTCTCGACGGAATACGACAGGCCTTCCTTGCGCACCTCCCGATCGTCGACCACGAAACCGGGTTGGTCGGCGGTGGCGAGCTGTACCATTTTGAGACGCAGCTGCGCGTCCGCCATGGGTTGATCGCGATGCGGCGGATTGCCCGCGGGCAGGAAGCGGATTTCCTTCAGGCGCAGCGCCTGCTGCAGTTCGAAAGCCGTCCGCAAGTGTGCGTAGTGGATCGGATCGAAGGTGCCGCCGAATATGCCCATCGGGTTCATACGGCTACCCTGCCTGAATCTCGGGTTGCTTGCAAAGCGCCGGCCATGCCCATGGTCAGCGAGACGATCGAGGACCACGGATCGCCGGGCATGATTCCCTTGATGGTGCGGTCCACACGGGCCGCCTGTTGCAGCAGCGCGGCCAGCGGCATTTTGCCCGCACGCCGCAGCGCACGCGGCGAAGGCTTTGCCGCCTGGCTCCATCCCCCGCCCCCGTTCGAGCCCACCCGATCGCGCTCTCGCGCCTGCCAGAGGCCGCGCAGCTCGCGCACCAAGGCCCAGAGAATGAGCGTGGGTTCGGCGCCCTCGCCGCGCAGTCCGGCAAGAACGCGCAGCGCGCGCACCGCATCGCCGGCCGCCGCGGCCTCCGCGAGCTGGAACACGTCATAGCGCGCGCTGTCGCCGACGGTGCGCATGACCAGCGCCTCATCGATTACGCCGCCCTGTGCGAGCAGCGCCAGGATCTCGAGCTCCTGTTTCGCGGCGAGCAGATTCCCTTCGACACGTTCGATGATGACCCGCGCCGCGGGCTCTTGCAGAGTGAGCCCGAGAGTCGCCGCCCGCCGTTCGAGCCACGCGGGAAGCGACTCGGCGGAGACCGGCCACACCGGAATCCATGCGCCGTGCTTCTCGACGGCACGCACCCACGGCGCCTCGCTCGCCTTGCGGTCGAGCTTGTCGGTGACGATGAGAGTAAGCACATCGGGCGGCGGCTCGGCGGCGATATTGAACAGCACTTGCGCCCCCTTGTCCGGTTTCCCGCTCGGCATACGCAGCTCGAACAGGCGGCGCTCGGCGAACAAGGAAAGCGCGTGAGTCGCATGGCGCAGCTCGTCCCAGGAAAATCCGCGCTCGATGAAGAAAACCGTCCGGTCCGCGTAGCCGGCTGCTCGAGCCGCGGCGCGAATCGCGTCCGCACACTCCCCGACCGTCAGCGGCTCATCGCCGGAAACGAGATAGACCGGCTTGAGGCCGCGCTCGAGCGCGCCGGACAATTGATCGGCGCTCAGCCTCACGGCGCGCGCGCGAGCAGGTTGCGCACCGACTCATATTCGCCGGCCATCCGATCCACCAGCGCCTGCACCGACTCGACTTCGCGGATGCCGCTCACGCTCTGACCGGCGCTCCAGATATCTCTCCACGCCTTGAGCTCGGTATTGCCTCCGGTTCCAAAATTCATCCTGGTCTTGTCCGCCTCCGGAAGCTTGTCGGGATCGAGGCCCGCTCTCACGACGCTCGCACGCAGATAATTGCCGGAGACGCCGCTGAACAGCGAGGTGTACACGATGTCCTCGGCGGAGGCGTCGACCAGCATCGCTTTGTAGGCATCGCTTGCATTCGCCTCCTCCGTCGCGATGAACCGCGTACCGAGATAGGCAAGGTCGGCGCCCAGCGCCTGAGCGGCGAGCACGTCCGCGCCGGTGCTCATGGCCCCCGACAGGATGATCGTGCCGGCGTACACCGCGCGGATTTGCTTCACCAACGCGAATGGGCTCAGCAGGCCCGCATGCCCGCCGGCGCCGGCGCACACGGCGATGATGCCGTCGACGCCCTGCGCCGCCGCCTTCTCGGCGTGGCGCAGATTGATGACATCGTGAAACACGAGGCCGCCGTAGGAATGCACCGCCTGGACGACCTCGGCCGGCGGCCGCAAACTGGTGATCACGATGGGAACCCGATGCTGCACGCACGCCCTCACGTCGTGCTCCAGGCGTTCGTTGCTGGCATGCACGATCTGATTGACGGCAAACGGCGCGATCTTTGCCGTCGCATCCGCCCGGCGGCACGCATCCAGGGTCTCGGTGAGCTCGCTCAGCCAGTCGTCGAGCTGCGCGGCCGGCCGCGCGTTGAGCGCTGGAAATGACCCGACGACCCCGGCCTTGCATTGCGCGAGCACGAGCCTCGGCGTCGATACGATGAACATGGGCGCACCGATCACCGGCAGGCGCAGGCAACCTTGTAAAATACGGGGGATGGGCATTTTCTATCGATTCCGGGAGGCGCGGCCAAGTGCGCGTTTCGATCATTATGGCGCACTCTGCCGTGCCGCCGCTCATTGGATTATCGCTGTTGCCTTCGGCCGATGCTCGCGAGCGGGATCTTGATTTCGGATCCGTTCCCCGAAAGGGCTGCGGACAGGCTCGCCGAATCGCTTGCCGGCAGGTTCGTCGGCGGCGAGCCTTGCGCTGCTCCGCCTTCGCTGCCGCAGTTGTCGCACCCGCCGCAGCTCCCGGACGGCTGCCTCGCCGCCGCGTCGAGCCGTGCGGCCAGGCTGCGCAACCCGAACCAGCCGGGCGTACGCACGGCCCAGCCGGCAACGCGCGAGAGTGCTGCACGCCGCAATGCGCGCGGCCCGAGCTTGAACAGCGCATACACCGCGCTCGCGAGCAGTGCGGCAACGACCAGCAGGTTGTCGAGTACGTGACTCATTGCGGCTCTATCCGAGATTCGACAGCGCCGTCGCGACGCGGAAGGTGATGAACGAGCCCAGATACGCGAGGGCGAACAGATACGACGCCATGATGATGGGATATCGCCAGGAATTGGTCTCGCGCTTGACCGTCGCGAGCGTCGATAGGCACTGAGGCGCGAACACGTACCACGCCAGCAGCGACAGAGCGGTGGGCAGGCTCCAGGAGTGACTGATCAAGGGCGTCAGCGCGCCGCTCACATTCCCGCTGGCGGCCGACAACGCGTACACCGTGCCCAGCGCACCGACCGCCACCTCCCGGGCCGCGAGGCCGGGCACCAGCGCTATCGAGATCTGCCAGTTGAAACCGATGGGCTTGAATATCACCGCGAGCCACGACCCCAGATGTCCTGCGATGCTGTACTGAATCGCGGGACCGGTCGCGCCGGGCGGGGGCGCGGGAAAGGAGCTCAGCGCCCAGAGGATCACCATGAGCGCCAAAATGATCGTGCCGACGCGGCTCAGGAAGATCTCCACCCGCTGCCACAAACCGATCGCAAGATTTCGAACATTGGGCCAGTGATAGACGGGGAGTTCGAGCATCAGCGTCTGCAAGCGCGCTCCGGCGCCGGCGCGCTTCAACACATAGGCCACCGCCATGGCGCTGGCAACGCCCACGAGATACAGCACGAACAACACCATGCCCTGAAGCTGCAATCCGCCCCACAGCGTGCGTTGTGGGATGAAGGCCCCGATGATCAGCGCGTAGACCGGCAAGCGCGCCGAGCACGTCATCAACGGCGCAATCATGATGGTTGCCAGCCGATCGCGCGGATTCTGAATCGTGCGTGTGGCCATCACCCCGGGTATGGCGCAGGCAAAGCTGGACAGCAACGGAATGAACGCACGTCCGGATAGTCCTACGCTTCCCATGAGACGGTCGAGCAGGAATGCGGCACGCGGCAGATAGCCCGATTCCTCCAGCATCAAGATGAAGAAAAAAAGAATGATGATCTGCGGCAGGAACACGAATACGCTGCCGACTCCCGCCAGCACTCCGTTCACCAGCAGCCCTTTCAGCAGGCTCTCCGGCATCGCGTGCCCGAGCCATCCCGCGACGGCATCGACCCCGGCCTTGATCGCGTCCATCGGCACCTGCGCCCAGGCAAACACCGCTTGAAACACGAGAAAGAGAATCGCCGCGAGAATCAGCGGGCCCGCCACGGGATGCAGCACGACGGCATCCAGCTTGTCGCTGAACGTCACGCCGTCGATCCGGTCGGCGCCGACCGCCGTGAGGATGCGCCGCACCTCAGCCTGATCTCGTGCGATGTCGGCGGAGGTCGGGGTACGCCAGTCGAATCTGCCGGCGGCCCTGGCGGGAATCGCGGCCGAATCCAACATCTCGATCAGCCGTTTCGCGCCGGACGCCTTGACGCCCACCGTTTCGACCACCGGTACGCCGAGTTCGCGCGCGAGCCGCTCGGCATCGATGACGATACCTTTGCGGCGTGCAATGTCAGTCATGTTCAGAGCCACCACCATCGGCAGTCCCAGGCGCTTGAGGCTCAGCACCAGCCGCAGATTCTGACGCAGATTGGTGGCATCGGTGACGCAGACAACGAAATCGGGCGCGCTTTCGCCGGCCCGGCGGCCGAGAAGCACGTCGGCCGTCACCTGTTCATCCGGGGTGAGCGGATCGAGACTGTATGCACCGGGAAGATCGAGAATTCGAACCCGGGAGCCTGACGGCGTCAGCAGCGAGCCCTCCTTGCGCTCGACCGTGACCCCGGCGTAGTTCGCAACTTTCTGGCGGCTGCCCGTCAAAACATTGAACAACGCGGTCTTGCCGCAGTTGGGGTTACCCACCAGCGCAACCAGAGGAATGGGATGCGCACTGGACAACACTTCCATGCAGCTATCCTGCCGGCGTCTGCTCCGGGCAAACGCGAATACAGGCGGCCTCGAACAGCCGCAACGCAAAAGTACCCGTGCCGATCCGCACCGCAATCGGCTCGCGTGCCAGAAGTCCGCGGGCAACCACGCGAACCGCCTCGCCGGGCAGGAAGCCGAGTTCTGCCAGCCGGCGTCCCAACTCCAGCGCCGCCGCCCCCTCAGCGGGCACGACCGAGACGACGCGCGCCTGGGCGCCGGTTTTCAAGTCCGTCAATTTCATGTCGCCTAACGCATTGCCGGCCGTCGCAGCGCCGCGTGTTCGATCCGCATCGTACGCACGTTGCATGGTTGCGGCGGGTTCATGTTCTCGGTGCATGACCGAATTGTATATGAGAATCGTTCCCATTACTATTCGGGAGCGGCTCCCCTCGGAGGCGCCGTGCAGGCCGCAGGCCCCGTCCGGCTTACCCGGCGGGGCGATCCATACTAACCTTTTGAAAAAACACAGTAATTTATCATATAGGAGGGTCGCCCACGGCTCTATTACGGGCAGCTCGACGCGTTCCTGATACTCTTGAGCTCCCTGGGATACAGAGGCACGAGAGATGCCTACACTTTTTGAGAAGATCATCGCGGGAGAACTGCCTGCGGATATCGTTTATCGGGATTCACGCGTGGTCGCGTTCGTGGACATCCGTCCGGCCGCGCCGGTACACCTGTTGATCGTTCCCGTGAAGCCCATCCCGACGACTGATGACCTCGAGGACGCCGACGAGTCCCTCATGGGTCATATGGTCATCGTCGCGCGCGATCTGGCGCGACAGCGCGGGATCGCGAAGAGCGGCTACCGGCTCATCATCAATTGCAATCCGGACAGCGGCCAAGAGGTGTACCACCTGCACCTGCACCTGCTGGGCGGAAGGCCGCTTGGCCCGTTGGTACAGCGCACCTGATCGAAACGCAGAGGAATAGGTCATGAAGAAGAAGAAATCATGAACAAGAAAAAGGCGACGCCGCGAACTTCGAAAAGTTCTGCACCGGCGAGAACGGCTAGGAATCCCTCTCCTGCATCCAAGCCGCGCGCCGCCGCAAGCGCCGCAAAACTTGCAACCCGCGCCGCATCCGCTTCGCGTTCCGCTGCGCGATCCGCGTCACGCAGCGTCCCCAAAGCCGGCCACTCCGCCCCGCCCCGACGCGAGCTTTACCCGGCCATCGAGCCGTTCAAGCAGGGCTACCTGCGCGTGTCGGACGTCCACGAGATTTACTACGAGGAATGCGGCAATCCCGCGGGCAAGGCCGCCATCTTCCTGCACGGCGGGCCGGGCGCGGGATCCGATAAGCGGGCTCGCCAGTTCTTCGATCCGCATCACTACCGCATCGTGGTGTTCGATCAGCGGGGCTGCGGGCGCAGCCGGCCCAACGCGAGCCTTGTCGAGAACACCACCTGGCATCTGGTTGCCGACATCGAGCGCTTGCGCAAGCATTTGGGTATCGAACGCTGGCTGGTATTCGGCGGCTCCTGGGGCAGCACGCTGGCCCTGGCGTACGCGGAAGCGCATCCCGAGCGGGTCAGTGAGCTCGTGCTGCGCGGCATTTTCATGCTGCGATACAACGAGATTCGCTGGTTCTATCAGCACGGTGCCTCGGAAATCTTCCCTGACCGCTGGGAGGCGTACCGCGACGCGATTCCGCTGGACGAGCGCGACGATCTATTGCGCGCCTATCATCAGCGCCTGACGGGCAATGATCAGCGCGCCGCCCTGTCGGCGGCGCGCGCCTGGTCCGTCTGGGAGGCGTCGACCAGCTTTTTGCACAGCAACCCCGACAACATCCGCCGCTGGGGTGAGGATCAATTCGCGCTCGCCGTGGCCCGCATCGAATGCCATTACTTCGTGAATCGCGGTTTCTTGCGCAGTGAATCACAGCTCATCGACGATGTTCCGCGCATCCGCCACATCCCGGCCACGATCGTGCAGGGGCGCTATGACGTTGTCTGCCCGGCGACCAGCGCCTGGGATCTGCACAAAGCGTGGCCCGAAGCCGAATTTCGGATCGTCCCCGATGCCGGTCACTCCGCATTCGAGCCCGGCAACATTCACGAGCTGGTGACTGCCACGGATCGATATCGGAGCCGGTGAGTCTGAGGGCATCGCCGACCATGGCCCGCTGCTCGACGGCGGCATCGTATTTGTGCCAGAGTTGGGTGCCGCCGCGGCCGGCGGGGCCTGTGAAGACGGAGAATCGCTGAGCATGTCCGAACTGGCGACGCTCTGCCTCGCCCGCTGCGAGGACGCCGAGGAGATCGCGGTGATGTCGCGCGACTCCATCGAGGGCGGCCTGAGCTGGTCCTGGACGCCGACGCGCGTGCGGCGATCCATCGTGAGCCGGGACTCGAGCGTCATCGTCGCTCGACGCGAGGAGCGCGTGGCGGCATTCGCCATCATGTACTTTGGGGACGATGTGGCCCATCTGAACCTGCTCGCGGTCGCGGGCAGACACCGCCGCCAGGGCATCGGACGGCGCTTGATCGAATGGATGTCGGCGACGTGCCTCGAAGCGGGGGTGTTGCGCATCGATCTCGAATTGCGTGCGAACAATGAGATAGCGCGCTCGTTTTACCAGTCTCTGAGTTTCGAGGCGCTGAATGTCGTTCAAGGCTATTATCAGGGAGTGGAGCCGGCGCTGCGCATGACGAAACGGCTGGGTAAAGCGCCTGGGTGACCGGGTAACCAGCATGGCAGCCGCGCATCGGACCTTCGGCTCCGCCGGCCGCGAGATCCCCCTCGTCGGTCAGGGCTCGTGGCGAGCCGAGGAATCATCGGCGGGCACCGCGATTGCGGCACTGCGCCGCGGTCTCGATCTCGGCATGACGCACATCGATACCGCGGAAATGTACGGCGCCGGGGCCGCCGAACGAATCATCGCCAAGGCCATTGCGGGACGCCGCGATGAGGTTTTCCTGGTGTCCAAGGTCCTGCCGAGCAATGCCTCGAAACGCGGCACTGTCGCCTCCTGCGAAAAATCGCTGGCGCGTCTGGGCACGGACCGGCTCGATTGCTACCTGCTGCACTGGCGCGGCGGTCATCCGCTCGAGGAAACCGTCTCTGCCTTCGAATCGTTGCAGGCGAGCGGCAAGATTCTCTGCTGGGGCGTCAGCAACTTCGATGTGGACGATCTGGAGGAAATTGCGGGAATGGCGGGGGCCGGCCACCCGGTCTGCAATCAGGTGCTCTATCACGTGCAGGAGCGCGCGATCGAGCACGCCGTCTTGCCGTGGTGCCTGGCGCACGGCACCGCCGTAGTCGCCTACACGCCGTTCGGCGAATCCAAGGCGCCTTTCGATCCGAGGCAGCCGGCGGGGCGTGTGCTGAGCGAAATTGCCGCGGCACGTGGAGCCACTGCGAGACAGGTGGCGCTCGCGTTCCTGCTGCGCCACCCGAACTCGTTCGTCATCCCGAAGGCCGCCGGCATCGCGCATGTCGAGGAGAACGCCGGCGCCGCATCACTCGCCCTGAACGAAGCGGAGATCGCACGGATTGATGCAGCCTTCCCCCGCGGCAGACCCCGGCCGCTGCCCATGATTTGAGCTCCGCGCGACAGGTGAGCTCCGCGCGACGGCCTGGCGCTTCGACGCCAAGGCGTCGCGCCTGGCGCCTGGCCGGGCCCGCCTATTCCGTACGCCCGGAAACTCCGGGAATCCACGATGTGCCCGCGAGCGGCACTCCCGCCATGGCGGCGGACTCCACGGTCAGCGCCACGAGGTCCTCCTTCTCGAGGTGGTGGACATCTTGTTTGCCGCAGGCGCGCGCGATGGTGGTCAATTCCATGGTCAGCGTTTTCAGATAATTCCGCAGGCGCTTCGCGCCCACCGCGGGCTCTAGCCGCAGTTCCAGTTCCGCGTCCTGGGTGGTGATGCCCACCGGACATTTGCCCGTATGGCAATGATGACAGTGACCGGGCGCCGTGCCGAGACTCGCATAGTCCTTGATGGCGGAACGATGCTCGCCCTGCACGACATAGCTCGCGCTGTTGCAGCCGAGGGCCATCATGACCCCCTGGCCGATGGCAACCGCGTCCGCCCCCATCGCCAGCGCCTTCGCGACGTCCGCGCCGCTGCGGATGCCACCGGAGATCACCAGCTGCACCTTGCCGCGCATGTTCAGATCGTCGAGCGCGTCCACCGCCTGGCGCAGCGCCGCGAGGGTCGGTATGCCGACGTGCTCGATGAACACGGTCTGGGTTGCCGCGGTACCGCCCTGCATGCCGTCGACCACGATCACGTCCGCCCCGGCATGCACGGCAAGTTTCACGTCGTTGAACACGCGCGTGGCGCCCACCTTCACGTAGATCGGCTTTTCCCAATCGGTGATCTCGCGCAGTTCCTTGATCTTGATCACCAGGTCATCCGGACCGGTCCAGTCCGGGTGGCGCGATGCGGAGCGTTGATCCACGCCTTCCGGCAATGTGCGCATGCGCGCGACGCGCGGGTTGACCTTCTGGCCGAGGAGCATACCGCCGCCGCCCGGCTTCGCACCCTGGCCGATCACTATTTCGATGGCATCGGCACGGCGCACGTCGTCGGGGTCGAAACCGTAACGGGAGGGCAGACACTGGTAGACCAAGGTTTTCGACGACGTGCGCTCCTCCGCCGTCATGCCGCCGTCGCCCGTGGTGGTCGAGGTCCCCGTCTCGGTGGCGGCGCGGCCGAGCGCGTCTTTGGTTCGCGCGGACAGGGCCCCAAAGCTCATTCCCGCCACGGTGATGGGAATGGCGAGCTCGATCGGCTTGGTCGCGAAGCGCGTGCCCAGCACCGTCTTGGTGGCGCAGCGCTCGCGGTACCCCTCGAGCGGATAGCGCGACAGCGAAGCAGCCAGGAACAACAGGTCGTCGAAGTTCGGCACCCGCCGCTTCGCGCCCAGCCCGCGAATCTCATACAGACCCGTGGCGGCGGCACGCTGAATGTAATCGAGGGTCGCGCGGTCGAACCCCGCGGATTCTTCGCGGTGGGCGCCGGATGGGTCGCCGTCCGGTCGCGGCGCATCGCTGATCGGCC
>Ga0182012_10000638_pt1 | contig 38721 bp, 46 predicted proteins | sample 612S2SmetaG_FD_120486 | JGI IMG/M metagenome (GOLD analysis project Ga0182012, IMG submission 120486) | Permafrost microbial communities from Stordalen Mire, Sweden - 612S2S metaG | ecosystem: Environmental > Terrestrial > Soil > Wetlands > Permafrost | place: Sweden: Stordalen | collected...
ATCTTGACGTTTCTGCGCGAGGAGGTGCCCCGAAAGTGGGACACCTATTGCGACAGCGTATCGGACAATTTTCGCGTCATCTATCCCGAGGATTTTCGGGTTCTGGCGTGAACGGGGTATACCAGAGGAATCGCGTGAGAATTTTCTTCAGCGACGAGGCTTGCGAAAAAGTTATCGTTCCACGCGGCGACCTTGCGCCTCAGGCGCACGGAGTCCTTGCCGGAGAGGGGGCAGGACTACCCGCGGCGGATCGCCGCCACCGGCCCAGACCATGAACAGCTTCTCGCACTCGGCAACGAGGCCGGTGATGCGTCAGGTCCACCGGGCCGGCGCGGCGCTCGAGGTCGACTACGCCGGGATGACGTTGATGGACATGGGCGCGCGCGAGGCGCAGGTTTTCGTCGCGCGCAACGTCTTCAGAATCGCCAGAGCCTGCTACATGTCACCGGCTTGAGCCTGATGACGCTCGCGGCGGACGGCCCTTAGGAGAAGGAATCTCATCGTGAGCCTACCACGGCTCCAACCTCGGCACCGGCAGTCACTCGCAAACGGAGAAAAGCTTGGTGGCCACCAGGCCAGCCAACCTAGCTGGACGGTGGGACCCAAACCTACCCCATTGCCTTACCCGTTTTTTTGCTTGTTGGTGGCACTCGCCCTCTGCGTGCCCGGCGGGTGTACTCGCGGCCCAACCTCGCTTCGCCAGCAATGGATGCTCGGGATCGAGCGGATGCAAGGGGACCCGATGCCGCGGTTGCCGTTCACAAACCGCTTGATCGCCGATGTGGCGGCAATGCCGAAGACGCAGGTGGTCTTTCTCGGCATGCAAGACAATTCCTTCCTGTTCGACGCTTGGCAGGGACCGAAGCTGCGCATTGCGCCCTGGCTGCATGGCGAGGGGAACTGCATGAACTTAAGCTATACGATCTTCGACGCCGGCCAGCAGCAGGGGCTGTTCGGCTTGATCATCGCGCCGTTGCCCGCCGGGGTAGAGCCGGACTCCGCCTGCGTGGACCGCGCTGCCAGCCAATTCTACCAGGCGCTGATTTTGCAGGGTTTGTAGGCGGAGCCTCGAACAACGCAGCCGCGTCATCCGATGCTATCGCTTGTCCTTCGCCAACGGATGCGGCCGGCCGCTTCGTCCATCGCGGCCTGTTCCCGTTTGCCCTGAGCCAACCTTACCTCAGCCTCCCGCCCTTGCAGAGCCTTTGCCACTGCCTCAGCCTCGATCCTGCGGTCAACCAGGATCTGCTGCAAGCGTCGAACCCGGGCCTTCTCCCCGAGCAGGGCAGTCTGCAAGTGCTCCGCGTGATTTCGCGCATGCGGCAGCCAGGCGGCGAAGGCTTCGAGAAGCTCTGTGCCCACCACCTCCGACTGCTCGTCCGCCATATGTATTCGATGCTCGTCCAACCGCATCGCCGCCTGCAATTCAGAGGCGATGGCCTGCGCCAAGCCTTGACTGGCCTCGGTGACGGCAGCGCCCCGAATTCGCGACAGCACAGCAAGAGGATCACGAGCCACAGCCGGAGGGATTCCACCCAAACCTAGCTCGCACTAAGGGCAAAGCGCGGCCTCGAGTTCGGTAAACCCCTGCCCAATCGAATGCGGCCGGTCCTTCGCCTGCGACAGGTAGGCCTCAATAAGTGGGGCCAGCCGGACCGCCTCATCCACCAAAGGATCCCCCCCTGCCTTGTAGGCGCCGAGGCGTACCAAGTCCGCCATGTCCTGCCAGGTCGCCAGAACCGCGCGCGCCTTCGCCGTTAGCGCGTTCTCCGCCTGGGAGTTCACGCCAGGCACGGTTCGTGACAGTGATCGCAACACGTCGATAGCCGGGTAGCGTCCGCCCTCGCCTATGCGTCGGTCCAGCACGACGTGCCCGTCCAGGATACCCCGCACCGCATCGGCGATCGGCTCATTATGGTCGTCGCCCTCGACCAGGACCGTGAACACCCCAGTAATCATGCCGCCGCCCGGCAGTCCTGGCCCGGCCCGCTCGAGCAATTGCGGCAGCTCCGAGAAGACGCTGGGCGGATAGCCGCGAGTGGTGGGCGGCTCACCAGCGGAAAGGCCGATCTCTCGAAGAGCAAGGCAGAACCGCGTCACGCTGTCCATCATTAGTAGCACCGACTTCCCCTGATCTCGGAAGTGTTCGGCCACGCAAGCGGCCGCATAGGCGCATTCCCGACGCATCAGCGGTGCTTGGTCAGACGTAGCCACCACCAGCACCGATCGCGCCAAGCCCTCGGACCCCAGATCATCCTCTATGAACTCTCGCAGTTCCCGGCCCCGCTCGCCAACCAGAGCGATCACTGCGACATCGCACTTAGTGAAGCGAGCAAGCATTGAAAGCAGCGTCGATTTCCCTACCCCGGATCCTGCGAACAATCCGAGCCGCTGCCCCTGACGGCACGTCACGAAGCTATTCAGCGCCTTGACGCCGAGATCGATCCGCGGACCCAGGCGCTCCCTCTTTGCGGCATTAGGGGGCGCCCGGCGGACTGGCGCCGGGTGCTCTCCCGACAGCAGCTGACCCTTACCGTCTAGCGGACAGCCGAGCGGGTCGATGACTCGACCAAGCCAGTGATCGGACACAGCCAAATGCGCAGCACTGCCGACACGGACGGGCGCGCCGGGCCCGATTCCATCGAGGGTGCCGAACGTCATGGCGCGCGTGACGCCACGTTGGAACCCAATAGCCTCTGCCTGAATGCTCCTACCGTTCCGGGCCGTGATCCAGACGCGATCGCCGATCGACAGATGTCCTGTCGTCCCCTCTAGCTCCAGGGCCAGCCCAGTGACCGCGCTGACCTGTCCAAATATTTCAAACGGCCGAACATCGCGTAGTACAGAACATACCGCATCCAGACGGGACGCCGTGGTCATGCGAAAATGCCATCCGATTGTAGAGCGGCGCTTATGACGATACCGCCGAATAAACTTGATAGTTACCTGGGCAAGGAGCGAAGCGGTCAGAAACGCCGAATGTCGTTTCTGACCCTCCAAGATACAGCAGCCCCCCTGGCGACAAGCGCTCCCAGATCGAGTTGAGCACCCTACGCTTCGTGTCTAGGTCGAAATAGATAAGGACGTTGCGGCAGAATACTAAGTCGAATTTTCCCAGCGGCCGCGAATCTTCCATCAGGTTCCACCGCCGGAACTCTACAAGACGCCGGACCGGCTCGGTGATTCGCCAGCCATCTCCAGTACGACAAAAATGTTTTCCCAGGCTCTGCGCGGGTAGCCCTCTTCGGACCTCGAAATCTGAGTACAGGCCCAACCGGGCGCGGTTGACCTGTTCGGCAGAAATGTCCGTAGCCAAGATCTGTATAGGCCGGGTCCCAAGGGCCGCCGCCAGGACCGTCATGGCAATGGAATAGGGCTCCTGTCCGGACGACGCTGCAGCGGACCAGATCCGCAGCGGCTGCGCCGGCGGATATGCGGCGTGCAAGGTTGGCAAGGCTTGACGGCCGAGGTGCTCGAACGGTTTGCTGTCACGGAAGAAAAAAGTCTCGTTTGTCGTGATCGCGTCGATTACCTCCTGGGCCAGCGTGTCGTTCGGACGGGCCTGCAGCCGCGCCGCGATCTCGGTCAGTCCGGTGAAGCCGTGGCTGCGCAAGATTTGTTCCAACCGGCCCTCAACCAGGTAGGCCTTATCCAGACCGAGCACGATCCCGGTCCGCGACCGGACGAAGTCGGCGATGATTGCGAAATCCGCTGGGGAGATAGCCGCCGGGCGTAAGCCGGGCCCCTTCCGACCCGCCACCATTGTCGCACTCATGTTCCCCGCCTTGCCACGAACTGAAGAAGCTTCGGCGCCAACTCGTTAAGCGGCAGCACCGCATGGCAAAGGCCTGCTCGCGCGACCGCGCCCGGCATGCCCCAGACGACGCTACTCGCCTCATCCTGCGCAATAACCGAGCCTCCATCGCCAACTACCTGCTCCGCGCCGCATAGTCCGTCCTGACCCATGCCGGTAAGCATCAACGCCAGCACCCGACCGGGAAACGCGACTGAAAGACTCCGCAGCATTGGATCTACAGCCGGCCGGCAGAAATTCTCGGGCACATCGTCCGTCAGCGCGATCGCTACACCATCTTCCCGTCTCACTACCGTGAGATGATGGTTCCCAGGAGCAAGGTGCACGTGACCGGGGCGCAGAGCCTCACCGTGTATCGCCTCGGCGCATGTAGGGCCGCCGAGCCGAGCAATGCGCTCGGCGAGTTGCGGCGTGAATGGCGCCGGCATGTGCTGAGTCAGCAAAATTGGCACGGCTACGCGATCTCCGAGGGCGCGAAAAAGCGACAGCAGGGCGGCTGGCCCTCCTGTCGAGCTGCCGATCGCAAGGACGGCAGGTTGACGCTGGGGCGCTGGCCGCAATATCAGAGCCGCGCCCAAGGGCTGGACCACGAGCTGGCTCACGCAACGGCGCGCTCGGTAGGCGTGGCACGGCTGGCCAAGCCCCAACACTGTGGCGACCGACTCCACGCCGAAACCTTCGTCGGCCGCCCCTGCACCCATAGACGTTGGCTTAAGGATGAAATCGGCGCCGCCAGCAGAACTAATCACGTGCCAATTCCTTGGCTTATCGCCAATAAGCGTTCTGTATTCAGCACTACAAATAGTTCGGAATTCAGACGATAGATGCCGGCACTGAATTCGCGCCACGCGGCCTCCAGGGTGGGTGGGTTCGGTTCCAGCCTATGGTCGTCCATCTCGATTACCTCTCGAACCGAGTCTACGACAAGGCTGTACAGTTCATTTTGCCGTTCAACGACCACGATCATCCCCGGCTGACCATCACTGCGGGGCGACAGGTTAAGCCGCCGGCGAAGGTCGATTGCGGTCACGATCCGACCGCGCAGGTTCAGGCTGCCGGCAATTTCCGGCGGCGCTAGCGGGATGCGCGTCATTGCAGGTGTTACTACAACGTCCCGCACACTCGCCACTGGAATCCCGCAGAGCTGGTCGCCCACCGTCATAGTCACAAACGTGGAGACCGAGCAGCGCTCCGTAACGCCTCCCAGGGAGGATCCGTTGGTGCTGATCACGGCTGAGCCCCTTGTTCTGCCATCAGGCGTCGGTGGCCGTTAGCCGCCCGCTTCGACGGCAGCGCCGTCCGAAGTGCCTCCCAGCTACGCGCCTGTCTACCGTGGTCTCCAAACCGTGGTCCGCGCGTTTGCGCACCATGTGGGTCCAGGGGTCCTTGACCAGCTCCTGTACGTGTCGGTCCAACTCGGTCTCCGCTCCAAGAAATCACCAGGTCGATCTTCGTGGCGATCCCGTGGGCCAGATCGCGCACCAGCCGGCGAAGCTTGCTCCGGACGTTGCCGACCGGCTGCATCCGGGTTTTCATCACGCCCTCCTTGCAGGTCGGACGCAATTTGCGACATCAACATCAACCCGAATCGTCTGCGCCGCAGGCTCTGGCGGAGCCAACGCTTCGGTCGGACCCATCGAGGAGGACGGGGGGGCGGCAGCGGGCGGGCTGACGGCAGGCGCGGAGGCGGGACATGGACTGCAATGATCGAGCAACGGCGCTCCGGCCGCGGAACCCGTCGCGTCGGCAAAGGGCCGCCCCTCCGCCCCCGCATTCAGCTCATCGATAAACTGTCCATCATCGCCGTCCGGTTCATTGCCAGTACGACGGATTCCTTCGACGATCCCACGCATGCTGTCCAGCACCGGGAGGATCAGAGTGATGGAGGCCTGGGTCACTGCCATCGTGCAATCCCGGTGCTTTTCCGGAACGTTCTCCGCTGCATGGGCGACCTTCTCGAACCGAGCCAAGCCACGGAATCCGCGGGTGCCTTTGATCGTATGGATATGCCGAAAGATCGAGGCCAAGTCACGCCTGTCGTCCGGCTGACGCTCCAGCCTTACGAGCTCCGTGTCCAGTTTTTGGCCTAATCCCTCCAGCGCGTCCGCGCGAAAATCCCGCAGCTGGTCATCCATTCAGCGCTCCATCTCGGCCCTGTACCCCGGATCAGGGCGGTCAATAATGGATATAAGCCGGCCGGATTCTTCCGGACCCATATATTTGCTGCTGTGTCCTGTATGGCGGCTTAGCGGATGATCGGAGTAATATCTTGACCAGCAAGCAAGCAGCGCGGGGCGGCGGGAACCGCTCTCCTGCAACGATCGTTATTCGCCGCGAGGAGGGCGAGGAGCCTCAGCACCATGGCGGGGCCTGGAAGGTCGCTTATGCGGATTTCGTCACCGCAATGATGGCGTTCTTTCTTCTTATGTGGTTGCTGAATGCCACCACGGAGGAGCAGCGGATCGGACTCGCCGACTACTTCGCTCCCACAAACCTGTTCGGTCGCTCGGTCAGCGGATCCGGGCAACCCTTCGGGGGCAAAACCCCAAACGAAGCGGGCACGAGCGTATCCACGGAAGGCTCGCCACAGACAATCCCCGGCAAGCGGACACCGCAGCCGGATGTCGAAGAAGACATGACGAAGACGCCGGCACAGCCTCTCGTCCACGCGGCCCCAAACGATGATACCGCCCCGCAGCAGCAACCGAATGGTGGAACCACCCTATTAACTGAAAAGCCCGGTCAAAATCGCCAAACCCTTGTCCAAGGCGGAGATTACGCAGCGGCTCGGCTGACGCCTGCCGATAGCCAAGAGGCTCCAGCAGGTGCAACGAGCCGCGAAGCTGCGATTCAAAGTGACGCCAATCGCGAGCGTCACGCCCTTGAGCAGGCCGGGGCTCGATTGCTCGACGCCATCCGGCGCGACCCAACACTACGTGACGCGGCCGGACAGCTGACGGTCGATAGCGTCCCGGAAGGACTGCGCATTCAGGTTGTGGATTCCGAGGGCCGGCCAATGTTCGCGCTCGGCAGTTCTTCCCCTACCCAACGCGTGCACGAACTGATGGAAAAGGTGGTGCCGGCGCTGGCCGGGCTGCCGAATGCGATCTCGATCGCCGGACACACTGACTCGCTTACCTATCGTGGGCAGGAAAAGAGCAACTGGGAACTGTCGTCGGAGCGGGCCAACGTTACCCGACGAATCTTGGTGGCGGCAGGCTTGGCGGATGAGCGGATCAGGAGCATCACCGGCAATGCCGACCGCGATCTGCGGTTGCCCGCGCAACCATTTAGCCCAGCCAACCGCCGCATCACCATCATCGTGCTGCGCCATGCAGTTTCGGACACGCCAGAACCGGTGACGCCATGATGGACCACCGCAATCAGGCAGGAGGGGCAGCCTCGTGATTCCCGTTGGTGCATTTGTATTCCTGCTGCTTTGCGTATTTGGCGGATTCGCGATATCCGGCGGCAGCATCGTGGCCATTATGGAAGCGCTCCCGTTTGAGATGCTGACCATCGGGGGTTCCGCCATCGGCTCCTTTGCTATGGCAAACAGCGTACACGTTATGAAGGCTAGCCTAGGGGGACTGAAGATGGTCTGCGGCGGCAGCCGCTACAAAAAGGCCGAATATACCGACCTGCTCGGCCTGCTCTACAGGTTGGTCCGCCTAGCCAACGGCAAAGGCAACATGGCAATCGAAAGCCACATCGAGAACCCCAAGATGAGCAGCATCTTCCTGGAACACGCCAAGTTGCTCAAAAACGAAGAGGTCGTCTCGATTATATGCGACTATTTCCGTATGATTGGCATGGACGCTGATGACCCGCACCAGATCGAAGACGTTATGGCACGCGAGTTAAAGAAGACACTCGTAGAAAAAATGCATCCCGTCCACGCTCTGCAGGTTATGGCGGACGGATTGCCCGCGCTCGGCATCGTGGCTGCGGTGCTTGGGGTGATCAAGACCATGACCCACATTGATCAGCCGCCAGCAATTCTGGGCCAGATGATCGGAGGGGCGCTGGTCGGCACATTCCTGGGAGTCCTACTGGCTTATGGTCTGGTTGGCCCAATCGCATCCAGACTCAAGCAGGTGGTCGAGGAGGAGGCCCGTTATCTTGAGGTGATTCGTGCGATCCTGATTGCACATCTTCAGGGGAATCCACCACAGATTTCGATCGAGACCGGTCGCAAAATGGTCCCGAACGAATTCATGCCTACGTTTAATAACCTTGAGGCTGCCCTCGAACAGGCGCAGGCCGGGTAGTGAATGGACGGACGGTCTGTAAGAATCGATGCGAGGGCATCCCAAATCACAGAGCACGGGCGCCGAGTTGCTGGTGAGGGTGGACGCGGCACTGCCCGCCAATGAAGCCGCGCTCGTGCACGGGGGGGCCGGCGTCGACCGCCGTACTGCGGGCATCGTCGCGGCCGCCGCCCTCAACGAATTGCTGATCCAGAACAGGCTCGGATGGAACGACGCCGTCGCCCCCGGAAGCCGCTTGGCCAAACTGTGTGGACGACTTGGATCGGACTACGAAGCCGAGCGGGAGGCAGCGTACGATCACGCGGTCCGGCTGATCCTCCGTCGCCGTGCAACATGGTCGGACCTCGTGCGTCTGCCCGATGCGCTAAAGCGCTGTCCGGTCGAAACCAATCGCCTGGCTAGAAATGGTTCCCGCGAAGCCGATGCCGCGCTCGAGACCGCCTCGCCCCGCTTTACGGAAGCCGCTCCTCCCGTCCCCGACTGCCCCGCCAACATCTCACCGCCCGAAGAGAACTGGGGCACCACCATCCAACGTCTTTACGAGCGCGTCGCGTGGCGATCTGAAACAGAACACGCCCGGCTGGACGCACTACAGATCAGCCTCGCCAACGGCCATGCCCTTACCAAAGAGGACGCTTGCTGGCTCCGCGAAATCTGGTGGTACGCTGAACTTTGTGATCCGGGGCCAGGGAGAAACTCAGAATGACTCATTCCGCGCCAAACGACGGCCTGCCAAAGGAGCGTAGCGCGCAGCGTTGGCGGCGTCGCGCGTGGCCGGCCGCCGCATTCCTGGTACTAGCCTGCCTCTCATCACTCACATCGGCGGGTGAGACTACGACGTCCAGTGCGACATCCGGCAGCACCCATTTGTTCAGGCAAGACGATCCCCTATCGCTGATAGAAGGCAGCTCAGACGCTTGGTCTGTCTCGCGGACCGACGCCGGATGCTACCTGATGTCACCTCATCGCTCGAGTAGCAGCCGGCTCGCGATCGGGCGACACCCGACATTGGGGCTCGGGCTGTTTGCCGTGAGCATCAAGCTGGCGACGTCAGATGTGAACGCCACCGAGCCTGTGATGATTGGGGTGGATGACCAGGAGTTCACAAAGGGCGGCCGGGTGGTCGGAAAGGACATCTTGTTCGTCCCACTCGCCGGACCTGAGGTGGCAGCGGGACTGCGAGAGCTTCAGAAAACGGGCACGCTCTGGCTGTCCGTGCGGAATACCTGGATCGCGCATGGCGGCCAAGCGGTTGGAGCAGCACTAACGGAGTACGGCCGGACTTGCGCGGACCGCGGCACTCCCGGCTGAGGTTCCCCAGCACAGCCGGCGAAGCCGAAGATGCCGCGCTCCGGTTCGACTGTTTTCCGTTATCGGACTGGTTGCGGATAGTTTACGGCCAGCGGGACATTAATACCGCCGTTGGGCTTTCGGCTATTTACTTTAACGACTTTACCCAGGCCTCACTCCTTGACGCCCGGCGCCCGCAGGAGTTATTCTTCACGATGCCGCGAGCAGCATATCAAGAATTCAACGGTCGCCCGCACCTACTAAGGGCCAAAGCCGGCCTAGCCCAGACGCGGAGACTGGCCTACCGATATTGCAGTCCTATTTGAAAAAGGAATACAACATGTCAATTGAAAACTCCTTATTTCCATCGCCCGAGGGGATTTCTTTTGACCTGCCCGACCTGGTTTTGCTCCGCGCCTGGGCAGACTATCACGATATACAGATGTCGATCGATCTCGACTACTGCGCCGGAGGGGAGGAATTCGAGGAAGTCGTCACCTTCCGCGGCCACCGCGGCCCGCTGCGGCTATGGATCATGTGGCGGACCAGACAAGGCTTGATCGTACAGCCTCTGATTGGAAAGCCCATGCTATTCGCCTCGACGACCGAGGCGATGGATGTTTTGAGCCCGACACACGTCGGCCTCCGCGAGGAAACACCATGACCAACGATAGTGTCTTGAAGCCACGGTCCAGCCCCGATACCTCCTCGGCCGCCAGAGAGCGCCGCAGGCCAGGGCGGGTCGCCTACGAAAACAACGAACTAATTGAGTTGCTTCGAGATGTCGGTTCGGCTACGGATGCTCTGCCAGTCACAGCGTTCCGCGATACTGAAGATGCGCCTGACGATGACCCCCTCAGAGCCGCTAAAGGCGTCGCAACAGGTGTTCTGGTCTCGCTCGGCTGTTGGACGGGCATAGGTTTAGCGGTTTGGTTGTTCCGCGGCAGTTGAGCGCGGCGCGCGCGAAGGCAGACTTTCGCCCCTATATAATACGGGCAAGCGTGTGTTTTTCGACTAGCACTTACAACACTAGCTGAGCGCGGAACGCGGCCTCACTCAGTCCTGCCATCGTCGGCTTTGAGCGCTGGACACTGATACGAGAGACGCCGGGAGCCCTGCTTACATTTCCGACAGGTATGCGTACGGCTCAGGCGGCCTAGGAGCTGCTTGCCGGCCATCCGGCTGGTAGATCGGCGCCTCGGTGGCGCGCGCACGCGGAACGGCCTGCGCTATCGCATGCATCAACCGCATTTGGAGTGCAAGGCCGCGTTCGATCGCTGCCCGATTGGCGTCGGCGAGCTGCGCCATTCGCATTACGCTGCATCGAAGCGCATCGGCCTGCTCGCCGTCCAATTTGGGCGCCGTATGGCCGCTGGACATCGCCCCCTGCAAGGCCGCCACGGCATCGCGCTTTCGCGAAAGCAGACTTCCGGCGGCTGGCAGGTCAAGCGCGTCGAGCAAACCCGTCTCCTCTTCAAGCACTTGGCTCAGCCGGTCCGCCAACTCGGCCAGGTTTTCAGTCATGCGCCTTCTCCTGCATGCGTAGCATTTCTCTGAAGGCAGCATCGGCGATGCCGAGACCGCCGTTCTTCGCAATCGATTTTGCCATTTCCTGCACCATCAACGGCTGCCAGGTCGCTTCCCCCTGCCCCCCCCCAAAAGGGCCCTTCGACGTGTCGACCGTCTTGAACATCGGTTGCAGCAGCTCTCCAACCACCATGGCCTCGAAGTCCTGCGCGGATTTTCGGATTCCGGCGATCTGCCCGGCCGAGAGGCTCGTGCCAGCCGGAATTGTGGCGGCAGACACGGTAGGCACGGTGACTGCGCCAGCCATCAACGTACCTCCAAGTCGGCCTGAAGCGCTCCAGCAGCCTTGATTGCCTGCAGGATGCTAATCATGTCGCGAGGGCCCACGCCGAGCGAGTTCATGTTCCTCACTAGTTCCTGTAGCGTCACCGCCCGGTTTATAATTCCAAGCCGCCGGTCGCTTTGGTCGTCAACTGCAATATTAGTACGCGGAAGCAACTTGGTTCGCCCATTTGAAAACGGTGCCGGCTGGCTCGCGACCGGAGTTTCGGTCACGCGAATAGTCAGATTACCCTGCGCAACGGCTACCGTGGAGATAGTGACGTTAGCGCCCATCACAATGATTCCAGATGCCTCGTCGATCACCACCTTGGCACCGTTATCGGGCTCGACGGTGAGCTGCTCAATCCGCGAGAGCGATTCGACAACATCTCTCCCCTTGAGATCTAACGCCACGGTACGGGGATCCGATGCCTTTGCGACGCCGCTCCCAATTTCCCGGTTCACTGCTGCTGCGATGCGCATGGCGGTGGTTAGGTCCGGGTTGCGAAGCCCGAGACGCGGCGTCGACATCCGGGCGAGCTCGAACGGGACCTCCTTCTCGACAGTCGCACCGTTGGCGATGCGCCCGGAGGTCGGAACGCCCCGTGTGATGGATTGAGCTGCTCCACGCGCGGCGATAGCGCCGGTCGCTACCGGCCCCTGGGCCACCGCGTGCACCTCACCATCAGCACCCAGCAGCGATGTCACCAGAAGCGTTCCGCCTGTTAGGTTGGTGGCGTCGCCCAACGCTGCGACGCTCACATCAATGAGCTCGCCGGACTTAACGAAGGGCGGCATTGTAGCGGTCACCATTACCGCGGCAACGTCCTTGGTATCGAGCCTAGCAGCCTGGTCCCGGGTGTTCACGCCGAGACGCTCCAGCATGCCGATCAGCGATTCACGCGTGAAGACAGAATTGCTAAGCCGGTCTCCCGTCCCGTTAAGACCGGCTATAATGCCATAACCCACGAGCTGGTTAATTCGCACCCCCTCAACGTCGGTCACGTCCTTAATGCGGGTCTGGCCAACCGCCCCCTGAGGCGCTATTGCCAAACACACTAGCAGAGCGATCATCCGACTGTAGCCAGCCCATTGCCCGCCCAGCAGCCAACCCTCCCCCCAATCGATCGTTCCGTGGCCCATGCTGGGGTAACCCGTCCCTCGCGCAGCCTACCGCCGATTGCGCTCCGACCATTATATATAAGCAGATGTAAGCAAAGTCGGGCGCCCAAATGGAGAATTCTGGCTACATCGCTTTGTCGCGCATGATCGCCCAACAGAGGGCGCTTGATGTGCGAGCGACCAACATCGCAAACAGCAGCACGCCTGGATTCAAGACCGAAAGCGTCCTGTTCTCTGACTACCTGGTGCAACAGAAAGGGGTCTCAACCGCGCCAGGGGGCCGGACAATCCAAATGGTCCAGGATCGGGCGACGTGGCGTGACTTCGACCAGGGCTCGGCATTGAAGACGGGGAATCCCTTGGACCTCTTCCTGCAGGGCAACGGATTCTTTACCATCAACACACCGCGCGGGGAACGATACACTCGAGCTGCGCGGTTCTCGTTGTCGTCCTCCGGCGAAATCGTGGATGTGAGCGGAAACGCGGTGCTGGGCACAGACAGCCGTCCGATCACGGTGCCGCCTGGCGCCTCCACCATCACTGTTGCGAGCGACGGCACGATCTCAACCGAGATGGGTCAAGTCGGCAAGTTCCGTGTCGTCCAATTTGACAATCAACAATCGCTCCAAGCCGAGGGAGATTCCCTGTTTGCAACCACACAGCTGGCTCGCGATGCAGAGCAGCCTCAGATCGTCCAGGGCACGATCGAGGGCTCCAATGTCCAGGCCGTGGTGGAGGTGACCCGCATGATGGCAGAAATGCGGGAATTCGATTTCGCATCCCAGTTCGTTGATGGAGAGGCACAGCGGGAGCAATCCGCTATCGATCGGATTGGTCACAAGGGATGACCTTGTGGGTCCAGCAGTTATACCTATAAATTGTAGCGAACCCAGTCGCGGCCGGTAGCTGGTAGCCGGCAACTGAGAAGGATTAGAGATGCGTTCACTGGACATTGCTAGCACTGGCATGCAGTCTCAGCAAACTAACGTTGAGGTCATATCCAATAACATTGCGAATATGAATACCACTGGTTTCAAGCGCCAGAGAGCCGAATTTCAGGATCTTCTTTACCAGGATCTACGCCGTGTAGGATCTACCAGCAGCGATACCGGAACCGTGGTGCCATCGGGCGCGCAGGTGGGGCTGGGAGTTAGAACGGCAGCAGTGTATCGAATTGACGAGCAGGGCAACCTTCAGCAGACATCGAACAAGCTTGACTTGGCCATTAGCGGGAATGGCTTCCTACAGGTTACGCTTCCATCGGGTGACACGGCGTATACACGTGACGGCACCCTTGCACTTTCGGCAGGCGGCACGATCGTCACCGCTGACGGGTATCTCGTGCAACCGGGCATCACCATTCCCTCTAACACCACGAATGTAACCATCAATGCCGATGGCGAGGTATTGGCGACAATCCCCGGTCAGGTTGCGCAGCAGAATGTAGGCCAGCTACAGCTCGCGGCCTTCCCCAACGACGCAGGCCTGGAGGCGACCGGCGGAAACTTGTTCCTGCAAACCTCTGCCAGCGGCACCGCGCAAGTTGGCATCCCAGGCACGAACGGGCTCGGCACAGTTATGCAGGGTTTCGTTGAGACATCAAACGTGAACGTCGTCAGCGAGATGACCAACCTGATCACGGCTCAACGCGCCTACGAGATGAACAGCCGCGTCATCTCCGCCAGCGACGACATGCTCTCGACTATCACCAAGCTGCACTAGAACCATCATGGCCGCCGGCAAAAGCTGATGAGCCAGTTCCTTAGGTCGGCCGCCTTCCCGCCGTGCGCTTTAGCGGCTTCTGCTGTCCCCCGGTTCGCGCGGCCTTGCGTCGCCAGAATCTGGGGTCAGGGCGTGGAACAAATGAGTCGCCTCGCGAATTGCGCAGACCTCGGGCGGCGCTCCGAAGCCGTTAGATACGTTACGAGGCGGCCGGTCCGAATCGCTTTGCTGGTGCTGCTCTGCTCGTTGTGCGCTGCTTTCGCGTGGGCCGAGGCACCGGCAGTGTTGAAGTTGCAGGTCCAACTCGATGCTGGCGTTATCAAGGTCTCTGACCTCTGGGGAGGCGTCGGCGCGACCGGCGAAACAGTGATCGGCCCGGCTCCCCCGCCGGGCCGAACCATTGCCATTGAGGCCGGACAGCTCGCCTACATCGCGCGCCTCTACGACGTGAACTGGCGGCCGGTTTCCGGCGTGGAGCGGACATCCGTAGTACGCGCTGGGCGGCCGCTAACGCGGGACGAGATGTCGGACCCCGTTCGCCGCGCCCTCGGTGACGCGGGCGCGCCGGCCTCTGCCACAGTCGAGTTTTCGAACTTCACACCGATTCTTGTCCCGCCTTCGTCCTTCCCGCTCCTTTCGATCGAGGCGATCGCTTACGACCAGGCGGCCGAACGGTTCTCGGCCGACATAGTCGCTTCGTGCGAGGGTATGCAGCCCCAGCGGATGCGCGTTGCTGGCCGTGTCTTGCAGATGGTGACGGCGGTAGTGGCGACCCACAGACTTCAACCGACTGACGTGATAGGACTGCCTGACGTGCGCGTGGCGCAGGTAGCAGAGCGGCGTCTGGCGGGGCCAGTTCTAGCCGATGTCGCGCAGGCATTGGGACAAGCGCCGAAGCGCACGATCGTCTCTGGTCAGGCGTTGATGGCTGCAGATATAGGGCCGCCAGTTATGGTGGCGAAGGGCGACACGGTGGTCGTAGTACTTGAAACATCGAGCATGTCAATGGCTGTCCAAGGCCTGGCCCTCGACGCAGGCGGACGCGATGACATAGTGCAGGTCATGAACCCGCTCTCGCGCGCTGTCGTAGCCGCCCGCGTCACCGGCCCCGGCAGGACGGTCGTAGCGCCGGGAAGTGCACCTCTGGTTGCGCCACCGGGTCTGAAACCAAGAAACTCCCAGGTCGCGAACTGATGGTTCGGCCGCCGGCTGCCCTGCTCGCTCTATCCCTTCTCATCGAAGGATGCGGCTCGTTGACGCGCCTATCCGAGCTCGGACGGCCGCCGGCCATGACACCGACCGAGGATCCGACCCGGGACCCAAAATGGCGCCCAGTCAGCATGCCCATGCCGGCGGCGCACGCGGTGCCGAACGAGGCAAATTCCCTTTGGCGCGCCGGCTCACGCGCCTTCTTCAAGGATCAGCGCGCCGCCACGGTCGGCGACATTGTTACCGTGACAGTCAACATGAATGACACGGCAAACTTTCAGAATGTTACCGGGACCACGCGCACCAGTGGGGAGACGGGCGGAATGGCCAGTTTCTTTGGCATGGAAACTTTGTTGCCGAAGGATATCGCTAACCCGGCCAAGCTTTTGGCTGTGGATAGCGCCAATAACAACAGCGGCTCGGGGCAGATCCAGCGCAACGAGGCCGTGACGTTGCGGCTCGCTGGCGTGGTGACCCAGGTGTTGCCAAACGGTAACCTCGTGATCGCCGCACGACAGGAATTTCGGGTCGACAGCGAGCTTCGTGAGTTGTCGGTGACGGGCGTAATTCGGCCGCAGGACATCGCGAGCGACAACACGGTACCGCATGACCGAATGGCGGAGGCACGGATTTCTTACGGCGGCCGTGGCCAGGTCACAGATGTGCAGACTCCCCGTTGGGGCCAGCAGCTGATGGACATCGTTCTGCCGTGGTGAGTGGGTGAGCGATGAGCGGAGCCGCATTGCTCCGCATTACGTCTCTATCGGCCTCGGTCGAAAAAGCGGCAAAGCGATGGTCACTTCTTCCCTATCGAAAGAGTGCTGGCGCCGGTGGGAGGTCTGACGCCCCGAGGCCGGGCGGTAGTCATGGAGAAGTAGGTGGGCCAAGATGATGATGCCGCCGTAAGAACAAAAGCTGCCACGGTTGTCTTCCCGTGAGCCGAACTGACTTTGCAGCCTCCCCTGCCACATGCCCCGCATTCGGCACTCCCTTCCACCGTCCCCATGTGGGGTCCACCTCAGCCTTGCTCCGCGGGCATTTCGGTCTCCGCACGGGGAGTGGCGCGCCATGGGGTTGCCACACGCGCATAGCGCTCGGACTTGCGCGGCGGACGCCTCCGCAGCGCCCCTCTTCGCCAACCGCCTAATCGAGCGCCCTCTTATGTCCAGGGCAATCCATCTACCGCACTCTGTCCAAGTGGTTAGGCTACGAGCGGTGTTCTCCATCGCCCGCACCTTCCTGCCGGAAGACTGCCGGAAGGGATGCAGCCTCGCCGCTTCCAGATCAATGAGGTCAACAGGAAGGGCCGGGTGTTGAGCCTCGCATAAATCTTTCGGGCCAGACGGGATTGCCGCGGCCACCAAAGCCAGGGATACACGCTGCGGGCCGATGATAAGACTCCAGCAGGCTGCTTTGGCATTACGGCAACAATTTCTATATTACTTGGCATGGCCATATCACCGACCGACGTCTTCGCGCTGGCTGAAAAGCGGCTGTCATGGATTGACCAACGTCAGGCCGTTTTGGCCCAAAACATTGCTAATGCGAATACGCCGGGCTATTCGGCGCGGGACATCAAGCCGTTCAACGAGGTCCTTGCTGCCCAGGCGCAGAAGGCGGCGAGCGGGAGTTCGCAATCTGCGTCGGCAGCATCTCTCGTACCTCTGGGCCGCGCCGCCGGAGAACGCTCAATCAACGGCAACGCTGTCTCACTGGACGAGCAGCTGGAAAAAGTCGCTGAAACGGATACAGCGCACCAGCTCACCATGAATTTGTACAAGAAATATTTGGGCATGTTCAAAACGGCGATTGGTCGAAACTGACAGAAAGGCGCCACACGTGGATCTTGCAACGACACTTGAGCTCTCGTCGAAGGGAATGACCGCGCAAAGCAGCCGTTTGCAGGTAATCGCCCAGAACATCGCGAACTCCGACACGACCGGCTCCACTCCGGGAGCTGACCCATATCGCCGGAAGACCGTGGTATTCGCAAACAGCCTGGACCGTTCGCTGGGTGTCACGTCCGTAGGCGTTCGCCAGATTACGCCCGACATGACCGCGTTTCCGCGCCGTTTCGACCCCGCAAATCCCGCGGCCGACCCGTCCGGCTACGTCAAGACTCCCAACGTGAACTCCTTCGTTGAGATTATGGATATGAAGGAGGCCCAAAGATCCTATACGGCGAACCTGAACGTTATGGAGACAACCCGCGGGATCATGAGCCGCACGATCGATTTGTTACGTTAGGAAGCGTCGGTAATGATCTCCACCAATGTTACGGGCGCTGCGGCATATGCTGCTATTCAGAGCGGGCTAACGAAGGGCGTCGATCCTCCGACCGCCAGCGACGATTCATTCAGCGCTGTGTTGCAGGGCGCCATGTCCGGTCTTACGGATCTCGGGCGCAAGGCAGACGCGAAGTCGACCCAGGCCTTGAGCGGCGGGGGCAACCTGACAGATGTTGTCATGGCGGTATCGAAAGCCGAGATGGCTCTGCAGACGACCGTCGCGGTTCGGGACAAGGTGATCTCCGCCTACCAGGAGATCATGCGGATGGCTGTTTGAACCTCAGCCGGACACGCGGCTCGCGCCTAACGCCCAATCATCTGTGCCGGACGACTCAATGCACGCCCTGAGACATCTATTTATCGTGAGACGCCTATGAACGAAGGGGATCTTGCCGTCTTCGCCAGAGATGCAATGATAGTTTTGCTTAAGGTGGCGGGGCCGGTGCTCATTGTTGGACTCGTCGTGGGTTTGATAGTCTCCATGCTGCAGGCGTTGACGCAGATCAACGAAAGTACGCTGGTGTTTATTCCGAAGCTCCTGGCGATCTGCGTCACCATTGCGGTCCTGGGGGGGTTCATGATGCAGACGTTGGGGGACTATGCCCGAAATGTCTTCGATCAAGTCATTGCGGTCGGCCTAGCCTGATGGACCAAACGCAGGCCGTGCTTAGCAGCCTGCCGCCAATGGCGTTCGGGTTTCTGCTCGTCATCGCGCGAGTCGGAACCACACTGCTGATCGGGCCCGGCCTTGGTGAGAGCGAGATTCCGCCAACGGTCCGGATCGCGTTCGCGGTCCTGCTCTCTGTACTGGTCTATCCGCTGGTTCGAAGTGACCTGCCGCCGATGCCTGACACGGTGCCGGGTCTCGTCGGCTTGCTCGCCATTGAGATCATCGTTGGAGCATGGATGGGATTCATAGCCCGCGTATTGGTAATGGCGCTGGCGATGGCGGGCGGAATCGTCTCGCTCATGGTCGGTTTGTCCAGCGTGCTGCAGATCGATCCCACCATCGGAGCACAGGTGCCCTCTCTCGAGCGCATGATGGGCTTGGCGGCCATCGCGCTGCTGTTCGAGTCGGGCTTGTACCTTCTGCCGATCGAGGCTATCGTTGGGAGCTACAAGCTTATTCCGCCGGGCACTTCATTCGATGCGGCGGGTGGCGCCCAACTAGCGACCCGCGCGGTCGCTGACAGCTTCGGATTGGCGCTGCGCTTGGCTGCGCCGTTCGTTATCATCGCGTTCATCTGGTACGCCGCACTTGGCTTCGTGAGCCGAATGATACCCAACATCCAAGTCTATTTTGTCGCCGCTCCCGCGCAAATCGCGAGCGGACTCGTTCTCCTTATCGCCGGTATCTCCGTTATGTTTACGAGCTGGTCAACGGGTATTCTAAACGCGTTCTCGTCACTGCCCGGACTGTAGGACTCTGACGGTGGCAGGCGACGAGCACGGCGCAGAAGACCGGACGGAAGCACCGACCCAAAAACGTCTGGACCAAGCGCGCGATGCCGGACAACTTCCGGTATCGCGCGACCTTACGATGCTGGCGTCGCTGGGAGGCGCCGCGCTTGGTATCGTCGAGCTCGGTCCGGCGGCGGCGCGGCGGATGGCCGAGCAGTGTGCAGCGTTCCTCGGCGTCCTTAATCAGTTACGCATCGAAGACGCGACCGCCATGGGCGGCCAGGTTTTCCAAGTGCTGCTATCGGCGGTAATGCTGGTGTGCGCTATCGCAGTGCCAGCCGCCGTTTGCAGTATCCTGAGCGTCCTACTGCAAACCAAGTTCTATATCGGTGGGGCACCGATCCGCTTCCAGGCTTCACGCATAAGCCCAATGGCCGGGCTAGCCCGCATCTTCGGCATGCCACACCTGCTGGATTTCCTGAAGTCCTGCGGACGCCTTGTCGTCTTATCCTTGCTGGTCTGGTCAGTGCTGGGCCGAAGTATGACGGATGCGATTGCGGCAACGGGTTCGGACGTCTCCCAACTGCTGGCGGTGGCTGGTAAGGGTGTACAGAATTTGGCACGCCCGCTGCTGATCGTCTTGGCGTGCCTGGCAGCAGCGGACGTTCTCCTGACGCGGTACCAGCACACCAGAACAATGCGTATGACGCGCGAGCAGGTTCGGCTCGAGATGCGAGAAGTTGATGGTGACCCCTTCATCAAGGCGAAGCTAAGGCGCATTCGCCAGCAGCGGTCCAAGCGGCGGATGATGGCGAAGGTAAAGTCGGCCGCCGTTGTCATTACCAACCCAACGCACTATGCTATTGCGTTAGCCTATGAGCGCCTTGGCAACACGGCGCCGCGAGTGGTGGCGAAGGGGGCCGACTTCATGGCTGTGCGAATTCGCGAGGAGGCCGCCGCTCATGGGGTTCCGGTGGTTCCCAACGCGCCTCTGGCCCGAGCCCTATTTCAGCTGGAACTGGACCAAGAGATTCCCGCTGAACACTACCGCGCCGTGGCGGAGGTCATCGCCTTTGTGTGGAAGCTGAAGGCGCGGATGGTTGGCTCGGGGGCCCAGCCGTGACGCCGGCGAGCCCAAGATCCCATAGAATGTTTCGGAGATGACGAATGTTCGGTCCGGTTGGCTCAGTCTCTATCTCTCTCGGTTCGGTTGTGCTGGACAGGCCCGACCAGACTGGCCTGTACATCGCGAAGGACTTGGCGGGTGGATGGGCATACCTAATCGTAGACGCCGACGGTGACAAACGGTTTCGCGGTCAAGGCGTTTGCGAGGGCGGGCTGGACGTGGCGCTTCGTTGCGCGTTCCTCTCCGCGACCAACTGCGTGCCGGATTGCCTATTGATTAAGATCGTTGTTGAGACGAGACAGGCGCACCGGGCGATGGTGCAGCTTGCAAGTGGAGATACCCACGTAGTTGCCGCCATCGCCGGCCGGCCTGTAGCGATCATGACACGCCCTCAGGAGCGGTCCTCATTCCATGTGAGGTCCGCCGCGGAGCGCGCGGCCTCCACCGCTCTGCGGGACCGCGAGCATGCCGAATGGCACGCGGCCCATTCGCTTGCCAATGTACCGGCGGAAGCAGGTATTAATATCGATGGCGGGATCGGGGTCGTAGGCCTTCTGCACCGCGATCCGTGCCCCACGCAAGGCTGGCGCGTGCGTCATGGCCCTGGAAGTGCGCGACCACCAATTGTCAACAGCGACGCGCGTGCGGTTGCAAATCCTACGTCCAGTGCACCTGTGCAGTTGACTTCGGTGCGCCGACTTCTTCGGCCGATCGTTGATGGCGCGCGTGATGGCTTGGCCGCGGCAGGCGTGCTTCCGCCGCGTCGTAAAGCGCCGGTCAATCGGGCGGTGATCGATTGGCTCAAGGACTTCGATACACGCGTCGCAAATGTCAGGTCCGACTTACGGGACGTAGGAGCCTAATCTTAGGAGCTTCACTGCGTGAGCGAACCGAAACCGACGCCCAGGTCTCGGACGACCTCGGTCAAGACGGACTTCCAATCGCCAGGCTTCGGCTGGCGATAAAGGCGCAGAGTCGGGTACCATGGGCTGTCGCGCCTCCCGGCGAGCCAGCGCCAACACGAGTCGAAGCGGTCCAACAGCCAGACCGGCTTACCAAGCGCCGCCGCAAGATGGGCGGCGGCGGTGTCGACAGAGATAACCAGGTCGAGATTTACAATCAAAGCCGCGGTGTCTGCGAAGTCCTCTATTCCATCCATAAGGTCTGTCAGGGGAAAGCCCGCAGGCGCCTTAGGTCCATCTTTTTGCAGGCTGAGAAAGTGTAGTCCGGGCAAGTCCAGCAATGGGGCCAGCATTTCCGGAGCCAACGAGCGTCGGCTGTCTATCGCCGCCATGGCGGGCATATGGCGGCGGGGATTGCCCGCCCAAACCAAGCCGACGCGGATTCCTTGCTTGGCCATCGCCTGGAGGCGGTTCTGGTATACTGCGGCCTGGGCCTCGTCGGCATAGAGATAGGGGGTGCATGAGGGAATGGTTGCAGCCCCTAGCGCCAATGGCATGCTAAGCATCGGGCAGTGGAAATCGAAGGCAGGTAGTTTCCCACCGTCCTCCACGACCAGTTGGGTGCCACGCAGGCCACGGAGAAGCCGAACCAGTGGCTTCGGGACCTCCAGGATAACATCGAGCCCCCGTTCTGCCGCCAACGGCGCATAGCGGCAGAATTGAAGCGTATCGCCCAATCCCTGCTCGGCGTGGACCAGCAGCGTCTGGCCGCGCCCCGCCTCACCTTGCCACTGCCGCTGCTCAAAAGTGCGGCGTTCCCGGACCCCTTGCGGCGTCTTCCAGCGCCATTCATGTTCATTCCACCCAGCAACCATGTCCCCGCGCGCCAGTAACGCCAACGATAGGTTATAGTGAGCGTCCGGGTAGTCCGGCCTTATGTCGATGGCACTCCGGTAGCAGGCGACCGCATCGTCAAGCCGCCTCATTTCCAGAAGCAGGACCCCCATGTTGTTGTGGGCCTCCGGGTAGTCCGGCCTGAGTTCGAGGGCCTTGCGATAGCATGCAAGGGCCTCGTCCAGTCGCCTCTGCTCTTTCAACGCAACACCAAGATTGTTGTGTGCCTCCGGGTAGTTGGGCCTAAGATTGGTAGCGCTGCGGTAGCACGCAACCGCCTCGTCGAGCCGCCACTGTTCCTTGAGCGTGATACCCAGGTTATTTTGAATTTCCGGGTTGTCCGGGCTGACGTCGAGGGCCTTGCGGAAGCAGGCTAACGCCTCGTCCAGCCGCCCTTGTTCATGAAGCGTGCTGCCCAGATTGCTGTGAGCCACGGGATAGTCCGGTCTGATGGCGATGGCGCTGCGGTAGCATCCGATAGCCTCACCGGGTCGGCCCTGCTCTCGAAGTGCGTTACCCAGATTGTACCATATCTCAGGGGAGTGTGGATCAAGGCCGATCGCATTGCGGAGGCAGACGACGGACTCGGCCAGCCGCCCCTGACCATAATGCGCGCTGGCCAGGTTGGAGTGGTAGGAAGCCACATTGGCGTTGATCGCGATCGCGCGGCTGATCATTTCAACGGCCAGGGCCGGGCGTCTGGTCTGGTGGGCGAGCACCCCCAGCAGGTGCAGGCTCTCGGCATGGCGAGGATCGTCCGTTAGAACCTGCCGATAAAGCCGTTCGGCTTCGCCAACGCGCCCAAGCCGGTGATTTTGAAGGGCATCAGCGAATGCCCTTTTCTTAGCCATGGGCGAATGGCCCTAGAGAGATCAAATGGTACCCAAGGACCGCACGCGGCATTGCGGATGGATCTCCTGCTGCGCCAGGACAACCGTAGTGGGACGAGACCTTTCAACAACCGTTCGGACGTGCGGTCGTATCAGCGAGGAGCAGATCACGGCGGGGTTCTCACCGCCGACAGTGTCGAATGCGGCCTTCAGACTTTGGACGAACTCGCGCAGCTTCGAGGGTGAGATCGCCAGCTGGCGTTCGTCCCCCTGCGGAACTATAGCATCAGCGAAAGACGCCTCCCACTCCGCTGAGAGCTGCAGCGCGGCAATGTAGCCGCCAGGCCCAGTATTTGCCATGCTGATCTGGCGCGACAACCTGATCCGCACGTGCATCAGTATCGCCTGGATCGCTCTCGCTCCTCCCCCGCATGCCTCCTGAATTCCCTCCAGGATGGTTGGTAGGTCACGGATGGAAATCCGTTCTGCTAGCAGGCCCTGTAGGACCCGTTGGACACCCCCTGTTGTGATTTGCGATGGAATCAGGTCCGCCACCAGCCGTTGGTGCTCCTTCGCCAGCCCCTCCAGCAGCTTCTGTGTTTCGGAGTAGGACAGCAACTCATCTAGATGGCCCCGGACCAGCTCGGTTAGGTGGGTGATCAAGACGCTGGCGAGGTCGACGACCGTGTAGCCCTTCAGGACCGCCTCCTGGCGTTTCAGCTCGCTGATCCAAACTGCGGGGAGGCCGAAGGCCGGATCCTTCGTTCGCTCTCCCTCGACATCAGGATACCCGCCAGCCGGGTTGATCGCCAGCAGCATTCCGCAACGCAGATCTCCCTTACCGGCCTCAATTTCCTTGAGCCGAAAGCGATACCCGTTTGGCGGAAGTTCCATATTATCCTGGACTCGCACGGGCGGAAGGATGAACCCCATCTCTGTGGCAAAAGTCTTTCGCAGCACCTTGATCTGTTCCGTCAACCTGGCGCTATCGCCGCTCGCAAGACTGAGTAATCCATACCCGAGCTCCAGGCGCAGGGTATCCATCTGCAAGGCCTGCGTAATGGGCGGCTCCGCAACCTCTGCCGACTTGATCCCTTTCGCCACTTGGGCCGCAGCCTGCCCTTGGCTGCGCCGACGGGCCCACGCCGCCCCTCCGGCCAAGCCGGCTAGGGCCAGGAACGGCAGCGTGGGCAAGCCTGGCAGCGAAGCTAACAGCAAGGCCGTGGCGCCGGCGACCGCAAGCGCCTTCGGCGAGGCGCCGAGCTGCCGGACCATGGCCTTGTCCACGGTGCCCTCTACGCCGCTTTTTGTCACAACAATGCCCGCTGCCGTCGACACAAGCAGGGCAGGTAGCTGCGTTACCAGCCCATCCCCGACCGTCAGGGTCGTAAAGACGGCAAACGCGTCACCGATCGGCATTCCGTGGCGAAGCGTTCCGATGGTCAGCCCGCCGACTATGTTGATGATCGTGATGATCAAACCAGCGATGGCATCGCCTCTGACGAATTTGGCGGCGCCGTCCATGGCGCCATAGAATGAGCTTTCCTCCTCCAGTTCGCGCCGCCGCCGCTTCGCCTCCAAATCGTTGATCAGTCCCGCAGACATGTCTGAATCGATCGCCATCTGCTTGCCCGGCATAGCATCGAGACTGAACCGGGCAGCGACCTCGGCAATGCGGCCGGATCCCTTCGTGATCACCATGAAGTTCACCACCAGCAAGATCGAGAACACGATCACGCCGATTAGGACATCGCCACCCATGAGAAAGCCACCGAAAGCGGCGACGACATGGCCAGCGGCCGTCGGGCCTTCGTACCCGTGCGACAGCACCAGCCTTGTGGTAGCAACATTGAGCGACAGGCGCAGCAGTGTGCTGATCAGCAACAGAGTGGGGAAGCTGGTAAAATCCAGCGGGCGAGCGATGAACAGGCCGACCATCAAAATCAAAACGCTCGACGTGATCGACATGGCGAGGCCGCAATCGAGCAGGAATGCCGGCAGCGGAAGGACGAGAATAGCAAGAAGGGCCATGACGCCGCACGCGAGTGCGACGTCGCTGCCCAACCACAGCGAGCCGGCGCGACTCCTCAGTTGATTTAGTAGCCCAACGGTGGCCATGGCTAAGCGACAGCGATAACGACGGGCCGTGGAATCCGAGTGCCGTTACGCTCGTACTCGTTCAGTTTGTTTCGTAGGGTCCGTATTGAGATACCGAGTACGACGGCCGTTTGCCCCCGATTTCCCTTGCATTGCAAGAGCGTGTCCAAAATCATGTCCTTTTCGACGGCCTCGATGGTGCGACCGGTCGTGTGCACAGCGGCCGGGCGCTCGGACTGATTCGGTGCCAGCACTGGGCCGGCGAGGCCGAAGCCCTCGGACAAGTCGATTTCGAGGGCGGACGGGGTGATACATGGACCTGTCTCGGTCAGCACGGCCCGATGCATAGCATTTTCCAGCTCACGTACATTCCCGGGCCAGCTATACTTTTGCAGGATGGCCATCGCCCCGGGCGACACGATGGTGGCTGGTAGACCATTCGCCTGGGCGAAGTTCCGGGCGAAGAACTCGGCAAGCGCCGGAACGTCGGCCGGTCGCTCCCGCAACGGCGGCACCTTCACCGTGATGACGTTGAGCCGGAAGAACAAATCGGCTCGAAAGTGGCCCCGGCGGACCTCATCCGGGAGATTTCTACTTGTAGTTGCCACGATTCGGACGTCAACTGGTACTGGCAAGTTCCCGCCAACGCGATCAATCTCACGCTGCTGCACGGCTCGGAGCACCTTGGCCTGCATGCGCAGGTCCATCTCGGCGATCTCGTCCAATAGCAACGTGCCCCCATTTGCAGCCTCGAACTTGCCAATGCGGCGCGAGGTCGCGCCGGCAAAAGCCTCTTTCTCGTGGCCAAATAGTTCACTCTCCAGGAGTGCATCTGGAATTGCCGCACAGTTAACCACAACGAAGGTCCGGCCTTCGCGGCCTGAACTGCGGTGAAGGTGCACTGCAACCAGTTCCTTGCCAGTACCGCTCTCACCGGTGATCAGAACGGTTGCGTTGCTTGGCGCAACGTGCTCGATACGACGCATGACTGCTACCATGGCTGAATCCCGAACTACCATCGATCCCGGAGCGTCCAACGTCTCGGCGTTTCCCGTTGTCGCTACGTTCGGTCCCATATCGGCGGGTAGGCGTGGGCAGTCCCGCATTTGCATGCCAATGCGGCGCGCCGCTCCATCTGGCTCGTCCCGCGGCCCAAACGCGGTCACACAGGCACCCGTCGTCATCGCCGACGCCAGATCACCGCTACCGTGAACGGATCACAGGGCGTGGGGCGCGGTCGCTCACCGATTCTCAGGAGGTTCAATTCGGCAACCACCCCATCAGCTGCGGCAGCCAGATCAAGCTCGCATGGTATGCTGGTCGCGCAGCCGAACAATCCGTCTCGGAGACTCACCTTTGGAGTTCGCATGGGCCTCGCCTTGTCACTTCAATCGATCGGACTTGACGATCTCGGTCATAGTGATACCGAGCCGGTTATCGTCCACCATCACCACCTCGCCGCGTGCGACCAAACGGTTATTGACGTAAATATCGACAGCTTCGCCAAGCTTCCGGTCGAGCTCGACGACCGCTCCGCGGCCGAGCCTCAGCAGTTGCGAGACCTGCATCGTCGCCTTGCCCAGCACCGCCGAAACCGTAACGGGTATGTCGTAGATCGCTTCAAGATCGGTCCCCTTGCCGCCCTGGACGTCTCCAGGACCGTCGCTCGGTCTGCCGATGTCTTCACTGGTCATGGTCGGCATCCTTCAAGACGAGGGGCAGCGAGCGCAGGCTCGAGCAATTCCATTATGGCTTGCCAGACCTGAGCCGGCTGCCTTCTGGCATGCCCGGCGGACCAGCAGACCCGTACGTCCCCGGCTTTCAGGTCCTCCGGGCTTGCCACGCAGATGTTGTCGCGATTCTCGGGTGTCAGTCGCCCAATCGCGGCGGCGACGCTGCCCGCAACCTCGCGCGGAACGTCGACGCGTACGTTCAGCTCCCGTGAAAGACCCGGCAGGACGTGGGCGAGCATGGCGTCGGCCTCGCTCAGGGCAGATCGTCCGATCAGATCTGGCATCACGGCGTGCATTGCGGCAACAAGCGCCCGTGCGGCGGCGCCAGCGGCTTGGTCGGCAATGCGCGCTGCCTCCTGCCGTCCGTCTGTCAGGGCTACCGTCAAGGCCGCCGCTATAGTACCAACCGCACTGGCTTCAGCGGCCGCCTGGGAGTTGGCCGCTTCCTGGAGACCGGCGGCGTGCCCCGCGTCAAAACCTTCAGCTCTCGCGGCTGCCAACTCTACTCGGCTAAACGAAGGTTCAACCGGTTGCTGAAGGGCCTGCTCGCTTAGGTCGCGCTGCAGGAACCGGGAAGCGCTTCCAACCTGCAGCAGCTCGCGGCCTGTCAAGCCCCCATCGGGGTAGTGGCGCGAGGGCACGAAATTGCTTCCATCCATGGCTAGTAGACCACCTCATCTTCGACCGCAGAGCCCACTTTGATCTCGATCCGGCCTTGGCCGGCAAGTTCCTTAGCTACCCGGACGAGTTCCGCACGGGCGTCTTCGACGTCCCGCAGTTTCACAGGGCCAAGGCCCTCAATCTCCTCACGAAGCATCTTACCTGCACGATCGGACAGATTTTTGAAGAAGAGCTCTTTCATTTCGGTCGATGCGCCCTTGAGTGCCAGGGCGATTCGGTTCTTCTGCACGCCCCGCAGGAGGACCTGTATACCTTGGGCGGGGATGCGCCTCAGGTCCTCGAATGTGAACATCAGCGCGCGGACCCTGTCCGCCGCATCCTGATCGCGGCGCTCCAGCGCCAGGAGGAATCGCTTCTCAGATTTGCCATCGAGGTTATTGAAAATGTGGGCCATCTTCTCGTGCGGATCGCCTCGGTCTGTTCGTGCCAGGTTGGACAGGAACTCCGACCGAAGTGTTCGCTCGACGCTGTCGAGCACATCCTTCTGGACGGTCTCCATTCGCAGGAGGCGCATAACCACTTCGGATGCGAAGGTCTCTGGCAGTTCGGCTAGCACCTTAGCAGCACGGTCCGGCGTGATCTTTGACATCACAACCGCGACGGTCTGTGGATACTCATTCTTCAGAAAACCGGCCAGCACGCTACCGCCGACGTTTCCGAGCTTGTCCCACATAGTGCGGCCAGCGGGACCTCTGATCTCCTCGAGGATCTGAGCGACTCGGTCCGGAGGCAGGTTCTTCAACAGCAGCCGTTCGGTGCTCTCTAAACCGCCCGCGAGTCCGTTGGGGTCGCCGACAGAAGCTGCGAACTCGGCGCAGAGCTGCTCGACGATCGCAGCCTGGATGGATCCCAGCTTCACCATCGAAATCGAGATCTCGCGGATCTCATCTTCATCCAGAAGCGTAAAGATCCTCTTCCGCTGGTCGTCGCCGATCGCGAGGATCAGGATCGCAGCCTTCTGTGCTCCGGTAAGGGTGCCATATGGCTGAGCTGTAACGATTGACATTTCAGCTTGCCGCCTGACCGAGCCAGCCGCGAATGACCCTTACTGTGGCTTCGGGGTGCGCTTCCACAAGATCGCCAAGTTTCTGGATCGAAGCTGCCCGCACTTGGCCCTCGACGTTCGCAAGGTTCAGCATAGTGTCATTGTCGAGGGCATCTGCCGATTGGCCGCCGGGCAGCAGCAGCTTCGCGCCCTGAGCATCGGATCCAATGAGCAGCGCCGGAGATCCGTCGCCGGATGGACCCGCCAGGGCCGGAGCTGGCGCGGTCAGTCCGGTTGCAAGCCTCAGCGCCAGTGGGCGAACCACAAAGCCGAGGCCGAATAGAGCGACAACGACGACCGCGCCGATCGTGATCAGCCAAACCATGTCTGCCTTCTGGAGATGTAGCCAAGAGTAGCCTGCCGGTTCGGCGTCTCCGATCTCGTCAGGCGCAAAAAAGCGCATATTTACGACGTCGACCCGATCGCCACGCTTCTCATCATAGCCGACTGCCGATTTTACCAACGTTGCAATACGGTCGAGATCGGGCTGGCTAAGTTCACGCCAGCCCGACTGCCCATCTGCCGTCCGGGTCATGGTGCCATCAACCAACACCGCCATCGTAAGTTTCTTGATGGAAGGGCTGTCGCGAACCAGAGTACGAACCGTCTTGCCGATTTCGAACGTGGTGTTCTCCTCCTGGCGGCTCGTTGCTGAACCGTTTGCCCCCCCACTCTGCGCTTCGGGGTTTGGAAGGTTGTTCTGCACGGACACGCTTGCTTGAGCTTCAGTGTTCTTGCTGGAGTCCGTCACCGATTGCTGGCTACGCGGGACCTGTCCGTCGGGGTCGAACCGCTCTTGAGTCTCGTTTACGCGCTCATAATTCATCTCAACGGACGCTTCCGCGCGGACGTGTCCCGGACCAAGCGTGCGACCCAGCATGTCTTCCACCGCGTGGCCAAGCTGCTGCTCTAAGGCCCGGCGGATCTCGTCATTGCTCCCCGACGTGCCGTCCGGCCCCACGACACGCCCCGCCCGGGCCAGCAACTCGCCTCGGTTATCTACTACGCTGATGTTCTGCGCCTTCAGCCCTGGAACGGCCGTCGCGACGAGATTGAGAATGGCTAGCACCTCGTCATTGCTCATCCGCTGCGCACCGGCCATTGCGAGAACGATCGAAGCCTGTGCCTCCTGCTGTTCCCGCGCGAACGGTTCGTGCTTGGCGAGCACGAGATGGACGCGGGCGTTGCGGACGCCGTGTATGCTTCGAATGGTCCGCCCCAGCTCACCCTCAAGTGCGCGTAGCTGGTTGATCTGCTGCTGGAACTGGTTTGAGGTCAGGCTATCTCCGCGATCGAAGATCTCGTAGCCAACTGATCCGCCAGCTGGGAGACCATCGTGTGCCAGCGTGAGGCGGAGCCGGTCCACCTCGTCCGAGGGGACGAGGATCTGTGAGCCGCCGCTCTTGAGTTCGTAAGTGACATGCAGCTTGTCGAGCGTAGCTACGACCTGTGCTGAATCGGCTAGCTCCAGATCTCCGTAAAGCAACGCCATTGGCTGGCTGCTGCCGTGCAGAGCAATGGCACCAATGATCGCCAGGACGGCTAGACCGGCGCCCGCGAGGCCAAGAAGCCGCGGGGTGCCGAGGGCCTTCAGGCTGTCTAGGAAACGTTTCAACCCACCCTCCGGGCTCTGAAGCACTGTCCGCCCGAGCCGGGTCTCAACCGCTGCCCAGCTTGCACCGTTGTGTTCCTCTTGCCGCTGAACGGATTTATAGGGGGTGGCCGTTGGTTTACCGTGAAGCTAGCGCCGCCTTCTGCCGACCATCGGCAAATTCCGCCGATGCCGTTGCACTCTATTTCTTCGTCCGCAGTGCAGGAGCCACTGGCACGCGTGATTGTCCGATGGGCCGCAGCCCGTAACGGGTCGGAACTGGCTTGGTGCATTGCGGTTCAGCGGTGCAAGGCTCGGTCGGTGGAGCAGGCAAACGTTCCAGGCGATTTTGATCAGGGTGTCCGCTGCGATCCGTGGACGTGCTGCCGGCCTTCATCTCGGATTGTGGCGCTCGCTGTCATTCTGCGACCCCGGTGGCTCCGCGACACCACGCCAACGCGGAGCGCCGCACACGCTTGGCAGCTTCGGCGGCGATGGTTGCCCTCAAAAAAGCAGGCCAGATCGGGTCCTTGATGAAGTGCACGAAGTCGCAGCGTATGGCGGCGCGGCCCGTAACGTGGAAGCCGACAGGATCGGGAACTCATGCTGCGAACGCAACTCCCCGCACGAGGAAAGGCCGCGCCCTTTCCTTGGGCGTTCGCCGTAGCACTTCGGCGAGTCAGCGGCCGGCGCGTTCCGCCTGCACGCCTTACGCTGCCTGGGCTAAGATGACACCGCTGCCGCTGCCGCCGCCGTGGCTGCCGTAAGCGAGACAACGTTGCCAAACGGGACTGCGGTGCTTCCGAACATCAGTTGGACACTCTGGTTCGCCTGCTCCGCCCCAGTAACCGTACCAACAGCCTGGAATGGAACGGCGGTGCCAGCGTTTGTCACCGCGACTGTGTAGGCACCATCAGGCAGTGTCGTACCATTGGGGCCCGTGCCGTTCCACGTCCATGTGTTCGCACCTGCCACTGCGTTGACCGTCGCCGTCTGAACCACATTTCCGCTCGCGTCTGAAACGGCGACCTGCACTGGTTCCGCGCCGGTGGTCTGGAAATCGACCTTTGCCGTGCTGTTCTGCAGCGGCAGTGTTCCCCCGGTGAATGTGACCTGCTGACCGACCAGGCTGGACGCCTGGGTCAGCTGTTGCGAAACGGTCGCAGTCAAAAGTTGGGTGAGCGTCTGGTTGGTATTGATTTGTTCAGCCACACCAGTGAACTGAACCAGCTGGCTGGTAAATTGGCTCGTGTCCATCGGGCTGGTGGGATCCTGATTCTGGAGCTGGGTAGTCAGCAGACTCAAGAAATCAGTGAAATTGCCAGCCAGCTGGGTAAGCGTGCTCGTGCCTGACACAGCGGCAGAGGCGGCCGTGCCGTTGGCGCTCGTTCCAGCTTGAGCGTTTGCGGCCGTAATCGTATTGGGATACGTGGTTGATACTGTCATGGGACGCTCCTTGTTCGGGTATACTTCTCGACTCGGCGTTGGCAAATGTTGTTGGCGCTTGCGTGAATCACGCGGTCAAATCGATGCCCCCGCGAGCGGCGGCGGCTGTTGTTGGGTTGGAATCTGATTCGTCGGCATACGACTGGGCGGCGCTCGCGGGCCAGCGCTGGCTCGGTTGGTCTCCTTGGTTACCCCATCCCCCCATCCCGCCATTTCCGCCATCCAAAGAGAAGGACAGACTATGGTTTTCCTGTCTGATACCGGCTTGGTCCAAGGCGTGCACCAACTCCGATCGGTCCCTCTGCAACAGATCCAGAGTGGCCTGGCGTTCGGCTGCTACCTGAATGGTGGTCGTGCCGTCTATCGCCCGATCAATCGTTATGCTGACCTTCCCGAGTTCGTCGGGCGTGATTGAGACTGACAGCCGGTGTTCGGCACCATGGCCCTGGGCCATCGTGACCACAGCCGGGAGGATCTGAGTAGCGACCGAAAGGGCGGGACCGCCATTGACCGCGAGAGATTGATGAGGGGCTGCCGCGCTTGCATGCTGCACCGGCGGGGCTGAAATTTCGGCCGCGGCGGCTTGGATGTCTCCAGCCTGGATTGGCGCGGACCGAGCTCCGGCTTCCTCCGGGCCGCTTTCTGGCGCGGTCGCGATCCCGGTTAGGTGCGCGGCCTGCATCAAGGGGCTCAGACCGCCATTCGTAGGACCTACGCTGGTCGGTTCAATAGCGGCCGAGGCAAATCCCTCGCCCAAGAGTCCAGACAGGCCCCCCCCGTCTGCCGCGTCATCCGGCGCCTGGGCCTGTCCGGCTGCTGGGATGGTAACGCCCGTAACTGGCATGGTGGGCGCTGCCCGGCCGAGCCCCCGGGACACCCCGACGCTTTGCGTCCCCGGGCTTATCATTTGCTGAAGCGCAGGCGGCAACGCGGACTGGCTTGCCGTCAATACTCCCTTTGATTCGGCATCGACGCTGGCCGGCGTCGCGTCTTTGCCGGTGGCCGAAGTCGGGGTCAAAGGGGTCAAATGTGGGGCTTTAGGAGATTCGCCGGCGGACGGTATAGGGACGAACGATACCGAAGAGGCGGCGGTGCCGGTCGTGTCAGCAAGGCGGTCGTCCAGCGCCTGGGAGGAAGGCGCCTCTCCACGACCCGCGGTTGTGTTGCCGGTCGGTGCGAGATCAGTGGGATGCGGGGCAGCGTTGGCTGTTACAGCCGCACCCACAGTAGCGTGGCTGGGCTCGGCGCAGCCGAGAGTGGCCGCAGTATCGACTGCATCGAGCCCGCCGATTAGGCTACTTGGCGAAGAGGCGGCGGTGCTGGCCCCGCCGCCAACGCCCCCGTCCCGCGCCTGGTACGACGAAACCGGGCTGGAGCCCGCGGTCGCGTTGCCGGTTTGCGCGGGATCACCACGACCCTTTGCCGCCGGGGCGGCGTTGGCTGCCCCAGCCGCGACCAAAGTAGCTTGACCGGGCACGGCGCTTCCGAGGCTGGCCATGGTATCGGATGCATTATCGCCATCGTTGGCATTGTCCTCACCGCGGCGCCCGCCGATTGCGCGACATGGCGAAGGGGTCGCGGCGACCCGACCGGCAACGCCGTTGCCCAGCGCCTGGGAGGACGAAGCAGCGTTGCGACCCCCGGTTGTGTTGCCGGGTTGAGCAGGAGCAGCCGCCTCGCCCGGCTCCGGGACGGCATCGGCCGTCAACCCATCCTGGCTGGCAGGATTTGCAAGGACCGTCGCGCCGATAGCGGTTGGGAGGGCAACTGGCGCGGCGACGGGCTCGGAGGCGGGGGAGGCAGACAGCAGGGGATCGGAGGCCAAACCGGTCTGAAGCCCTTTTGGGCTCCCCTTCTGGTCTTGAATCTCACGCGGCTCGCTGCCTCGCCCGTCTGGTCGCACCCCATATTGCGGCCGCGGCTTCGACATAGCCACTGTTGCCGCCCCGTCGTCGACCACGGCCCGCAGCGCGCCGCCGAAGCCCTCGCCAGCCTGCGTGGTTCGGCCGGCTTTAGGCTCGGCCGGAGTGGATGGCAGCGATGCTGAGATGACTGGTAAAGGCGCTGGCATGAACATCCTGAGAGGAGAGGCGGAGCCGCGCGCCACCGGAGCACGGTTTCATCTGAGCGGAAAACTCTAAGTACGGATGACATCTACTCAAGCATGACTTCCGACATGATCGGCAAGTGTTGCCTGTCAGCGGCAATATGTGCTCCTGGTGGCTTACCTTCGAAATGTCGCGGCCACGTATCACATATATACGGCTGATTAATTTTGTGGCTCGAGGCGGCGCGACTGGCGCGCAGCATTATCTGTTACCCTAGGCCAAGGAGGTCACATGTCACTACTCGGTTCATTAAACGCTGCCGTCGGCGGTATGAACGCAGAATCAACGGCCCTAAATGCGATCAGCGACAATGTCGCAAACAGCCAGACCGTTGGGTTCAAAGCGACCAACACAGATTTCGTGAACTATGTGACGGACGCCAGCGCCACGAGCCACCAAGCGGGTGCGGTCGTCGCTCTTCCTAATTACACGAACTCGCAGCAGGGTGCCATCACCCAGGTCAGCAGCCCGACGTCGCTTGCAGTGTCAGGCGCCGGATTCTTCGCGGTCCAGCTTCCGACGGGTAACCCGAGCACTGGCGCGGCCAGCACCGGTGCCTCGACCTTCAGCCCCACGTCTTACTACACGCAGGTTGGCAACTTTGCGCCGAACGCGGCGGGGTACTTGATGAACTCGGCCGGATATGCGCTAGATGGCTGGCCACCGATAAACGCAGCTGCGACGACTTTCAACACTAACTCGCTCGGACCGATCCAGATAAGCCAGGCACCCTCGCCCCCTGTGGCAACGTCCGAGGTCACACTCGCCGCAAACCTGCCCGCCACGCCGACGGTAGACACCTATACCACGCCCTATACGTCCACCATCCCGATTAATGATGCCTTCGGGAACACGCAGAATCTACAATTGAGCTGGTCGCAGGTTGGGTCAGTTACCCCCGGCGCGGCAATCAGCACGCCGGGTAACCCAGCGATACCGAACAGGTGGGACCTCACAATCAGTGGCGGGGCCCCCATAGCAACAGCAACACCGACAACAACCTTGAAGGTCATGTTCGGGTCGACCCCGGCTACCGCAGGCACAATCTTATCCATTGGCGCAGGCACTACTGCTGGCGGCATTACGCCAAGCGTCCCGGCCGCTGCATCGCAGGCGACGGGTGATGCAGCAACCATCACCCTTCCGCTGGTCTTCGGCGCAGGCAATCAGCAGGTCACGCTCAACTTAGGCACGTTCGGCGCGTCAAACGGGATCACTCAGTTCGCAGGCTCCGACTATGCGGTAGCGACCCAGACACAGAACGGCTCTGCCCAAGGCAACTACAGCTCCGTAACGATCAAGCCCACTGGAGACGTCGTAATCAACTATGACAACGGGACAACATCGACGGTCGCCAAAATCCCCCTCGTGAATTTCAACAATCCCGACGCCCTGCAGCAGCAGGATGGCCAAGCCTTCACGACAACGTTGGCCAGCGGCAACCCCAATGTCGTACCGGTTGGGACAGGTGGCACCGGCACACTCGTCGTGGGCGCGGTGGAGGGCTCGAACGTCGATATCGCGACGGAGTTCACGCAGATGATCGTGGCCCAGCAAGCCTACTCCGCGAACTCAAAGATGATCACGACGGCCAATCAAATGATGACGACCACTATAAACATGGTTCAGTAACCTCGCCCGACCTCCCACCCTGCGTTGATCCCCTATCCCTTAGGCCACGGGCCACTGGGACAGCAGCGCGCCAAAACGGCGCGAAAGCGGAACCAGTAGCATGAGCGGCTCAGTTAACTCGATCCTGTCCAACGCTGCGAGCGGACTAAACGCCGCTCAGGCCGGGATCACCGTAATAAGCAACAACATCGCTAACGCCGGGGTCACCGGCTACACAGCGAAGAACCTTGATCTTTCTACCTTCATGGCGGGAAGTCAGGCAAGCGGCGTCCGTACCGGGGCGGTCACACGTTCCGTCGATGCGGCTGTGCAGGCCAGCCTCTGGTCGTCCGCCAGTGCGGTCGGCGCGTTGACGGTTCGCTCCCAGGTGCTGAACGCGGTCAACGCGACCCAGGGCACCCCGGGAGCCGGCAACAGTCTAGCCGATGCAGTGTCCGCCCTGCAGTCAAGTTTCAACTTGCTGCAATCGCAACCGTCCAACATGACGCAACAGCAAGCCGTGGTCACGGCAGCTAGCACGCTTGCGACGACCATAAACAACACGGCGAACGCGGTTAACAGCCAGATCAACGGCGTCCAGACCCAACTCGTGTCTGCCGTGAGCGAGTTGAACTCTGCCATGGTCACCGTGCAGACCACCACGCAGGAACTGGTCGGTGCGGTCAGCGCGAACCAAAATACGGCCGATCTGGAAGATCAACGAGACACCGCGCTGCAAACTCTGTCGAGCCTTCTAAGCTTGAATTACGATAAGCAGGCAAACGGGAACATTACAATTCTAGGCCAGAACGGCCTCTCGATTCCGTTGGACAGCCAATTCTCGGTGGTCACTTCGGTTTCGGGTCCCTCTGTCAGCCAATCCATCACGATGCAATCCAGCGATCCCGGCATTCCGCAACAGAATGTGACCGGGCTTCTGTCCGGCGGCCAGATTGGGGAGCTGATCCAGCAAAGTGACACGACACTGCCCGCCTATACCGCGCAACTCAATGCGTTCTCCGCGAGCCTCGCGAATCAGTTCAGCGCCGTTGGCCTGCAACTCTTTACCAACGGGACTAGCACGACGCTCCCTGTCAACAACGTTGGACTGGCGTCGGCAATCGAGGTCAACCCGAATGTTACACCCTCTATGGTTCGCGACGGAACCGGTACGCCAAACGCAAATACGTCGAACACGGCGGGTTTCACGGGGATAATAGACGCAGTCTTGACCACAAGCTTCGCCCCAATCGTTGGCCCTAATGGAAAGACGACCCCGGGCGTCGGCGATCAGGCGCAAGCCTTCGTGTCACAGCAATCGGCCGATACTGCGCAGGCGACTAGCGATCTGGCTAGCGCAACATCGTATCAGACCACAGTCGCGAGCAGGTTCTCCGACGCGTCCGGAGTCAACGTGGATAACGAGATGGGCCTGATGATCCAGTTGCAGAATTCGTACCAGGCAAACGCCCGCGTGGTGCAGACCGCCCAGGCTATGTTCACCACGCTGTTGAATGCCACAACCACAAATGGCCTGTAATATAAGCGATAAAGTGGAGAAGACCGTGACCACCCTCGTGATCGATCTAAAGGCCGACGATAAAATGATCATCAATGGAGCGCCATTCTGTGTTCGTAACAGGACGCGCCTTGAGCTGAATGCACGGGCGCGCTTCCTGTTCGGCAAGCAAATTATGCCACCAGGCTCGGACACGACGCCCGCCCGCCGGATATATTATGCGATCCAGACGGCGTATATCGGCGACGACAACGAAAGGCCACCCGCGCGCCTGGCCGCACAGGAATTCTGCGCAGAATTCGCAAACTTTACCACCAGTCGCTTGGCGATCGAGATTTTGAACGATGCAATGCGGGCTGTGAACGAGGACCGCTGCTACGATGCACTGAAGCTGATCCGCCGGATCGTCCGGCACGAGGACGCGGTATTGAGTGGTGGGGCCGGTTTCGCCCGGCAGGCGGCCGCCTGATGACCATGACGATCGGCACTTCCACGTACGGCGGGCTGAGTAGCTTACTGGCGTCGAACAACACGCTGCAGAACCAGATCTCGACCCTTCAGGAGCAAACGACCACCGGCCTTGTCTCACAATCATACGCGGGCTTGGCGTCCGTTTCATCACGGGTCCTGGACCTCACGGCGGCAACAGACCAAGCCAACGCATACACGCAGGTGATTACCAACGTTCAAGGTAAGGCGTCGGCGATCCAGACCGCTCTAACCCAGATGCAGACCGTCGTCACCAATATGGCCTCGGCAACGCTCGGGGTGACTAGCAGCACCGCCCAAAGCGTGGCACAGCAGGCACAGCAGGCCCTAACGCAGTTGGGCTCGTTGTTAAACACGAGCTACGCTGGCGACTATATTTTCGCTGGAGCGGACACAGCGAATCCGCCGGTAACCACGGTTGCAGGCTCGAGCGGGGCGACATTCTCCAATTACTTCTCGGCCCAAATGTCCGCGACGACGGTGACACCAACGACGGGCCCTACGATCGCAATCGCACCTGGTGAGTCGATTACGATCGGCACAACCACGTACGCAACCGGCGGTAGCCCGGGCAGTCCGGGCTATATTCCCCTCGGGCCTCTATCTGCGCAGCTGGCCACCATTGCCAACGACGTTGGGGCAGCGGCCACCATCTCGCCTGCAGGCACCGCCCTCATCCTCACCGGCGGCTTGACCGCCTCCGTCACCGGAACAGGCGCTCCCCCCGACCCCGTGTCCCCCGTAGCAACGACTATAATAATTCCCTCCGCAATATCACTTGGCGATTCATTCAAGGTTGGGACCGAGACTTATACATTTGGCCCGGCGCCCAACTTACCGCTCACCACAACGGGAACAACGGCGACGAACTTGGCGGCAAATTTGGCCAGCCTAGCCAAAGCCATCAATAACAATGCAATCAATAACAATGCCCCTGCGCCTGCGTCGAGCAACGGCACCACTCTGGTGCTCACTGGTACCCCGACCGCCAGCTTCCAAAGCCCCAATGGGAACACCGCCGCCGTGACCACACCGCCGGCGATGGTTCAGATCGGAGCGTCCGAGGGAGTCTCAGTGGATTTGACTACGGCAGCCGCCACCGCAATCGGCAATATTATGAGCAGTCTTGCGGCGGTCGCGAACGGCACGAGCGCCACTGGGATGCAAACCGCTGGGTCTGCGTTGACGCCCTATGGCAATACCCTTGCGCAGGCGAGCGGACAGATCGGACTGGCTCAGGACGCAATGACGGCCGCTACCGCCTCGCAGGCATCGATGCAGACCTTGCTCGCGACACAGCTATCTGGCTTGACCAATGTCAACATGGCAAGTGCGATCTCGCAGCTGCAAGCCGTAACCAACCAGCTGGAAGCTAGTTACAAAGTCTTATCAATGGCGAGCAGCTTGAACCTGGCTAGCTATTTGTAAGTCGAGGGCTACTCGGAGTGTTCGACCGCCGCCAGCGAGCGGGCGCCGCGATGTAGGGGTAGATTTTTCCAGAAAGATGATCGTCTTCAGCTTTGAGGTACGGCGCGTTCCGCGCCCCATGATGCAGCGCTCGGCGGGGACCTCGTCCACGTGTTGGCGGCGGCGAGAATCCGCGCATAGATGGCGACGGTTGGGGCCGAGCAGCCGGGGCGCCCGCCAGGGCCGCCGCCTGGAGGCGGCGTAGCCCCGACCAGAG
>Ga0182012_10000639_pt1 | contig 38692 bp, 32 predicted proteins | sample 612S2SmetaG_FD_120486 | JGI IMG/M metagenome (GOLD analysis project Ga0182012, IMG submission 120486) | Permafrost microbial communities from Stordalen Mire, Sweden - 612S2S metaG | ecosystem: Environmental > Terrestrial > Soil > Wetlands > Permafrost | place: Sweden: Stordalen | collected...
CCAGTCGCTCCAACCGCTCACGATCGGCTGGGCCGATCAAAATTCGTTCGATTTTCCTCATCGGTCCAGATTCGCACGTCTGAGCCGATTTGTGAATCAACTGTCAGCTTCGGAACACTAGCTGCGCGCCGGCACCCGGGTGATCCGCGCGCCGAGCGCATTCAGCCGTTCGTCGATGCGCTCATAGCCGCGTTCGATCTGGTCGGCGTTGTTGATGGTGCTGATGCCCTCGGCGCAGACCGCGGCCAACAGCATGGCCATGCCGGCGCGGATGTCGGGGGAGGTCATCGCCGCGCCCCGCAGCCTGCTCGGACCGGCCACGATCGCCCGGTGCGGATCGCACAGCACGATCCGTGCCCCCATCGAGATCAGCTTGTCGACGAAAAACATCCGCGACTCGAACATCTTCTCGAACATCAGGATCACGCCGTCGCACTGGGTCGCGGTCACGATCGCGATCGACATCAGATCGGCTGGAAAAGCCGGCCAGGGCTGATCTTCGAGTTTCGGAACATGGCCGCCGAAATCGTCCCTGATCTTGCGCGATTGAGCGGAAGGCACGATCAGGTCATCGCCTTCGACCTCGCAGACAATGCCGAGCCGCTCGAAGCCCATCCGGATCGAGCGCAGATGCTCGACGCCGGCGCGCGCGATCCGGAGCGGCGACCGCGTCACCGCCGCGAGCCCGATCAGCGAACCGACCTCGATGTGATCGGGTCCGATCGAATAGCTCGCCGCGCCGAGCGTCGCGGGTCCGTGCACGACCATGGTGTTGGTGCCGATGCCCTCGATGCGTGCCCCGAGCGCCGCCAGGAAGTGCGCGAGGTCCTGCACATGCGGCTCGGAGGCGGCATTGCGCAGATAGGTGGTGCCGTGGGCGGCCACCGCTGCCATCAGGGCGTTTTCCGTGGCCGTTACGCTGGGTTCATCCAGGAAGACGTCGGCGCCCTTGAGGCGCCCGGCGCGGAATTCCAGCCGGTCCTTGGCGGCGACCGTGGCGCCGAGCTGCTCGAAAGCGAGATAGTGCGTATCAAGACGCCGCCGGCCGATGACGTCGCCGCCAGGCGGCGGCAGCATTACCTCGCCGCAGCGGGCAAGCAGCGGCCCTACCAACAGGATCGAGGCGCGGATCCGCGCGCAAAGCTGCGGATCTAGGTCGGTGGAGCGGATATTGCTGGCGTGGATCGCCAGCGTGTTGCGGTCGGTCCACTCCGCGGTCGCCCCGACCGAACGGATCAGTTCCACCAGGATCTCGGTATCGCGAATGCGCGGCACATTTTCGAGCTTGACCGGGTGCTCGGTCAACAGGGCGGCAGCGATGATCGGCAAGGCCGCATTCTTGTTTCCGGAAGGGGTGAGGGTACCCTTCAGCCGGTGGCCGCCTTCCACGATGTATTGGATGGGGCCCACCCGCTCTGTGCCTCACACGTCCACATTGGCGCTGAGCGAATTGTCCTGGATGAATTCGCGGCGCGGCTCCACCACGTCGCCCATCAGTTTGGTGAAGATGTCGTCGGCCTCGTCGACTTCTTTGATCTTGACCTGCAGCAGCGAGCGCTCGTTGGTGTCGAGCGTGGTCTCCCAGAGCTGGCTCGGGTTCATTTCGCCGAGACCTTTGTAGCGCTGATATTTGACGCCCTCGCGGCCGGCTTCGATCACGGCATCGAACAGGCTGACCGGCCCGTGGATCGGGGTCTCGGTATCCTTGCGGCGCAACAGGCCGGGCTTCGGATAGGCCTCCTGCAGCCTGGCGGCATAGTCATCGAGCTTGCGGGCATCGGCGGAGCCGAGCAGCGCGGCATCGATGATGGCGAAATCCTTGACGCCGCGCACGGTGCGTTCGAAGAAAAAGCCCTCGCCTTCGGTGAAGCGCCCGGTCCAGCCGCGCTCGACCTCGTCGGCCAGCGCATCGAGCCGGCGGGCGATGTACTGGGCGGCGGCATTGGCCGTCGCAATATCGCCGGTGATTTTTGGGTTCAGCACGCCGGCGATCGAGGCCTGCTCGACCACCTTGCGGTTATAACGGCTGTGCAGATTGTGCAGCGTGCCTCGGATGACGCGGGCGTCCTCGACCAGCGCCTGCAGGTCGCGGCCGGTGCGGTTCTCGCCGGAGGCCAGCCTGAAGACGCAATCATCGAGGCCGGTTTCGATCAGATAGTCTTCGAGCGCGCGCTCGTCCTTCAGGTACTGCTCGGACTTGCCGCGCGTCACCTTGAAGAGCGGCGGTTGCGCGATATAGAGGTAGCCGCCCTCGATCAGTGCCGGCATCTGCCGGAAGAAGAAGGTCAACAGCAGCGTGCGAATATGCGCGCCGTCGACATCGGCGTCGGTCATCAGAATGATCTTGTGATAGCGCAGTTTGGACAGATCGAAATCCTCGCGGCCGATGCCGGTGCCCAATGCCGTAATCAGCGTGCCGATCTGTTCGGAGCCCAGCATCTTGTCGAAGCGCGCGCGCTCGACGTTGAGGATCTTGCCGCGCAACGGCAGCACCGCCTGAAATTCGCGGTTGCGGCCCTGCTTGGCGCTGCCGCCGGCGCTGTCACCCTCGACGATGAACAGTTCGGATTTGGCCGGATCGCGCTCCTGGCAGTCGGCGAGCTTGCCGGGCAGCGAGGCGATGTCGAGCGCGCCCTTACGCCGGGTCAATTCGCGGGCCTTGCGCGCCGCCTCCCGCGCGGCGGCGGCCTCGACCACCTTGCCGACGATGACCTTGGCCTCCGCCGGATGTTCCTCGAACCAGGCCGCGAGCGCCTCGTTCAGCACATTCTCGACCACCGGCCGCACTTCCGAGGACACCAATTTGTCCTTGGTCTGCGATGAGAATTTGGGGTCGGGCACCTTCACCGAGAGTACGGCGGTCAGGCCCTCGCGGCAGTCGTCGCCGGTCAGCGCGATCTTCTCGCGCTTGGCGATGGCGTCGGCATAGCCGTTGACCTGGCGCGTCAGCGCGCCGCGAAAGCCCGCCAGATGGGTGCCGCCGTCGCGCTGCGGAATGTTGTTGGTGAAACACAGCACGTTCTCATGGTAGCTGTCGTTCCACCACAGCGCCGCCTCGACGCCGATGCCGTTGATCTCGGCATTGATCATGATCGGAGCCGGGACCATCGGCTTCTTGTTGCGGTCGAGATATTTGACGAATTCCTCGACGCCGCCGACGTAGCGCATCTCCTCGCGCTTCTCGACCGCGTGGCGCATGTCGGACAGCACGATATTGACGCCGGAATTCAGGAACGCGAGTTCGCGCAGGCGGTGTTCGAGAGTTGCGAAGTCGTATTCGACGTTGGTGAAGGTTTCTTTCGAGGCGAGGAACGTCACCTCGGTGCCGCGTTTGCCATGGGCCTCGCCGACCTCTTTGAGCGGCGCTACCGCGTCGCCATGGGCGAATTCAATGTAGTGTTCCTTGCCGTCGCGCCAGACCCGCAACTGCAACTTGCTTGACAGCGCGTTGACGACGGAAACGCCGACGCCATGCAGGCCGCCTGATACCTTGTAGGAATTCTGGTCGAATTTTCCCCCCGCGTGCAGCTGGGTCATGATGACCTCGGCCGCGGAAATGCCCTCGCCCTTGTGGATGTCGACCGGGATGCCGCGACCGTCGTCGCGTACGGTGACCGAGCCGTCGGCATTGAGCACGACCTCGACCGCGGTGGCGTGGCCGGCCAGCGCCTCGTCGATGGCGTTGTCGACCACTTCGTAGACCATATGATGAAGGCCGCTTCCATCATCGGTGTCGCCGATATACATGCCGGGCCGCTTACGCACGGCATCGAGGCCTTTCAAAACCCGGATCGATTCCGCGCCGTATTCGATCGGAACGGAATGCTCGGTTTCGGCGATGGTCTGCCGGGCAGGCTCTGTCATGAGGGGCCTTTGAGGATGTGTTCGAATCAGCGCCGCAAAAGCGGTGCTGAATAGCCTATTTCTGCCACGAAAGGCGCGATGCGCCTAGCGCAAAGTCTATACCAGCAAGTTATTGAATAAATAGTATTTTTTGACTGTTTTTCAAGTCGCCCGGAAGCCGTTTTGAGGGCCCCGTAAAAGTACCATGACGGTGCCGGTTCCAAGGCCCCGCAGGCGCCTGTCGAACGGCTGCGCCATCATCCGTTCGAGCGATGCGGCTGGGCCCAGGCCTCAGCCGCGCCGCGCGATCTTCCCGGCATCGACGTCGAACAATTCGCCGACGGCGCCGATGCCGGCGAATGCCGCGGGGTCAGCGCCCGTCATCCAGACCTGAGCGCCGAGCACTGCCAATTCCCCGAACAAGGCGGTCCGCCGGTTGGGGTCGAGGTGGGCGACCACCTCGTCGAGCAGCAGCAGCGGAATGATTCCGGTCATCTCCGCAACCAGGCTGGCATGCGCCAGCACCAGCCCGATCAGCAGCGCCTTTTGTTCGCCGGTGGAGGCGTCGCGGGCCGGCATGTTTTTCGGCGCGTAGATCACCTGCAGATCGGTCAGATGCGGCCCGTCAAGCGTGCGACCCGCTGCGGCGTCGCGGGCCCGGCTGGCGCGCAATATCCTGAGGTAGCGGTCCTCGACCGCGGTGGCAGGTTCGGTGAGCAGCGCATTTTCCATCCAGCCGTCGAGCCGGATCGAGGCTTCAGGAAAGGCGGAGCCTGCACCGCGGCCACGCAGCATGGCGGCGAGCCTGGTCGCGGTCTGGGCCCGCATCGCCGCCACGGCGACGGCGAGTTCGGCGGTTTCGCGCTCGATCGCGTCACACCAATGGTCGTCATAATTGCGCACCTCCAGCAGCCGGTTGCGTGAACGCAAGGAGCGGTCGAGCGCCGAGACCCGGCCGGAATGCTCGCTGTCGATGGCGAGCACCAGGCGGTCGAAAAAGCGTCGCCGCTCGGAGGCGGCGCCGAGAAACAGCCCGTCCATCGAAGGCGTCAGCCACACCATGCGCAGGTGGTCGCCGAAGGCCGTCGCCGAGCCCACCGGTTCGCGGTCGATCCGACAGCGCCGGCTGACCGCGGCAGCCTCGCCGCCGGGCGCCTCGATCCCGGTGCCGAGCGTCGAAAGGCCCAGCGCGCCCTCGACCTCGGCGGAGACCGCCCATGAGCCATCGCCCTCATTGTCGGCGATGTCCTCCAGCGTAGCGCGGCGCAAGCCGCGCCCTGGCGACAGCAACGAAATCGCCTCGATGCAGTTGGTCTTTCCGGCGCCGTTGGGCCCGACCAGCACAACCACGTCGCTGCGGGTTTGAAGGCTCGCCGCGCGATAATTGCGGAAATGCGTCAGGGTCAGGCGATGGATACGGGAGGCGGTCATGGTTCTCATCTGTCATCGCCGGGCTTGAACGGGTCAAGACCGGTAATGACGGCGGTGGAACGCGAAGGCGCTAAACCCGCATCGGCATCAGCACGTAGAGCGCGCCCTTGTAATCCTTGTCCTGCACCAGCGTCGGCGAGCCGGGATCGGCCAGTTTCAGCATCGCGACTTCGCCTTCGATCTGGGCTGCGATATCCAGGAGATAGCGCGAATTAAATCCGATATCGAGCGGTTCGGAGGCGTATTCGACTTCAAGTTCCTCGGTGGCGCTTCCGGAATCCGGGTTGGTCACCGACAGCACCAGCTTGCCGGCGGACAATGCCAGTTTCACGGCGCGGCCGCGCTCGCTCGAGATGGTCGAGACGCGGTCGACTGCGGCCTCGAAATCCTTCTTGTCGACGATCAGCAGCTTGTCGTTGTTCTGCGGGATGACGCGGCCGTAGTCGGGAAAGGTCCCGTCGATCAGCTTCGAGGTCAGCACGACATGGCCGATGTTGAAACGGATCTTGCCGTGCGACAGCTCGATGGTGACCTCGGCTTCGTTGTCCTCGATCAGCCGCTGCACTTCGCCAACGGTCTTGCGCGGCACGATCACGCCGGGCATGCCGGCGGCGCCATTGGGCAGCGGCAGGTCGACCTGGGCGAGACGATGGCCGTCGGTTGCAACCGCGCGCAGGGTTGCCGCCTTGTCGCTGCCGGCGGTGTGCAGATAGATGCCGTTGAGATAGTAGCGGGTCTCCTCGGTCGAGATCGCGAACTGGGTGCGGTCGATCAATCGTTTGATGTCGGAGGCGGCCAGCGTGAACGAATGCGTCATATCGCCGGCGGCGAGATCCGGAAAATCGGTTTCGGGCAGCGTTTGCAGCGTGAAGCGCGATCGGCCGGCACGGATCGCCATCACCGAGCGCTCGCCGTCAGCTTCCAGCACGATCTGCGCGCCGTCGGGCAGTTTGCGCACGATGTCGTAAAACATATGCGCCGGCACGGTGGTCGAGCCGCCGGTTGCGGTTTCTGCGGCCAGCGTTTCCGTCACCTCGAGGTCAAGGTCGGTGGCTTTCAGCGACAGCCGGGCATTTTCGGCGCGGACCAAGACGTTGCCGAGGATCGGAATGGTGTTGCGGCGCTCGACCACGCGATGCACGTGGCCCAGCGATTTCAGGAGTTGCGCGCGCTCCACGGTGACCTTCATTGTAATACCCGCCTGGTCCCTGAGATGGAAAAGCCGGGCGGCCCAAGGCGCACCGCGGCATTTGAAACCCGAAAAGCCTGCTCAAAGCTGGATTTGATCAAACCCGCGGGGGGACAGTAAGGTGGCGCGGATGGCCTGCCAGCGCAAGAGATGCGTTTGGCCGTTCCCCACGTTTTGGGACGGCAGGAAACGGCACGCCCGGGCCCATCTCCGCCCCTTGCCCTGCCCGGGGCTGGTCTCGCGCGCTCGGCGCAGGGACTGCCGCCGTCCGCTTTTCGGATCAGGTGGAGCGCCAGCCGCCGCCTGATGCCGGCAAAGGGACAGGCGGCTGACCTACTCTTGCGCCTGCAACTGGCGCTTCAGCGATTCGACCTCTTCGGACAAGGCGACATCCTTGGCGACCAGCGCCTCGATCTTGCGAACAGCATGCAAGACGGTGGTGTGGTCGCGCCCGCCGAACCGGCGGCCGATTTCGGGCAGCGAGCGCAGCGTCAGCGTCTTCGCCAGATACATCGCCACCTGACGCGGGCGGACCACGTTCGCCGTGCGTCGCGACGACAAAAGGTCGGAGCGGCTGACATTGTACTGCCGGGCCACCACCCGTTGGATATCCTCGATCTTGATCCGCTTGGGTTCCTGCGGACGGATCAGATCGCGGACTTCGCGCTCGGCCATTTCCAGTGTTACCGGCTGGGCATTGAGCTTGCTGTGCGCCAGCAGACGGTTGATGGCGCCTTCGAGATCGCGGCCATTGTGGGTGATGGTTCGGGCCAGATAATCCAAAACCTGCGCCGGCACGTCGAAGCTCGCATGATGCGCCCGCGCGGCTGCGACGCGCGACTTTAAAATCCCGAGCCGCAGTTCCTCGCCAAGTGATCCGATCTCGACCACCAGACCTCCGGCGAGACGCGAGCGCACCCGGTCGTCGAGGCTCTCAAGGTCGGCAGGCGGCCGATCCGCCGCGATCACGACTTGGCGCCCGGCATCAATCAGTGCGTTCAGGGTGTGACAGAATTCGGCCTGCGTCGATTTGCCCTGCAGGAACTGCAGGTCGTCGATCACGAGCACGTCGATGCCGCGCAGTGCTTCCTTGAAGGCCAGCGCGGTCTGCGTCTTCAGCGCGGCGACGAAGCCGTACATGAATTTCTCGGCGGTGAGGTATAGCACCTTGCGCTCGGCGCCCGAATTGCCGGCCCATGTGACGGCCTGCAACAGATGGGTTTTGCCGAGGCCCACGCCGGCATGGATGTAGAGTGGATTGAACATCACGGGATCGCCGCGCCGTCCTTCCGCTACCTGGCGCGCCGCGGCGTGAGCCAGCGTGTTGGAGCGGCCGACGACGAAACTTCCGAAGGTCAGGCGCGGGTCAAGCGGCGAGCCGCCGAGCGCGTCATGGCTGGCCGACACCGGTGCGATCGCGGTGGCTCGCAATTCGGGCGCAGGCCGGCCGACGGCGCGCTCGGCGCGGCGCTGCTCGGGCGCAGAGGAAGCCTCCTTTGCAGGGCTGGCGCAGCGCATGGCGGTGCGGACGGTAAGGTCGATCCGATGCACCTCCGGCATCTCGGCCTGCCAGCAGGTGAGGACACGGTCGGCATAATGCGCCTGGATCCAGCTCTTGAGGAACCGCGTTGGAACCGAAAGGTGGACGCTTTCCTGTTGCACGCCCTCCAGATCCATCCGCGCGAACCAGCTCGTATAGACGTCCTCGCCGACGGTCGAGCGCAGCCGACCCTTCACGCGTGTCCAGCGATCCTGTTCGGTATTTGTCATTGCCTGACGACTTTTCTCAAAGAGAGTTTGGGGGCTTGCCAAATCGCCGCGCAGCTTGCCGCGCGGCGCGACCTCAAGCGAGGCTTCGTCTCCAGCCATAGACCGGCCGTTCGGCGAAATGCCGCTGGTCAAGTCAATCGGCCTGGAAGATAAAGGCTCCGCGAGGTCAGCGTGTACTCGACCGTCTGCGCGGGGCGCGCCCGTACGACCGGGCTAAGGCGATGTCCACAACGTCTTGGTTTGAAAATGGCATTTGACCGAATACCGCGAGTTTTCCGTAACGCATGCAACCTCCCCATCCCGCCGCGATTTCTCGTGGCAAGTTGTCATCCCAGACATGTTCCAAATTCAACCGGCCGCCCCCGAACATCCATGGTCCAGTCGCTGCGCCGCCTGGTTTGGCCCGCGCTTCAAAAAAAACGCCGCTCGCTCCGCCCTCTGCGCGTTCCTCGGGATGGCCGGTGCGTATCTCTCTTGTTCGACGCGAGCGAGGCTTCGCGCCGCGCTTGAGAAATTTCGACACAGGACAGCTCTCCTCACATTGCTATGAGGTTCGATCCGACGATAGCTTGGAAAACGTCGCCAACGTGCACACCGCCGCCGATTAGCACGTCCGCCCCGTATCCTAAACCGCGCTGGTCTGAGAACCGTGGGCGCCGCGAACGCTCTTATAGATACCTGATGCCCCGTATCCCGCAACGGAAATGATTGGCGCCCGCCAGCCGATAAAATAGCTTCGCGTTCGCGAAATCAGTCAGCGGATTTCTCCGAACGCGGCAAGGTTTTGAATCTGTGCGGAGATTCGAAATGCAGAAGCGCTGTCATATTTCGCAGGCTCGCCTAAAATAAATTCATAAATTGTTTACGTTGGACAGCGGTGGAAGCGAGTTTTTCAACAACGCGACGCCGCTATGCCGATAAGTGACTACGCAAGCGCGTTTTTTCTTGATCATCGCAGAAGGGTAACCCCAGCTGTATTTTTTATACGCTTCGCAAGCGATGCGGCTGAAATTTCCACACGCTACGATGGAGAGAGCGGCATCTATTTCTCAGGCGAATGCATAAGCCCCGAGCGTTGCACATCTCCGTAAAATTACAGGTGCGCTAAAATTCTTTCCTCCCTGTGACATGCACTATCTCTTATGCGACGCCGCGAAGTAGCGCGACTACAAATGGAAAGGCCCGGCATTGCCGGGCCTTTTATTGCAGAGGCAGTTTGACTAATTTATTTCGCGAGCTTGGCGATCTGATGCGCAAGCCGCGAGACCTTGCGGCTCGCATTGTTCTTGTGAATGATATTTCGCTGCGCGGCTTGCATCAATTCCGGTTCCGCGCGCGCCATCGCCTTCAGCGCCGCGTCGCGGTCGCCGCCCTTGATCGCCTCCTCGACCGTACGCACCGCGCCGCGCATCTGAGTGCGACGAGATTTGTTGATGATGGTGCGGCGCGCAATCTTGCGTGTCGCCTTCTTGGCGGAAGTTGTATTGGCCATCTTATCGATATTCCTCGCCGTTGACCGATCGCTAAGTGGCCGGGCTTGAATGTTCCGGCCGTTCAACGCGTGATCGACGCAATCTTGTTTGACGCTACTGGGTTTGACGCTATCGGGTTTTCAGGTACCGCTGAGAATGCCGCGGGTCTCAAAGCAAGACACGCTGACATGACGGCGCCGCCGAAAGTACAGTGGCGGCAGGATTGCGCCCGCCGCCATCGGGGTCTTATAGAGGGTGGGCGTTGCAGCGTCAACGCCCTGCCGCCCCCCGCAGGGCTGCGGAGCCCTTGAAAGCAACTATTAAGGTACTGATGAGTTTGAATTTCCCCTGCCGTGCCGCTAACGGCTGGCTGCGTTTTCGGGGCCGACAGATCTCAGGTGACGCATGATCCGCGGCTTCTTTCGACTGTTGGGCCTGCTGCTGCTCGCCGGCGCATTCGTTTTCATGGTCTACGACGGAGCGCGCTGGGTGGCGGATCAGACCCTGCGTTTCACGCTGTTTGGCCAGTTCTGGAACGATGTCCACCAATCCAGCCAGCAGGCGTTCCGGGCCTGGGTGGAGAGCCATGCGCCCTGGCTGTGGACCGGTGTCATCAAAATCATCCTCGAACAGCCGGTCTTCGCGGTCATGGGCGTGCTGGGTATTCTATTGATGCTGCTGTTCCGGCCGCGCAAGCCGTTGATCGGTTATTCGCGGAACTGACCGGAGCGTGGCGTTGCCGGCCCGGCTGCGGGCGGCCCGGCCCGGCGTAGCGGGGCTGGAGCAGGCGATGTTCGGGCTGGGCTGCTTCTGCGGCGCGTAACGCAGGTTCTGGGAACTTGGCCAAGGCATCCATTCCACTGCCGTGGGCTATGCCGACGGCCATACGCGGAACCCGTCTTATGAGGAAGTTTGCTCAGGCCGCGCCGGCCACACCGAAGTCGAGCTGGTGGTGATCGACCCGAAAAGAATCTCCTACGATCGGTTACTGAAGACATTTTGGGAAAGTCACAACCCGGCGCTGGGCATGCGACAGAGAAATGACGTTGGCACCCCTATCATTCCGCGATCTATCGCGTCAGTGACGCGCTGCGCCAATCCGCCGACGACCTCCAGCGCGGCCAAAAAGCCTTGGCTGCAAAGCGCCCGAGCCGCATCACCACCGAGATCGCGGCCGCCGGCGCGTTCTATTTCGTGGAGGACTACCACCAGCGATATCTGGCCAAGAATCGCGCCGGACATTGTGGGCTTGGCGGGAGCGGCGTGGCCTGCCCGATCGGCAACGGCGTCCGCGTCTGAACGCGTCGCAAGGCGCGCGGAAAGCCCGATGTATTTTGCCCGCCGCGCCGCAGCGGCGGCAACGGTCTGTTAACCATAAACGATGCAATACTGAAGCCGCTTAGAGGGATGGCTCCAGTGTGGGTTGTGCGCGCGTTTCGATTGCAGATCATTGCCGCGATATGCGCGCTCGGCCTGTCGGGCTGCATGCACACATCATCGCCGGTCGCGCTGGCACAACCGCAGAGCGATCTCGATGCGATAGCCTATGGTCAACCGCCAAATTCGTCGCATGCCGGCGTAACCGCAGCAACGTCTGGCAACGCGGATTCCGAAGGCGCGCTGCGCTCCAGCTTTGCCGCGGCGTCGCCACGCTCCGGTGCGCCGCCGCCGTCAGGCTACGCGGCTGCGCCGATGCCCGCAGCCTACGATTCATCATATCGGCTCGATGCCGGCGACAAATTGCGCGTCGTGGTTTTTGGGCAGGACGGCCTCACCAATACCTATGCGATCGATGCCGGCGGCTCGATCACCATGCCCTTGATCGGCGCGGTGCAGGCGCGGGGACGCACCCCCGCGGCGTTGGCCGCAGAAATCACCGCCAAATTGCGCCACGGTTTTATTCGCGAGCCATCGGTGGCGGTGGAGATCGAAGCCTACAGGCCGTTCTTCATCCTCGGCGAAGTCGCGGCTCCCGGCCAGTATCCCTATGTGCCGAACATGAGCGTCGAGAGCGCGGTGGCGATCGCCGGGGGATTTTCGCCACGCGCCCGCCGCGACCGCGTGACGCTGACCCACACCGATGATGCGGGTTCGATGCGCACGGTGGTTCCGCTCGGCACGGCGCTGAGCCCCGGCGATACTGTTCAGGTCGGCGAGCGCTGGTTCTGACCTCCACGACGGCGCCCGTTTAATTCGGGTATGCTTCGCAGGCTCGCAATGACGTTGCGGGATCATGGCTGCAAATGTTTGGCCAGGAAGCCGAGGCTGCGCGGCCAGGCGATCTCGGCGCTGGTCTTGTCGTAACTTGCACGTTCGTCACAGTGGAAGCCGTGCTGGGCGCCGGGGTAGACGTGGATCTCGACGTCGGGCCGCTTGGCGCTGATGATTTCGACGTCGCTGAGCGGAATGCCGGCATCCTTTTCGCCGAAATGAAGCTGGGTCGGCACTTGCGGCTTGTCGTCGGCGAAGCGGACAATGGCGCCGCCGTAATAGCCGATCGCCGCCGACAGCCCGGACAGTTTGGTCGCGGCAGCATATGCGATGCTGCCACCGAGACAGAAACCGATGATGCCGACCGGACCGATAGCGCTGACCGCATCGATCGCGGCCTGGGTGTCGCGCAGCATCGCCGCCCAATCGGGATTGGCGACGAACTTGCGCGCCACCGCGATTTCGTCAGGCGAGTAGCCGCTCTGGAAATTGCGCTCGACGCGGTCGAAGATCGCAGGTGCGATGGCGACGTAGCCTGCGCCGGCGAGGCGATCGCAGACCGCTCGGATGTGGTGGTTGACGCCGAAAATCTCCTGGATCACCACCACAGCCGCCGAGGCCGCGGTTGCGGGGTCGGCACGGTAGCCGCCCAGTTCAAAATGGTCCGAGGCGGTCAGTCTGATATCTTGTCCCATGGATCATCCATTTGCTTTGACGTGAACATCTTGCAGGATTGTTTGCCGAAAATATCCGGGCCCGGCCCGTTATTGCCACATCCAGTTGTGGCCCCAATCGCCCTTCCAGCCGCTCAACCTGCCGCTGCGGAATTGCAGGTAAAGCCGGTGGTGCTGCGGAAACAGTCCGCTGCCGCCGACGTCGCGGAACGCCAGATAGACCTCGTCGCCAGCGCGGCCGCTGACGTAGCTGAGTGGCGAGCCTAGCGCCTGTGCCGTATCCGCGACATCCATCCCGACCTGCAACGGCACGTTGTTCGACAGCGTCGAAGTAAAGGGTGTGCGAGCCGCTGCCTCCGGTGCCAAGGACTGGGCGCTCGCGACTCCGGGAGATGCCAGGGCAGACGCAGCCATCGCCAGCAGCGTGGAGGTCCGAAAAAACAGTCGGCTCAAGAGGGCACCATCCTTTTCGACGCGGCGTTCGGCAGCATGGCTTGGGTTCGGCCGATTTGCACCCAGGTGGTTACCGCAACGCACAATGCGCGTTCAAGCGATTTTATTTAGCACGGGGGATTTCAAACGGCATTGCCTCCGTAATGGAACACGATCATTCTGCCGGGCAAGGTCGCGCATCAGCCCGGTGGGTGCCGACTGTCAAGCAATGTCAGCGGCCGCCGTAAGCGGCTTCATGCACCGGCAGGGGAAGACAACATGCCTACTCTCAACATCAATGGACGGAACATGTCCGTCGAGGCGGCGCCCGATACGCCGCTGCTCTGGGCTATTCGCGAGCAACTGCAGATGACCGGCACGAAATTCGGCTGCGGCGCCGGCCTGTGCGGGGCCTGCACGGTTCATCTCAATGGCGAAGCGGTGAGATCCTGCCAGACCTCGCTGAGCGATGCCGCCGGCAAGAAGATCACCACCATCGAAGGCCTCAGCGCCAAGGGTGACCATCCGCTGCAGAAGGCGTGGATTGCCGAGCAGGTGCCCCAATGCGGCTACTGTCAGTCAGGGCAGATCATGCAGGCAGCCTCGCTGCTCGCCAAGAACTCTGACCCCAGCAGGGAACAGGTGATAGCGCATATGGAGGGTAATCTCTGCCGCTGCATGACCTATTCGCGGATCCAGAAAGCGATCCTGCGCGCGGCCTCGGAAATGCGCACCGCTTCCAACGCACCAACCGAGCGGAGGGCAACATGAATAGTCACGTCAAGATCACCACAAGCGAGCCTGCTGACCTGAGCCGCCGCTCGTTCCTGATCGGAACCGCCGCCACCGGCCTGGCGCTGGGCTATTCCGCCGTGCCCGGCCTGCTTGGCTCCGACCAGGCTTTCGCCGCGGCGAGCGCTTTCGACGCCAGCGTCTGGTATTCGATCGGACCGGACGGAATCGTCAATGTGACCTGCGGCAAGGCCGACATGGGCCAGCATATCGCCTCGACCATGGCGCAGATCATTTGCGAAGAGCTCGGTGCGAACTGGAAGGACATGCGTATACAGCTCGCTTCCAACGATCCCAAGTTCAACGATCCCGTACTCGGCGCTCAGATTACCGGAGGCAGCTGGAGCACGATGATGAACTTCGACGCCATGAGCCGCGCCGGTGCTGCGGGGCGGATCGCGTTGACGGATGCCGCGGTCGTGGCGTTGGGCATTCCGCCCTTCTACAAGGACGAACTGGTCGTCAGGGACTCCACGATCACCCATCCGCAATCGAAGAAGTCCATAACCTTCGCCGAGATCGTCAAGAGCGGCAAGATCACCAAGACTTTTACACCGGAGGAACTCAAGGCCATCAAGCTCAAGTCGCCCGATCAATACACCATGATCGGCGTCTCGGTGCCGCAGCTCGATATTCCCTCCAAGACCAACGGAACGGCCAAATACGGCATCGATGTCATGTTGCCGGGAATGGTCTATGGCAGGATTGTCACGCCGCCGGTGCGCTTCGGCGCCACGGTCAAATCGGTCGACGACAGCGAGGCGAAGAAGGTGCCGGGCTTCATCAAGGCCGTCATCCTCGATGACAAGACCGCGACCACGTCAGGCTGGGTGGTGGCGGTGGCCAATACCTATGCGAACGCCATCAAGGCGGCGGACGCGCTCAAGATCAGCTATGACGACGGACCGAATGCCAAACTGTCGAGCCAGTCCCTGCTCGACGAGGCCAGGCGTCTGCAGGCGCTTGACGATTCCGGGCTGTTCTTTGTCAAGGATGGCGATACGGCGGCGGCTTTCGGCACCGCGGCGAAGGTGATGGAGGCGGAGTACACCACCAACATCAATATCCATGCGCCGCTGGAACCGATGAACGCCACGGCCGAGCTGAAGGGCGATATCTGGCACCTCTATTCCGGCAACCAGTTCGCGACGCGCTCCGGCGCCATCGCGGCCGGAGCGGCCGGTGTCGATCCCAAATACGTCGTGATGCACCAGATGTTCTTGGGCGGAGGCTTCGGCCGCCGTCTCGACGCTGACATGATGGTGCCGGCGGTGCAGGCCGCGAAGGCGGTCGGCAAACCGGTCAAGGTGATCTACTCGCGCCAGAACGACATGACCATGGACTTCTCACGTCCCCTGACGTTCCAGAAGGTCAAGGCCGGTCTGGACGGTGACGGCAAGCTCATTGCCCTCAATCACGACGTGGTCTCGGCGTGGCCAACCAAGCGCTGGGGCATTCCTGATTTCTTGTCGCCGTCAGTCGACAAGAAGGGGGCGCTGGATGCGTTCACCGTGAACGGCGCGGATTTCTTCTATTCCGTGCCCAATCATAACGTGCGCGCCATCCTCAATGAAATGGCGCACAACGCCACCCCCTCGGGCCAGCTGCGGTCGGTCGCGCCGGGCTGGACCTTCTGGGCGGTTGAAAGCATGGTCGATGAAATCGCCCACGCGGTCGGCAAGGATCCGGCGCAATACCGGATCGACATGCTCGACGGCAAGGGCGCCAATGCCGGGGGGGCACAGCGCCTGCGCAACACCCTGCTCGCGGCGATGGGCATGTCCGGCTACGGCACGGTGGAACTGCCGAAGGGCGAAGGCATGGGCATTGCCTGCGTCTCGTCGCAGGAAAGGGCAACCGCAAGCTGGACCGCCTGCGTCGCCCATGTCGCCGTCGCGCCATCCGGCGAGGTCAAGGTCAAGAAGCTGACGGTTGCCACCGATGTCGGCACCCAGGTGCATCCCGATAACATCCGGGCCCAGGTCGAGGGCGCGGCGTTGTGGGGACTTTCGCTCGCGATGCACGAGAAAGCGACACTGAAGAACGGCGGCATCGAGCAGACCAACTTCGACACTTACACGCCGCTGCGGATGAGTCAGGTGCCGGAAGTCACCGTCAGCATCATCGCCAACGGTCAGAAGGCCACCGGCGTCGGTGAGCCGGCGGTGACGGTGATCGCGCCCGCGCTCGGCAACGCGATCTTCAACGCCAGCGGCGCACGCGTCCGCTCGCTGCCGATTACTGCGGAAGCGGTGAAGGCGGCGATGGATAAGGCATAGATCGACCGCACGTCAGGCCAAAGCGAGGATCCGCCGGAGGTTTTCCTCCGGCGGATCTTTTTCAAGCCTGCATCGATCAAAGTCAGTCGGTATGCCGGGGCTCGACCGACGGCTCTGCAAGCCCGTCAAACGGCGCATCGGCATAGACAACCTTGCCGCCGACCATCGTCAGCACCGACCGGATCTGGCCGATTTTATCCACCGGCGCGGTCAAATAGTCCGACGAGAGCACCGCGAGATCGGCAAACTTGCTGGGCTCGAGCGTGCCGCGCTTGTCGTCGTCGTTGGCCATGAAGGCGGAATTGCGCGTGTACATCTCCAGGGCTTGGCGCCGGCTCGGGGCTTCCGCCTCGCCGCGGGTCTTGACGCCGCCGATGGTTGTGCCGTCGAGATACCACTGCAGCGCCACGAACGGATTGTACGATGACACCCGGTGCGCGTCGGTGCCGCCGGCGACGACGAGCCCGAGGCGCAGGGCGGTGGCGATCCGCGGCAATCGTTGGGCCGCGGCAACGCCGACCTCGTGCTGCAGCCGCTCGCCGCCAAAATAGAGCCCGTCCTGAACACCCCAGATCAGGCCCAGCGCCTTCATCCGTTTCAGGCTGCTTTCCGATGCGTCGTAGAGATGCAGCACGGTCCATCTGAGATCGCGCACCGCATAATCCTTGTTGATGTCTTCGATGACATCGAGCAGGTCGTGGACGGTACGATCCGGGTTCCAGTGCAGCTGGATGGTGTAGCCTTTCGAGGCGGCCCAGTGCAAAAGCTCGGCCAGCTTCGCCTTGCCATCGGTCGTGATGTCGCCATCGGTCCAGTCGGCCCAGATCAGGATTTCGCCGGGTCCGTTGAAGTGGAGCATGGTATCGCCGAATCCCGGCGGCAAGAGCTGCGTCAAGTTCTGCAGGTCGACGAGTTCGCTGCCCGGCTTCGGCGCGCAGAGATGGTAGGCGACGCGAACGGTGAGTTGCCGGTCGCGCCACAACTTGAACAGGGCCTGGTAGTTGGTCGGGTACATGCTGACGCCGCCGCCATCGACGATGCCGGTGATGGCGAGACTGTTCATTTCGCGGAAAAATTTCCTGGAACCCTCGACCTGCTGTGCGGGGGTCGGTTTCGGCAGTTTGTCGAAGATCCTGCCGAGCGTATTGCCATTGCCGATGATTACGCCGGTCGGACGATTGTCGCCGTCGCGTTCAAGCTTGCCGCCGGGGGTCACATCGGCATCGTCGTGAACGCCGAGCGCCTCCATCGCCTTGGGTGTCAACAGCAGCCAGTCGTAGAGATGCTGGATATAGACCGGATGATCTGGCGCGGCCTCAGTCACCTCAGCCGGGGTCGGACGGCGCTTTTCGGAAAACTGCTCTTCGGTCCAGCCGCCGGCGACCACAATCCAGGACCCCGCCGGTTGGGTGCTGTTGGCCTGGCGGATCTTCTCCAGGGCTTCCTTCAGGGTCGGGATCCCGATCCAGTTGACCTCGGTACCAAAGGTCAGCGCGGCACGGATGCCGTGAATGTGCCCGTCGGTCAGCCCGGGAATGACGGTGCGGCCGCCGAGATCGATCAGTCTTGCCGTCGCCCCCGCGAGCGCCTTCATCGCCGCCGTCGTGCCGGTGGCCAGCACCTCACCGTGGCCGATCGCCAGCGCCTCGCGGACCGAGAAATCCTTGTCGACGGTAACAATCTTGCCGTTGAATAAAACGGTGTCGGCGCTCTCGGCTTTGACAGACGTCGCCAGCGCCATCGTGATGCCGACAACCGCGGCCGCCCGGCGCACCATCGCAACGCGCCAACGGGTTGCCGGCTCTGAATGCAACATCATCCTGTTCCTTCTTCTAATCGTTGCTGTCGTGATTTTTTCGCGACCGTTACTGTCCTTAGCCTACCAGCCTGCGCAGTTCCGCCTTCGCCACCTTCTCCAAGGTCGAGCGCGGCAGGTCATCGACGAAGCGGATTTCGCGCGGCACCTTGAAATCCGCCAGCGCACGGCGGCACGCGCTCATGATGGTGTCGTGCAAATCCGCGGGCGCGCGCTCAACGCCGGCTTGCGGAATGACGAATGCGACCGGCACTTCGTCCAGCATCGGGTGGGCCTTGGCGACAACCGCGGCCTCGCGCACGCCGGGAAGCACCGCGATCACCTGCTCGATCTCGGAGGCCGCGACGTTTTCGCCGCCGACCTTCAGCATGTCCTTGGCGCGGTCGCCGAATTTGATGAAGCCGTCATCCAACAGGGTGACGCGATCGCCGGTGATAAAATAGCCATGCGCGTCGAAGCTGTCGCGGGTGGCTTGTTCGTTGTAGAGATACTGCTTGAACAGCGACACGCCGGGAACGCCCTTGATCAAGAGGTTGCCGGTGCCGCCGGACGGCGTCGGCGCGCCGTCGTCGTCGGTGACACGGATGGAATATTCGCTGGCGGCGCGTCCGATCGCCATCGGCCTGTTGGGTTGGTCGACTTCGCCGACGATGCCGTGAGAGATGGTTTCGGTCATGCCCCACCAGCCGATGATCTTGATGCCGAACACGGCGAAGGCCGGCGGCTCGCACACCGCGGTGCCCCAGAGCCGAAATGAATGCCGCTTGGGAATCTCGTAGTCCAAAAGCGCCTTCATGCAAAAGGGGATCGTCGAGTTCCAGGTGCAGCCGTGCTCCAGCGCCACCTTCCAGAACCGGCGCGCGGAAAATCGCGGCTGGATCACGCAACTTGAGCCGACCCACAGGCTCGCCAGCACGGAATAGGCCAGCGCGTTGGTATGGAACAGCGGCAGATAAGTCAGATGCACGTCGCCGCCATGCAGGTCCTGATGGGCGGCGTTGACCTTGGATCCCCAGAGCGCGTTGGCGTGGGTCCAAAGCACGGCCTTCGGCCGCGACGTGGTACCGGAGGTATATTGCACGCTGCACGGCGCCATCGGATCGGCGGCGCGGCGCGGTCGATCGGCGCTGTCGCCGAATAGCGCCTCAAAACGGTCAGCGCGCTGCACCGCGGCGCCAGCTGCGGGCTCGCTGCCGGCGTCATGCGAAATCACGGCGAGCCAGCGCAGGTTGCGGCAACGCGCCGAAATCATCGCGGCATAGGCCGGTTGCGTGATCGCGGATACCGCGCCGCAATGGTCGGCAAAATATTCCATCTCGGCTGCCGCCGAGCGGGTATTGGTCGTCACCGCGATGGCGCCGAGCTCGGCGCAGGCGAACCAGGCCAGCACGGCCTCGATACAGTTATCGAGATGGATCAGCACGAACTCGCCGGGCTTGACGCCGCGCGCAGAAAAGCCCGCCGCCAGCGCGCCGACGCGCTCGAAGAACTCGCCATAATTCCGGATCCGCGCCGGCGCGTCGAACGGCGCCCAGGTCAGAAAGGGATGATCGCGCCGCGTCTCGCTGCGCATCCGCAGCAGCCACGGCACATCGAGACCTGCGAAGGGGCCTACCGCGCCCGGCGCCTCTGACATCCCCATCGATCCTCCCCGGCTGGCTTCGCCGGCTTCCCGGTCCATTGCTGGGCAGTCTTTTGCCACCTGTTGGCGCGGCCGGCAAATCGGCCATGGCCGCCGCGCGGCGGTCATGTAATCCAGCTGTTATTTTCGCTCCTGATGGCTCCCGGTCCCTGATGTCGGTCGCACGCGCCGGGTCCGCGCGGCTCGCCACCACAGGGGACCAGCCCGAACTAACCCCTTCCTGGCCTTATCGGCATCGCTCGGCCGCGCGTTGATTTTCTTGGTGACGGAAGATCAGCGACGTTCGGGCGCTGCTGCAAGATCTATCCGACGGATTCAAGCCGCGGCCGATGGGCCTCCGAAGAGCTGCCGGGGCTGCTCGCCGATACTTGTCGGGAGCCACTGCCTTAACGGCCCGACGCGGCGATATTCTCGGTCAGCTTCCACGCGCCGGTCCATTCTTCCGAGCCGCGCAGGGCCAGCCGACGGCAGCGCTGGGCGAGTGCTTCCGCCAGCATGTCAGAAGAATTGAGATCCTTGGCGCGGGATAGGTGCTTCTGAGCGATACAAAATTCGCCGGCCAGATAGGCGCTGACCCCACTGTCGAATTCGCTTAGCCATCCGGTCGCGGCAGCGCCGGGGTCTTCCATGAAGACCTCATAGATTGTCATCGGAGTTTCCCAGCCCGGCAATATGACCACATCGACCCTACGCGCAGGAATCGGTCGGGTGAGCCGATTGAAGGTTTCGCCGCAGATAAGGATATCCAGCCATAGGCCTGGGTGATCCCCTCGACGCGAGAGGCAAGGCTCGCCGGGTCACCGATGACCGTATAGTTCATCCGGTCGGGTGAGCCGATCTTCCCCACGATTGCCGGTCCGGAGCCGAGCCCGATACCGATCCTGAGCGCGGGCGCACCACGAAGCCCGTTCATCAGTTTCAACGAGCGGTGCATGCTTCGTGCGGCCGCCACGGCGTGATCAGCATCGTCTTTTTGAGACGCGGGAACGCCGAACAGCGCCATGATGGCGTCGCCGATATATTTGTCGATGATGCCGTGCTCGGCGCCGATCACGTCGGCCATGTAAGGAAAATACTCGTTCAGAAGCTCCACGACCCGGCGTGCACCGAGGGTTTTGGCAAGCAACTTGAAGCCCCGGATATCCGCGTATAGCACCGTGACGTTGCGAATGGCTCCTACGGACGCTGAACCAGAGGCGGTTATCATGGCCTCATCGTCAGACCACATGTCGCTTTCCATGAGCGCATGCAATTGACGCTTTTGGCCGATGTCGTCGAGTAGGACAAACGCACCACACGGCTTGCCTGCCGCGACCGAGGCCTCGCTTCCGCCGATGACGTCCCAGATTCTCCGGCCGAGCGCAGCGTTGGATCCGTCGCAGAGACCATCAAACGCACCGCCGTTCGCGGACAAATCCCAACCCCGAAGAATGCGACGCGCTGCCGGATTGGCCCGGATCAGAGACCCGTAGGGATCGAAAACGAGCACGCCGGCCTCGATGCCGTCAATCAACTGGTCGCTGATCCGCCCGATTGAAAAATCGACCGACCCCAAGAAGCGAAGTGGCAGATTGTCAGTTACGTCCGGCATAGCATCGTCGGTGGGCGCTAGACCCAGGGCTTCGCGAAATATGTTGACAATCTTATATTCTGCCATCTGCCGCCGTTTGTACCGGTCTTCCAAGTCGCGAATTTCTTGTCGAGGTTATGCACCGCTGCCGATGTTGATTGTCCGCGGGGCGGCGATCTTGCTTCGCGGATGCTACTAAATTCAACGGGCGCCGCACTGCGGCGGTTGTTTTGATAGATCCGACGACGACGTTTGGGGTTGCGCAATTACGAGGAGCGCTTCAACCATCGCAACACGTCCCGGCAGACATGCCCTACCTGCAAGGCCGAAGAGCTGGCTTCCGGTAATCACTATGGGCGCGTTACCGCGGCATTATGATCCTCCTCCAATGCGGCGTTGTCACGAACCGGCGTGACCGGTTTGATGGGCCTTGGGGAATGTTCGTTAAGAAATCAAGTTTTGTTACAGCTGAGCCATCACGAAGAGGCGAGCGCAAGCCGATCGGACTCCCAAAAATGTGACCTGGGAGGGGAGGCTGGCGACTTCCAGGAAAAGCCGTCGTGCGACGAAGCGGCTCTAGGTACGAAGTTATGAAAGATGTTGCGGAAGTTGCGACTGGCTGTATCCCAAGCCTTTGAAGCGAAATATCTGTCCCATCCGCGAGAGCTGCGAGCCCGGTCCATTCGCGCCAAGCCGCATCTTAGCGCAAATCACGCGGACCGTGAGGACCGATGCCGATTGCGACCGCACCAATCCGGAAACCATGCGATCCCGGCAGGGACTAATTCTCCTCCTGATACGACGAAATCTCAATCAAGCTGCCGTCGGGATCGCGGCAATAGACCGACGTTAGTACGCCGCGGGCGCCCTGCCTGGCCACCGGCCCCTCCTCGATCGCAACACCGTGCGCGCGGAGATGCGCGACCACCTGTTCCGGCCTGCTCCCTGTGAGGAAGCACAGGTCGTCGCTGCCGGCGCTTTCATGGTCGGCGGTGAACCACTCGGCCTTGTCGGCATCGCGTGGCCGCACGTTGATTTTCTGATTACCGAAGATCAACGACGTCCGCGGCGCCTTGTCATCGCCGGGATCGAACACCCGGATCTCCATGCCGAGGATGTCCCGGTACCATTGCGCCGAACGTGCCACGTCCGTGACATTGATGACGAGATGATCGAGTGCGTTGACCTTTACAGCCATGGGTTTTCCTTTGGCCGGGACTAGGGTTGAAGCCGCGCCGGCTGCCGCCGATCTTGCTGTTACAACGCCGGCCAGTGTCAGTTCAACAACGGCGAGCCGTGCGGGGGGCCGGCGGAACGTTTTCGCGGCGCCACCTTCCGACTTGCCGCGGGCGCAGCGAGAGCCATCTTTAGCCGACTAAAAGGAAGGTGACCGGTATACGCGCCACTCGATGTTGACCATCTTGGTGTTGCCGGCGTCCGGCGTTGCCACCCTGCTCAATCCGCAGGTGACCTTCGATCGGGTGCGGTGTGGCCGGCCTTATCCGGATGACCGTCGTTACTGACGGCTCGGAGACGACCGGTCCGTGGGCCGTGCACCCTGCGGGGCATGGGCGCAGCGAGAACCGCGTGCGCGATGGACGAGGACGATGTATGGTACCCGCTACCTGGACATCGAGGAGCCGGTCATGCAACCCCACCAAGTTGTCTCGCGTGAGCAATGGATGGAAGCCCGCAAAGTCCATCTCGCGCATGAGAAGGAATTGACCCGGGCGCGCGAGCAGCTGAATAAGGAGCGGCGCGCGCTGCCCTGGGTGAAGGTCGACAAGACCTACCTGTTTGACGGCCCACGCGGCAACGCCACGCTGCCCGATCTGTTTGCCGGGCGCAGCCAGCTGGTGGTGCAGCATTTCATGTTCGCGCCGGACTGGAGCGAGGGCTGCAAGAGCTGCTCGTTCTGGGCTGACGGCTTCGAGCGCATGATCCCGCATCTCGCCGCGCGGGATACCACGCTGGTCGCCGTGTCGCGCGCACCGCTGCCTAGGCTTGACGCCTTCAAGGCGCGAATGGGCTGGACCTTCGACTGGTTTTCCTCGGCGGGCAATGATTTCAACTATGACTACGCGGTCGCTTTCACGCCGGACCAAATCAAATCAGGCGCCAAAACCTATAATTTCGGCGGCAGTAGCTTCGCTATCGAGGACGCGCCCGGCATCAGCGTGTTCTTCCGCGACGAGAATGACAGCGTATTTCATACCTATTCGTGCTACGCGCGCGGTCTCGACATGATGAATTCAGCCTATCACTACCTCGATCTGACGCCGTTCGGCCGTCACGAGGAGGGCCTGCCGTATCCGATGGACTGGGTTCGGTTGCGCGACCAGTATCAGCCCACGGCGACGGCTGCCGCAGGAGCCTGTTGCCAAGGGTGATTGCGAGCGAGCCTAGACCGCCGGGAGGGCCTGGTCGCCGGCAATGGCGCGATCGATGGCATCGATCAAGAGCTGGGTTTCGATGAATTTGAGCCGCGCCCGCTCGGCCTTGTCGCGGTCGAACGGCGCGGCCAGCGTCTTGGCGAAGGCGTCGCGGTCATCGGCCATGCGCTCGCGCGCCCTTTTCAGCGTTTCAAGTCGCTCGCTCATGTCAGCTTCGCTCTTTGTTGGCCGTGCCAAGGGGGTGGCGACGATAGCGCCCCGGGAACGGCGGTTGGCTAGCAAGCGCGACAAGGCGCCGGTACCCAAGAGGTAGAGCTGGTATTGGTTTCCAAACCGTAAAGTTTTCCTCGGGGTGAGCCGAGACGCCACGCGACTCACCTGTGTATTATGGCGGTCGGAGCACGTTACCCAAGCCATTCTCCGGTTGTCGCGGTCGATAGCGGGCATTTCCTTGAAGTGGCTGGCCTGGAACGAGAGAGCGCCAATCGCAATTATAATCATGATCACCCCGACGCGAGGCCAAAGTCATGATCCGCAAATTACAATCAGGCGAATACCGGCTTTATTCACGCAAGGTCAATCCCAAGACCGGCAAGCGCCGCAATCTCGGCACCTTCAAATCTCGCGCAGCGGCGGAAAAGCATGAGCGCGCCGTGCAATATTTCAAGCGGCATTAGCCTTGCGGATGAATACGGAGACCTGCAGTTGATTGGCCGAGTATATCCATTCGGACCTGACCGCTGGTCCCGGGTCGCTGCCTTTTTCCCGCTCCTGCCCGCGCCGTGCGTGTCGCCGACCTGCGGAACTGAAAGTTACCGGCTCCGTTGAAGTTCCGCTATCGCAGGAGGATCAAATGGCGCCACGTGCCTATTGGAAAGGCTCTCTGAAGCTCTCGCTGGTGACGTGTCCGATCGCGCTCTATCCGGCATCGACTCAGGCCGAGAAAACGCATTTTCATCAGATCAATACCAAGACGGGACACCGGTTGAAGCAGCAGATGGTGGACGAACTGACCGGCCGGGCGGTGGACGGGGATCACAAGGGCAGGGGGTACGAGCTTACCAAGGGGCGCTATGTCGAGATCGAGGAAGAGGAGCTTGATGCGCTGAAGCTCGAGAGCACGCATACCATCGAGATCGATGATTTCGTTCCCGCCGAAGATATCGATGAGCGATATCTGGACAAGCCGTATTACATTATACCGGACGGTAAAACGGGCGCGGACGCATTCGTCGTGATTCGTGACGCCATGAAACAAAAGGCCAAGGTGGCGCTTGCCCGTGTCGTGCTCTCGAACCGCGAGCACATCATTGCGCTGAAACCTCTCGGCAAAGGACTGCTGGGTACAACGCTGCGTTATCCCTATGAATTGAGAGACGAGGCCGATTATTTCGACGATATCCCCAGTCCGAGGATATCAAAGGACATGGTCGATCTTGCGGCTCACATCCTGGATACCAAGGCTTCGAAATTCGATCCACATAAGTTCAAGGATCAATATGAGATCGCTCTTAAGGCTCTCGTCAAGCGCAAGGCCGCGGGCAAGCCGATTGAACCGCGCGAGGCGAAGCAGGCGGAAGGCAACGTCATCGATTTGATGGATGCCCTGAAACAGAGCTTGGGCCACAAGAAAGTTACGACACCGTCGGTGAAAGGCAGGAAAGGCACGTCGGCGCAGCGCAGCGGAAAGCGTCGAGCGGCGTGACGAAGAGCGGCGTCTCGGCGGCTTCCGCCACGGGGGCGCCGCGCAGAAGTGCAATGCAGCACTCTGGTTCAACCTCGGAACCCGGGGCTGGCCTCAGGGCTTAGTTGGTAAGGAGGTGACCATGGGAAAACAACGGCCGAACGATGATCCGCGGCACAGATCGGACTGGCGCCCGACCAGGCAGACCCAAGAGCCCTGGAAAGGTCCGCCGGAGAACGAGCAAAAACCGTCCGACGGCGAGGTCGATCTGGAAAAGTGGCAGGAAACAAACACGCATTAGCGGAGGCCAGCATGAAAGCGAACGCGCCGGTTCAACCGAATGGTGTCGAACCGGCACAATCCGAAGACGACCAGCGGCGAGAGCTGTTCGGCCCACGCGGCGTGCCGGGTGCGCCTGACCCCGCGAAAATGACGCCCCAGCGCAAAAAGAAGACGCCGACGAAGGTCGATACCGGCCATACGGCTTAAGGGAAAAAGAGTCGAAAGCGGAGGGGGCGACTTTCCTGGGAGGGCTGGTCCCGCCCATCACACTCAGCTTGAACTGAGCGGCTTCGGCGGCAAAGGCGGCAACGTCAGAAATCGCCGCCAGGCGGTCGCAAATAGCGCTTGAAGAGGCCGGTCTCTGGTGTGAACCGGGAATTCTCGCGGCCGGCAGTCACCTCATGTGGACTGGCGCAGTGACTTGAAGGCAGCCCGCAACTCGGCGCTGAAAAGTTCAGGCTCTTCCCACGCCGCGAAGTGGCCGCCTCTGTCGACCTCGTTGAAGTAGATAAGATTGTGATAGCTGCGCTCCGCCCAGCTTCGCGGCGCCCGGTAGATTTCGCCGGGAAAGACCGTCACCGCGGCGGGGATCGAGATATCGACGGCGTTGAAGTTGTTGGCATTGTTCTCCCAGTAGAGCTGCGCTGAGGAAATCGCGCTGTTGGTGAGCCAGTACAACGTGATGTCGTCGAGCATCTCATCCTTGGTGAGCGAGCGCTCGGCGTCGCCGCCGCTGTAGGTCCACTGGTTGAACTTGTCGAACATCCAGGCGGCAAGACCCACCGGCGAATCCGACAGTCCGTAGCCCACGGTTTGCGGGCGGGTGGTCATCATCGTCCCGTAGGCGCCGTTCTTGCTGAAGAACGTGCTCAGCTGTTCGTAGGCGGCCCTTTCCGCTGTGGTGAGCCCGGCTGGCGCTGGTTCGCCTGCGTTCATCGCCTTGGCAACGTCAGCAGGCACCGTTGCCGGCATGTTGACGTGGATGCCGAGCAGTCCCGCGGGGGCCTGATGCGCCATCTTGTCGGCCACAACCGAGCCCCAATCGCCGCCTTGCGACACGTAGCGCTGGTATCCGAGACGCTTCATCAGCACGTCCCAGGCGAGCCCGATCCGGTCGGCATTCCAGCCCGGTTGCTTCGGCTGTTCCGAGAAGCCATAGCCAGGCATCGAAGGGATGACGACGTCGAAGGCGTCCTCGGCGTTGGCGCCATAGGCTGTCGGGTCGGTGAGGGGATCGATGACTTTCAGCAATTCCAGGATCGAACCCGGCCAGCCATGGGTCATCACCAGCGGCAGGGCGTTGGCATGCCTGGAGCGGACGTGAATGAACTGAATATCGAGCCCGTCGATCTCGGTGACGAACATCGGCAGGGTATTCAGCTTCTTTTCGACCTTCCGCCAGTCGTAGTTCGTTCCCCAGTAACGGGCCAGTTCCTGGAGCTTTGCCAGCTGCACGCCCTGCGATTGGTCGGCAACCGTTTCCTTGGCGGGCCAGCGCGTCGCCAGCACGCGCCGGCGAAGGTCGACGATTGCTGGCTCGGGAATGTTGACTCGGAAAGGGCGGATAGCCGTGCCGTCGACTGCCGCGGCGAGAGGCGCCGGAAGCAGGCTCAGCGCACTCGCGGCGCCCAGGGTCATGGCCGCAGTGCCGAGCAGGCGGCGGCGATCGTGATTGATGGCTTCTTCTATCTTGATCGTAGTCATCTCAGTCAGCCTTTCTTGTGCTGGTGTGGCGAAAGTCGAGGTCGGCGTCGCCGGCCTCATTGGTCACCGGTCAGGGTATTGTGACCGGCATGGAAATCCCCGCGGACCGACTGGTCGGACGGCGGAGAGATTTGGCGGGCCGGGTTGCCGGCTCGACGGGGAAGATCAGCGTGGTGACGGCGCCGCACGGCCCGAAGTTCTGATCGAGCGTACCTTCGAGGCTGTCGACCACTGCCCGGATGATCGAGGAGCCGTGTCCCGCCCGGTACGCCGGCGCGCCCCTGCCATTGTCCGCAACGATGCAGCTAACGAAGGCGCCCACGGGCTGAAGCTCGACCGTGATCTTGCCACCGCTCTCGTCAAACGCATGCCGTGCGGAGTTCGTGATGATTTCGCAGATCATCATTCCCAGCCGCCAGCACCGCTCCGCACCCATCAGAAAAGGGCGCTCGACCAGATCAAGCGCGATACCCCTGGTGTCCAGCTTGGATCGGCTGATCGATCGACAAAGCCGTCGCAGATAAGCCGCCGCATCGATGTGCTCGTCATGCGCAGGCATCGTCAGGCTTTGGTGAACTTCCGCATATCCGTGCAGGCGATCGGCCACCGCCGCGAGCAACGACTTGACTTCCGGATCGCATGAGCGCGCAGCGGAAATGGAGACCATGCCGATGGCGGCAGCGAGCTCGTTGTTCACCCTATGGGTCAGTTCCCGCAGCAGCAAACGTCCGTCCAGCCTCGATTCCGCGGGGGCTACGATTTTGCTCACAACAAATCTCCTCTTTTCCGGTATCGGTTCGTGGGGATGAAGATCGGGCTCGTGGCTTGACTCAGCCGCTTCCGCGCGCTGGCCGCGTTGCGAGCGCCAAGCGGAGGCACGACAGCAGGTCCGTTTCGCTGAACGGCTTGCGCAAGTAGCAACAGATGCCGGACGAAAGCGCGCGGTCCCGGTCGGCGTCCTTCGAGAAGGCGGTGATCAGAATGGTGGGAATATGCTTTCCCGATCCGACCAGGTGGTCGTGAAGTTCGAGCCCGGACATTCCCGGCATCCGCATGTCCGCGACGATGCAGCTGGTATCGTCGACACCACCGGACCTCAGGAATTCATCGGCATCCTGAAAGGTCCTGGCTGCGAACCCCGCCGAGTTCAGGAGATCCATCGCACCCTCGCGGACCGAGGGATCGTCGTCGATGATCGATATAAAGAAATCCGACATATGACCTCCAGTTGCTGCAATGGAGGCTAGTCGTGGGAGCGATCAAAGGCGACTGCGCATAGGTAAAGCCCGCAAACGATTACGCAGGGCCGATGACGACGTTGGAATGACGCGCCTAGTGCTTTGGTTTAGATCGCTACGATTTCTGCGCGGATATTCCGAGACTATCGGCCATTCGGGCGAGGTCGACGATCGAGGTCGCCTTCATCTTCTTGGTGATCTGGCTGCGGTGCACTTTGACCGTCATCTCGCTCATTTCGAGCTGCGCCGCGATCTGCTTGTTCGGACGGCCGGTGACGACGAGCGCGAAGACTTCCCTTTCACGTGGCGTAAGCCGCTCGAAGCGTTGTCGCAGCTCCGAAACATGCCTTGCTCCCTCGCGCCGCGCGCGATCGCGTTCGATGCCGGCATTGACTGCGTCGAGCAGCGACTGCTCGCGAAAGGGCTTGGTCAGGAATTCGATCGCACCCGACTTCATCGCCGTGACCGACATCGGAATGTCGCCGTGACCGGTGACGAATATCACGGGCAGATGGATACCCGCATCGAGCAGCACCTTCTGGAATTCGAGGCCGCTGGTGCCGGGAAGTCTGACGTCGAGCACGATGCAGCCCGGCGCGTCCGGGCGTAGGCTTTTGAGGAATTCCTGGGCGGACCCGAACGACATAACCGGCAGACCCACCGATTGAAGCAGGTCTTCGATGCCTTCGCGCGCCGATGCATCGTCATCGACCACAAACACCATGGGTTGTTCGACCGCCATCTTATGCAGCGCCTTGGCCGTGATGCGGCAACGTAAACTGGAAAGTCGCTCCCCGCGGGGCATTGACCGACGCCCACAGCCGGCCGCCATGCGCTTCGATGATGGAGCGGCTGATGGCCAGCCCCATGCCCATTCCTTCCGGCTTGGTGGTGTAGAACGTGTTGAAGATATCTTCGATCTTCTCTTCATCGAGCCCTGCGCCGGTATCGCTGACGCTCAGAAGCACGCCGTTCGGCGTAACCTTCTCCGCCCTCACCAGCAACTCGCGCGGTCCACCCTGATGTTCCCCGATGGACTCGATGGCATTGACGATCAGGTTGAGGCAGACCTGTTGCAGTTGGATCCGGTCGGCCCATACCGGCGGCAAGTCGGGGGCAAATTGCGTCTCCAGCTTGATCTGGCTCTGCTCGATCTCCGCCCGAGTCAATACGACGACTTCGTTGACGGCCTCACTGAGGCTGACCGCAACCTTGTGGGGCGAGGTGTTCTTGACGAGGCCACGGACGCGTTCGACCACCTTGCTGGCCCGCTCGGCGTCCCTGATGATGCGCTCAAGAGATTGGTTCGCCCGCTCGACGTTCGCCGGCTCACTCGCAAGCCAGCGCCGGCAGGCATCTCCGCTGCTGACGACGCCGGCGAGCGGCTGGTTGACCTCATGCGCGATGGAGGCGGTCAACTCGCCCAGCATGGCGACGCGCGCGAAGCGCGCCAGCTCGGTCCGGGTTTGCAGCAGTTCCTCCTCCGACATCCTCCGCGCTTTGGCGGCCAGTCCCGTAATGACGACCGAGGTGGTCAGGAAGGCCACCAGCGCCACCAGATTCTCCTGCCGCTCGACGCGAAATGAGAAAATCGGAGGGCTGAAGAAGAAGTTCAGGCACCCGACAGCGACGATCGAGAGCACGACCGAACTGAAATAGCTGCCCACCGTGGATATCAAGACAACGACGACCAGCAGACTGAAGCCGGCGGTGGCGAATTCAACGCCCAGCAGGAGGCAGGCATAGGCCAGCGCCAGCAGCGCGCCGATGCCGAGCAAGCATATGGCCGCCGAAAACCAATACCTGGAACGCCACCTGCGCATCATCGGGAAAAAGCCCACCTCCTGGATCGATGCGCGAGAAGAAGATACGACGATGACCCGTATCTTATCGCATTTGATGGCTGGAATGAGTTTTGCCAGATCTGCTCGACCGCTTCAAGCCGCGACGGATTGGCCGCCGCAAGGAGCAAGTGGCGGTCGACCGACCGTGCTTGAACGAAAAGCCGCAACTATCTCGGGCGACGATGGCCAAAAGCCGCGGGGTGCGCAGGGATTTCTGCTGAGTTTGATGAGCGCCTGCCAAGTCGCTGACGTGATCCGCGGGGCTGGAGCCTGCGTTGTCGCTGGGTCCCTCCAATTGCAATTGCTATTTTCGTTCAGTGGTCACGATGTTTACCCGCCGGTTCTCCTCGTTGAACGGATCGGCGATATCCTTCGGTCGCGTCTTGCCGTATCCGACCACGATGAAGGTGTCACTGGGTACTTGGAATTGTTCGACCAGGACCCGCTTGAGAGCGTTGGCGCATCGCTCCGACAGGCGTTGATTGTACTGTTGGCTGGCGCGGGCGTCTGCATGGCCGGCGATAAGGTACTTGCGCCATCCGGCTTCGGCGCCCGGAACTTCGGCGGCAGGTTCGCAAGCGACGAAATCGCTTTCGGGTTGAGACGAGCGGCAGCACGTTATCAACGTCCAAACCAGCCGCTTCTTGGTTTGCTTCTCTTCGGCCGCAGCCTGACGCCGCAGACGGGCATCGCATGAGGCGTTTGGCCTTCAGCGCTTCGAGGATCTGAGCTTCGGTTGCTTGCTCGGTCGCCAGCATGGGCGCGGTGCCGAACAGTAGCAGCGCCCCGAAGGCGACCGCGATCAGCACACCGGCACGTGGAAATTTGCAAATCGCGGATATTTCAGCCCCATTCTCGTCACCGTGCGCCCTCGCCCACGACGGAGAACGGGCCCCAAAATGCGGGGTATGCGTTCAGAGGACCGGAGGTGTCATTCATGTAAGCCAGCGTGGCGCGGCGCAGCGCTTCGGCCCGGCCGACGCCGGGGTCGGATCTGATGGCGTCGAAGGTCGAGGTGGTCAGTCGTGTCGCCGCTTCCGAATCGACCGACCAGTGCGATACCAGGAGCGCCCGCGCCCCAGCGTAGAAGAACGCCCGTGCGAGACCCGACAGGGCTTCTGCACCGGGCTTGTCGCCGGACGCGGTGTTGCAGGCTGAAAGCACCACCCAGTCGGCGTTGAGCCTGAGTTGCGCCACCTCGCTTGCGGTGAGCAGGCCGTCGTCGAACTCGGTCGGTTGGGCTGGCAGAGTCAGCGCGAGCGACGGCTCGCCGAGACCCTTGACGTCGCCGGCCACCAGCCCGTGCGTCGCGAAATAGACGATGCGGTAAGTTTCGAGCGCCGTGTGCTTGACCGTCGTCTCTGTTGCATCCTTGTCGAGATGAATATCCGCGGCAGGCACCCCCAGCTTGGCTGCCACCGACCTGAGCTCGTCGGCGGAGTCGAGCAGTGAAGGAAGCGCCTGGGCCAGGCGCGTGCGATCGACGCCAGCTCCCTGCCAGAACTCGCTATAACCTGGCGTGCTCGCAACGATGACGCGCTTTCCGTTGCGTCTGTCGGCCGATGCCTTGGCCCGCTCAGCCGGGTCGAACACCGGATCGCCGAAGCCGACCATCGGCTTGGCGCCTGGCTGTTCCTTACGGGCAAAGCCCCGCAGCGCCCGAAGACTGGAAACCGAAGGCAGTATGCTGACGGCTTGGCGCTTGATCAACCAGGCTGCGTCCCGGTACGAGGCTATATCCTTGAGTTCAGGAACAGGCGTCGCCGGGTTCTCCGTGACCAGCAAATGAAACGGCAATGCCGTGAGTGCGCCGGAGGGGACCACGAGGAGATGCGGCCTATTTTTGATGAGCGCCTCCACCGGTTCCAAGAGCGTGGTGTAGAGTTCATGCGCGAGGCCGAGATCAAATAATTCGGGCCCGCCGGCGTTCGCCGATCTCGTCAGCTTGTCGATATCGAGCCCGTGGCGGAAGGCGGCAACCTTCTCGGCGAGCGGGGCTGCACCGATTGGGATCGTTCGCCATTCGAAGGCATCGCGGGTCAATGCGAAGACGTAGCTTTCCGTGTCACCGGCAAGAAAGAACACCAGAGCCTCGTCGGCGCCGAGCAGACGCTGTATTTCGTCGGCCGCCAGCGGCTTCGGGTGCGAAAAAGCCGCGTACTCGGGAAATTCCTTGTCCAATTGGGCCGCGACGGAGGCAATTCGGCCGTCGAGGTCGGCGGCCTGCTTGCGCAATGCGTCAACCGTCGACGGATCGCGTTGACCGTCGGTCTTCGACAGCTCTGCGAGCAGCGCCTTGTCATTCTCACGCCAGGTTACGGCGAGGTCCTGGCTCTCGCGCACCAGCGCGGCAAGAGAACCGCCACCAGCGGCAAATCGCGCGGACATCTGCGTAACCGCGGCCGCCGCAGAGGATTGGCTTGCCCATTGAGCGATGCCCAAGGCCTCCAGACCGAGCGCCGCCGCAGACTCGATATCCTGGCGCGTCGCTAGGGCGAGATTGGCGACGTGACGAACGAAATAACTCACGCGTTGCTCGACCAGGCCGCCGGATCGCTCTTGCGAATGCGGAGCTTCGTTGGCTGCGTGTGAAAGGATTGCGGCGGAAGCCCTGCGGGAATATGCCAGCGCCTTTTCCCCATTATCCGCCGAACCATATAGCTCGGCCAGATTGTTCAGCGACAGCGCCACTCTCGGGTGTTCCGGACCGAGCACCTCCTGCTCGATCGCAAGCGCTCGCTGATAGAGCGGCTCGGCCTCGGCGTAGCGCGCCTGTCTGCCGTATAGGCGACCGAGGGCCTTTAGCGTTGCGGCGACATCGGCATGGCCGGGACCGAGCGCCTTCTCCCTGATCGCCAATGCTCGCTGGTAGAGGGGCTCGGCCTCGGCATAGCGGCGCTGGATCGCGTAAAAATTGCCCAGATTGTTGAGGACCAAAGCGACATCGGCATGATCGGGGCCGAGCGCCCGCTCCCGTATCGCCAGCGCTCGCTTGTAGAGCGGTTCGACCTCGCCGTAACGGCCTTGATAGCTGTAGAGGACGCCAAGATTGTTCAGCGGTGTCGCAACGGCCAAGTGATCGGGACCTTGCGCCTTTTCCCGTATCGCCAGCGCCCGTCTTTCGAGCTGCTCCGCCTCGGCGTAGCGGTCCTGAACTGTATAGAGTTCACCAAGATATTTCAGCGATGTTGCAACAAGCGGATGATCGGGACCGAGCGCTTTCTCCCTGATCGCCAGCGCTCGCTTGTAGAGCGGCTCGGCCTCGGCGTAGCGGCCCTGATGGACATAGAGAACACCGAGATCGTTCAACACCGCCGCGACGACGGGGTGATCCGGACCCAGCGCTGTCTCCCTGATCGCCAGCGCTCGCTTGTAGAGCGGCTCGGCTTCGGCATAGCGGCCCTGGTCGTCGTAGAGAAAACCAAGATTGCTCAGCGATGTCGCGACCACCAAATGATCCGGACCGAGCGCTTTCTCCCTGATCGCCAGCGCTCGCTTGTAGATCGGCTCGGCCTCGGCATAGCGGCCCTGGTGGTGATGGAGGCGACCCAAATTGTTCAGCGACGTCGCCACGACCAGATCATCTGGACCGAGCGTCTTCTCCCTGATCGCGAGCGCTCGCTTGCAGAGTGGCTCAGCCTCAGCGTAACGACCCTGGTCGTCATAGAGGGAACCAAGATCGTTCAGCGATGTCGCGGCAAACGGGTGGTCTGGGCCGAGCGCCTTCTGCCTGATCGCCAGCGCGCGCTTGTAGAGTGGCTCGGCTTCGGCGTAGCGAGCCTGGTCATGATAAAGCCGACCGAGATTGCTCAGGGATGTCGCGACCAACGGATGATCGGGACCAAGGGTCTTTTCCCTGATCGCCAACGCGCGCTTGTAAACCGGCTCGGCCGCGTCGAAGCGGCGCTGGTTGTAGTAGAGCACACCCACATCGTTCAGCCCGGTCGCGACCAAGCGATCATTGGGACCGAGTGCCTTTTCCCAGATGCTCAGCGCCCGCTTGGTGAGCGGCTCGGCTTCGGCGTAGCGGCCCTGGTGGCTATAAAGACGTCCGAGATTGTTCAGCAACACCGCAACATCCGCATGATTGGGACCGAGCGCTTTCTGCCTGATCGCCAACGCGCGTTTGTAGAGTGGCTCGGCCGCGGTGTAGCGGCCCTGTTCGTCATAAAGCAGAGCCAGATTGTTCAGCGACGTCGCGACGAACTGATGGTCGGCACCGAGCGCCTTTTCCCTGATCGCGAGCGCTCGCCTGTAGAGCGGCTCGGCCAGGGAATAGCGACCCTGTTCGTAATAGAGCAGACCAAGCTCGTTTAGAGACGTCGCCACATCCGCGTGATCCGGACCAAGTGTTTGCTCCTTGATCGCCAGCGCTCGCTGCGCAAGCGGAACGGCTTCGGAGTATTTTCCCGCCGCTCTAAGCTGAGAGGCCTGTTGGTCAAGCGTAGTTGCCGCATCTTTGCGAGCGAGAGAAGGCACGCTGAAGAAGATGCTGAGGGCCAGCGTAGCCGCAAGACAGGTGCCGCGGCGACAGAGGGCACACGCAACACCGGCCAAGAACTCCCGTTGAAGACCCATGAGAACCCACCCACGATACTAAGTCAGACCAGTACAACGGTCGCAGGAGGAGTACGTGTGATTTCCATCACGTTGGCTGTCTGCCGTACGATCTAGGTTGGGCTTGTATTTTTACGCGAGAGGCACGCGCGTCGAAACGCGTTACGTGCAACTTTGCCTGAAATAATTGGCGCACCCGACACGATTCGAACGTGTGACCTTTGCCTTCGGAGGCAAAAGACAACCCCTCCGCCAGCGCTCGCCATTCTACGCTATTCTCCGATAACGTACTGATTAAATTACCAAAGTATAGTCACAAAGCTACGATAGCATTCGACATCACCACCCGCCACCGTCGATTTCGTGGTGAGTTTTTGGTGAGTTTTTTCGAGGCTGTCGGATGACAAAACTGACAAAATCTGTCGTGGACGCGGCGGTACCCCGCGCGAAGCAATTCACGATCTGGTGCAGCGAGCTAAAGGGCTTCGGTGTTTTCGTGTTGCCGAGCGGGTGCTGCACGTATTTCGTGGATTACCGAAATGGTAGCGGCGTGCGACGTCGAATGAAGATTGGCCGGCATGGAACGATCACGGCGGAACAGGCACGCAAGCTGGCGATCGCCACATTGGGAAAGACGTTAAAAGGCGATGATCCAGCCGAGGAACGCGTCACGCGCCGAAACGCTCTTACCGTGAAGGAACTATCCGAGCGTTACCTCGCTGCAGCAGACAGAGGCTTAATCCTTGGGAAAGGAAACCGTCCGAAGAAGGCGAGTTCATTGTACGTCGATCGCGGACGCATCCATCGGCACATCCTGCCGTTGATCGGGAGCAAGCGAGTGCCCGATCTCAAAGCCGCGGACATCAATCGTTTCATGGCCGATGTCGCCAGTGGCAAGACTTCGACGGTTCAAAAGACCCGCAACAAGCGCGGCAAATCGATTGTGAAAGGTGGGCTTGGTACCGCTGCTCGGACGGTCGGACTTCTGGGCGGAATGCTCACATACGCCGTGGAGCAGGGCGTAATTGAAAAGAACCCCGTGCATGGAATTCGCAAGCCCGCCGATCGTGTAAAAGACCGGCGGTTGACCGAGGACGAATATCGGTTGCTCGGAAAACTCCTTGAAGAGAATAGCACCGACGAGCAACTCCAAATGGCGGTACGGATCATTCGCTTTCTCGCCCTGACCGGATGTCGACGAGGCGAAGCGATCTATTTAAAATGGCGGGAGGTCGATCAGCATAACAGCTGTATCCGCCTGATCGACAGTAAAGAAGGGAAGTCCGTGCGAGCGATCGGCCTGCCGGTTGTAGACCTTCTCGATTCGCTGCGCATGAAGGACGACGACGGCTTCGTTTTTCAGGGGACCGTTGAAGGAAAGGCGCTCGTTGGATTTCCGAGGCTCTGGAAGAAGTTGGTCAAAGATACCGAACTTGCCAAAGTCACGCCTCATGTACTGAGACATAGCTTCACAAGCATCGCAAATGATCTCGGCTTCACTGAAGCAACGATCGGCACACTCGTGGGTCACGCACGTGACACCGTCACCGGTCGTTATATCCATACGGTCGACACCCTGCTGGTTATGGCGGCTGACACAGTGGCCGGATTCATTAGAGGATTGCTTGAAGGTAAGAGGTTCCGCCAGACATCCTATGCACTCGACCGTGAATCTCGCGAAGCTACGCTCGCTCGGTTATTCGATCAGTCGGTGGCGCCGGCCAACAGCGATAAGAACGAGCGAATAGCGGCGTAGCTCCGCGCGGATCAGCGAAAGATAAAGTTTCTAAAAAGGCCGCGTCGAATAGGCGGCGGGATATCCCTATCTTGCGGAGCCGTCGCCAGGCCGGCGCCATCCGGTCAAGGCCGGAAACCGCGAAGCGAGCGCGCGAACAGCGCGAGCCCGTACGCCACAGCGCCGGTCTGGCTCTATGGTGACAGGCAGGTGATACGTTTGGGATATTGATAGCCCTGGGTACAGCGATAGCCCCAAGCCCCGTTGCTTCCCAAAACTGTCAATCGGCCCGGCATACCGGCGCCGATCAGCAGGTCCAGCTATTGATCCACCGGCGGGCTTACTCACAGCTGCCAATCCCATTCCGACATGAGAGCGCGATCGCGTCCCCAATCCACCCTGGTCTGCATGATCAGCCATCACCGGGGCGACGGCATCCGGTCATTGCTGGCGCGGAGCGCCACCGCGAAGCGGCTTTGGCGTTGACGGGATGGCGGCGCTCCGGTTCCATCCCCGCAAGCAGGCCATGCCCGCCGCTCCCCGCCAGCAAGGGGACAGCAATAACCTCAAGCTGCTCCGATGATGCTGTGAGCGACCGGACGCCGGCCTTCTCGAAGTCCGCAACGGCCTCAACATACCTCATCGAACTGGCCTTTCGGACGCCACGATACCGGATCGGCGATCCAGCGGTTGATGTCAGATTCGCGCCAGCCAGCGCCATGGATGCTGATCCTGAGCTGGGGTGGGAATGTCCCCTCAGTGATCTTGCGGTAGATGGTGGACCGGGATAGCCCGGTTCGGAAAAGGACGGTTTTGAGGCGGATGATCCGGTCTGGTTCGGGCATGGAAACGCTGCACCCTGCTGACTGCTCCTGATACAGACAGAGCAAGCAGGTACGCGCGCGCAAGCGCTTTTTCTCGTCGGAGTACCTCGGCGTGCGCGCGGCGGAAAATGGGTGGAGCTAAAGTCCGAGGCCCCGGCCGCTGCCGAGATCGATGCCGTGGCTGAAGGCGAGCTCGATGCCGAGTCGGCGACCTGATTCGAACGTGATGCCGAGATCCCGCTTGCGGTTGGCTAGGATGGATTCTAGTTGCGGATCGCGTTCGAGGCTCTTGGCCATAGCGCCCATCGCGGAGCGCGTGGCCTTGTAGCCGGGCATATCGCCCGCCTGATACTGGTGCAGGCTGGTCTGGCCGAGCTTCTGCCAGCGCTCCACGAAACGGTCGGCGCGGCGGCTCGGATCGGTGCGCAGCTCGGTTTCGAGCTGGAGAGCGCGGATGGCGCGGTTGACCTGGCCGCCGGCCGCCTCGCGGACAAGTTCCGGATTATTCTTGTAGGCGGCTTCGGCGTCGTGCGAGCCATAGGGCCGTACCGCCTCGAAGACCTTGCGGGCCTCCTGCAATTCCTTCACCTGCGCCGGGCTGGCCTTGCCGCCCCGCTCCTGCATATCGAAGACGGCATCGACCGCCCGGGCATGGCGGACCAGCGCCTTGGTGCGGGCCTTGCGCAGCGCCGCTTCAGGATCTTCCGCCGCCTTCCTTTCCGGCGCTTCCCGTTCCGGCCTCCGCGCGACGTCCGGGTCAGGCACCGCGTTGGCAGAAGGCCGCAGACCGTCGAACATGTTGCGCACTTTCTCCGGCACGATCTTCCTGACAATTTCGGCAACGCGCTCGCCGAAGGTGATTCCGCGCCGCTCCGCATAGCCTTGCGCCGGGTCGATCTGTTCGTAATCCGAGGCCATGTCCTTCGACCGGTCGCGGCACAGGGCGCGGACAAGCCGGTCCCGACCCGCAAAATCCTCGCGGCCGTAATGCAGCTCCACGCCGTCACGGTGCCGCGACAGGGCGACATAGCTGCTGTGGGTGTCCATCCCCGGCGTCGCCAGCACATGGGTGCGGTCCACCGTCATGCCCTGCGCCTTGTGGATGGTCGCGGCATAGCCATGGTCGATACGGTTATAATCCTTGAGGTCGAAGCGTACGGATCGACCATCCTCGGTCTGAACGGTCATGGACTGCGAGCTCATCTGTTCGATGATGCCGAGGGTGCCGTTCTTTACGCCAAGCCCCCGCTCATTTTGCAGGAACATGACCCGATCTCCGCTGGCGAAGTTTCTCGCGCCGCGCTCGACCG
>Ga0182012_10000640_pt1 | contig 38672 bp, 31 predicted proteins | sample 612S2SmetaG_FD_120486 | JGI IMG/M metagenome (GOLD analysis project Ga0182012, IMG submission 120486) | Permafrost microbial communities from Stordalen Mire, Sweden - 612S2S metaG | ecosystem: Environmental > Terrestrial > Soil > Wetlands > Permafrost | place: Sweden: Stordalen | collected...
AGGCCGGCCACCGACCACTTGACAAGAAATCGTTGAAGCTCTAGAAATTGAAAGTCCGACGTTTCTCAGCTCAAGGGGGCTCCCGATGCCGACGTCCCGCAGAGATTTCTTCAAGGTAAGTGTGGTCGGCGGAGTTGCCGCCACGGTTTTCGGATTCGATCTCAAGCCCGCTTACGCCCAGCTTAAAGAATTAAAGATCGCGCGAGCTGCCGAAACGCGCTCCACCTGTCCTTATTGCGCCGTGGGCTGCGGCGTTCTTATCTATACGATCGGCGACAAGGCGAAGAACGTGACGCCTCAGGTTATTCACGTTGAAGGCGATCCCGATCATCCCACCAATCGCGGAACTCTCTGTCCCAAAGGCTCTTCGCTGGAGCAGGATATTCTCAACCCGCGGCGCATCACCAAGCCTCAGGTACGGCGCCCGGGCGCAACCGAGTGGCAGGATATTTCCTGGGACGACGCCCTTAGCGAAATCGCAGTCTGGACCAAGAAGACGCGGGACAATACCTTCGTCGAAAAAGACGAGAACGGCCGGACCGTGAACCGCTGCGAAGGGATTTCGTTCATCGGCGGATGCACTGATACAAACGAATTTAATTATCTGGTCGTCAAGGCCATGAGAGGGCTGGGCTTGGTTTATTTAGAAAACCAAGCCCGTGTTTGACACGGGCCCACGGTCTCAAGTTTGGGACCAACTTTTGGACGCGGGGCCATGACCAATGGCTGGATCGACATCAAGAACACCGACATGATGTTGATCATGGGCGGCAATCCGGCCGAGTGCCATCCCTGCGGATTCAAGTGGGCGATGGAGGCCAAACGCAACCGTAACGCCAAGCTGATTTCCGTCGACCCGCGTTTCACTCGCACCTCTGCCACCGCTGACCTCTTCTGCCAGATTCGGGCCGGATCTGATATCGCGTTCCTGGGCGGACTCATTCGCTACGCTATCGAGAATAATCGCATCGCGCACGAATACCTGGTCAACTACACCAACGCCTCGTTCATCGTGAAAGACGGGTTCAAACTTCCTGAGGATGGTCTCTATTCGGGATTCAATGCCGCGACGAGTAAGTACGATCTATCCACATGGAATTACGAAGGAGCGGCGGGTTCGGGCAGCCAAGGGGGCGCAGCTGGGGCGACCGGTCACGCGCCGGAGGCTGTGCCGGGCGCGGTGGGAGGAGCGACACCGCCGCCCGCTTTGCCTCCGAATGTCGCGTACGATCTCACACTTCAGCATCCGCGCTGCGTATTTCAATTGCTGAAGCAACAGTATTCGCGCTACACGCCGGAAATGGTCGAGCGAATCACCGGCATCCCGAAGGATCAATACCTGAAAGCCATCGACATGTTCACGTCCGTCCGCAAAGACGGTGACATGAAGAAGGTGGCGACGATCATCTACGCGGTGGGCTGGACGCAACATTCGTTCGGAACCCAAATTATCCGTACCGCCGCAATGATTCAACTGCTACTGGGTAACGTCGGACGAGCGGGCGGCGGCGTAAACGCGCTCCGCGGCCATTCCAATATCCAGGGCGCGACGGACATGGCTGGACTTTACGACTCCATGCCTGGATACCTGAAAGGCCCAGTGCCAGGCGATGTTGATCTGGCCGCGTATCTCAAGCGCACCACTCCTAAAGCCTCGAAGCCGGATGCATGGGATTCGATGAATTATTACGCCAACACGCCCAAGTTTGCGGTGTCGTTGTTCAAGGCGCTGTATGGCGATGCGGCCACCAAAGAAAACGGATTCGGCTTCGACTACTTCCCGAAGCCGGGCAAAGACTGTTCCTGGACCCATATCTGGGACGACATGTACAACGGCAAGATCAAAGGCATGATGGCGTTCGGAATGAATGGCGTCATGATCGGGCCAGATACCAACAAGAACATCAATGCGTTAAAGAAAGCTGACTGGCTGGTCGTAGGAGAAATTTATCAGGACGAGACCAGTGAGTTCTGGCGAGCGCCAGGAATCTCGACGGACGAGCAGAAGACGATTAACACTACAGTTTATCGTTTACCCTGCGCCGGGTTTGCGGAAAAAGACGGGAGCATGACGAACTCGGCGCGCTGGGTGACATGGAAGTATGCCGCGGTTCCGCCTCCCGGTCAGGCGCGACTCGATCAGGACATCGTCGCCGAGATCTTCCTGCGCGTACGCGATCTCTACAAAAAAGAAGGCGGAAAATTCCCCGACCCGATTCTGAATTTAAGTTGGGCGTATGCCGATGCCGCTCATCCGCCGCTCAGTCAGGTCGCAATGGAACTGAACGGCAAGGCGCTCGCCGACTTGAAAGACGACGCGACCGGACAAGTCATCAAAGCTGGACAGCAGCTTCCCGGGTTTGCCTGGCTGAAGGATGACGGCACCACCATGTGCGGCAACTGGATTTATTCCGGCATGTGGACGGAAGCGGGTTCGCAAATTCAGCGGCGCGGCACGGAAGATCCCTCTGGCATGGGAGTCTTTCCCAACTGGGCATGGTCATGGCCCGCCAATCGCCGCGTCCTATATAATCGCGCCTCCTGCGATACAACCGGCAAGCCCTGGGACTCCGAGCGCAAACAAGTCTGGTGGAACGAAGCAGCGGGAAAGTGGGTGGGCAATGACGTCCCCGACTTCAAGCCCGACTCTCATCCCAAAGATCACATGGGGCCGTTCATCATGAATCCCGAGGGCGTCGGGCGACTTTTCGCCCCCATCGGTGTGCTCGCGGACGGACCATTCCCAGAGCACTACGAGCCGATCGAGAGTCCGACCAAGAACTTGTTTCACCCCGACCAGTCGAATAATCCGTTGGTGAAAAAATTCAATACGCCGTACGACAGGTTCGGATCGCCGGAGGAATACAGCATCGTTTGCACGACGTATCGACTGACCGAGCAGTACCACTACTGGACGAAAAATAATCCCATGAACGTGCAGTTGATTCCGGAACCATTCGTGGAGATTCCCGTCGAACTGGCGGACGAAAAGGGAATTCGTGGCACCGACAAGATCAAAGTCATCAGCGCCCGAGGAACTTACATCGCCAAAGCCTTCGTCACGCGGCGATTGAAACCGATGATGATCGACGGCAAGAAGGTGTACCAGATAGGATTGCCGATTCACCAGGGCTTCCGCGGCATCGACGAGGATGCGGACAGGAACGCGCGAACGCCGGCGAATTTACTCACGCCTGCGGTCACCGATCCCAACGCGCACACCCCGGAGTCCAAAGGTTTCCTTGTGAAAGTGGAGAAAGCTTAAAGGTTAACCATGAGCCAGGCGTCGACAGAAATAATCCGGATTTCAGGCCACGCGGGCAGCGTTCCAGGCGCCGAGCTAAATCGCGAATATCAGGTTTGCAAGCTTGTCGACACAACAACATGTATTGGTTGCAAAGCCTGCGAAGTCGCTTGCCTCGAATGGAATGGTTACACTTTCACCGAAACCACTTTCGACAACACCTACCAGACCATGCCCGAGACGGCGTGGAATTACTGGAACCTGATCAAGTTCAACGAGCACCAGCGCCCTGATGGCAGCGGCATGATGCTGCTGATGCGCAAAGATCAGTGCATGCACTGCGAGGATCCCGGCTGTCTGGCAGCATGTCCCGCGGATTCAGCCATCGTGCAATACGCCAACGGCATTGTCGATTTCCAGGAAGATCACTGCATCGGTTGCGGCTACTGCATGACAGGCTGTCCTTTCAATATTCCGAAATTCAGTCCAGCCTCCCACAAGGTTTTCAAATGCACGCTGTGCAACGATCGCGTGTCAGTGGGCTTGGAGCCCGCATGCATCAAAGCGTGCCCCACGGGCTGCCTGCACTTCGGTACGAAATCGGAGATGAAGGAGCTGGCGGAGACGCGCGCCGAGCAGCTTCGTGAGGTCTCGGGTTTCGCCGACGCCGGAGTGTACGATCCGCCCGGTGTCAGTGGTACTCACGTCATCTATGTTCTGCACGACGCGAAGAATCCCGAGTTGTATGGCGGCCTGCCCAAAGATCCGCACATTCCTTACTCTGTCCGTTTGTGGAAAGGGCCGCTGAAATGGCTGGGGAATTTAGCCATGGTCGGCGGCATCGTGGGGATGGCGCTGCACTACATGCGATTCGGGCCCAAGAAAGAAGAGCCGATTCCTCCGGGCGACAATCCTCCGCCGGAGAATAATCACGAGAGGCGCGTATGACAACCCACGCCGTTCCGCACTCTTCGATCGAAGCTCAAAACGAAGGGCTGATCCTGCGCTACACCATGGTGGAGCGGGTGAATCATTGGATCGGCGCGCTCTCCTACATCTATCTCTTAATTACAGGGCTGGCGTTCTGGTCGCCGTATCTCTTCTGGCTGGCGGCGATTGTCGGCGGCGGCCCGATTGCGCGTGCCTGGCATCCCTGGTTTGGGCTGCTTTTCGCGACGTCGCTTTCTTTGACCTTCGCCCAGTGGCGTCGCGATATGCAAATCACCGAAGCGGATAAGGCGTGGGGAAGAGCGATTCCCGACTACATTCAGAACGAAGACGACAAACTTCCTCCGGTGGGGCGCTTCAATTACGGGCAAAAGCTGTTCTTCTGGGGGATTTTCTACGGCGTCATTTTGCTGCTGCTAACCGGCGTCGTCCTGTGGTACACCGAAGCGCTTCCGTGGAGTTGGCGTTATCTGCGTTATGCCGCAGTGTTTCTGCACGCGAGCGTGGCACTCATCACCATCGGTCTATTTCTGATTCACGTGTACATGAGCGCGATCCTGGAAGAGGGCAGCTTCGGCTCCATGGTGACCGGGTACGTAACGCGCGCCTGGGCATGGACATTTCATCGTACCTGGTATTACGAAGTCATCGGCAGGCTCCGACCGAGGCGATGATCCCTGCGCAGTGGGATCGCCGAATTCGGCGTGCGAACGAGTTAACTTCCACCTATCCCTTCGCCGAGGAAGGATTGCGCTTCTATGCGAGACTCGCAACTTTCCAAAGGAGCCTGTATGCCGAAATCGATAGGACTTTAATCGATTCGCCCAAAATCTCTTCGGCCCGCCCTCTACGCGATGAACTGGATTTCTTTCTTCTGCTGCCAAAGTTCCCCGGCTTCCTATCTCTGATTCAGCAGATTGCACCGGGGCCCCTCGCTCAATCCGCCGCCGAGTTCGCCAAGAAAGGCCCGGCGGGCTGGCAACATGCGATAGAGGATTTCTGGCACGGAGATCCGGAATGGATATCCGCACTGGCCGGCTCCGACGAGTCAAACTCCGTGGAGCGATCCATCGCCTGGATGTATCTTCAGCCATATGCCGAATATCTCGCCGATCACCGCGAGCCAACGATCGTGGATGGAACTCCGTTGACGTGCCCTCTGTGCGGGTGTCGGCCGATCACAGGCGTGCTGCGCAGTGAAGGCGACGGCGCGAAGAAATCATTGATTTGTATGTTGTGCGCGTACGAGTGGAATTTCCGAAGAATTTATTGTCCCGCGTGCGGAGAAGAACGAGAGCCGCAGATGGCGTTCTACTCAGCTCCGGAGCTCGCCCACATACGTGTTGACGTCTGCGACACCTGTCATACCTATCTGAAGACTGTCGATTTGACCAAGACCGGATTAGCCGTTCCCGTCATAGACGAACTCGCAGCGATCCCGTTAGATCTGTGGGCGCGCGAACACGGTTATCAAAAACTGCAAATCAACCTGTTAGGAAGCTGACCAAGAGTGCATAGGGGGGACTCAGATTCAGGCAAGAGTTCCATCCAAGGTTGCATATCGCTCCGCTCGACGAAAAGTCAACCGCCTTGCCAATGAAGTGACTGAGACGCACCCAAACCGAGTGCTCATCGCGAATCGAAAAACGTCCAATAGTAATGGTTGCGATTCACCAGGGAGTAGGCTTAGCCTCTGGCGGGAGAACTTGGAGTTGGCGCTCAGACGCCGACGGAAGCTGACTTCTGTTCAAGACTTTTGATTCCCGCATTTCCCTGTTATGCCCAATTAACAAGGGGATTCGGCTTAACGCGCACACCAAGGGGCCCAGCCAAGCTGTTGCAAGTCTGGCGGAGTTGATTCGCGGCCCATGCGGAATGTTGATGACGTTCTTTTTTCTCCGGCTGGAAATGAGCGAGCCCATGTTTGGTCGATCCATCGAGCACTCCGGCGACTGCCTCCTTGACAGGCGTTGCAAAATCGATGTGCCTGGAGACCATCTCCTTTATGATTGAACGCCTGGAACAACTGGGAGTCATAAGCGCAGCTCTCGTGGTAAAGCACAATCCGAACGAGTTTGATCGCTGTCTACTAGCCTTTCGAGTTGCCAAGCGAATTCGTTCTTTAGAGATTTCAGCAGAAATCCATAGCACGGGCCCAAGTCGTCTGTCTTATGTTCCGGAAATACTTCAGCCAGGTGCTATCAAAAGGCCACTCCCGAAAAGCGTCTTCGGGAGGGGTTCGATTCGCCGCTAATTGCCCATCCCTTTGACCGCGATCACCTGCGGACTTCCCGGGACGCTATCTTCAAGACCAGCCTTGGCGGAGAGATTCCCTGTAGTTTTGGGTTTGAACGTAATGGTGAAGGTGCATTGCGCGCCGGGAGCCAGCGTCTTCGGCGGGACCGGACAATCGTTGGTCTCGATGAAGTCTTTGGCGTCGGTTCCGACGACTCCGGTCTTGCTGATGTCGATTGGCGTGCCGCTGGGATTGCTGATGGTGACCGTTTGCGGTGTGCTGCTCGAACCAACCTTCACCGTTCCGAAGTTCAGCGAGTTCGGAAACACGGAAATGACGGGAAGATTGAGCAGCACCCCAACCGAGTTCGATTCGAAGTTGACCACAGCCAGATCGGCTCCGCCTTGACCGCTGAGGTCGCCGGACCCTATCCCAAACGGACCCTTTTGAAAGAGGTAGTCAACGTTAGGCTGGAAAGTGCCGTCGCCGTTGCCCAGCAACACAGAGGCCGTATTGGTGCCGTCGTTGGCGGTGGCAATATCGAGGACTCCATCGGCGTTGAAATCGGCAACCGTTAGCAGGAACGGTCCGACGCCCGTGGGGAAAACCAGTTGAGGCTGGAAAGTACCATCGCCATTGCCCAGCAACACAGAAACGGTATTGTCGTCGACATTAGCCGCGGCGATATCGAGTTTCCCGTCGTTATTGAAGTCTGCGACGACGATCCCCTCGGGGCCGACGCCGGTCGGATAAGCGACAGGCTGCTGAAAGGTACCGTCGCCGTTGCCCAACTCGATATAAACATTGCTGACGTTAGTGTTGGATTCCTCAATCCCGGTAATCGCTAGATCAACTATACCGTTGCCGCGGAAGTCGGCCGCCGCTAGCAAGTCAGTGAAGGCACCCGTGCTGGGGGAACTCATAAACTGCTGAAAGGTGCCATTGCCATTGCCCAGCAAAACTGCCGCCCCGCCGGGTCCGTCAAGATCCGTAGTGGCTAAGCTCAAGTTGCCACTACCGTTGAAATCCGCCTCCACCGTGCCTTCAGGCTCTGCCCCGGAGGCGTACTGCTTCTGCGGCTGGAAGGTTCCATCTCCGTTGCCGAGCAGCACCGAGATCGTATTCTCCCCTTGATTAGCCACGGCCAGATCGATTTGGCCGTTGCCAAAATCCGCAGCCGACAAACCGAATGGAGCGTAGCCAATCGGATACTCTGCCGGCGCTCCGAACTTTCCGCCTCCTTTATTGAGAAATACCGAGATCGTATTGTTTTCGGCGTCGACGGCCAGATCAGGCTTGCCGTCATGGTTGAAGTCGGCGATGGCCACCGTATCCGGCAGCGCAGGCGTGACATAGTTTTTCGGCGCCTGAAAAGTTCCATTGCCTTCGCCCGCCAGAACCGACACGGTATTGGTGTTCGAGTTGCCCACGGCCAAATCGAGTTTGCCGTCACCATTGAGGTCGCCGGCAGCCAGGCCATATCCCCCCGCCCCAACGCCATAGACGACCTGCGGCGCAAAGGTGCCGTTCCCTTTTCCTAGAATTATCGAGACCGAATTATCCAAGTAATTCGTTACTGCCAAATCCAGCTTGCCGTCGCCATTGAAATCTCCAGGAGTGACGAACCAAGCGCCGGTGCCCGCGGGATAGTCGACGTGATTCTGAAACGTTCCGTCGCCGTTTCCCAACAAGACTGATACATTCTCGGAACCCGTATTGCCGGTGACCAAGTCAAGCTTGCCGTCGCCGTTAAAGTCGGCCGTAGTGATTCCCTGAGGCTCATATCCAGTTACGTACTCGATGTAGGGCTTGAACGAGCCGTCGCCATTGCCCAGAAAAACTGCCAGCGTGTCCCCGAAAGCGACGGTTGTAGCTATGTCCAGGATGCCGTCGCCGTTGAAGTCTCCGGCCACAAGATATTGCGGACGAGTCGGCGCTGGATAGCCCACCGGGGCTTGAAAGGTGCCGTCCCCATTGCCCAGGAGAATGACTAGCCCATAGGCTCCGTCAGTGCCTCCGTCATAAGAATCCACGGCCAAATCCAGCTTGCCGTCGCGATTGAAGTCGCCCACCACCACGTCGTTGCAGGTCAGGAAGCATGAGTAACCGACTTGAGGCTTAAACGTACCGTCGCCATTGCCTAACAGAATGGAAACGACACCGTCGTAATTGGAAACCGCCAGGTCGAGATTCCCATCGCCATTGAAATCGCCTGTAGCAATCCCATTCGCCCCCACGCTGGCGGCGTAGTCTGTCTTGGGCTGGAAAGTTCCATCCGGGTTACCGAGCAGGATGGAAACTTCGCCATCCGCCACGACCGCAATGCTCTGTGGGCCGCCCGTCTGAAACGCGCCGATCACGACTGCTTGCGGCGCGTCATCCACCGCAAGATCCATTCGGCCGAAGACGTATCTCTCGGCCGCGACGGGAGCGTCCGGCAGGGGGAGAGGCTGCGGCGAAACCGTGTTTCTCCGAGCAGGAGTTTGCGCGGCGCGCTGCTTCATCTGCGCGAAGGCTCTCGCGGGCAAGAAATTGTCCAACGATTTTGCGGGCGACGCCGTGCCGCTGCTTTGCGCCATCAGCGTCGCGGACATACACACCGCGAAGGCCAGTGGGAATAGATTTCCGACGTAGCTCTGCTTGTTGCTCTGCATAAATTTGTCCTCATGTGATTCGCTTATCCGCGATTTGTGATGTCCCGGCACTCTGCGCGATGCCGCGTCCAGCAAAGTCACATTCGTGGAAATCTAAAAAAAGCGCAATAGATCGGCGGTGAAATGTTGGTAAGTCGAAGGTGAGTCGCTAACGCATTGCTGGGTAAGGAGTTGCCGCTGAAGCGCGAATGACAACGTCTCGCTTCGTCGCTGGTTGGTCTTGTTAACGACTGCGCAATCACGGTGTTAGAATGTTCCGATGGCAGTTGTAGCACGCCGGAGATCCAGGTATTCCCGATGCACGAAGCGACCAAGACTCCGTGGAAATACCGCTTCGGTCCGTTCGAAGTAACCCCCCTTACGCGTGAGATATCCAAGGGCGGAACCAGGATAAAACTTCGTGGTCAGCCCTACCTGATCTTAGAAATCTTGCTGGCTCGCGCCGGTCGGGTGGTGACTCGTGCGGAAATCAGGGAGAGACTCTGGTCCGCCGACACCTTCGTCGATTTCGAGCACGGACTCAACACATCGGTCAAGAAACTTCGACAAGTGCTTTGCGATTCCGCCGAAGAACCACGCTATATTGAGACCGTGCCCCGTTTGGGCTACCGCTTGATCGCGCCCGTCGAGATTATCGAAGAACCGAAGTCGGAAGTCGCAACCTCTGGCGATAAGCAGGAATTCGACTTTGCCCACGATTCCAGGGGCGGCCCAGCTACGACGACGCCGCCCGAAGCCGCACCATTTCGAGTGACCAGGTTCCGGAGCCTTGCCATTCCCTTGCTACTCGCAGCCTTGGTCGTTGCCTATGGACTTTACTATCGGCTGCACAAACAAGTGCAGCGCCTGACCGAGAAAGACACGATCGTTCTCGCAGATTTTTCCAATAGTACAGGAGATGCAATCTTCGACGACACGCTGAAAACAGGACTCAACGTGGCCCTGCGGCAATCCCCTTTTCTGAATGTGCTCCCGGATAGCGAGGTCGCGAAGACTTTACGCCTGATGACGCGTCCGGCTGACACAAAGCTCACTCCCGAAGTGACTCGCGAACTTTGCCAGCGAGCCGGCAGCAAAGCTTACGTCGCGGGGGCCATTGGCAGTCTGGGCAGCGAATACGTGCTTGGCCTGAAGGCAGCGAACTGCCAGAGCGGAGATATTCTGGCGGAAGAGCAGGTGACGGCTGCGTCCAAAGAGAAGGTATTGGACGCGTTGGGCGACGCAGCTTCGAAGCTGCGTGCGGAGTTGGGCGAATCGCTGGCTACCGTGCAGAAGTTTGATGTCCCGCTGGCGCAGGCCACCACGGCCTCGCTCGAAGCGCTCAAAGCCTATAGCCTTGGAGCCAAGGTCTTTTCCCAGAAGGGCGGATCCCCAGCTCTACCCTACAACCAGCGAGCAGTTGAACTGGATCCCAATTTTGCCATTGCTTATCAGGCGCTGGGACTGAATTATTACAATCTGGGCGAGTTGGAGCGAGCTCGAGAATATGTGACCAAAGCATTCCAATTGCGCGAACATGCCAGCGAACAGGAACGGCTGGCCATCACAGCCTACTACTATGACACTGCGACGGGCGAACTCGATAAAGCTGTCCAAGCCTACCAGGAGGAAATCGCAAGTTACCCTCGGGAATCCGGACACCGCGCCAATTTGGGTTTTGTGTACGCCGAACAGGGGCAGTATGAAAAAGCAGAAGCCATAACGATTCAGGATCTAAGCCTCGCGCCGGATCGGGTGATTACCTATGAAAATCTTGCCACCTATTCGTTGGCCATGCAGAATTTCGCCCAAGCGCAGAGGATTATCCAACAGACGCAAGCGCGGGGACTGGATGACGCGATCTTCCACTTTGATCTCTCCGCGATCGCTTTCCTTAAAGTCGACGCTCCGGCGATGGCAGAACAACGACGTTGGTTCGAGAGTAAATCTGAATTCGAGAATTGGGGGCTGGCATTCGCCTCCGACAGCGAAGCCTATGCTGGGCATTTGAAAAAAGCCCGCGAGCTCACGCAGGCTGCCGTGGACTCTGCGATACGATCCGGCAACAAGGAAAATGCCGCAATGTGGCAAGCGATTGCCGCGCAGCGGGAAGCCGTATTCGGCCATCCCGGCGTAGCTCGGCTGTTAGCCTCGCGGGCTGTAAAACTCAATCCCGTCAGCCTTAGTGTGGAGGTTGAAGCATCGCTTGCGTTCGCGTTTGCGGAGCAACCTGCAAGAGCCGAAACGCTAGCGCAGGATATAAATGATCGTCTGCCTCTTTCTTCCCAGATGCAGACCCTTTGGCTGCCAGCGATTCAAGCGCAACTGGCGCTCAACCAGAAGAAAACTGCTTCCGCTCTCACCATCCTGCAGGCGGCAACACCGACGGAGCTGAGCCAAATCGGGTTCGTACCCAACATTTCCTGTCTCTATCCCTTATATGTACGCGGCGAGGCAGATTTGGCGGTCGGGCAAGGCCGCGCCGCCGCCGCCGAGTTTCAGAAGATCATTGACCACAGCGGTATGGTACAGAACTGCTGGACGGGATCATTGGCACATCTTGGATTGGCTCGCGCGAAGGCTCTGGAGTCAAGAAGTGCGCAAGGAGCCGAAGCCGAAACCGCTCGCGCCGGATCTCTCTCCGCTTACAAAGACTTTTTTGCACTATGGAAAGATGCCGATCCCGATATTCCCGTCCTTGAGGAAGCCAAAAGGGAGTATGCGAAACTCACTCCGTCTTTGCCCTGAGGAATAAATCGAGGAACATTTCGCGAACAGACGCGCCAAAAACAACGCAGAATAACATGCACCCAGAACCAGGTGAATCATTGAGAGGCAAAAGAAGCACTCTTGTTCGTTTCGGCTCATAACCCAAAGGTCGTAAGTTGAAATTCTACGCCCCCCGCAACGATTCGCGGAATTGCAGTAATTTTCGCAGAATTTCCCGAGACATTCTCTGCTCCGAGGACTGCGTGGCGGAGGGAGAGGGATTCGAACCCCCGGTACCCTTTCAGGCACAGCGGTTTTCAAGACCGCCTGTTTCAACCGCTCACACATCCCTCCGCGCGGTTATAAGAATTTTAGCAGTTCGACAACGCGAACATTGAGTTGCGGATTGAATCCGAAGTCACCGCTTTACGCCGGCTGATTCTTCTCTTGCGATGCGCACTGCCCAAGCCATCCGAGGCGTGTTGTGGGCGATTCCGAAGCGGCCTTGCGCATCGAGCACGATAATGCCGCCGTGTCCGTTGAGGCGGGATTGCAAATGGTGCATGGCTTCGATTGCAACTTGCTCGGGAGATTTTTTCGCCGCGACTTGGTCGGCGGCCCACTTCGCTAAGACTAGCTTCATAATGGGCTCGCCCCATCCAGTCGTCGAAACGGCGGCGGTGGCGTTGTCGGCGTAACAGCCGCAGCCGATTAAGGACGAGTCGCCCAGGCGTCCTGGAGCTTTGTTGAGTGTGCCTCCGGTGGAGGTCGCGGCCGCGATGTTGCCCTCGCGGTCGAGGGCGACTGCACCGACTGTGTCGTGCGAGATCGCCGGAGCGAACAGATCGTTTCCGCGCTGCTCCGTTCCTTCAGCAGACCGCGCCTGGTATTCGCGCAGACGTTCAACTTCGCGGGGGATGATTAAATCTTGATTGTCGCAAAGCGCGATGCCATGTTCGGCGGCGAAACGCTCCGCCCCTTCCGCGACGAAGTACACATGAGGACTCTCGCTGAGTACCTTACGCGCGGCGCGAACCGGATTGGCGATATGCTCGACGCAACCCACGCCGCCGGCGCGAAGCGTGGCGCCGTCCATGATGAGCGCATCCAGTTGGACGCGGCCGTCACGCGTGAGAAAGCTGCCGCGTCCGGCGTCAAAAGTCTCATCGTCTTCCATGACGACGATGGCCGCCTCAACCGCATCGAGCGCCGTGCCGCCACGCTCGAGTATGCGCCAGCCCGCCGCCATCGCGGCGCGCACGCCGCGTAGATGGTCTTCGACTGCGTCATCGGGCATGTCCCAGGCGCCGCCATGCACCACTAAAACAGGATTCTTCAACATGATTTCTTGGAGCGTTTTCGACACCCAGAATAGCAGGAAGCGATAGCCGCTCTGGGGGATGATCGCGAGATGCAGCGCATTATTTGGTATCATCATGCATTATGAACAAGCAAACCGTTAGTTTCCGGCTGGATGAGCAGAAACTTGAGGCTTTGGATAATTTGTCGGAGGCACTCGACCGCGACCGCACGTATTTGCTCAATGAGGCGGTTGCCGCATATCTGGAAGTGCAACATTGGCATCTCAAACAGGTTCAAGAGAGCATCCGAGAGGCGGACGCGGGAAAATTGGTCGATCACAGCAAAGTAAAGAGGATGGTGGCGGGCTGGCGGCGCAAGTGAAGGTGCGCTGGACCGACCGCGCACTCCAACATGTAAGGTCCGCTCACGATTATGTGGAGTTGGAAAACCCAGCAGCAGCGGCGCAGATGATGGATCGCATCGTGTCGGCAGTGGAAATTCTCGTACGCTTCCCTGGTATGGGTCGGATGAGCAGAGCTGAGGGCAGCCGCGAGCTGGTCGTTACGGGAACCCCTTTCGTTGTGGCCTATCGGGTGAAACGCGATGCGTTGCAGGTCTTGGCGGTGTTGCATGGGGCGCGGAACTGGCCGGAGATTTTGTGAGGGAACCTTTTCGTGCTGACAGACGATACAACCGGCAAGAGTCTGCTAACTCAACCCAATGCACGCCGGCTCCTAATCCGATAACCCACGCTCTAGGTTGTCCGCAGATAGGTCGCATATTGTTCATCGCCAATTTCCGTGAACGGAATCATGCGGATTACCCCGCTGGCGGATTGTACTTGCCAGCTTCGCGAGTCCACTCTCTTTGCGGCTAAAAGATCCGCGCGCTTCACTCCCTTCGGATGATCCGCAATGGCGAATAGCGCAAGAGGTCCGCACATCAGTGCCACCGTCATGGGATGTTGCGGATCGATCGCTTCCAGCCGCATCGACATGGGCAGATCGAGTTCCAGGCGGTCGCCGTTCTTCCACTCCCGAGAAACCGTGGCAAAGGTTCCGGGAGTTATGGTTTGAGGCAGGCGCTGTCCATTGACCGCGATCGAGGCGTCCTTGGTCCACGACGGTATGCGGAGGTTCAATGCAAACTCTCGCGCTTGGGAAGTCTCGATTTCGATTTTCACCGTGCTATCAAACGGATACTCCGTAGCCAGCTTCAGCTTCAACACCGCGCCGTCTTGCGTCCACCGCACGGTCGAAGGTATGTAGAGATTGACGAACACACTTCGCGGATCGCGGAAGTAAGTATTGATGCGGTAGTCGGCGACGACTTGGGGCAAAGTGCCCGAGCAACACGCCCAGTGCCGCTCCGGATCGTAGACCTTGCGTCCCTCGAAGTTGTAGTCGGAGTAATAAAAAGTGCGCCCATCAAGATGCAATGGCTTCGCTCCCAGCACGGTGTTATACATCACACGCTCCATGCTGTCGCCATACTGCGCATCACGCGTGACGCGCAACAGATAGCGCGTCAGTTTGAAATGAGCATAAGACCCGCATGGGGTCTCAAAGCTGCTGTGGCTATCTGTGAGGCTGGCGTTCAACGCCGGACTGCCCGCACCGTGCAAAGTTTCGTCCGGCCCCCATCCGCCCGTGGCAAAGCTCTGGTTCGCCAGCAGGGTAAAAGCATTCTTCCCGGCACGCAGATGTTTCTCGCTTCCCAGTGTGAGATAGGCCTGCATCGCCGAACACAAGGAGTTCACGTGGCTGTAGGCGTGCCTGCCCTCGAGGTTGTCGCGGCCTTCCGACAGAGGATCGTAATATTCATCATCAAGATATTGGCGTCCCAACTCGCGATAACGCGTTCCAGCTCCATACTGATAGGCGAGGAAAAGATTCTCTGAAATTGTGTACGACTCGTCCCAGGTCCACGAAAAATCCTTGCCGGGGCGCCAATGTACGCCGTGCTCGACCGCGTGTTTAGGAAAGTGCGGCAGCGCTGTGTCGGTAGTGCGTTCCAGAATGGCCAAAGCGTCGGGATCGCCGGCGTACTTATGCGAATCGATCAATCCGCAGACAAACTTGTCATAACAGTAGGTCGGGAAGCGATTCTTCTCGTAGTAGTCGCCCGAAATCGTTTGCGCATACAGGCGGTTTAATCGCAGAACCTTCTCGCGGGTTGCCGGGGCGCGAGTAATGGCATACATCCGAGCCAGCGCCGACACCCATTGCCCGAAAGTGCAGCCCGGCGCGAAGCCATACCAACCCTTTTTCCATTCATAGTCGGCGTCGTAGTGATACCATCCGCCCAAATCATCGCCTGGAGCCGCCTGCCCGCTCATCTGACGCAGCGGCTTCAGCATACTGTCCTCGCTCAGATTCATGAGTAACGAATGATTCTCATGCAACTGCCGTTCATGAACTGGGCTGAGCAGATCCACATCGCCATATTCAAACTGCTCCAGCGCCAGCGGCGATCCGCTGGACGGCAACTGTTCAGGAAAGAGTTTGCCGGGCAACATGACAGAGGCGGTTGCCAACGATGCCGATTGCATGAATCTTCGTCGCGAAAGTTGAAGTGAATCGTTCATTGGAAACACTCCGTTCGGGAAATGCCTGTGCCCTGCCCGGCTGACTTACCCCCGGCTGACTTACCAATGATAATTGACTCGTAGAAATATCGAAGCGCGATTCGAGCATTGGGGTCACTGGCTTCCCCCATTTCCCAAACGCGCTCGGCTTCGTCTAAAATCGGATTTTAGGCCTTCATGTTTGGCGGTACTTGCGGCTTTCCCGCCCTCCGCCGGTTAGCACCAGCTTCGAGCGAAATTTTATAAGGAGATTTATCGAACCATGTCTATCCCTGCGACCCAGCTTCGTCCCGGCATGATCATCCGGCATAACAATGACTTGCATTCCGTGTTTCGCGTCGAGCACCGCACTCCGGGCAATTTGCGCGCCTTTATTCAGGCCAAGCTGCGCAACCTGCGCACAGGCGCAATGTTTGAACATCGCTTTCGCTCGCCCGACCCTATTGAGAAGGTTGTGGTCGACGAAGTCAACATGGAGTTCCTGTACGCCGACGGCGACAATTACTATTTCATGGACACTTCGAACTACGAGCAAACGCACCTGACCCGCGACACGCTGGGCGATTCGGTCGATTACTTGACCGCGAACTTACAGATTAAAGTTGAGTTCTTCGATGGCAAGGCAGTCGGGATTGAGTTGCCTCAGACGGTGGAGTTGACTGTCCTGGAGACCGAGCCGGGATTGAAGAGCGCGACCGCCAGCAGCGTGACCAAGCCCGCGAAGACTGAGACTGGGTTGGTGGTGCAGGTGCCTCCGTTCATCAATGAAGGAGAGAAGATCAAGGTGGATACGGCGGAAGGGGTTTACTTGTCGCGGGCGTAGTGATTGGTGCTGCACGCCAGATCCCCTTCGACAGGCTCAGGGCAGGCTCTCGGCCCGCTGGAGAGAACGCGGGCGCTTCGGGATGACTTACATTTCTGAGTATGGAAAATTCTGAGCATCAGGGTTCGCGAGCTCGACGCTATCTGGTTCGAGGGCGCGTTCAGGGCGTTGGCTTTCGCTGGTTTGTGGAGCGCGAAGCGCGCGCCCTGGGCGTGGCTGGCTGGGTGCGGAACAATGCCGATTCCAGCGTGGAAGTGTTTGCCATCGGGTCGCAGGCCCAGCATCTTGATCTGTTGACGAGGTTGCAAAAAGGTCCACGGGCGGCGCGCGTCGATCGCGTCGAAGAGTTCGAGGCGGAGATCATTTCGGGCAAGAATACATTTCACATTGAAGGAGCAGGGTAGATGGCGATTTCCAGCAGTGCCGCCAGCGCGAAGTGCGAACCGCTGAAAAAGTTGATCCGCGAGATTCCCGATTTCCCCAAGCCAGGAATTCTTTTCTACGACATCACGACCCTGCTCAAGGACAAGAAGGGTTTCGCCACGCTCATCGATGCGTTGGCTGAATTTTACTTGCAGCAGAAGATTGATTTGGTGCTTGGCATGGAGGCGCGCGGTTTTATTTTTGGCCCTGCCTTGGCCTATCGGCTGAATGCGGGCTTCGTGCCGGTGCGGAAGCCGGGCAAGCTGCCGGCTCCGGCGGCGAGCGTGAAATACGACCTGGAGTATGGCAGCAACACGCTGGAAATTCACAAGGACGCGATCGAGAAGGGTCAACGTGTTCTGATTGTGGATGACTTGCTGGCGACAGGCGGCACGGCGGAGGCAACGGCCAAGCTGGCGACATCGTTAGGGGCGGAGATTGCAGGGCTGGGGTTTGTGGTGGAGTTAGACTTCCTGCATGGACGCGAGAAGTTAGGATCCTACGAAGTTTTCTCGCTGCTCCATTACGACAAGTAGAACTATCGCGCCAGCCGAACCATGGCGGCGAGAATCAACGCCCATCCGCCCGCGCTGACCGCGACGGCAGTGAGTGCGCCCAAGAACAGATCGGCGTAGCTATGACGGATCGGGTTATCTTGCGACGCGCCGGAGTCGATATCGCTGAACAAGAATAGTTCCTCGTTGAAGTGATCCACGGATGTCGTCATGAGCGTTAACCCTCCTTAGCAGGAAATGTTTTGCTTCTCTGACACAAATTTCAAGTATCTGTCGAGATGCCCGATTGCTGAGCTAGGCAATTGGGACAACCTATTGGATGCTTGGGGGGATGTAATGAGCCAAGGTTCTGGGAAAAATCAGTAGCCTTCCTGAAATGAAACTGTATCCCGAAATGGGGCTAGTGGGAAGATTCCGAAAGTAAGATTACCTGCTCGGCCTTTAGGTAACCCTTGCGCCGGAACCAGTCCTGCATCGCGTCTTTCAGTTCGGCAAGCGGCACCTGGCTGCCGACTTCGAGCACTCCGTCCGCGATAGGAAGAGTGTCGTCAAAAATGCTAGCGTTGGTGAAGTTGCGCATGGAGAAGTTGTCAATCCACTTGAGCGGGCAGAGTAGGCGCTGGCCGTCGACCTCGTACTCGATCTGAATTTTGCGGGCGAACATAGGTTTTATGATAGCCGCACGACTTGCAGAATCGGGGTTCGGCGGAGAACTATTTACGTCCGGGATGGGCTTCGCCTTTGGAGGAGAAAACGGCGTAGGGCCATTCTTGTCGAGCCGCGCGAGGCGCAACTGTCGCTTGTGGGCAGATGGGGGTCGCGGCGCTTCCCCAATCGGCTGGCGCAGGTTGCAGGCACCAGTAATTTCCTGGTTTTTCGAGTAGGGCGATGCCGACCAACCAAGCGTCGACGCCGAGTCCGACGCAGTTCACGACCTTCCCGTTGACCGCAATACCGCATGGTAGTTCATCGAGGCGCACGTGCAATCCGACGGTCAGGGGGCGCGACACGCGTGCGCCGCAGCCCTGCGGATTGACGATCACGGTGCGGCAGTTTTCCTGAAACACCAGAGCCGGGTCGAGGCTGGTGAGGCGCAGCGGAATGTCTGCACGCACACGGGTGCCTTTGCGCTGCGCGGCGTAGGTCGTGGCTGTGTATTGCATGGGTTTCCTATGCAAAGTCTAGTGTTAAGGGAACGCTTGGGGAGCCTAATCCGGACGCGGCACGGAACGAAGGTAACCATACTCAGGCAGCCCGTTAACTGCGAGGGCACTGCGACGAGCATGATGCGGGAATCGACGCGGCTTTGGGTTATAAGTGCTTTAGCTATGGCGAGCGCCGTTCTGAAGCTTTCGGACAGTAGCACCGCTCACGCGCTGCCAGTGTCGCATTTCGATATTTTGCTGGAGTGCTGTAAGAGACCTGGCGAGCGTATGCCGTCACCGCCGAGCGATCTGTCTGCGCTGCTCGAAGTGGCGGAGCATCATGGAGTCGTTTCGCAGCTCTATGCGCGTGTGGACGGCGAAGGGTTAGGTAAGATCACTCGCGCCTATGAGGCGAACACGCGCCGTGCGCTCTGGTTTACCAGCGAATTGAAGCGCATCTTGGCGGCATTCGCTGCGGCCAGAATTGAAGTGTTGCCCTACAAGGGGCCAGTCTTGGCGGCTCTGATTTATGGCGATGTGACGCAGCGATCCTACAGCGATCTGGATTTCCTGATTCGTCCGCGCGATCTTAATCGTGCTGAGCGATTGCTTGGTGAGATTGGCTATGAATCCGCGCTCAAACTGACTCAGAGGCAGAAAAAAAGTTATGTCTCATCTGGCTACGAGTTGGTCTTCGACTCCAAACTGGGGCGTAATCTCGTCGAACTGCACTGGAACATTGTGCCGCGTTTTTACAGCGCAGATCTAGACATCGATGCCCTATTCCAACGTGGATGTTGCGTCGATGTCGATGGAAGTTCGGTGACGAGCCTGAGCAAAGAGGACTCGCTGATCGTGCTTGCGGTTCATGGCGCGAAACATTTGTGGCCGAGATTGTCGATGCTGTGCGATTTGGCTGGAGTCGCGCAGTTGCCGGGAATGGACTGGGATAGAGTCTTGGCCCAGGCGTGTGTGCTTCATGTTGAGCGAATTCTGGCTGTCAATCTTCTCCTAGTCCAGCGATTGCTCAAGGTAGAAACTCCAGAACCGGCTCTGAGAATGCTGGATGCGGATAGAGGAGCGGCTGCTCTTGCGGAAAAGTTTGCCCGCGATATGCGCGATGGGGTCGAAGTCGACGGAGAATCGCTTTCGTATTTCAGAACAGTTCTTGACCTTCGAGAGCGTCGGGTTGATCGTGCGCGAATTATTTCGCGACTAGTGCTCACACCCAGCGCCGGAGAGTGGGAAGCGGTGGAGCTGCCCTATTCTCTTTCGTCGCTGTATCGAGTGGTAAGACTCGCCCGTTTGGCTCGGCGAGTCTGGCCTCGAGCGCGGCGAAATTAGTTCAGGAAATACGTGCGATACAACGAATCGCGCTGCACCGGCTTGAATCCTGCGTCGCGAATGATACGGCGCAACTCTTCCTCGGTCGTGCAATTGGTTACGCCGGCGGCTCGAACAACGTTTTCTTCGAGCATGACCGAGCCCACGTCGTTGCCTCCGAATTGCAACCCCATCTGGCAGACTTTCAATCCCTGTGTCACCCAGCTTGATTGCACGTTGAGGAAGTTCGACAGATAAATCCGCGAAATCGCCAGTGTCTTCAAGTATTCGACGGCGGTAGCTTCATCCCATTTGCGGCCGCCCAGCGCAGTGTTCGTCGGCTGAAAGCTCCATGGGATGAACGCGGTGAATCCCCCGGTTTCTTCTTGCAGGTCGTAAAGCGCCTGAAAATGATTGACGCGGTTTTCGTATTTCTCTCCGACGCCGAACATCATGGTCGCCGTCGTTCTCATGCCTATCTGATGCGCCGTGCGGTGCACGTTGAGCCAGTCGGCGGTCAGACATTTCAGGCGAGCGATTTTGTAGCGCACTTCGTCGTCGAGAATTTCCGCGCCGCCGCCGGGAATGGAATCGAGCCCGGCATCGCGCAGGCGCAGAATCGTGTCGCGAATGCTTAGATTGCTGTATTCCGCGATGGCAATAATTTCCGATGCGGAGTAACAGTGCAGATGCACTTGCGGAAAACGCTGCTTGATGCCGCGCAGCATCTCCTCGTGCCAGTCGATCTTGAGATCGGGATGCAGTCCGCCCTGCATCAAAACTCCCGTGCCGCCGTATTCGACCGTCTCGCGAATCTTGTCGTAAATGGTTTCGAAGTCGAGAATGTAGCCCTCTTTCGACTTCGGCCCCTTCAGCGGCCGGTAAAACGCGCAGAAGGTGCAGTACTCGGTGCAGAAATTTGTGTAATTGATGTTGCGGTCGATGATGTAGGTCGCGACGCCCTCGGGGTGCAGCTTGCGGCGCAGGGAGTTGGCCTCCATGCCAATCCCGATGAGGTCGTCCGACTCGAACATTTCCAGGGCCTGTTGCTTGGTCAGGGACATAATTCGCCTGCTTAAATTTTAGCGGAGGCGAGGAGTATCCACAAACGGAGCGGGTCGCGGAGTTGTGATAGTTGCGTGCAAAGCGTCCGCTGGCTCAGGAATTTGAGTCGGGCGAAACATCTCGGGCGGCGAGGAAGGCGCGCAGCGAGTCGATGTCCTCGGGCAGCATTTTGCGGAACTCGATGCCGTTGCCAACGTGGGGATCGCAGGTTACGACGACGCCTATGGCAAGCAACGTTGCGTCTTCCAAATGAAGAGTGAGTTCGAGCGTGGTGCCCACCGCAAAAGGCTGCATCATTTCTATATAGCAGCCGCCTTCGCTCAGATCGGCCACCGAACAGCGGTTGGGAGTTTCATTTCCGGGCAGACGGAACTCGATGGGAGCGCCGATTTTGGCGCGTCCGTGCTTGCGGCGATTTTTGGCTGGCGATTCCGTGGACATAACGCCCCCTTGCAAAAGCTTCGTTACATTAAGCAAATATAATGGAGCGCAAACAAAGTCAAATGACCGTCGTACCATGCGCCGGGAGCGCCGGGTTCGCGGCAAAGCCTGTGTTAAAGTTTCAAAGTGTGGGCGCGTAGCTCAGTTGGTAGAGCAATGCCCTTTTAAGGCATGGGTCGATGGTTCGAGTCCATCCGCGCTCACCAGCCCTTCAGTCCTCCGCCAGCCATGCCAGGGCTTCTTCGCGGGTTTCAAAGGTGGGAAAGTCGCGACGAGAAAAGGCGCTCAGGGCGTCAGATAAGAGACGCGGAAGATTCTTCGTGCCCGTCCATGCGGATTTCTTGACGTGGGGCTTGTCAAAGACTGCGGTTTCTTTCATGACGCGGAGTGCTTCCTCGGTAATCGATGCTCCGCTGAAATCGGAAAGTATCAAGACTGAACTATATGGCCGACTAGTGACGACTTCAGGGACGGCTCGGAAAATCGTTTCGACCTCAGCAGACGAACAGTTTGATAGGTCCAGCAGAAGAATCTGTTTGCCCTGGTAGGTGATGAACCGAATATGATCGGCGAGATACTGAATTCGATTGGTAGCAACGTGATGTAGCGTGCGAGATGCACCGAAACCCTGGGATGGCTGCGCTGCTGCGTCCTTCGGCGGGAATGTGGGCGGTCTCACTGGATAAATGGTACGCCGCCAAGTGTTCTCATGGACGCACGGTAGGTCAACGACCCAACCGAGATCAGTACTTAGCGGTCTTGATGTAGCAAATCGGATTCCGAAGTTCGTAGAGGAGTCTCACGAATATTCAGCCAATTTCCACGCAAGCGGCTTGCCGGGAGCACTCTCGCCTGCGAAACGAATTGTCTGATCAGAAGCGGACAGCGGCTCGCGCTTGCCGTTGATCTTTACTTCTCTTACTCGTTTCGCTTCCGAGGCTGCGAGTTTAATCTCGACGCTCCATCGTCCAGCGACAGTGGGCGCGTACCAGCCCGAGTAGCCTTGCCTTGTCTTCTTGAATCCCAGTAGCGGCGAAGAAAATTCGTACTCGTCGTGCGGAATCGCGGGATTGAATCTGACCCCATCTTCGTGAAAGTCGACGCCCAGTAGCTTGGCTGTGCTATAGAGCGGCCAGGCGTGGGAGTGCATGTTCATGACCGGGAAGTCAGTCCAATTGACTCCCCAATCGGTGGGTGACTTCTTGCCGTCGACGGGGGGCTCTCCGAACTGCGTCTGGCCGGGATACTTCGAGAGCACGGAGTTGTAAGTGTCAGGGCCGCTCCAGATTCCGTACCAAATGTCGGGATAGGCTTCGGCGTGCATGGCGAGCGAATTCTTCTTCCATTCGTCCCATGCCGACGGGCCGCCAGCGATGGCCAGCGCCCAAATTAGTGTGCCGTTGATGCTCGGCCAGATGCCGCCGTTCTCGAGGATGCCGGGTCGTTTCGACGGAGTATCTTCACCCTTGTTCAGCAGCATGGCCCCAATGGGTGAGGGCCGGCGCAGTAATTCATCGATCGAGGCAACGAGAGTCTTGGTTTGGTCTTCGTTTGCGCCGCCGCCGATAATCGCCCAGGGCTGCGGCTCAAGCCAGATGCGATCTTCGCCGATCCACCCGAGATTGGGTCCGAGCCAGGCTCGTTTGAACCACTTGCCCGCCCAGTTTTCCTGGACCGCCTTGCGCTGTGCTTCGGCCTTAGTGTGCGCTATGCCTGCGTTAGTCGTGTCGCCCGTGTAGTCCAGCATACGAGCGTAGTAGTCCAGTACATAGCCCGCCATGGCAGCATTGAGAACGCTTTCACCCTGGGCGTGAACTTCTTCGACATACTGCGCCGGAACTCTGCCCACGACCACGCCATCATTCCAATCGCCTTTGGCGAGGCGCATGACTCCGTGTTTGCCGACACCGATGTCGTTGATTAAATGCGAAAATGCGCGGCCTAGGAGTTCACGTACCGTGGGGTCGCTAGGGCTTGCTTCGCGATGTGGATAAGGAATGACTTTTTCATCGAGAAACTTCTTATCGCGCGTGGCCAAGACATACTCGGCAGTGGCCCACAGCAGCCACATCTCCTGGTCGCTGGGAAGGAACGCCGACGGCATGGGCACGCCGCTGCCGACGATGGCGTAGGGGATCGATCCGTCGGGCTGAATTTCTTTCAGAGTATAGCGAATGACTCCGCGAACAATTTCCGGATTACTGAAAATGAACGGCAGCGTGTGTTGCAGGGGATCGCGGGCCGCGCCCTGAAAGCCGAATATGTATTGATAGACGTGACCCTGCGAAATGATGTGTTCGCGAAAAAAACTGTCATAGGTGAGACTGCTGCGGAGATAGTAGTTGTGCCACACGGCTTCTCGCTCAACCCACGGTTCGGCGGGAACACTGAATTGAATGCCTTCTTTTTTCCAGGCGTCACAGGAGCGCGACCACGCTTGCTGCGGATCGACTTTGTATTTCGCCACCAATTCGTCGGCGTCGAAACCTTCGGGGACGTAGCCGTAGAGAAAGCAGAGCGTCCGGTTCTGCTGAGGCGTAAGCGTGATCCGGCGCTCCAACAAAAGCGCGCTGGCGGATCCCGTAGTGCCAAGATCGTTGCTCAGTGGAGTCGATAATCCGGACGGCTGTTCAACGCCGCCGCTGCCGAAAAATGCTGAGGCGTCGGAGGCGAAGCCGTCTGCGGGCGCGTCAAGCGATGCAAGAAAAGTTGGCGTAGGGTTGAAGTCTTCCATCGCCGTGCCGGGCGCGAGCTCGGGCACCGAACTACCGAGGAAGCCGGATGGATTGGCTTTTAGATAAGCTCGCAGCTTTTCCCATGCTGCCTCGTCTTCGGGGGATCGTCCCAGAAAGTTTTGGGTCTCGATCAATCCCGCTCCATTTGGCATGGCCTGGAATTGATGGGCAAAACGCGAGCCAAATTGACGGCGAAGTTCGGCGGCCTCGGTTTCATCGGTCAACGACGCCTGCATCCACGAACGATATGAAAACTGGATGTTGTGGCAGCCCCAGTACTCGATCCATCGCAGATCGGCTGCGCTCTCGCCATGATTCGTGATGGTCACCATCGAGAGCAGCACGGGATCGTCGCCGAACGGAGCAAAGATCGTCTGGTCAACTTCGTACTGTTTCCCTTTCACGATCTTTCGTAGGTAACCCTGGCCCATAATTCTGCCGAAAGACTCGCCATGTCCCGGATAGTAGGTACTGAGCACGACCTTTCCATCGGTCAGAAATCCGATACCGGCGCCATAGTGGCCGTGCTTGGGTGAATAGTCGTTGAGAAATTTCGGCGAGCCTTCGTCCTGACGCACTTGAACATATCCGTAGTTCGAAGCGGCGGCTATGATGCGGTCGTTGCCTACCTGGTGGGTGTGATCGGTGGCGGGGCGCCACTGTTTATGTACTGGGGAGATCGCTTTGGCGTCGCTGGCTTGGTCGCAAGTGTAGCGGTAAGCGGGCAAGCCGAACTGATCGGTGATCCACTCGCCGAAATGGCCTGACCCGTAGGGCTTTGGATGCTTAGCAGCGCTCGCCGCGAAGGCCGTTGGGCTCAGAGCTGCGGCAATTTTAGGGACGGCGATCCCATAGGAGGCACCCATCCCGGCCAACTTCACAAATTGACGTCGATTCATATTTCTGCCCCACAATTTTATACTCCAGTGGCAGGGTCGGAGTCCTCTCTGTCTTTTTGACCAAGAAAAATACCCAAGCAACCGCGCCTCCTATTGCCGCCTCTATTACTCAGGCGAATAAGCCGGGAGGAATCATGACTACGCAACTAAGCGACAAACATAAGATCACAAACAAAGAAGTGAAAGAAACGTTGCATTCGGTGATCGAGAGCCTGATCGACGGGCAACAAGGCTTCGAGAAAATCGGCGAGCATCTCAAGGATGAAACCCTGCGGCGCTATTTCGCGGCGGAATCGCTGAAACGGGCGTCTTTCCGCGGAGAGCTGGAGACCATTCTGCACGACGAAGGCGATCATGATCCCAAGGAAAGTGGTAGCGTGAGCGGCACACTCCGTCGCACTTGGGGAGATTTGAAAGCTCACCTAGGCGGCAGCGACCACACGTTGCTTGAAACCGCCGAACAAGGGGAAGATGCGGCGAAGAAGGCTTACAAAGAAGCGCTGGAAAAAGAGCTGCCGCTTCCAGTGAAACAGCTTCTGACCACGCAGTCGCTGCACATTCAGGCTTCCCACGATTACGTGAAAGCGGCGCGCGATCGCGAGAAGGCAGCATAGTCCTCCGTTCATCTCTAATGCGCAAAGGCCGCCTCTCCGGGCGGCCTTTGCGCGTCTTACGACAACACTTCGAGGAACGGTTACTTGATGCCAAGAGCTCCGAAAATGCCGTCCAGGTTATTGTCCGGGCCAGCGGTGTAATAGAGGTGATTGGTGGCGCCGTTGGCTGAGCTGCCGCCGCCGAACTCGATCCCCCACAGCTGATTGATCACGATGGGCTTGCCCGCCGCATTGTTGACCGTGCCGACGAACTTACCGGTCTTCAAATCGAACCCATTGATGGTACCGGTGTTGGTATTGTTCGATACGAGCAGAGTGCCGCTGAGCGGCCCAAAGTTCTTGGGCGCAACAGCGAATCCCCAAGGCTGGGCCAGCGGAGCGCCCTGCGCGAAGTGCTTTACGAAGACTCCTGCCTCGGTGTAGACGTCGATGACTCCGTTTGCCGATTCGTCGGTCGGAGCGAACGCGACAAGAACGTGTCCGTCGATATCCTGAATGCCGAAAGGAGCCCATCCCGCGGGCAGACTGGTGTCCGTAAATGAACCGATCAACTTGAAGGTTCCGTCGAACATATCGACCTTGTTGTTGGCGATGTCGGCAGCATAAAGAGTATTACCCGAGGTGTGGCTAGTGATGGCGAGACCGGTGTAAACGGCTCCCGTCTGGACGGTGCCGATCAAAGCGTTGTCGGGTTCGAAATGCGACCAGCCGCTTATGGTGCCGTCGAGACTGGCAAAAATAAATGCCGAAGGCCAGGTGTCGATCTGAAATTCCTGTGAGCCGTTGTAGACGATTCCCGTGGGAGAGCCGAGGCCGCTGCCGCTGGCCGGAGGAATGACGACTTGGAGTGCCTGCGGGTTGCCTTGACCGTCATAGAGAGTGGAATATCCGCTGCCAGCGTCGCTCACCCAGAAGGCGCCGCCAGGAGCGTAGGCCAATCCCCAGGGATTTATCAACAGAGGGTCGGTATGGCGAGCTTTGCCGGACTGATTGGAGTCGAGGTTGATGGAAGTATACTGGGCTGATGCCGTGATCGAAATCAGCGAAACCAGAAGTCCCAAGGTTAAGGGAAGGGTGCGAACCAACTGACGGTGCATAAGAGAATCTCCTTGAAGGATCGATGGAATCGGGGCCGCTCGGCCCCGGACAAGAGCGGCGATTTTGGCCGCTTACCTGCTGAATGGGATACTAGGGAGTTGAGTCTTGGCAGTTGTCACCATACGGTCACCAATTTGTAGTATTCCTGCGTGAGAGTTAAGCCATGGTGGAGCCTGCATGATCAGGCTGAGCCGGAGAAATTCCTTCGCGAGTGTGCAAAAGTTTGCAGCCTAATTTGTGAGGGAAGTAGGAATCGTCCCCCGAATTAGAAGTCGCCGCTGGGATATCACTTCCGGAAGCGCGGGCCGCAACAACTATATTTTTGTGGGTTTAGATCTCAGGAGGGGTTACAGTGTCGATTTGCCGCTTAGGTTCGAAATTATTCAGGTTTTTGTTTGCCTGTTCCATCAGCTTCCTGCTAGCCGAAAGTTTGCCGGCCCAGACCATTTCCACCCTAGCCGGCGGAGGGCCGAATAATCTGGCGGCCACAGCCTCCACCCTTGGTTTTCCGGGAGCAATCGCTCGCGACAGCAGCGGCAACACCTACATTTCGGATACTCTCTCCAATCGCATTTTCAAGGTCGACACAAGCGGCAATCTCACTGTGTTTGCAGGCAACATCCTGGGCAATGAGTCGGGCGACGGTGGGCCCGCGACCGACGCATCGCTCAGTTCCCCGACCGGCATCGCATTGGACTCCGCAGGCAATCTTTACATCGCGGATTCGGGCAATGACAAAATCCGAGAAGTCGTGGCAGCCACCGGAATCATCCAAACCGTGGCCGGCACCGGAAATACCTGCTCGTCTGCCTGCGGCGACGGCATGCTTGCCACCAGCGCGGAACTGAATGCTCCAGCTGGAGTCTGGCTGGACGGCCAAAACAACATCTACATCGCCGATACTGGCGATTACACGGTTCGTGTGGTCAATGCTCAAACCGGAATCATCAATGTGGTTGCAGGCGTGGAGCAAACTCCATGTCTGGCTGCGCCGTGCGGCGATGGTGGCCCGGCAACCATGGCGACTTTAAATGATCCCCAAGGAGTGTTCGTCGACAGCATGGGGAACATCTACATCGCCGACACCAACGACCAAGTGATTCGCGTTGTGAATGTGCAAACAGGCCCCATCACCGTAGCAAACGTCACCATCCCGGCAGGCGACATCATGACCGTCGCGGGAACGATTGACAGCAAATGCACAACCGCTCCGGTTTGCAATGATGGCGGTGCTGCGACGCTTGCGCTGCTTTACAACCCGCAGGGAGTTTTCGCCGACAGCACCGGCAATATCTACATTGCCGACAGCACGGATAACGTGATCCGCAAAGTGAATGCAACAGGTACGGCGAACGCGGGGATCATCAACGTCATTGTGGGCAATTACAACCCCTGCGTCAGCCCTTTGCAATTTAGCCAGAAGTGCGGAGACGGCAACCCACCCCTAGACCCCAAGGTCTCTGTCTCTTCACCTTCCGCCATTCTCGTTGATAGCACCGGCAACTTGTACATTACGGATCAGAACGATAACACAATCCGTGTAGTGAACGTGCAGAGTACTTCTCTCGTCGTCAACGGCATCACGATACCTCCGGGGGACATCGACACTGTTGCAGGAGAATTATTCGATTCCGAATACCTCGGCGATGGCGGTCCCGCGGCCAAAGCGGCACTACTGCGACCGCAAGGTGTCGCCTCCGATGCTTCTGGGAACATATTCATTGCGGATACCTACAACAGCATCATTCGTGAAGTGACCCCGAATGGAAATATCGCCGCCTTCGCTGGTACTGGCGATTCACCTTGCGTCACCTGGCCCTGCGGCGACGGAGGACCAGCGACTGCGCCGTCGGTGCTGTTTCTGTTGCCGCAGGATGTAACTTTCGATGCGGCCGGAAACCTCTACATCAGCGACTACCACAACAACACTTCTGGAGGTGCCTTTCAGAATGGGGCATCCGTGGTGCGTGTGATCAATCGGCAGACCTCGGCGATCACAGTCGGCGGAGTAACCATCCCTTCCGGAGAAATCAAAACCGTGGCTGGCGATACAGCTACTGGCGACAACTGGGAGAACTGCACCCCGCAACAGCAGACCTCAGCATGCGGCGACGGCGGCCAGGCGACGCTTGCCCAACTCGATACGCCTACCTCAGTCGCAATCGACAATGCTGGGAATATCTTTGTCGCCGACAGTGGCGACAGTGTGATTCGTGAAGTTCTGCCCTCCGGTGTCATTCAAACTTTTGCCGGCAGCTTTTCGCTGGGTGCAGGCTTTTCCGGCGACGGCGGCCCTGCCGCCAGCGCGCAGTTGAACAATCCAACCGGGGTTGCGCTCGATCAGGCCGGCAACTTGTATATTGCCGATTCGACCAATCAGGTCATCCGCGTCGTCAATCGGCAGAGCACCGCCGCAACGATTGCCGGGGTCCTCATTCAACCGGGAAACATCGCCACCATCGTAGGGGTGCCGAATACCCCTTGCCACATGCTGCTGCACTGCGGCGATGGCGGGACGGCGCTCAGCGCCAATTTGGATAATCCTTATCACGTGCTGGTCGATTTCAACGGCGATATTTTCATAGCCGACACGGGCGATTATGCGATCCGTGAAGTCACTCCGGATGGCAGCAATATCAGCTCCGTAGCAGGCGTCAGGCAATATCCCGGCTTTGGCGGCGACGGGGATCTGGCCACCGATCAGGCAGTCTTGTTGTCGTCGCCCCAAGGATTGACCAGCGATCCTTTCGGCAACGTTTATTTTGCGGACAATCAAGCCTGGCGCGTGCGCGAGATTACGAAGCTGGCTGACACCGCGCCCACCGCAACGCTGTCCGCCACGACGCTGACTTTCCCAGGACACGGCGTGGGCACGATCAGCTCGACCGATCAATCGGTCACGCTTAGCAATAACGGTAATCTGGCTGCCTTGGTCATTAACGCCGCTCCTGCCATCAGCGGCAGCGACGCCGGAGACTTCGCGATCGTCGGCAACACCTGCCCTGGCGCCCACAGCGGCTTGGCCGCGGGTAGCAGTTGCGAAGTGACAATAAGCTTTAAGCCAGCGGCCTTCGGACCTAGAAGCGCAACGTTAACTTTCAATGACAGCGTGGGAATGCAAATGGTGGCGCTATCCGGAATCGGCGAAAACGCGTCCACTGTATTGTTGAGTTCGAGTTCGCTGAATGACACGAGCTACGTCGGCGAGTCGGTCACGCTTACTGCGACCGTCGCCGGCACCGGGGGTTCGCCCACTGGAACAGTCACGTTCAACGACGGAACGACGGCTCTTGGAGCTCCCGTCGCCATCAATGGCAGCGGCATCGCCACTCTTGCAACCAGCAGCCTGACGGCGGGCAACCACAGCCTGACCGCGTTCTACAGCGGCGATAGCAACTTCGCGGAAAGTACTTCTTCAGTGTTGACGCAGATTGTGGATCCGCCCAACTTCATTCTGCCCAGTGCGATCAGCCTCTCTGCTGGAACGGTGGCGCCGGGCAAACAGCTGACCGCAACCGTTACGGTTGCCGCCGGAGGCAGTTTCACGGGCACAGTGACGGTAGCTTGTGCGATCACTCCAGCCTCTGCGAACGCTCCCACTTGCGCGCTGAACCCCACGTCGGTGATGCCGACCGCCGGGACGCCGGGTACTTCCACGCTCACGATTTCAACGGTCGCCGCCAGCAGCGCTCAGGCTGCGACCAGCCGCACCGGTATCTTCTACTCGATGTGGCTGATTCTTCCGGCCATGTTCTTTAGCGTAGCGGGAGCCTCACGCAAGAACCGCGCCAGACTTTTGGGGTGGATCGCTCTGGCCATGGTTTGCGGCGGCTTGTTGTTACTCGGTGGTTGCGGCGGCGGGGGAAGCAGCAGCGGGGGCGGCGGTAGCGGCGGCACAACGGCTGGGAATTATACGGTCACTGTGACCGCAACGTCCGGGTCACTTGCCACTCAAACTTCCACAGCGACGTTCACCGTACAATAGCGCGGACGGAGGAGAATCGCTTATGCAACACTCAGCGCGTTTCTTGAAGATTGTGGATGACGCTCGGGCACGCGTTAAGGAAGTCGATGTGGACGGCGTGAAGGCAAGAATCGATCACGGGCAAAAATTCCTGCTCATCGATGTGCGCGAAGAAAGTGAATTCGCCAAAGATCATCTTCCCGGAGCGATTCATCTCGGCAAGGGAATCATTGAGCGCGACATCGAAGCCACGGTACCCGACCTAAATTCGCCGATGATTCTTTACTGCGGAGGCGGTTTTCGTTCCGCCCTGGCCGCGGATAATCTCCAGAGGATGGGCTATACCCAAGTCTTGTCAATGGATGGCGGCATCCGCGAGTGGCGCGAGAAGCATTTTCCTCTGACGAAATAGAGCTATCCGAAGACCACGCCGGAAGTACCTCCGTAACTTGAGGAAAGCAAGGCCAGAGCCGAACATGAGTATGTAACTGGAAGCCCAGTTGCTGCACTTGTGTTGGAACGAGAACGGCTCGCTATGGCAAAAAATCAGAATACCGCTGGAACCGCCGCCACCTTAGCTCCTTTGCGCTCGATTGAATTTGTCCTAGGGCAGGCCGATACGCCTGACAAATTTTGTACCGCCCTTGCCAAACTTTTTGCCGTCCGCCCCACTGAGGTCGCCCTTATGCGACTCGAAGGCGCCCTGTTGAAGTTCCTCTATCCCGACGCGCTAAAGACTGCTGGAGCGATTCCAGTCTCGAGTTCCTCCGCCATCGCGGCCCACACCGCGAACGCCAAGAAAGTCGAGATGTTCAACGGCTTCGCCAAGGTCAAACATGCCAGCATCTTTGAAAGCGTGAAGCTGCCCGCGCCCGAAGACAGCAACGAAGAAGGGTTGCAATCGACTATTCAGAAACTTATGTCGGCACCCATCCTCTCCGCGGAACAGAAAGTGATTGGCGTGATTCAGATTTGCCGCAAGGGTTACAGTCCGAGCTCCGCAGGCCCGGATTTCACGCCGGAAGACCTTGCGCAGATTGAATTAGCCGCAGCAGTTGCCGCGAAAATGTCTTTCATCACCGGCCACTGACTTTCATAAATCGCTATCCGATGAGGCGAAGTTGCCCGCCTTCGGAATCCTCGCTTCGCCCGCGTTCCAGTTGCGCAATTTGCTCGATATACTTCTTCGAGTTAAACTTTCGCGAAGTACTGGCGAAAGACATGTAGCGAATCTGCCCGAAGATAGGACGATCAAACCAGGCGCGGTCATGTTTCCCAACGATCGCCCATGCAATCCCCGCATAGCCGTTGGGATCCCGACCGTCAATCTCATAACGGTCGTTCAGCCAAACCGCTCGCCGGAAAGCGTCGACAATGGTCGAGCTCCATTCCAGAATTTTCTTTGCCCAATACATGCGCATGTAGTTGTGCATCCATCCGGTAAGCACCATTTGTTTCTGCGCCGCATTCCATAGCGGGTCGTGAGTCTCAGCCTGGTCAAGCTGTGCGTCAGTATAAAGAACAGGACGCTCGTCGCCTGAATGTGCCGACAAAGAACGGTTGGCCCAAGGCTCAAGGCACTCCATCGTGTCGTAGGACGGATTGTATTTCACGAAATTGATGGCCAGTTCTCGCCATGTGATGAGCTCGTTAAAAAAAGCTTCTTTGGTTTTTTCGGAGACCGGGGAATTGCGAACCGCGAGCGCGACCGTGATCGGGCTAATGTGTCCGAAATGTAGATAGGGTGACAGGCGGCTGGTTCCATCGATTTCAGGATGGTTGCGGTCCTCCGCATAGCGCTCAAGTTCGTTTTCAACGAAGGCCTCCAGTCTCGATAGCGCAGCTTTACTGCCACCACGGCGAGTCATCACCGGAGACACCGATCGGTCGAGCTTCCAACCCGCGGTGAAGTCTTGAGCCACAGGAAGAGACGATAAGCCTTCGGGTTTCCTCCACGCTAGGTTGGCATCGGCATTGAGTTGCGGGAGCAGAAACTGCGGAAGGAGCGCGTTCATCTTTGGACGAATGGTATATGCCGCGAAGTGCTCTTTGCCAAAGAGCTTGGAAGGAACGATGACGTCCGCATCGACCGTCCAGAGCGGGATTTGGAGTTGCTTCGCGGCGCGCCGCCGCCATTCTTCGGGCTCCCGCATAGGATTCTCATCTCCCACTACAATCGCCGCTTCAACTTCCTGGCAGAACTTGTGAAGATGGTGCTGAGGATACGTCCGCAGTACGAATCCGACATTGCGTTTTGCCAACTCGTCGGCGATGTCCGGAATACCTTCAGCCAGAAAGCGATAATGGCGCAAGTTGGCGTGGGGGTAAAACGGCACCGGCGCGAAAAACGCGACGAGAGGCCTGCGAAGCTCGTTCGCCAGCTGAATGGCAATATCAAGCGAGGGATTGTCGAGCGCGCGTTGCGCACGTTGCATCCAGTAGACGACGCATTTGCCAGTAGCGATGGGTGCGCCGGATTGACGAATGGTTACGCGAGGGTCTTGGCTGAGGCGCTCGATAAAATCCATTAAGAAATTCTCTCTGACTAATCTATTCCGTTTCGGCTCCCGGTACGCCTGCCACCCGTGGGCATTCTGACTCAAGATAAAAAGCGGAGCAGTGTCTTAACCGTGGCGAAAATCACGGAACTCTCAGAAAGCTCAGCCATTATGAGCGGCTAATAGTACTAACGATATTAACCACTATACCAATCGCCACGCGGGAATCTGGACACTCGGCTTCGGTAACTGTGACACTCATCGCGGCCATGGAATACTGAGTTTCATGACTCATTTTCCTCAAACGAATGCCAGCCGCCGCGCCCCTCGAATTAACATCGGAGGCGCCATTCCTGCCGTGGTTAAACTCGAAGACGGACGCCGCGCCAAGGGCAACCTGCAAACCTTATCCGTAACCGGAGGTTTGTTGCGCATGATGGGGGCTCTCGGTCAGGGCGATTTCGTCGAAGTGGCCTTTGAGACGCAGTCTGGCTCGGTGCGCGGCATGGCTGAAATGCTGCATCCAATGAAGGCGACGAACGGCACCTTGCAGCCGTTTCGCTTCATTGCGCTGGGCGATGACGATCATAATTCGCTGCGCAGGACGGTGGAGGCTTCGGCCGACCGCACTTTCCTGGGATCATCCCGTACCAGCCAGTGGGCTCCGAGCCAAAGCTCATAGGCCGGACTCGTCCGACGACTTTTATCCGCACCGCAACGTGAGCCACCTGCGCCGCTATACTATCTTCTCCGGGTATGGCGACGCAGGAGTTCATCACTCGATCTGCCGAAGAAACCATCGCGCTGGGCCGCCGTCTGGCAGTCGATCTCACCCCGCCCAAGCTCGTACTACTGCGCGGCGACCTGGGTGCTGGCAAGACCACTTTGGTCAAGGGCATCGCAGCCGCCTTCGACGCTGCCGCGGAAGAAGAGGTCAGCAGTCCAACCTTCACCCTTGTCCACGAATATCGCGGCCCTTCCGTCACGCTCTACCATATCGATCTCTACCGCATCGACACGCAACGTGAACTGGAGACCCTTGGCCTTGACGATCTGATGTCGCCGCAAAGCATTTTACTGATCGAGTGGGGAGAAAAATTCCCCCGCTTCGTTCGCGAGCGAGATGTGGAAATCTCATTGGATCGGATAAGCGAGAACGAAAGAAAGATTCTGGTGGCTGACGCGTCCGGAACGTTGGCGGATGGAGATTCAAATTTTCCTGCCACAAAATCGTTTTAACATTGACAGTTTCGCTCTGGCGTAATCCAATACGGCCAGATGGAAACTACAACTTCGCTTCCCGCTTCGAGCAGCCTTGGCCTGCGGCGCTCGCTCACGCTCTGGGACTTGATCCTTTATGGCATCATTGTCATCCAGCCCACCGCGCCGATGCCCGCCTACGGCGTCTTCAGCAATGCCGGCGGAGGCCACGTCGTCACCTCCATTCTTATTGCCATGGTCGCCATGGTCTTCACCGCCATGAGCTACGGGCGCATGGCCCGCGTCTATCCCAGCGCAGGCTCGGCGTACACCTATGTTGGTCGCGAACTGCATCCCTCGCTCGGCTACGTCACGGGATGGAGCATGGTGATGGATTACATCCTCAATCCGCTGATCTGCACCATCTGGTCGGCGAAGGCGATGGCCGACCTGCTGGGTGGCTCGCGCTATGCGATTCCTTATCCTGCGTTGATCTGGCCGATATTCTTTGCAGTGCTCTTCACCGCGCTGAACCTGCGCGGAGTGCAGACTTCGGCACGCATCAATCAGATTCTCTGTGCGGTGATGGGAGCGGTGATTCTTGCGTTCTTCTGGTACACGGTGCGTCACATCATGCATCTGCCGCAGTATCCCGAAGCTTATTTCTTGCGGCCGTTCTACAATCCGGAAACGTTTACCGTCAGCCGCGTCTTTCAAGGCACGTCAGTCGCAGTGCTCACCTACATCGGCTTCGACGGCATCTCGACGCTGTCGGAAGAAGTCGAAAATCCGCGGCGAAATATTTTTCTCGCGACGGTGCTCGTGTGCGTCATCACAGGATTCCTTGCCGCCGCTGAAGTGTATGGAGCTCAGCTGCTCAGTTCGCAGTGGTTCTTTCCAGCCAGCGAAGTCGAAAACGCATTCAGCCACGTAGCAGCTATCGCCGGCGGCGTGTGGATGACCAAGGCGATCAGCATCACTCTGCTTGTCGCGACCGTCGGATCGGGCATGGGATCGCAACTCGGCGCGGCGCGCCTACTCTTTGGCATGGGACGCAGCAACGCCATTCCGAAAAGTTTCTTCGGCGCGATTTCCCCGCGTACGCGCATTCCGGCAAACAATGTGCTTCTGGTGGGAGCGATCGCGCTCGTCGGAGCGTTTCTGGTGAACTATGACACTGGCGCCGAACTGTTGAACTTCGGCGCGCTCATCGCGTTCATGGGCGTGAACCTTGCCTCGCTGACGCATTACTACATTCGTGGCGAGGATCGCAGCCTGGGACAACTCATCCCGCCGGTTCTGGGCTTCGCCTTGTGCTTCTACATCTGGATACATTTATCTCCGCTGGCGAAGTTGGTCGGCTCCGTCTGGATGATCGTCGGAGTAGCCTACGGCGCGTGGAAGACCAAAGGATTCCAAAGCGAACTAGTGAACTTCGATGTGCCTGCGGAGTAGATCTGGGCGCGAGCGGCTCGTGCTGCGCTAGACGTGCTGGCTGACCGACAGCATGTTGCCGTCAGGATCCTTAAACCACGCGACCTTGTCGCCGGTCGGCGCAGTCCAGATGCCTAAAGCGTCCTGCTCGAAAAATCCAAACCGCTCGAAGTGGACGCCCTTCTTGCTCATCTCGGCGGCTACGCCCTCAATTCCGGAAACCTCCCAGCCAAGGATTGTGAACGGCATTGGCTTGAAATCTGGCGTTTTGGCGATGCGCACCATGATTCCGTTGGCATCGAAGACTGACGCAAATCCGTCGTCTTTTATGAATCGCAATCCGATCACGCCTTCATAGAAGGCGCGAGCTTTGGCCGGATCATGGGTAGGAACGAAGGCGACGATTTTGTTCTTGCCGAGCATTAGAAATGTCCTCGTTAATTACTTTCCACATTCCAACCACTGATTTCAACCGCTGGCCTGGCCGCTCCCAATTCCGTGGTTCGATAACTGGCGCTGACCTCGCGCTTTTCTCCCGGTAGCAATGAAAAATAATTCGCTTCCCAGAGCACAGGGAGTATTTCTCCGCCACCTTTTCCTTTATCTACTTTCAGCCGGACAAAGAACGCCAGACTCTTGCTGGGATTCTCCAGCATGACATGCGTCACTGACACTTCGCCTTTGCGCTCCGTTTTTTCAGAGACTCGCAAGCGCACTCTTGGTAGCTGCGACAGCGCTGTGTAGTCGGCGAAAGACGACGTGGGCGTGGTGTACCAGGTCGACTCGGCCCAGTCGAGTGTTTCGGGCTTAGTCGACAGCCAATAGAGATTCGATCCTACGACCTTGCCCGTCGAATCCTGCAAGCGAAGCAGAACGAAATACGTCGGAGTCAATCCCTTCACATCCGGCAGGGTCAAGACTTTGCTTACACTGTCCGCTCCGGCATCGAGCATGTCCTCGTGAGAAAACTTCTCGCTCATGTCGAGATTGAGCACTTTCGTTGTGAGCTTTAAGCCCTTCGCGTCTTCATATTGGCTGCTGACGACGTAAATCGCATGATCGTCGTAGCCATATAAAGGATGCAGCGGCTCCAGCGCGATTTTCGCGCCGAAATATCCGCCACCCGGTCGCAGGTAGTAGTCATACAAGTGCCAGATCATCGACGGCCAGGCGTTATTAAGCATCCACTGGATGACGCCGGTGGAAGTGTACTTGTTGCGGCTATACGCCTCGAACATGGCGCGAATATTTTCGTACGCCATGGCCTGCGACTTGGCAGCGAAATCTTCCACGCCGGTCGCTTTCCCGTAGCGGTTATCCAGCGCGGTCGAGAACACGTGAATGTCTTTGAACTCGCCGCCGCCCGCATGATAGTTCCACACGTCGTCGATCGGCCAAAGATCTTTCTTGGGCAACATCGCACGCAGACTCTCAATCGGTGGAACCGTCGGCCCCGGGCTGGTTTCGGTGTTGAAGCCGTAACCACCGCCGCATCCGCCTTGATTGCACTGCTGCGGCAGCGATCGGTTAATGGCGTCAGTCTCCCAATACGAGGGCGCGACGTATTCATACGGTCCCGTCATCTTTACGCCGCTCTCGCCCGTGACGGAAGTCTCTTTCGCCGTTGCCGATGACACGATGGGATTCGGCCACAACAGTTCTTTTTCTACTTCAAGATACGTTTGCTCAACGTCGGGCGGCGGCGGATTGTCGCTGCCATTCAGCCACATCACCATGCTGGGATGGCCGCGCATCCGATACATCTGATCGCGGAGCGACTGCTCGGCGATCTTGAAATCCTCCGGCTTCCACTTGGGCCAGTGCTCCCAGTGATCGCAGCAGCACCAGCCCGCCATCACCAGAATGCCTTTGCGGTCGGCGAGATCGAAGAACTCCTGCGTCTCCAGCTTGCCTTCGAGGCGCACCGTGTTTAGCCCCATGTCTTGCACGTAGGCGAACTCATCCTGCAAGCGCTGTGAGTTTTCGCGCAGCAGCATGTCGGGCGACCAGCCGCCGCCACGAATCAGAATCTTCTTCCCGTTGATGGTGAAGAAGCGCTTGTCGTTCTTATTAAGCTCGGAGTCAACTTCGCGAATGCCGAACTTTGAGTCGGAGGCGTCCGACACTTTTCCGTTGATTGAGAAATCCATGCGCAGCGAATACAGTTCTGGCTTGCCCATCTGCGCCGGCCACCACAAGCGAGGATGGTCGACATTCAATTGCGAAAACTTCGTGGGATCGAAGGTCACGTCTTTGGTTTCGTTCGGGCCAAGGTCGACTGGCTGGCTGAACGTCACGCTCTCGAACTTCCCCGTCAGCGTGCCATGAACCGGCGCGTTGGTTCCGTTCTTTACCTGTGCAGTAACCGTCAAGTGCGCCGCGACGTTGTCTGGCGAATCGACTTTCGACATGACTGCGGGATTGCGTAATGCCACCGGGCCGCTTGTTCGAATCTCAACACCGCGCCACAATCCCATGTTGCGATCCGGCGGCGCGGGATTCCAGTCCACAAACGTGATCGCCAGATCGGTCTCGGTGGGCGAGAACACCTCTACTGCGAGCGCGTTCGTCTTGCCCGGCTCCGCTGCCGCCGTGATGTTGAACTCATAGGTGCGCCACGCTCCGGCTACGTCGTCAGAGTTGGCGATCTGTTTTCCGTTGAGCCAGATGTTGGCGCGATAGTTGATGCCGCCAAAATGCAGCCAGATCGTTTTGCCTTTCAGGTCGGGGGGCAGCGTGAATTCTTTGCGATACCACCAGGGCACGATGAAGGGACTGTCCTGCGCCATGGGAACGTCGGAAAAATTCGCGCCGATGGGATACGACATCCCGGGAA
>Ga0182012_10000641_pt1 | contig 38653 bp, 35 predicted proteins | sample 612S2SmetaG_FD_120486 | JGI IMG/M metagenome (GOLD analysis project Ga0182012, IMG submission 120486) | Permafrost microbial communities from Stordalen Mire, Sweden - 612S2S metaG | ecosystem: Environmental > Terrestrial > Soil > Wetlands > Permafrost | place: Sweden: Stordalen | collected...
GCCCCGAAGCGCCGTTTGGGCGGGGTGATTTTCAATTCATGGTAGGCGTTGGTCCGCCAGAAAATCAGGTCCAGTTCGGGATTGGTGGTGGCGTCGCGCACGTATTCGTACTGGTTTGGGTTGTGGATGCGCGTGCCATAAATGGCCACAACGACATCGCCTTCATTCAGGCCGGTGGATAGCAGCGGGTTGTAGGGTTTTCCCACCAACATGCCATCCGCGGGCGGCCGGTGGAAATCCGCGAGGGAAACCTGTTCCTGGCCGTCCGGGAACAACTTCGCCACCCGCTTTTCCACTTCCGGGCGGAAGCGCGCATCCCGGGTGGCCGACTGGTAATTCAGGCAGAATTTCAGGAGGGGGCCGGAATCATTGTAGCGTTCCTCGACTTTGGCGTACCACTCGAAGGCCCCGTCGTAATTCGAGGTTAATTCAAAGAAGGCGGCCTTGGCCTCCAGCCCGAGTTCGGAGTAAACCTCCCCGGCCTCGTCGGCAATTTGCCGGGCCCGTTCCAGGTTGCCTTTTTGGATAAAATATTCGACCCGCCAGGTGGCATTATTGGCCACGCGCACACTATCCAGGTCGGCGTCGCAGGCTTTTTCCATGTAGGCGGAAGCCTTGTCCTGGTTGGTGGTCTGGTTAAAATACTCGCTTAGCCGATAATTGAAGACGGGATTGATGTCGGCGGCCTGGAGGAGGAGATTTTCGTACTGGTCCGGCTGGTCGCGGATGGTTTGTGCCACCGTCCACAAGGCCTCGGTATGGTAGGGCAGCAAACTGGAGTAGAGGGCCAGGACCTGGGCGTGCGTTGGCTTGCCATTATATTGGTGCTGTAACAGGTAATTGAGGATCAACTCATTGCAGGGGGCTTGCGTGTGCAACCGGGCCAGGACGGCGGGCAGGTCCGGGCGATCCACCAGGCTGTGATGGTCCAGGCGCGCGAAAATATCGTACACGGTTCCCGGCGGGGGATTGTGATTGAACCATTCGCTGAGGTGGAGATTGGGATGGGGGCGATACGAGGCGGCGAATTTCACGCTGTAACCCAAAAAATTCCAGCATTCGGCGGGCACCAGTTGCGGCGCGGCGACGGTGACCGACCAGCCCTGGTCTTGGGCCAGGTGGTAGTCCGCCTCTTGGGAGCAGATGATGCGCCGGACGAAGGGATACAGCCGCAGTCCGGCATAGGAGTCCGCGCTGTTGTCGGCGAAGACTTTGGCCTCGTCCGGGACGCCCCAGTAATACTGGAGAAAGTAATAATTCTGCTGAATGGCGTTGCACAACTGGCGCTGGAGAAAGACGGCCCATTGCCCCCAGCCAATCACCCGCACTTGAACGGAGCCATTGGTGCCGGTGATGAAGGCGTGTTCGGGCAGGGCATTCAAGGCCCGGGGAAGCTGGCGGTCGGCCAGGGTTCGGGACGTGATCTGGGAATAAACGCTTTTGATTTCCTGCACTTCCAAGGGGATCGCCTCGGCCAGGAGTTGATGGCCGATTTCCACGGTGCGCCCCGACTGGTTCGCGAGGCGGACAAAGTCAATGTTTCGCTTCTGCGCTTCGCTGAGTTTCGACCAGGCCACCGGGACGCCGGCGGAATGAGCGAGGGCGCAGAACCATTGCACGCATTCCATGGGGGACAACCCGTCGGCGGTATTCAACGGGCGGTAATCCTCAGTGTTGTAGGCGCGCAAGGCGCGGGCCATGGCGGTCACGGCGGGATCATTGGTGGCCAGGGCATCCAATCGGGCCAGGGCAGCCACTTCGTTGCCGCTCAAGGTGAGGGAGAAGGCCTCGGCCAGCCGGCCATTAATGCCATAATCTCCACCGCCCCGGAGAAAATGCGCCATGGCCAGATGCGCCGTCAGGCGATTAAGGGGCTGGCGGAGGTCAAAAAAGTATTGGGAATGATCGCGGAAGACGAACGCCCCGAGCAACAAGGCGGCCTGCTCATGCAGGTCGGCGTTGGTAAAATCTCCCGCGAGGGCGGTGGACAAGGTCTGGTCTTCGCTGACGATGGTTTCCGGGGTGCTGTCGAGCAATTTGGTCAGGCGCTTCGTATCGTCCGGGGAGGAGACGGCACTCGGAGTCAGCCCCATCGCCCCGGCCAGCGCGGTGCCCACGGGCGCGTAAACGGCTGGCGACCAGATCGGGGCGTTGACGTTGAGTTCGAGGTCCAGACGGTTGGTCGGGGAGTCCAGGCGGATGCGCACATCATAGACCGGGGCATCCGGGGGTGAATTGGGTTTTTCCGTGGCGGTCACGGCGAAGTAGCCGGAATCCGGCAACTGGTGATGGGCGGCGTAATACATCTGCTCGGCGAGGTCGGAAATAATGGACTCGATAATGTATTGCGACTCCGTTTGAAACGAGGTCTTAAAGTAGTCATTGGTGCTGGAGTTGCCCCGGGCGGATGGACCTCCCGGGGGCGGCATGGCGGCTTCCGGGGCCAGCGAATCCGAATCCGCCTTGGGCTTGCATCCGGCGAGGAAGGTGAGGAGCAACACCAGCCCGAGCATGGCCCGGCCAACGGGCGGACAAACGGCCAACGGGCGGGCGCTCCTCAGGGTGAAGGCGGCCTTGGCAACCCAGTATGGTTCGGAATGTTTCATAGCGCAGGCGACGCGGACACAGTAGACCAGCGGCACTGTCAGGGCAACTGTTTTGAGGATGCAGAGTGAGTGAAAACGGGGAATTAACGCAAAGGCGGTCCTGCCCGGACGGGGCAAGGCGCGGAGACGCAAAGCAGCGGAATTGACAGCCACAAAAAGGCACGAAAATGCTCAAAAAACACGGGGGAATTGAAACCGCGAAATACCCGAAAAGGACGTGGAATGTTAACCGCAAAGAACGCAGAGATCACAAAGAAAAGACGGGACGAAAGGGACGGATGGGACGGAAGCCGGGCGCGGGAGATGCTCGCGCCGGGCGTAAAAAAACGATCCCGCGGGAGCGGGATCGTTGCGTGTCTAAATTGGCGGCAGCCGTTTAATTCGCCGGCACGAGTTGTTTGAAGGCCGGGTTGTTGCGCAGGGAGTTGAGGTTGGGATCGGTCCGGGCCTCGGTGAGGAGGTCGCGCGCGGCGGGGTTGGTTTTGCGCCGGGCCTGGCTCAAGTCCAGGGAGGCTTTCAAATCCAGCATGGCCTGGTCGGTCTCACCCATGGTGGCTTCGAGCCGGGCGAGGTCAAAGCGCGCCTCGGGCACGTTGTTCGAGATGGCCACGAGTTTGCGCAGCGCGCCTTCCAGCCCGCTCATGTTGCCGGACTGGGCATATAACTGGGCAATGGTGGCCACGTCGCTGTACAGGATATTCGGGCTGGTCAGGGCGAAGTCAAACAACTGAAACGCCTGGTTGGTATCTTGCAACTGGAGGTAATGCTGGCCGAGGCCCAGGATGCTGCGGGGGTTGGTCTGCACCATGGCCTGCAACTCCGCCGAATTCAGGCCGACTCCAGCCTGGGGTTGCTGGAAGGACTTCAGTTGCTGCACCAGCCCGACAATCTGGTCGTTAAAGGGATCGAGCTTCTGGCAGGTCTCGGCCACGATGAGCGCGTCGTCCAGGCTGTGCGGACGGTTCCATTTGAGCAGGAAGTTCACGTAGCGATACACGGCCTCGGGGCTGTAGGGACAAAAGGCAAAGGATTGTTTCAAGGCGAAATCCGTTTCGCGGATCAAGGCTTCCTGGTTCGCGGGCGATTTCTCCAAATATTCGGGATCGCAGCCTTCGGGGTTGCTGGGGCTTTTGGGGAAGCAGCGCCAGGCGTAGATGCCGCCAATGGAACTGCGCAGCTTGGAAAACGCCTTCTGGCCGTCATCGTCCCGGATAAACCGGCGGTCGCCTTTGAAGCCTTCGTAGTTGTTGTGGAGGTAGAGCTTTTCCGCAAAGTCGGCGATTTGTTGCACGGTGGTGTCGTACGTGATCCAGTTGCCAATCAGGCGCTCGGAATATTTGCTCCAGAAGTCGTGGTCCTTTTTGAAGATGTCGGGCGTCAGCTCGGGCAGCGGATTGCGGTTGATCTTCATGATGATGCCGAAGGGCGTCTCGTAGGGATACATCCAGTCCAGCGGGAAGCTTTCCTCGACGAAGAAATCGTTGGTGGGATTGTGATCGAAAATGACCTTGCACAGGAGGCCGTTGATCATCATGACGGCCACCTGGCCGGAGACCTGGACGTGGCCGTCCTGGATCTTAACCTCCTCGCCCTGTTTCAACTGACCGATGGCCTGGCGGCGGGAGACATCGGTGGTGTAATCCTCAAAGCACTGCTGCGAATCCTCGGTGGAAGGCGTGTAAATTTCCTTGGGCGGATAAACCCCCTCGGCGCGGCGGCGTTTTTCCACGCTGGCCCCGAAGGCGGTGAGCGGTTTGTCCAGGACGGAGTTGGCCACGCTGGCGATGCCATTGACGATGGCGCTGTTCGGGCCCAGCGGAATGCCCAGCACGTATTTCAGGAACTCGCTGAAGAACGGCGGGTCTTTCTGCGCGCTGCGGAAATATTGGGCGCGGATGTAGGAGAGATAGGTGCCGTCCGCCAGCGCGTTCTGGGTGATGATATAGACATCACGACGGTCAAATTTCTGATCCTGCAGCGGCTGGGTGTTGTGAGGGATAAAACTCTCGCAGAAGATCATGTAGGTGGGGCAGAACCGGCCCGGGTCGGTGCCGCCGAAGAGAATGGCGTCGCGGGTCATTTCCGGGTAAATGCCAAAGGGCGGGGTGAACATGTCATGGCCGAACCAGTAGCCGAACCAATGGTCGCGCTGCTCGCTCTTGTACCAATGGGCCAGCCCCGAGTAGAGCGGCATGGCGAGGAACAAACCCAGCAAGATCAGCACGGGACCGCGCTGGCGGTAAACGACGAGGGCCAGCACAAAAATCACGGCCATGGCCAGCAGGATGAGATTGGCGTAGACGGGCGAGCCGTACTGGTTTTTGCCAAAGGCCTCAATCACCGCCGCCGGCAATTGCGAGAGACTCACACTGCCATCCAGGCCATGATAGAGTTTGCCCGCCGCGTCCTTGAGGCAGTACAAGGCCAAAATAACGGCAACCCCACCGCCGACCAAACCCCAGAAACGGAATTTCTGGTAGTTGGTGGCCACATAGGCGGCCATCAAGGTAAGACCATAACCAATCATCAGGGCGAAGAGGGTGTGCGAGGCGGTAAAGAACACCTTGTTCAGCTCGGAGGCCGAGCGATCCGGGGTGACGTCCAGCAGGATCACCATCAGCACCGCGAGACAGAAGTAAATGGCGGACAGGCCGACAATCCAGGCGCGTTCCCGCTTGTGCATTTTGAAGAGGAACAGGAACGGCATCAGGCCGATGAAAATGAACACCCAACTGAAGGATTCCGCCAGCCCGTTGACGATGTAGCTCAACTGGCCGACGAAGCGCATGGGATCGTGGAACAAGTTGGTGCCATGGACGCTCTCGTACTGGCCGCGGCTCAGGGCGTGGAAGAAGCCCTCCACCGTGCGCGGATAGCCCCATTCCATGGGCGGATTGGTCATGCCGGAAATCGGCTCGTAAAAATAGAAGCAGACGCCCAGGAACCAGACCACCCCCATGATTAGCACGGTAAGCCATTCGGAGCCAATGCCCTCGGTTTTGATGCAATAATAGACCCCAAAGCCAATCGAGAGAATGCCCACGATGTGGAACAGCATCTGTTCGATGGAACTCATGTTGGTCATGGCGGGCACGGCCCCGGAGGCCAGGGCCACCAAGCCAAGAAGGTACATGATACTATTGCCCAGCAACAGGTCGCGTCCGAGCTTGGGCTGGGCGGCGATAATGGCCACTTCCACCCCCATGGCGCTCATCAACAGGGATTGATGGATGGTGGCGCAGACGCCATAAACGAACATGGCCCAATAGAGATAGGCTTTCTGCTGGGGCGCATAAATCCAGCGCATCAAGAGCAGCAGCACCACGGTGAGCCACGGCACGCCGAAGAGGGAAATACGGTTGATGACCACCGACTCGCTCCACATGTAGGCATCCAGGCCCACCAGCAACCCGGTCACGCAGCCGGAAATCAAGCAGATGGCTTTTTCCCACCGATTGGTCACGCTTTTCAGCTCGTCAATTCCCTCGATCAGCAGACTGCTGCCGCGCGAGACCATGAAGGCCACCAGGCCGCAGCCCAGCGCCGCCGCGAAGGACTCGCCCACCTCCACGCGCCAGGCGACGTTGCCGAAGGGCAGCAACGTCCAGAGGTAACTGTAAATCGCCCAGAACGGGTAGCCCGGCGGATGGGGAATCCCGGCGTAGAAGGAGCCGGTGCAGAGTTCGCCGGAATCTTCCAGGGTCAATTCCGGAGCCAGGGTGTACAGGTAAATTCCCCAGAGGGCCAGGAAGGTAATGACCAGAGCGATCCAGTCTATTTTGCGAAACAGGGGCGGAACCTTGACGGGCACAGCTTTCACAGGCGCGGCCTTGACCGGGGCCGGCTTGGCGGGAGCCGCCGGGGTCGCCACCGGGGATTTCGCGGGGGTGGCCGGGGCGTTGTTGGGTTTCGGAGTATCCATGTCAGTAATTAATTGGTCAACGATGTAAAACCTATAGGAGAAGTCAAAACACTGCGGTTTGTCCAATCAAAAGTGAGGGAATCCAGATGGTTCTGCGGGGTTTGGCCGCCGCCGGAGGCAAAGGCGGAGTAACTTAAGTTGCTGAGCACCAAGTCTCCCAGGAGATGATGCCGCAGGCTGGCGGGGGAAAACCCGCCGCCGGGATTCATGATGCCCAGGGAAAAAACGAGGCAGGCCATGGCTGGCACCAGCAGGTTCCAAAATGATTTGTCCTCGGGCGTGGCGGGTCGCGCGGCAAAAATACGCCGTTTAAGCCCCGCCGCCGGCCGGCGCGGCTGCCAGGTGGTCAATCCGGTCAAAAACGGGTTCGTCTTTTTCATATAAAATTCCTTCCAGCCGGGTTTTGATTTTTTGCAATCCGTAACGATAACGCCCGGCGACAGTGCCGGGTGGCGCTTCGAGGAGTTCGGCAATTTCCTCAAAAGTGCAGTGGTGCCAAAACTTGAGCACGATGACTTCCCGCTGTTCCACCGGCAGCCCGGCCAGACACCGCATGGCCGCCGCTTCCGCCGGACTTTCGCCGGGCGATTTCTCGAACCAGCGCTGGGATTCGAGTTCGCGCGTCAGCCGCCGCCACAAGCTGCGCCGATAGTTCAGCGCGTGGTTGCGATAACTCCGCACGCAGTAATGCTCCGGGCGCAACGGGGGCGCGGGCTTCTCCAGCAGCGTCACAAAGGTTTCCTGCAAGACATCCTCGGCCTCGCAGTGGCTCAGTCCCAAGGCCCGCCCGTAAAGGAGCAATTCCGCCGCTTTCGCGTCGTAAATCGCCTCGCACCAGTGCCCTGGCTCTTCGGGTTTCATCGTTTCATATTATAGACACCACCCTGGGGGAATTTGTATAAATTATTTTTTGCGGCCACTGTTTGAACTTCACCCGGGGATTTTGCATCCTGTGGCCTCATGTATCTTGGTAAAAAAATCGTGGTGGTCATGCCCGCCTACAATGCGGCCCGCACCGTTCGCCAGACCTACGAGGAAGTGCTGGCGCAGGGCATTGTGGACCAGGTTATTCTCGTGGATGACCGCAGCCGGGATGACACGGTGGCGGTGGCGCACTCCCTGCCGGGGCTGGTGGTCCATGCTCATGAGCAAAACCGGGGGTACGGGGGAAATCAAAAGACGTGTTACCGGCTGGCGCTGGCGGCCGGGGCGGACATCGTGATCATGGTCCACCCGGATTACCAGTACACGCCGAAATTGATTCCGGCGATGGCCTCGATCATTGCCAACGGATTGCATCCGTGCGTGCTGGCGAGCCGGATTCTGGGGGGATACGCCTTGCAGGGAGGAATGCCGGTGTGGAAATACGTGGCGAACCGGTTCCTAACCTTTGCGGAAAACGTGCTGCTGGGGGCGAAACTCTCGGAATATCACACGGGGTACCGTGCGTTTTCCCGGGAAATCCTCGAGCAACTGGATTTAACCGGGAATTCCGACGACTTTATTTTCGACAACCAAATGCTCGCGCAGATTTTGTGGCATGGCTACACCATTGCCGAGGTGAGCTGCCCCACGAAATACTTCAAGGAAGCGTCGTCCATCAACTTTCGCCGGAGCGTCAAGTACGGCTGCGGCTGCCTGCTGGTGGGCACCCAATTTCGGCTGGCGAAATGGGGCCTGGGGCGGACGGGGCGGTTCAGTTCAAAGCCGAGGCGAGCCGGGACTTCTTGCGATTGACGGTGGGACGGGCCACGACGCCGGATTTCACGGCTTTGTCGAGGGTGGAATGGACGCTGGGCAGCAACTTGGCGGCCTCATCCTTTTTGCCCGCGGCCACGAGGGTGCGGAAATTCTTTTCAACGCGGCGCAAGTTGGACTTGATGCTGCGGTTGTGCTGTTCTTTGCGGGCACTGCCCCGCATGCGGCGTTCGGCTGACTTCGTATTCGGCATAATTAATTTGCGTAAAAGGGTGCTAACTTTACCGGAACGCCGGGGGATGTCAATGGTTAATCGGGGGGATTTTTGGCCGCCAAAAACGGAAGCTCCGGCATCAATGCAATCAATGCCCGGGCCAAAAAATATCAATTCACGATCCGGCGGGAAGCGGGCTATGCTGGCGGGTGTGAAGGACAACTCCCCTGCCCTGTTAAGGCGGACGCCGGTTCCGTTGCGGGTACTGCGCTGGACGGCCCGCATATGGGCGTTGCTCTCGCTGGGGGTGATTCTGCTATTTGCCTGTGGTGAAGGGCTGGATTTGAGGCGCTTCACTCCGGGCGAGTTGGTTATGTTTTTATGGTTTCCGCTGGGGACGGGACTGGGAATGGTGCTGGCCTGGCGTTGGGAAGGCTGGGGTGGCGGTCTTACCGTGGCCAGTCTGGCGATGTTTTATCGGTTCGACTGGCAACAATCCCACCACTGGCCCCGAGGATGGGGGTTAATCGTGTTGTGCGCGCCGGGGTTGCTATTTTTAGTGAGCGGCGGGTGGAAGCAGTGGCATCACTCATTCCGGGGCAAGTAACGTTTGACCCAGAAGAGGTAAAGGACCACGGGCAGCATTGAAATGAGAGTGATCCATACCATGCTGTTTCCGGACAGAAAACCAAGCTTTTGCATTTGCTGGATCTGCGCGTCGGGATACCCCATTAACTGGTACATTTCCAACGGGCTATGAAAGGCGTAGGTGATGACGGAGGACAACGCGTATACCGCCATTCCAATCAAGGTCACCCACCATCCGCGCGACTCCAGGTGATACAAAGACCATGCCGCCCAGCCCCAGACCCCGGCCATCACCAGGTAAAAAAGGCCGCCCGGAAAGCCGGTCAGAAAGGTGCCGAAAAACGGCACCACGCCATGCATCATAACGGGCATGATCAGAAGCATGGGCACGGAAAATCCCAGCCACAAGCACAACCCCAGCACCGGCAAGGGACAGGCATCCGTCCAGGAATCGCCGGGGCTCCGCGCCTCACAGGTGGCTTTCACATGGGGGCTGCGATAAAAGAGCACCCAGCACAACGGCAAGGCGATGAAGATCACGGTGATAATGAAAGTCACGAAAATCAGGATGGGATCAACCGGGATTACGGGATGTCCGGGCCCCCCGCCAGCGGGTATACTGCGGAAGAAACCCGGCAGGATGCAGATCGCAGCCACTCCCCCAACGGTGCCAAAGATTAACCAAACCCAAGACCAGATGAGCAATATGGCCCGGGCCCAGCGCCGCGCCATAATGGAGCCGATGCCCAACCAGATGAGCACCACGGCCAGCAGTCCGTAGATGCCAACGATGGGCAGGATGGCGGTGGTATTGGCCGGTGCGCCAGGGGCTTTGGCCGCAGCCGCGCCGACCACCATGCCATACGCCAAGAAGAGCATAAACAGCCCGCACAGGCAGCCGAGCAGAATGGTCAGAATGCCAAAGATGACCAGGCCGGGGTACTGGTCCTTATAAGGCACGGCCTCGGGCGTGGGATCGAACGGAAAAGCTCCGGGAGTGGATTCATTCATAGGCTTGGGTGATGTGCCATTAAGTATGCCAAAAATCGCGGAGATTGTCCATAATTAAAGCTAAACTCCAATTTCCAAGACCGGAGCAGGCGGACACGGCCAAGGGGGTAAATGCGAATTCCAATTCGCCGGGAAAACCGCCTTGACCAGCCACGCAACGTAATCTTCTATTTTATAGCCTCCAAAAAATCCAGCAGTTCCACACCACCATCCCGTAAAGTACCTCTGAGCGTGTAGCGGTCCACTTCATCATGAAAAGGAAAAACAATCCTGCGGCCATCGGGGTGCTGCATTTTTACGTGACTGCCCTTGCGATGAATCTCGGAAAACCCAAGCCGTTGCAAGGCGGCCAACACTTGCCGGCCGGACAGCAGCGGCGGTTTCATACCATCATTTCAACGACTTCCCGCTCACTATTCCCGCTAAATTCCTCCGGCGATGGTTCCAGATACAGGTCAATCGCTTCGCGGATGTTCTTTAATGCTTCGTCGCGCGTTTTGCCCTGTGACCAGCAACTTTTGAGTGACGGACAGTGCGCCACGAAGTAGCCGTCTTCACCATGCTCGATTACAATTTTTAAAACCATGGCACCAAAATGCGACTTCCTTCCCCAAACTCAAGCCTGAATGTGACGGTTTCAACCCCCAATTGGACTCAACCCCGCTCGTTTATACTCCCGCAACCCCTGCCGCGTCTGCAATAACTCCAGCTTCTGCGCATCCGGAATTCCCGGTTGGGCCGCCTGCTGGGTGATGTCCGTAATCTGCCGGTCCAGATGCTCGTTTCGCAGACGCAGGATCGTATCGGCCAGTTGCTGCTCAAATCCCAAGGTTCAAAAGCTGACTTAACTTTTGTTTGACTCGTTTGAATTCGTCAGGCGTCAAAACCCCCAGCCGGGCTTCAAAGCGAGCCAGGGAAATTGGCTGAATTTGTTGAAGGTGAAAAATCCCTGGCTTCTTGAGAAATGGCTTTGGCACCTCAAGTTCCCAGCGATTACCGCGCACTGCCGTGGTATGAGGAATCACCACCAGCAAAGCCAGTTCGTCATCGGCTGGATAATCACTCAAAATGAGGGCGGGGCGGACCTTGGCCGCCAGGCCGAAATCCACCCACCATATTTCACCGGGCTGCGTTCTGCTCATCTTCATCTTCCATGGCATCCAGCGTTCGGAACCGCCCTAGTGCTCTAATGTCACACTCGGCCAAAGTCGCGGCGTCCTCCTCCACCTGGATGAGACAGCGCATGATTTCCCGCCGTGCCTCGTGGGACAACTTCGGGATTTCAGAGATTATTTCGGCTCTGCTCATGTGGAAAACTTACCTTGTGTGCAAAATACCGTCAACTTTTTGCGGCAGCCATTTACCACCCGTGAAAGGGTTCTTAATATTTGCAAATTCATCCCCCAATTGGTTCCAGCGCTGCCCTTTTGTAATCTCTGAGTTCTTGCCGGATTCGGAGCAGTTCAAGTTTTTTCTCATCGGGGATGTCAGGACGATTGGCCTTTTGCGTTGTTTTGGAGATCTCTCGATCTAAATACTCATTCCGCAAACGTAAAATTACGTCAGCTAGCTGCTGTTCTGGGTCTCTGCGGGATCGGTTAAGTTGAGCATCAAGGCGCAATATATCATTGACAGGTTGTAACTCCAGGCTTGAAGTTTTCCGCACCTCAATTACCGCTTCCGTTATGAGATTGCGGGCGGCATCCGATTCGCAATCAGCTAAAAATGCGCTTAGATTTTGCCAAGTCTGGTCTGCATGTGCATTGAACCGGTGCGTTACAATTGTTCGCACAATAATATGGGGTATCCAGTTCAAATCCAAAAAGCGCACTGCAAATGGCACGAGTTCATCATGCCTCAGTAGTACCTTAATTAGCCAGATTTCCTTAGGAGAGGGTGGAGCAGCGGAGAGCGCATCGAAATTCGACTCCTCATTCATTTCTTCTACCTCTGTATTTAAATGATTCGGTTTCGATTTCGATTTTGCAATTTTTTCAAACTCCTCAATTCCTGATTTTGTATCTACTTCTAGCCGTCTAGCTGTTTTTTGTCCATATTCGTTGATTAGCATGGAGTTCCCTGTCTTGCTCACGGCCTCGGCCATCTCACGCAGGATGGCGAGCCGACCCTTGTCGCTGTTCACGTCGTTTTGACGGCACAGGCGGTTGAGGTAGTAATCGAAAAAGTCCTCCGCCCCGGCGATGAGAGCGCGGAACGCCTCGCCGCCGTGAGTCTTGATAAAGCTGTCGGGATCATCCGGCGGCGGCACCATCGCCACGCGCACGGCCAGGCCCGAGGCGAGCAGATGATCCAGCGAACGCACGGCGGCCTTCTGCCCGGCCTCGTCGGAATCGAAGCACATGATGGCTTCTTCGACGTACCGCTTGAGAATGCGCGCGTGCTGCTCGGTAAAGGCGGTGCCGAGCGGGGCGACGACGTTTTCCACCCCGGCCATGAAGCAGGCGATCAAATCAAGCTGCCCCTCGCACACCACCGCCGCGCCGGCATCCAGCAGGGCGCGCTTGGATTTGTGCAGGCCGAAGAACAGTTTGCTCTTGGTGAAAATGGCGGTCTCGGGCGAGTTGACGTACTTGGCGGTTTTTTCGTCGCCGGACAATATGCGTCCGCTAAACCCCACCACCCGGCCCTGCTCGTCGCAAATGGGGAAAATGAGCCGGCCCCGGAAGCGGTCGTAGTAATGGTCCGAGCCGTCCTTGCGCACGACCAGCCCGGCTTTCTCCATGAGCTCGAGATCGAAGCCCTTGCTTTTGGCCCAGTTCACCGTGTCATCCCAGACCTCGGGGGCGGCGCCGAGGCGGAAGAGTTGCACGGCCTCGTCCGGCACGCCGCGCTTGAGCAAATAATCCCGCGCCACCTGCCCGGCGGCCTCGCCGGCCAGGGCGTTCTGCCAGCGCTGGGTGATGGCTTCGTGCACCTGCAGCAGTTGGTCCTTGAGATGCCGCGATTGCTCCGCCGCGGGGTTCTGATCGTATTCCAATGGAATCTTCGCCCGCTCGGCCAGCCGGCGCAGGGCGTCCATGAAACCGATGCTCTCGTATTCCTTGACGAAGGTGAACACGTCGCCGCCTTTGCCGCAGCCGAAGCAGTGGAAGATCTGTTTGTGCGGATTGACGTTGAAGCTGGGGGTCTTCTCCTTGTGAAAGGGGCAGAGCGCGGTGAAATTCATCCCCGCCTTTTTCAACGGAATGTAACCGCCAATGATTTCCACGATGTCGCTGGCGGCGCGGATGCGCTCGCGAGTGTCGGGGGAGATCAGACCGGACATGGGAGGTGCCTAGTCAGAATGGCGCGCCAGCCAGTTGCGAATTTCCGGCGCCTGCGCATTTTCGGGGTCCAGTTCCAGGACTTTTAGATAGTGTTCGCGCGCCTGGACGGGGTCGCGCATTTTTTGGGCGTACAGATTGGCGAGGGCCACGTGGGCACGCACTTCATCCGAATGCCGGGCGAGAATTTTATTCAACTCATTGACGGCGTCGGGCACATAACCGGCGGCCTTCAGGGCGAGGGCAAAATTGTACCGGGCATCCACGGACTCGGGCTGGATGGCCAGGGCCATTTCGTATGCGTCGAGGGCCTGGCGGTAATTGCCCAGGCGAAAGGAAAGCACGCCGAAATTATACTGGGCCTCGTACCAGGCGGGGTCAAAGTCAGCGGCGGAATGATAAGCCGTCATGGCATCCAGCCACTGCCCGCCCTGCTCGAATACGCGGGCGCGGGTGAAGGAACCGGAGGCGGCCCGGCGGTCGCCGGCGGCGGGCCGGGCGGGCGCAAGGTAGCCGTAACGCGGGAAGGCGGGCGGGCTCTGCGCCGCGCGCTCCGGGTCCGGCTCCGAGCCGGCGGATGGCAGGGTGGCATTGGCGGACTGGCCGTCCTCGACCGGGGGCAGCGGGGTCAGCCCGGTGTTTTCGTACTTCTGGTCGTTGGGAGCGGGCGCAAACCATTTGGCGGGTTTGATACGGTCCCAGAATCCCGGCTTGGACCCGGCGGTCGTGGCCGGCGGGGCGTCCACCTGCGGATTATTGGGGTTCAATACCGGCGCCGGCGCGACCGCCACCACTCGCTGGGTTTGCACCACCGGCGCGGCATGAACGACGGCCATGGGCGGCGGCGCCACCGGACGGGTGGCCACCGGCGGCAGAACGGGCCGGGCGACGACCTGCGTTTTGACCACCGGCGTGGCATGGACCGGAGCGGGAGCGACGCGCCGGGTTTCGGCGACCACCGGGGCGGCGGTTGGCGCGGGCACGGGGACCGGTACGGCGGGCGGACGGGTTTCCTCCGGGTTAGGTTGGGTTGGCGGGGCTGGCGGCGTGGACGCCTCTTGCAAGAGCTGCTCCAGGCGGGTGGCCTCGGCATTAACCTCGTCCCAATTGTCCGGACGCGGCGCCAGCGCGAGATACGCCTGATAATATTGGAGGGCCAGACGATCATCGCCCAAGTATTGCTGCTCGGTGACGGCCAGGTTCAACAGGGCCGAGGCCGCATTGGGATTAGCCTGGACGGCGGAGGCAAAGAACTGGATGGCATCGCGCGGTCGTTTCCGCTCGATGCGGGCGAGGCCAAGGCCGTTAATGGCGCTGGAATTACCGGGATCCAATGTCAGGACCGCGCCGAAACTGCGCTCGGCCCCGGCGATTTGTCCCAGCCGCAATTGGACCGCGCCCAGCTTCAACCAGCCTTCGGGCGAGTTATTGCGCCGGAGGGTATAGGCGGTGAATTCGGACAGCGCCTGGTCGTTTTTGCCCTGTTCCAGCCAGAGCATCCCCAAGTTCCAGTGCGCCTCGACCAGATCGCGGTTCAGAACCAGCGCGTGAGCGTAAGCGGCGGCGGCATTGTCCGGTTGCTGGGCCTTTTGATACGCCACCCCGAGATAATTCCACGCTGCCGCGTTGGCGGGCAGCAGGGTCGTGGCCGTGCGAAACTGCGTCACCGCGCCCGTGAAATCGCCCGAATCCAGCAGGTTTTTGCCCCGTATCACCGCCCGGGGACCCGCCGGCGTGCAGCCCGCGACAAGGAGCGCAAGCAGCAATCCCGACAATATCCAGGTTGGCATCCGAATTTTTTTGGCCAGCATCTCGATTGGTGGTAACATTGGCAGCCTAAAGTGTCAAGAAACGCACAACGACAAATGCACGGAAGCCATGGCTGGGCGGCCCTCGCCGTCTGCCTCTGGCTGCTTCAACCGGCCGCGCGGGCCGACGATACCAACACCCCCAGCGCCGCGCCCGCCCCCCGCGTCTGCGAAGTGACCGGCGCGGGTGCCATCGTGGATTTCCAGCCGGACCCGGCCGTAGTCGGGCAAATGGTCCAGCGCGGCCTCACCAACCTCACCCGGCAGGCCACCGAAAACGCCGCCTGGCGCAGCCTGGTCACCACCCAGGACATCGTCGGGATCAAGGTTTACTCGCAAGCGGGCCTGCTGAGCGGCACCCGGCCCGTGGTCGTGGCGGCAGTAATCAAGGGCCTGATCGCCGCCGGCGTGCCCGCCCAGCACATTCTCATCTGGGACCGGCACGGGTATGACCTGCGGGCGGCGGGTTATTTTGAATTAGGCCAGCAGCTCGGCGTGCGCGTGGCGGCCTGCGACGAAACCGGTTACGACGAGGACACCTTTTACGCGCCCGACACCGCCGTGATTGGCAACCTGGTCTGGGGCGACCTGGAATTCGGCCGCAAAGGCCCGGGCGTGGGCCGGAAATCCTACGTGGCCAAAATCGTCAGCCGCACCGTGACCAAAATCATCAGCATCGCCCCCCTGCTCAACCTCGAATCCTGCGGCGTCAGCGGCCATCTCTATAGCCTGACCCTCGGCAGCGTGGACAACACCCTGCGCTTTGAGGGCGACCCGTCCCGCCTGGCCATCGCCGTGCCGGAAATCTACGCCCTGCCAATCCTGGGCGACCGCGTGGTCTTGAACATCACCGACGCGCTGATCGGCCAGTACGAAGGCGGCTCCAGCACCCTGCTGCATTATTCCACCGTGCTGAACCAACTCTGGTTCAGCCGCGATCCCGTGGCGCTGGACACCCTCGCCATCAAGGAACTCATCCGCGAGCGCAAGGCGCGGTCCGCCGATGAATACCCGCTCAACCTGGACCTCTACAGCAACGCCAATCTGCTGCAACTCGGGAGCAACGACCCCGCCAAAATCACGGTGGAGCACAGCAGTCTCTAATCAATTTCATAATTAAACCAAAGCAAGCGTCACTACCCCGTTGCGGACGATCCCGGGTGGTAGTAGAATAACCTCATGAGACTGGGAGAAATTGAAACTGAAGCACTGGCGCTCCCTGAACGGGATCGCGCCTCTCTGGCCGCCAAACTCCTGCACACCTTGCCGCCACCTGGAACCGACGTGTCAGATGAGGAGGTAGAACAGCGCGAGCAGGAGCTTGATTCGGGTGGGGTGACCGACATTTCGCACCCGGAGTTCGTTCGTCGGGTCCAAATGCAAAGACGGCGATGAACGTCGTTTACCACCCGGCGGTTCAAGGGGACGTTTCCCGTATTCTTCGCCATTACGACAGTATAAACGACCGGCTGGGGGATGAGTTTTGGGAGGAGCCAAACTCATTTATTTAACGCGCCGCTGACGCTCCGAAGCGTTTTCCTTTGTCGACGAGTAACCTGCGGCGGGTCAATTTGAAACGATTTCCCTACCATTTCCTATTTCGGGTAATTCCCGCTGGCGTTCGCGTTCTGGTCGTACGCCACCATAAACAACACCCGGAACGCGGACTCGAACGGAGGTAGTCGCATCGGCGAAGTGTTCCTGTAAATCCCACTCCGCAACCCCGCCAACTCATCTAAATAGCTTGCCTAACCCGCTCGGCCTTTGGTAGAAGCTAAAAGCTTGCAATCTGGAAAGCCCATTTTTAAATGCCCCGGCCAGGCGCTCATCTCCGCGCTGCTGGTCGCGCTCGTCCTGTTGCTGGATGCCATGGTCGCCTCCCCCGGACTGCACGAGCTGCTGCACGCCGACGCCGACCAAGCCGGTCACGAATGCGCCGTCACCATGTTCCTGCATGGCCAGGTGGATTCCGCGGTCGTGCTCGTCGCGATCGCGCTCCCGGCGCCGCCCGTTGAGTTTTCTCCGCTGCCCGCCATTGCCGTTTTCCCCACTCGCACCGACGCCCTGCCTCCCGGCCGGGGTCCTCCGTCCCTTTTCATTCTTGCCTAGCAGTTCATCGGCCATTGCTGGCCGGTTCGTGTCCGTATATTCAACCTGAGTTAATTTTTGGGGTCAGGCCCGTGGGCCGGCCATGGTGGTCAAATCGTATAATATTATGCAACTTTCAACCAGCGGTACCGCGCCGTTTTCCGCGTGAGCACCATGAATCGTTCGCGCCCCTCCGCCGTGCTCCGGCCGTTTCTGGCCGCCCTCACCGGCGTGGGGCTGGCCGGGTGCGCCGTGGGACCCAACTTTGAGCGGCCCCAGCCGCCCGCCGTCAGCGATTACACCACCCAGCCGGCCGCCACCACCGTCACCACCACCAACGTGGCTGGCGGTGAGGCCCAGCGTTTTGCCAAAGGCGCTGAAATCGCCGGCGACTGGTGGACCTTGTTCCATTCCGAGCCGCTTAATGCGCTGATCGAACAGGCCCTCACCAACAATCCCGACCTCAAGGCCGCCCAGGCCGCCCTCACCGAGGCCCGGGAGAATCTACTCGCGCAACGCGGGGGATATTATCCCAGTGTCTCGGCCGGGTTTTCCGCCACCCGCCAGAAAACGGCCGGCGTGCTCGCTCCCATCCCCGGCAACAACGCCCAGCAATTCAATCTCTTCACCCCGCAAGTCTCCGTCTCCTACGTCCCGGATGTGTTTGGCCAAAACCGCCGGACGGTGGAGTCCGTCCAGGCCCAGGAATCGGCTGTGCGTTACCAGATGATCGCCACCTACACCACGCTGGCCGCCAATGTGGTCGTCACCGCGATTCAGGAAGGTTCGGTGCAAATGCAAATCAGCGCCACCCGCCGGCTCATTGACCTGAACTCGAACATGGTGGAAATCGTGCGCTACCAAATGGCCAAAGGCTCCGCCAGCCGCCTGGACCTGGCCGCGCAGGAATCGCAGCTTGCGCAAGTGCTCGCCACGCTGCCGCCACTCGTCAAACAGGCCGCCCTGTTGCGCGACCAACTGGCCGTGCTGGCCGGCCGGTTTCCGAATGCCGCCCCGACGAACCAATTTGAACTGGCGAGCCTGCACCTGCCGGCGGACCTGCCCGTGAGCCTGCCCTCCGCTCTGGTGGCCCAGCGACCGGACGTGCTCCAGGCGGAGGCCAACCTGCACGCAGCCACCGCGCAGATCGGCATCGCCGTGGCCAATCGCCTGCCCAACATCACCCTCAGCGCCAACGCGGGCAGCACGGCGCTGTCCTTTGACAAACTCTTCTCCTCCGGCACCGGCTTTTGGGGCCTCGGTGCGGCGGCGACGGCCCCGCTGTTTCAAGGGGGAACCCTGCTGCACCAGGAACGCGCCGCGCGGGCGGCCGCCGTCGAGGCCGCCGAGCAATATCGCAGCACCGTGCTGACGGCGTTTCAAAATGTCGCGGACACGCTCACCGCCCTGGAACAGGACGCCGAGGCGTTGCGCGCCGCCGCCACCGCCGCGAACGATGCCCAAATCACATTGGACCTGTCCAAACGCCAATGGCAGGACGGCTATATCGCCTTTCTCGCGCTCTTGAGCGCGGAGCAGGCGAATGAGCAGGCCCAGATCAATCTCGTGCAGACCCAGGCCAATCGCTTTGCCGACACGGCGGCCTTGTTCCAGGCCCTGGGCGGCGGCTGGTGGCAGCGGACGGATTTAACCAAGGATAAAAATGAGCAATAAACTATTTAACGGACGGGCTTCATTCGCCGGCCTGTGGAACACCGCCGGTATGGCAGTGAGACGGACGGCCATTCTCCCTCTCCCCAAGGGAATCGCCATGATCCTGCGTTCCCCACCGGGCATGAAAGGCCCTTGTTCCTGTAGGCCGGGTGCCCTCACCCGGCGTTGCGAGCGCCCCGGCGCGAGCATAATTTCTTCGCTCCATGGCATTTTCACAGTAGGGGGCCGGAGTGAGGGGGAAGCGCCCAGCCGGACGGAAGCTGCGGGCAAATCCCTATGTTTTTTTAAGGAGGCGGGCCTGGTTCGTTGGCAGCAACACAAAAACTCCCGCCAATCCAGGTATGTATCCTACACCCACCGGCTGGTTTCCCGGCTTTTGGCTTTGAGCGGCATGCCTTCGAGCCACGCCCTCCCGCATCCGCTTGCCGTGTTTGTACTGACCATTTCAGCACTGTTGTTATTCAACGGCTGTTCCCCCCAAACCACCGACCAAAGCCCGTCCGCCTCGATCACCGCCACCAACGTCACCCTGACCGCCGCCCAGCGGCCCCAAATCCATATCTACACCGTCGCGCGCTCCGCCTATCACCGGATCATTACGACCACCGGGGAGGTGGACTTCGACAACGACCAGGCCACCAGCGTGCTCGCCCCCTTCGGCGGACCCGTGACGCGCCTGCTCGTGTCGCCCGGCGACAAGGTCAAGTCCGGCGACACCCTGGCCATGGTGGATTCGCCCGATTATGCCCTCGCCATCAGCACCTATCGCAAGGCCCTCGCCACTGCGGTGACTGACCGCCGCGTGGCGGATTACGACAAGGACCTGGCTCTGCACAATGGCGTGGCCCAGCGCGAAGCCGACCAGGCCGAGACCGACGCCGTCAATGCCGAGGCCGATCGCGACGCCGCCTTGCAAGCGCTCGTTTCCCTCAATGTGGATCCGCAGGTCATTCAGGATCTGCAAGCCGGCCGCCCGGTGGGCCACCCCGGCGCGCCCATTCGCTCGCCCATCGCGGGCACCGTCGTGGAAAAACTGATCACGCCCGGGGAATTGCTGACCGCCGGCACCACGCCGTGTTTCACCGTGGCCGACCTGTCCCGCATCTGGGTGATGGTGCAGGTCTTCGGCGCCGACCTGGCCTCCGTCAGCGTGGGGGACACCGCCGAATTGACCAGCGGCATCGCCACGAATGTCTTTACCGGCACGGTGGACAACATCTCCGCGCTCGTGAACCCGGACACCCGGGCCGTGTTGACGCGCGTGGTGGTGGAAAACCCCGGCGACCTGCTGAAGAAACAAACCTACGTCAGCGTGCGCCTTCGGGCCCGCCAGGAAAGCACTGGCCTGCTGGTCCCCGTCTCCGCCATTTTGCGCGACGATGAAAACCTGCCGTTTGTCTATTCCGTCCAGCCCGATGGCAGCTTTGCCCGGCAGCATGTCACCCTGGGGTATCGCACCGGGGATCAATATGATATTCCCGAAGGCGTCAAGGCCGGGGACCAGATCGTGGATGACGGCGCGTTGTTCGTTCAATTCCTGCAAAACCAATGAGCGATCCCATCTCCACTTCCGCCGCCACGCCGCGCACCGCCTCGATCATGAACCGGATCGTGGCCTCGTCGCTGCGGCAGCGCTTTCTCGTAGTGCTCATGACGCTGGTGCTGCTGGCCGCGGGGTCACGGTCGCTGAACCGCCTGCCGGTGGATGCCTATCCCGACCTCTCGCCCCCGATTGTCGAGATCATCACCCAATGGCCCGGCCACGCCGCCGAGGAAGTCGAGCGCTTGATCACCGTGCCCGTGGAAGTGGGCATGAATGGTATTCCCCAGATGACCACCGGCCGGTCCATTTCGCTGTACGGTTTGTCGGATGTCATTCTCACCTATCAGCACGGCACGGATAACAATTTCGCCCGCCAGGAAGTGTTCAACCGGCTGTCCTCCCTGACGCTGCCCGGCGGCGTCAGCCCCTCTGTGTCCCCGCTCTCCTCGCCCTCCGGCCTGATTTACCGTTACGTGCTGCAAAGCCCCGACCGGTCGCCCATGGAACTCAAGACCTTCGAGGATTGGATCATCGAGCCGGCCTACAAATCCCTGGCCGGGGTGGCGGACGACTCCGGTTTCGGCGGCGGCACCATGCAATACCAGGTGCTGCTGGACCCGGCGAAAATTGCCGGCGTCGGCCTCTCGGTGCTCCAGGTCGAGGCCGCCCTCTCGGCCAACAACGCCAATGCCGGCGGCGGCTTCTATTCGCAGGGCGGCCAGTTTTACTATGTGCGCGGCCTGGGCCGGCTCGAGACGGTGGAGGACATCGGCAACGTGGTGGTGGCCGTCCATGACGGCGCGCCAGTGTTGGTCAAGGACGTCGGCCGGGTGGTCATTGGCATCGCCCCGCGCCTGGGCGAATTTGGTTATGAACAGCAGGATGACGCCGTGGAAGGTGTGATTCTACTGCGCACCGGCGACAAAACCCAGGACGTCCTCAAACGCGTGGAGCAGAAGACCAAGGAGTTAAACCAACAAATCCTGCCCAAGGATGTGAAAATCCTGCCATTCTATGACCGTACCGACTTGATCGCGCTAACCACCCAAATCGTCGAGCGCAACCTCCTGCGCGGCATGTTGCTCGTCATCGTGATTCTCATCTTTTTCCTCTATGATTTCCGCGCCGGCTTGATAGTGGCCACCACCATTCCGCTGGCGCTGCTGTTCGCCTTTATTTGCCTGGATCTGCAACATGCCTCCGCCAACCTCCTCTCCATCGGCGCGGTGGATTTCGGCATCCTGGTGGATGGCGCGGTGGTAATGGTGGAAAATATTTTCCGGCAGATCGCCGCCCGCAAAGGCACGCCGATGAACGTCAGAGAAATCATCCGCGCCGCCGCCGCCGAGGTGGACCGCCCGCTGTTCTACGCCGTCGCGGTGATCGTGGCCGGGTTCCTGCCGATTTACGCGCTGTCCGGTCCGTCCGGCACGCTCTTCAAACCGATGGCCGACACCATGGTGTTCGCGCTCATCGGTTCCCTCATCGTCACCCTCACCCTGCTGCCGGTGCTCTGCTCGTGGTTCATGCGCCACGGGGTGCGGGAACGGCGCAACGTCGTGTTTGACGCGATCAAATCGGTTTACACCCAAGGCCTCGATGTTTGCGTGGCGTGGCCGTGGGCGACCACCCTGGTCTCCGCCCTGTTGCTGGGCGGCTCGCTGCTGCTCGTCCCGCGCATCGGCGCCGAGTTCATGCCGCAACTGGACGAAGGCGCCCTGTGGGTGCGCGCCACCATGCCCTACACCATCTCCTTCGATGAATCCGCGAAGATCACCCCGCAAATCCGCGCCATCCTAAAATCCTTTCCCGAGGTCACCACCGTCGCCTCGGAGTTGGGCCGGCCCGATGACGGCACGGATTCCACCGGCTTTTTCAACGTGGAATTCTACGTGGGCCTGAAACCCTACGCCCAATGGAATGGCAAGTACCGCAAGAAGGCCGAGCTGATTGAAGCCATCAACGATAAACTCCAGTCCTTCCCCGGCATCATCTTTAACTACACACAGCCAGCCGAGGACGCCGTGGACGAGGCGGAATCCGGCCTGAAGAGCGCCCTGGCCGTGAAAGTCTTCGGCTCGGATTTGCAAACGCTCGAACAAAAAGGCAAAGCCATCAAGGCCATCCTCGAAAAAGTGCGGGGCATCGCCAACGTAACGCTAGTAAAGGAACTCGGCCAGCCCAGTCTGGACATCAAAATCAACCGGGCCATGATCGCCCGCTACGGCGTGAATGTCGCGGACATCAACGGCCTAATCACGACTGCCATCGGTGGCGACGTGGCCACCCAGGTCGTGCAGCAGGAAAAGCAGTTTGACCTCGTGGTCCGCCTGGAGCGCGAGTACCGCGACAACCCCGAGGAAATCGGCAACCTCCTCGTGCCCACCCCCGGCGGCCAGCAAATTCCCCTCAAGGAATTCGCGGACATCAAGGTGGCCAACGGCGCGTCCTTCATTTATCGCCAGGACAATTCGCGCTACATTGGCGTGCAATTCTCCGTGGCCGGACGCGACCTCGCCGGCGCGGTGGAGGACGCCATGCAACAGATCAACGCCGCCGTCAAACTGCCGGAAGGCTATCATCTCGACTGGGGCGGCGAATACACCGAATACACCGCCTCGCGCGAGCAGATGAAAGTCATCCTGCCGCTGACCCTGGCCCTGATCTTCCTGCTCCTCTTCGCGCTCTATAGCAACTTGAAATTCCCGTTCATCACCGTGCTCGGCGTGGTGCTCTCCGCGCCTGTGGGCGGCCTCGTCGCCCTCTGGCTCACCGGCACGCCCTTCTCGGTGTCCTCCGGCATTGGCTTCCTTGCCCTGTTCGGCGTCTCCGTGCAAACCGCCGTCGTCTACATCTCCTACGTCAACGAACTGCGCCTGAACGGCACCAGCCTGACCGAATCCATCCGCGAAGGCGCCATCCTGCGGTTGCGCCCCATCATGATGACCGCCCTCGTCGCCGCCCTCGGCCTGCTCCCCGCCGCCCTCGCCACCGGCGTCGGCACCGACACCCAGCGCCCCTTCGCCCTCGTCATCGTCAGCGGCCTCTTCACCCGGCTATTGATCAGCATCTTCCTCATGCCCGCCCTCTATACGATAGTGGCCCGCCCCAACGACCGCCTGGAGGTGTGACCCAAGCCCGGCCATCATCGTCCATCGTAGCGGTGTTACCCAAGCTCCGGAGCGCGGCTGTCCTCAGCCGCAGCGCGTCAAAATGCCAATGATCGAGGGGATGTTTAAGACTGATAACAGCAAATCCCCTCAGTTTAAAACTTGGGCAACACGCCGGTAATGAAGCTCATTCCCACTCCCCGGAGCGCGCCCGTCCCCGGGCAGCAACATAAAAATCCCTGCCAATGCCGGGTTGTACCCTTCACCAACCGACGCATCCCCCTGCCTTTGCCCTTGGACCGTGCCTGTCCCCGCCATCCGCAAAATTCGCATTCAAAACCTCTTCCAATTTTCCGTCCGCGTGCAATCCCTTAATTCCCCGCCGGACGCAATTGGAAAAACTGGCTGGCGTTGGTGGTGGGAATCTGCAACTCGACCTGATCGCCCACCGGAATCGGGGTGTTGGTGACCGGCGCCCAATCCGCCGGGGCCAGCGTGGCGGTGGTTTCCAGCACCATGCCCGTGGCGCTCAGGGGCCATTGCAGAGTCAGGCCCCCAGGGGACCGCTTCAGCACCAGCACCGGCGCGGGCGTCACGGGGACCACCGCCGCCTGATCCGGCATCAGAACCGCCAACTGGACCAGGCTGTCCCGGTTTTGCCGGATCTGCCGGGCAGACACGCTGAGCCGGGCATAATCCACCGCCACATCCACCGGATACACGCCCTGGGCAAACCCAATTAACTGCGAGAGACCCAGCCGGAACCCGGATTTGAAGGCAATGGAATCGCAACCTTTGCTCACACAACGCAAGTTCATGATTCCTTTGGGCCGGATTGATCCAGCGCGAATATTAGACGGTTGATTCGGCGACACTTCATTGAACACCCAAGCTCATTGAATATCAAGCTTTTTCAGAAAGTTGACAACGCATCCCGTGGCAAAATTCGGGTCAAAAACCCTCCTGAAAAATAGTTCAAACTATTTTCACCCTGGACAGCGGATGTCCAGGGTCCCCTGTTAAATTAATCCCGATGAAGGTGGCAACCCCTTCATCCCCGGGGCCGCCCGTCGGTCCCCTGGCCGGTCGCTCCAAAGCAGTGGCGACGCCGGAGCTCTTTGACATATCCCCGTTACGGGGGCCAGCGGTCAACCATTCGACCGATCCTCCGGATCCGTCCCCTGCCCAACCGCCCCCCGACCGTGGCGGCCGTCGGACGAGAAGCGCAACCCACTATTAAATAGGTATTTAACAAATTAACCAAATAACCCATTAACCAATCCAAGGCCGCCACCACCCCAAATCTTCAAGTTTCGCGAACATTGCCCGTCCCCAAAACCGCTGATTTTTGCGAATTTTGGGCCAAATTTGATAATATTTCAAAAATCCCTGTCCCCCTCCCCAAAAACGCCAAAAAAATTCCCAGCCGTTGCCATTGAAAAGTGGCCTTTGCCAATGTGTCCGGTATTTGGAGCTTTACCTGCGCCCCCCCGGAAAACATCATGGGCGGATAGATTCTTTATGAAAGTTGTCATCCTGTGTGGTGGTAAAGGCACCCGCCTGCGCGAAGAGACCGAGTTCCGGCCCAAACCCATGGTGCCGATCGGCAACCGCCCCATTCTGTGGCATATCATGAAAACCTACGCCGCCCAGGGCCACAAGGATTTCATCCTTTGCCTCGGCTACAAGGGCGAGGCGATCAAGGACTTTTTCCGTAATTACCTCTGGATGATGAATGACGTCACTCTGCGTCTGGGCCGCGCGCCTGGCGTGCAATTCCACACGCATCATGACGAGGAGGACTGGACCGTCACCCTGGCCGACACAGGCGAGGACACACTCACCGCCGGGCGCATCAGCCGCATTCAAAAGCATCTGGGCCCGGACGAAACGTTTTTCCTGACCTATGGCGACGGCGTGGGAAATGTGGACATCAATGCCAGTCTGGCCTTTCACCGGGAACACGGCCGGTTGGCCACGCTCACCGCCGTCCGTCCGCCCGGGCGTTTCGGCGAGCTGGAACTAACCGCGAACCGCCAGGTGACGGCCTTCAACGAAAAACCCCAGGTGACCGAGGGCCGCATTAACGGCGGTTATTTTGTGCTGTCCAAAAAAATCTTCAGCTATCTCGATAACTGCGACCAGGTCATGTTCGAGGCCGCCCCGCTGCGCCAGCTCGCCGCCGAAGGCCAGTTAATGGCTTTTCCGCACGACGGCTTTTGGCAGCCGATGGACACCTACCAGGAGTTTACTCTGCTCAACCGCATGTGGAACGAGGGCAAGGCACCCTGGAAAGCCTGGTAATCCGCCCATGTTCAACCAAGCGTACAAAGACAAGCGGGTGCTGGTGACGGGGCACACGGGTTTCAAGGGGGCGTGGCTGGCCGAATGGCTGCTGGCGCTGGGAGCGAAGGTCACCGGGCTCTCCCTGCCGCCCGCGACGGAACCGGCATTGTTCAACCAACTCGGCCTCGCCGGCCGCGTGGACCACCGGATCGGGGACATACGGGATTTGGCCACGGTTCGGGCGGTCGTGGAAGATGTCCGACCGGATTTTGTGTTTCATCTGGCGGCACAAGCGCTGGTGCGGCTTTCCTACGAGCAACCGGTGGAAACCTACGCCACCAACGTCCTCGGCACGGCGCACGTGCTGGAGGCGGTTCGCCTGGCGAAGCGGCCCAGCACGGTGATCGCCATCACCACGGACAAGTGTTACGAGAACCGGGAATGGGTCCACAGTTACCGCGAGGAGGATCCCATGGGCGGGTACGATCCGTACAGTTCCTCAAAGGGCGCGGCGGAGCTGGTGATCAATGCCTACCGGCGGTCGTTTTTTTCAGCGGGTGCCACCGGGCCAGCCATCCGGCTGGCGTCGGCGCGCGCGGGAAATGTGATCGGCGGCGGCGACTGGGCCACCGACCGGATTGTGCCGGACTGCATCCGCGCTCTCCAACAAGGCCAGGCGATTCCGGTTCGCAACAAAGTAGCGACGCGCCCCTGGCAGCACGTGCTGGAGCCGCTCAGCGGATACCTGTGGCTGGGCGCCCAACTGGGCGTGGCAGCTCCAGGAACTGCCACACCGCTGGCCTCGGCCTTTAACTTTGGCCCGGCCCTGACGGCGAATCGCACTGTCGCAGCGTTGGTGCAAGAGGTCCTGAAACACTGGCCGGGCCGGTGGGAAGACCGCAGCGATCCGCTAGCCGTGCACGAGGCGAAGTTGTTGAATCTGGCCACTGACAAAGCGCATCACTTTTTGCATTGGCAGCCGGTGTGGCCTTTTGAGCAGACCATTGCCGAAACTGTGGCTTGGTACCAGGCCCAGCAGGCCGGTGACCAGGATCTCCACACGCTAACCAGCCGGCAGATTGCCGAGTACACGGCAGCGGCCCGCCACCGAGGGTTGCCTTGGGCGGTCCCGTCCGCCTAACGCGACCCACCCTTTCCGCGCATGACGAACGACGAATTAAAATTGGAAATCCTCCGGCTCACCCGCGAATATTCGGCACGAATGCACCAGGCCAACCGCCCGGGTTACGAGGCGTCCGCGGCAAACCGGCCTTTTACCCCGGGCAGTACCATGGTGCCATATGCCGGCCGGGTGTTCACCGAGGACGAAGTAGTGGCCGCAGTGAGGTCCACCCTGGATTTCTGGCTGACTTTGGGACCAGAAGGCGCGGCGTTCGAGCAGGAACTGGCCGCGTTGCTCGGCGTCAAATACACCTTGCTCGTAAACTCCGGTTCCTCGGCCAATCTGGTGGCGATTTCAGCGCTGACGACGCACAAATTGCCCGCGCACAAACGGATTCAGCCGGGCGACGAGGTCATCACCGTGGCGGCGGGCTTTCCCACCACCGTGGCGCCCATCCTGCAATGCGGCGCGGTGCCGGTGTTTATTGATAATGACCCGGTCACAGGCAACGCGCGAGTGGAGCAACTCGAGGCGGCGTTCGTGGCCGGCAAAACCAAGGCGGTGATGATGGCCCACACCCTGGGTAATCCCTTTGACCTCGGGGCGGTGCTGGAATTTTGCAAGCAGCACGACCTGTGGTTGATCGAGGATAATTGCGATGCGCTGGGCTGCACCTATTCCCTGCCCCTGGCCCGGGCCCAGGCGCTGGGTTTCACCGAAAACTCGCCGGGCCTGCCGTCCGATGGCAGCCACATCACCCGGTATACGGGCACCTGGGGGGATATTTCGACACAATCATTTTATCCGCCGCATCACCTGACGATGGGCGAAGGCGGGGCGGTGAACATCGTCCACCGGCCGGGACTCAAGACCTACGCGGAAAGTTTTCGCGACTGGGGCCGGGACTGCTGGTGCCCCTCCGGGAAGGACAACACCTGCAATAAACGCTTCGGCTGGCAACTCGGCGAACTGCCCGCCGGCTATGATCACAAGTACATCTACAGCCACCTGGGCTATAACTTAAAGCCGCTCGATCCGCAGGCGGCGATTGGCCGCGAGCAGTTAAAAAAACTACCGGCCTTCATCGAGGCGCGCAAACGCAACTGGGATTACCTCCGCGCCGGGCTGGCCGGCCTCGGCGAGTTTTTCGATTTCTCGCTGCCCACCCATGCCACGAAGTGGACGCCGGAAGCGGGCTTTGCCTGGGATGCCACCGACTGCCGCACTGATTGCTCGTGGTTCGGTTTCATGCTGCGCGTGCGCCCGGGCGCGCCCTTCACGCATACCGATCTGGGCCGGCATCTGGACGCAAAAAAAATTGGCAACCGAATGTTGTTCGGCGGGAATTTGCTGCGACAACCCGTCTTCGTGCAACTGAAAAAAGACCGGCCCGATGCTTTTCGCGTGGCCGCCCCACTCACCGGCGCAGATGACATCATGCACACGGCGCTGTTCCTCGGCACGTACCCCGGTCTGACCCGGACCATGCTGGATTACGAACTGGAAGCGATTCATGCCTTTGTGAAAGCAGGCGTGCCCGCGGCCTGAGATTTTTGCCCTGCCATGTTTACCGTATTCCAAACCTCCCTGGCCGGATTGATTCGCCTGGAACCCCGGAGTTTCAGCGACCACCGGGGCACGTTTGTGAAGACGTATCACGACCGGGCGTTTCGCGAGCTGGACCTGCCGTTTGAGTCGCGGGAGGAATTTTATTCCACCTCGCACAAAAACGTGGTGCGGGGCATGCACTTTCAAGCGCCGCCCGTCGCGCACGCCAAACTTGTGTACTGCGTGACCGGGGCGGTGCTGGATGTGGTGCTGGATTTGCGCCGCCAGTCGCCAACCTACGGCCGGGCCTGCGCCGAGGAATTGAGCGAAACCAACCGGCGCTCCCTGTTTATTCCCCCGGGCTTCGCCCATGGTTTTCTGGCGCTGACGGAAGGCGCGCTGATGGTTTACAAAACAAGCACCGTCCACGACCCGGCTTGCGACCAGGGAATTCACTGGCAAAGCTTCGGGTTTGACTGGCCGCTGGCCGGGGCCGCGCCCATCCTCTCGCAACGCGACCAGGAATTGCCCGCCCTGGCGGACTTCAACTCCCCCTTCTGATGCGCATTCTTGTGATTGGCGGCTCGGGCCTGGTGGGTTCGCACGTCCTCTCGGAAGCGACGGCGCGCGGGCACCAGGTGACGGGCACCTACCGCAATTTCCCCCTCCCCGGACTGGTCCCCCTCGACCTCGCTGACACCACGGCCACCCAAGAGTTGCTCTTGGCAACCAACCCAGACTGGGTGGTCCACGCGGCGGGCTGGACCTGGGTGGATGGCTGCGAATCCGACCCTGAGCGCGCCCACCGCGAAAATTGCGATCAACCCGCCGCCGTGGCCCGGTTGTGCCGGGAACGCGGCTGCCGGTTCGCTTACGTTTCCACCACCTATGTGTTCGACGGCCAGGCGGGACCGTACACGGAAACGGATCGGCCCAATCCAATAAATGTATACGCTAAAAGCAAATGGGCGGCCGAGCAACAGATCCAGTCCGTGCTTGCCGATCGGGCGCTGATTCCCCGGGTGATTTGCGTGTGGGGCCGCGAAGCGCAGCGGAAAAATTTCGTTTATCAAACCCTCAAAGCGTTGCGCGAGGGCCGCTCACTATGGCTGCCCGCCGATCAAATTGGCAACCCAACCTGGGCGGGAGACATTGCGTTCTGGCTGGCGGGCTTGATGGAACAGGACGAATCCGGCGTGTGGAACCTGGCCGGCGACCGGGAAAACTGCACCCGCGTCGAGTGGTTTTGCGCCATCCGCGATGCCGCGCGCCAATCGGGCCTGGTACCAGCGGGCAGCGATCCCGGATATGAAGCCGGGCCCACGGCGGAATTAAAACAACCGGCGCCACGTCCGCTGCATTGCGGCGCGCGGATTCAGCGGATTCAAAAACGGCTGCCGAGGACCCCGCGCGCGCCCGGGATGATTGGGGAACTGAGCTGAGGTGGAAAATCCGGCGTGCGGCGGAAATTGCCCTTGTGGATGGCGGAATATGCTTGGTTTGCCCGGGTGGCTCGGAAATAATTCCTCACAAAGCCGTCTGGGCCGGTTTTTGGCGAAACGAGGTGGTTTCAACCTGGCATATTTATTATGATGGAGTGGATGACGCATACATGGGCGGAATTTTTAAACCTGGTCGGCCATGCGAATCCGCTGGTGCTGTTTCTGGCGCTGGCGGTATTGCCGCTGATCGGTTTTCCGGCCAGTTTTTTGGTGGTGGCCATTGGAATAAGACTGGGCACGCCCGTCGGGATGTTGATTGCCGGGGCGGCTTATCTGGTAAATTTCACCGCCGGCTATTGGCTGGCCCGGAGTTGGTTCCGCGCGCCACTGCATCGCTGGCTGGAACGCCGGGGCCAGCGCCTGCCGGAAGTGGCGGCCGCCGATGAAACCCAGTTTATTTTGCTGGTCCGGATTACTCCAGGACCACCGCTCTTCCTGCAAACCTACACGCTGGGTTTCGCCCGGGTGCATTTCGGTGGCTATTTGCTGTTGTCCATGCTTGTCCAAATGGGTTACACGTTTGCCTTCCTTTCCTTCGGACAATCGCTGAACAACAAAGCCCTCTGGCACTCGGTGCTGGCCGTGGGACTGTTGATTGGTGTGGGACTATTGGTGAATTTATTGCGGAAACGGATTACAGCTAAGCGGGGTGAGGGAGCCAAATCTTGAGGCACTATTCCGAAAACAATTCCACCAGATTCATCATCCCGTGGCGAACCCGCAGGATTTCGACGGTGTTTTTTTCAACCCGATAAAAAACCAAATGGTTTGGATACTTGTGCAAATTTAAAGTGCGAATTCCTTCCACGGGCAAATCCAGCCGGAGCCGGCCAATTTCGGGCACCCTCTGAATGTGGTCCAGCGCCGCTTTAAGTGATTGATACCAGGCACGCGCCACGACCTCGCCAGCTTCTGATACCAAGTCATCCGCGCACTCCTCAACATCCAAAAAACAGGATGGCCGAAACAATAACTTCATGGTTTCGCTTTCCGTGCTTTGGCGCGGCTAACACCGCGTTCAAAGGCGGCGTCCATTTCAGCAATAACCAGCGGCTTGGACGGGCCGGAGGCCAGTGCTTCCATCACCCATTTGGCATGCACCGCCGACACCCGCGCATCCTCCGAGTCAAACGAACGTCGCAAGCCGAAGATTATTTCCTGATTGAGCGAGCGGAGATTGCCTTCAGCTGCTGACTGTGCCCGTTGGTAAATATCGTCTGGAATATTTTTCAGCGTGTATTCAGCCATGTCATCACCATAATGGAACCGTTTAGGAGCGTCAAATGCCTTGCCTCTTCTTAATCTCTTCTTAAGGTAGTCCGTGTCACTCTCAGTCCCGCAGCCCGGGCTGGCTCCCAGCCCGGCAATCTGACACCTTTTACACCGCGCATGAGACTCTTGATCGTGGAAGACGAACCGGATCTGCTCGCCAGCATGGCCCAGGCCTTGCGCGAGGAGGGCTATGCCGTGGACACCGCCGCTGATGGCGAGGACGGCCTGTTCCGGGCCGAAACCGTGGATTACGACGCCATCATCCTCGACATTATGCTGCCGGCGATGGACGGCTGGACGGTTCTCAAAAACCTGCGCCGCGCCAAAAAGACGCCCGTGCTTATGCTCACAGCCCGGGATCAATCCCGCGACCGGGTGAAGGGGTTGGACACGGGCGCGGATGATTATGTGGTCAAGCCGTTTGACCTGCCGGAACTGTTTGCCCGGCTGCGCGCGCTGATCCGGCGCAGCGCCAATCGCACCACCAGCCGCCTGGAAATCGGCCGGGTGGTGATAGACACCGCCGCGCGCACGGTGGCGCAGGACGCCCGGCTGGTGGAGATCACCGCCCGTGAATATGCCCTGCTCGAATACCTTGCGTTGCACCGCGGCGAAGTGGTCACCCGCGCCACCCTCTACGAACATCTCTTTGGCGATGATGACGACACGCTGTCCAATTTGCTGGATGTGCACGTCTCGAACCTGCGCAAGAAGCTGGGCCATGACTTTATCAGCACCCGTCGGGGCCACGGGTATTGTATCGAATGATTGCTAATTCCATCCGCACTCGGTTGCAACTCTGGTACGGCCTCATTTTGGTGGTCGTGCTGACCGGCTTTGGCGTGACCGCCTACGAGCTGGAGCGCGGCCATTTATTCGGCCGGATCAACAGTGAACTGGACCGGCGCGCCAATCTCCTGGCCGACGCCATGCACCATTCCGGCGGACCGGGACCAGAGGGTGGCCGCGGACCCGGCGGGGGACCCGGCGGCGAAGGCCCACCGTTTGACCGTCCGCCGCAGCGCGGTTTTCCCGGGGATGGTCCGCCCGATGGGCGGCCGGGCGGCAGTCCGCCGGTCCTGCAACTGCCGCCCCAGGCGGCGGGCTTGTTTGATGCCAGCGACCCAAACAATTTTTATTTCATCATGTATGGCAAGGAGGGCGGCGAAGTCCGGCGCTCCACCAATGCCCCGCCCGAGCCGCTTTCCTTCACCGGGCCAACAGTCGTGAATCCGCCGCCGGATGACCCGCATCCGCTCGGAAACCGCCGTCCGCCGACCCATACGTTCGTCATTCAGGGCAACCGGGCGGAATATAAACTGGACATGCCGCTGGGCGGTTCCTTCGTGGTAGGCTGCACCATCGCCCCCGAATTACAGGCCCTGCGGCTCGTCGCTCTGAAACTCAGCGTGGCGGGTGTGGTCATTTTGGGGTTGGGTATCGGCGGCGGCTGGTGGCTGGCCACCCGCGCCATCCGGCCAATTGAGGACATCAGCGCCGCCGCCGCGAAAATCTCCGCCGGCGACCTCGCCCAGCGCATCAACCTGGCCGATACCGAAAGCGAACTGGGCCGGCTGGCCACCGTGCTAAATTCCACTTTCGCCCGGCTCGAGGCGGCCTTTGCCCAACAACAGCAATTTACCTCAGACGCCGCGCACGAGCTGCGCACACCCGTCACGGTCATGCTCACCCAAACGCAATTAAGTCTGGGCCGCGAGCGCAGTCCCGCCGAATACCGTCAGACCCTGGAGACCTGCCAGCGCGCCGCGCAGCGCATGCGCCGCCTGATCGAATCCCTCCTCGCCCTCGCCCGGCTCGACGCCGGCCAGGAAGCCATGCAGCACCTGAAGTTTGACCTGGCCACCGTCATCCACGATTGCGCGGACCTCGTGCAACCACTGGCAGCCGATCGCGGCGTAACCGTGGTGCTGGAGGCCAGCCCCTTGGAATGCGTCGGCGATCCCGAGCGTATCGCGCAGGTGCTGACCAATCTGTTAACCAACGCCATCCATTACAATCGTCCGCAAGGCGAAGTGCGCGTGACCAGCGCGGTACAGGACGGAATCGCCATAATCATCGTGCGCGACAACGGCACGGGCATTGCCCCGGAGGATTTGCCCCGGGTGTTCGAGCGGTTTTACCGCTCCGACAAATCCCGGACCCCCGGCGGCCATGGCCTGGGCCTGTCCATTTGCAAGGCGATCATCGAAGCCCACAGCGGCAGCCTGGAAGTCGCCAGCGAAGTGGGCGTGGGAACAACGTTTACCGTGCGGCTGCCGATACCATGATGATTGTAATCGGAATAAGGTGTTTAAACCCATTGCGTCGCCCGCGCGGTTTTTTAGTCCAGTCAGAAGCGACATCTTGGTGGTTAACGACACATCATTAATGTTCCAAGCTCCTTAGGCGCTATGGATCCGGGGGCCTTTCCATCCTCACTCGACAACTCGCGCCAATCGTTTAAATTAAGGCCATGTCGTTAGCCAACCAGCCGCTGGTCATTGCCGGGCGGACTTTTCGGTCCCGCCTCATTCTGGGGACGGGTAAATTTTCGTCGCCCGAAGCCATGCGTGACGCCCTCGCCGCCAGTGGCGCGGAAATCGTGACCGTCGCCCTCCGCCGGGCGGATCTCAGCGGCAAGCGCGATCCCTTCGCGAATATTTTGGAATTTATTGATCCCCAGCGTTACCTGCTGCTGCCCAATACCAGCGGGGCGATGAATGCCGAGGAGGCCGTCCGCCTGGCCCGGCTGGCGGTGGCCGCGGGTCTGCCCAAGTGGGTGAAGCTGGAGATTCATCCCGATCCCCGCTATTTGCTCCCCGACCCGGTGGAGACGTTCAAGGCGGCGGAGATTCTGGTGAAAGAGGGTTTCACCGTTCTGCCCTACATCAACGCGGACCCGGTGCTGGCGAAGCGCCTGCAGGATGTCGGTTGCGCCACGGTGATGCCCCTGGGCTCGCCCATTGGCTCCAACCGGGGGCTGCAAACGCGCGATCAACTGCGCATTATCATCGAGCAGGCGACGGTGCCAGTGGTGGTGGATGCCGGGCTGGGAGCGCCGAGTCACGCGGCGGAGGCCATGGAACTCGGCGCGGACGCGGTGCTGGTGAACACGGCCATTGCGGTGGCGGCGGAGCCCAATCGCATGGCGCGGGCGTTTCATATGGCGGTGGAGGCGGGCCGGGCGGCGTTTGAATCCGGCCTGGCAGCGCAGAACGAAACGGCGAGCGCCACAAGTCCGTTGACGGCTTTTTTGGATTAACCGCGCAGCGGCGTATTTCATTCACATTATCCCCATGAGCGAAAACACAGTTTCGGTGCAAAGGGCCCGGGAAATTTTGGCGGCGGCGGCCAAAACCCGGGTGCTGGTGGTGGGCGATGTGATGCTGGACCAGTTCATTTGGGGCAGTGTCTCCCGGATTTCGCCGGAGGCGCCAGTGCCCGTGGTGGAGTTTCAGCGGGAAAGTTTTATGCCCGGTGGCGCGGCCAATGTCTCGCGCAATCTGGCCGACTTGAAGGTGCCCACGGAAATTTTTGGTGCCATCGGGAATGACGAGTCGGGCCGCCAGTTACGGAGTCTGCTGGACGACCAGAAAATCGGTTGCGGCGGGCTGGTCAGATGCACCAAACGGCACACGAGCGTGAAAACCCGGATTGTGGCGCACCAACAGCAGGTGGTCCGCATTGACCGTGAGACGCGGGAGGACCTGGAGGCGACGGTGACCCGAGAATTGCTGGCGGCATTGCAGCCCAAACTGGCGTCCACGGATGCAATCATCATCGGCGACTACGGCAAAGGGGTGGTGACCCAGGAGCTGCTCGACGAAATAAAAGGCCTGTGCCGGGAGCGGGGCATCTGGGTGAGCTTGGATCCCAAACCAATTCACAAACTGGATTTGAGCCACTTGTCCCTGATCACCCCGAATCGCAAAGAGGCGTTTGAACTGGCGGAGCTTCCGGATGACACGCGCAAGGCCAATCCGCTGGAGGACAAAAATCTGCTGCGGGTGGTGGCTCGCCTGTTGCAACAGCCAAGCCCGGCCATTCTGCTCATCACGCTGGGCGAACTGGGCATGCTGCTCTGCCAGCGCGGCCAGCCGCCGCATCATATACCGACGGTTGCCCAGGAAGTGTTCGATGTTTCGGGCGCGGGGGACACGGTCATTGCCTCCTTCACGCTGGCCATCGCCGCCGGGGCGTCGCCTTTGGAAGCCGCCGTGCTTTCCAATCACGCGGCGGGTATTGTCGTCGGCAAAGTGGGCACGGCCACGACCACGCCGGCGGAATTGATACATAGTTTTATCCCGCATTAAACGCCGGTTCCCGCAGGAGCGCCTCCGAGAACCAAACCGCAACCATGAGTTCGACCAAAATCACCACTGAAACCATCCGCGACATGAAACGTCGCGGTGAAAAAATCGCCGCACTGACCGCGTATGATTACCCTCTGACTAAAATGCTGGATGAAGCAGGCATTCCCTTCATCCACGTGGGGGACACGCTGGGGATGGTCGTGCTGGGTTACCCGGATACCACGCTGGTGACCATGGCGGACATGGAACACCATGTGCGCGCCGTGGCTCGGGCAAAACCCCAGGCTTTGGTGGCGGCGGATTTGCCCTTTGGCAGTTATGACACCGTGGCGGACGCGGTGGCGAATTCCCGTCGGTTGGTGACCGCCGGGGCTGAGGCGGTGAAAGCCGAGGGCGGGCGGGCGATTTTGCCCCAAGTACAAGCCATCATTGCCGCTGGCATTCCGTATTGCGGGCATCTGGGAATGTTACCTCAGCATGTGCGTGAAGAGGGTGGTTATCACATCAAAGGCCGCACGGAAACGGAACGTGAAGCCCTGCTGGCGGATGCGCAGTCGCTGGCGGCCGCCGGGGCCTTCGCCATCGTGCTGGAAATCGTGACTCCGCCGGTGGCCAAAGAACTGACCGCCCAACTAGGCATTCCCACCATTGGCATCGGCTCGGGGCCGGATTGTGACGGGCAGATTCTGGTGACTTTTGATTTAGTAGGGTTGTTCCCGTGGTTCACTCCCAAGTTTGTGAAACCTCGCGCCAATTGTGCAGCGGCGATTAAAGAGGCGGTTGCGGCCTGGCAGGCTTCGCTGGCGGCGCCGCTGGGTAAATGACCGCAGCACACAGCGCAACTTTATTGGCATTGCCAGTGTTTAATAGGTGATGAAAGTTGTCATCCTCATATTGATGCTGGCCGGATTGGTGGCGGGTTGCACCACGAAATCCGCGGCGCGGGCCCAGGCGCAAGCAGCCGCCCAGCGCGCATATCTGGCCGGTCAGAATGACACCTTGAAACAGCAGTTGGCCCGGCAAGGCACCACCATCACCGTGGTGGGTCCGGTGCAAAATGGCACGGTGCCCTGGGTGGCGGGTCTGAACCTGGCCCAGGCCATTGCCACGGCCAATTATCTCAGCGCCAGCGAGCCCACCCAAATCACCCTCACCCGCCAGGGTGAGGATGCTACGATTGATCCCCAAGTACTCTTCAACGGTGTGCCGATTCCCCTGGAACCGGGTGATGTCATCACCCTGAAATAGCGGTTTTTCTCCGCCAAAAATATTTTTAACTATTTCGGACCCTGGACAGCGGATGTCCAGGGTCCCCTGCCATGCTTTGGTCGTAATTAATTCAAAACGAATTAATCAAATAACAAATTAACGCACTAAAATGTTATGACCAATAATCAACAACTGGAACTGGGTTTCAACGGAATTCAACGCCGGCCGATGGGCGGGCAGTCGGCCGACCGCCAGGCGCGCGCGGCCTGGTGGTTTGGGCAGATCCGGCGGACGGTGGCGGGCGCGGTGGACTGGCAGTCCATGAGCCGGCCGGCCAGCCAGCCGGTGTGGTCCGGTCATGACCGGCGGAAGTGAAGTCGCACTCAGGCAGGGTAACCGGCCCGGACGAATTCACGAATCAGCGAAATCTCCGGCGCGCCGGCAATGGTGTGTTCCTTGGCAAATTCCTGCCAGGTCACATTCAGGCCGGCGGCCTTCAGTATGGGGATTTGCGCCCGGACTTTGGCGATGGGGATTAGCGGGTCGGCAGTGCCATGGGTCATGAGCAATCGTTGCTGGCGGCCGGCGGGCGGCAGGTCACGGATCAATTTCTCCGGATCCAGCACCCAGCCGCTGATGCCGACCAAACCGGCTAGCTTATGGGGATAGCTCAGACCCACTTCCACCGTCATCAGACAGCCCTGGGAAAAGCCGCCGAGGGTGGTGAGTTCGGTGGGGAAATTTTTGGCGCGCAAATCATCCAGCAGAGCGAACAGTAGTTTGCGGCTGCGTTCCACGCCGGGAAGGGGATTGTTCAGGTCGAACCAGGAATAGCCGCCGTAATAATCATCCGGGGCATTCACCAGCAGATAATTCATGGAGGACAGGCGCAGTGCGTCAGGCAGCCAGCGGAACCCTTCCAAGCTGTCACCCAACCCGTGGAGCATGACCAGGAGCTGACGCGAATGCGGATCAATGGCCGGGATGAGTTCGGAATGAAGCATATAAAGTCGTTACTTGGATTTGCTGTTGAGCGCATCGGCCCGGGCCTCGGCCCAATCCACGATTGCTTTGCGCTGGTCGGCGGAAAGCTCGGCGTCGCCGTGAATGAGGGTGTATTTCTTCGGAGGCATTTCGGCGCTGTCCACCACATCGCTGATGCTGCCGAACTTGCGCGCGGCGCGCGCGGGGTCGGTGACGGGCCAGTCGGAGAAGTTGAGTTTGGCGCGGCCGTCCTTCACGTCGTTGGCCACCAGCCAGGCCATGGGGGCGACGCGACTGTACCAGGGCCAGCGGGTTTCCTGGGAATGGCAGTCGAAGCAGGCGGTGCGCATGAGGGCGGCGACTTTGGGGGGCGGCGGTTGCACCGAGAAAAGGTCGTGGCCGGGAACCACCGGAGGATTGGTGCGGTCGGGGTTGGCGAGTTGCAGCAGCGCAAACACCACCGCGACGGCGAGAACTATCCATTTCAGTTGTTTTTTCATGGCAAACAGACGGTTTATATTGGATTAACCGGCGACAGAAAATACCAAAGCCGTGCCGAGCACCAATCCTTAATTAGTTTTAAAGCCATGTCCTGAATGGGAGTCCCGAACGGCTGACAAGTTCCAAACGAAGTTGGCTGGCAAATCAGTATTCAATTTTATCCGCCTGATTTTTCCATTCGGTGAAGACTTTCAAGGCCTCGGGGCGCAGCAACGGCTCCATGGGCAGTTGGCGCCGGGCGAGGGGTCGGGCCAGTTCGCGGTAGATCAAGTGGTCATTGAATTGGATGCGCGCGGCGTCGGACTGAGTGTTGGCGTAATACACGCGATCAATGTGGGCCCAATAAATGGCGGCCAGGCACATGGGGCA
>Ga0182012_10000642_pt1 | contig 38561 bp, 33 predicted proteins | sample 612S2SmetaG_FD_120486 | JGI IMG/M metagenome (GOLD analysis project Ga0182012, IMG submission 120486) | Permafrost microbial communities from Stordalen Mire, Sweden - 612S2S metaG | ecosystem: Environmental > Terrestrial > Soil > Wetlands > Permafrost | place: Sweden: Stordalen | collected...
ACGACACGAGCGACAAACTGTTTTTCGAGCCGCTCACGCTCGAAGACGTGCTGCACATTTACGAACGCGAAAAATGCTGGGGTGCGATCGCGCAATTCGGCGGCCAGACGCCGCTGAACCTCGCGCTTGGTTTGCAGAAAAATGGTGTCAACATCATCGGCACGTCGCCGCAGAGCATTGAGATTGCCGAGGACAGAAAATTGTTCGCCGCGATGCTCGACAAATTAAAAATTCCCCAGCCACCAAACGGCCTTGCGACGAACGCAGAAGAAGCGCTCGTTATTTCCAAACGCCTCACTTATCCCGTGCTCGTGCGCCCGAGCTTCGTACTCGGTGGGCGCGCGATGCAGATTGTTTATTCCGACACGGAGTTGACGCACTATATGAAATTTGCGGTCGAGGTTTCATCCGACCGCCCGGTGCTCGTGGACAAATTTCTTGAAGACGCGACGGAGGTGGACGTGGACTGCATCACCGACGTCGGCCATTTCAATAATCCGAGCGAAGGCTCTATCGTCATCGGTGGAATGCTGGAGCACATCGAATTTGCCGGCGTGCATTCCGGCGACGCCGCGATGGTTCTGCCGCCGCACACGCTTTCGCAAAAAGTGATTCAAACCATCCGCGACTACACGCACGCGATGGCGCGCGAACTGAAAGTCATCGGTCTGATGAACGTACAATACGCCGTCAAAGGCGAAACGGTTTACGTTCTCGAAGTCAACCCGCGTGCTTCGCGCACGGTTCCGTTTGTCAGCAAAGCCATCGGCAAACCACTGGCGAAACTCGCCGCGAAGGTCATGGCGGGAAAAACGTTGAAGGAGCTGAATTTCACCGAGGAAATCTGGACGAAGTATTGGGCGGTGAAGGAATCCGTTTTCCCATTCAATAAATTCCTCGGCCAAGACATTTTGCTCTCGCCCGAAATGCGTTCGACTGGTGAAGTCATGGGCCTCGACGCCGACCTTGGCACAGCCTATGCCAAATCACAGATGGCCGCGAACTCGCCGCTGCCATTGGGTGGAAAAGTTTTCATCAGCGTCAGCGACTTGCACAAGTCGCACGTCGCCGAAGTCGCCAGGCAATTTACCGACCTCGGTTTTGAGCTGGTCGCCACCGGCGGCACGGCCACGATTTTGGAAAAGGCGGGATTGAAAGTGGAGCGCATCTTCAAATTGCAGGAGGGCCGTCCGAACGCGATTGACCTGCTTAAGAACAAACAAATCCAGCTCGTCATCAACACGCCTTCGGGTGCTTCGCCGCGCGCGGACGAAATAAAAATCCGCACCACCGCCGTTTACACCGGCACGCCCATCATGACGACGTTGAGCGGTGCGAAGGCCGCTGCGCTCGGCATCGCGGCGCTGAAAAAATCCGGCTATGCGGTGAAGACCGTGCAAGAGTACCATTGATGCTTGTAACGGTTACGGTGAAGGATGGCGTCTTTAGTTTTGTGAAATTCAAACTCATTCTCTGTCTTTCGCTTGTTTTGACTTTCACATTTTGGAATGTTGGCGCGGCTGAATCATTCGAGCCAAGCGCAGCGCCCGCGTTTTCCGGCGCGGAAGGTTTCGGCCGGTTCGCCAGCGGCGGGCGCGGCGGCGAAATTATCCACGTCACGACGCTGGATGATTCCGGCGTGGGTTCGTTCCGCGACGCGGTGAGCAAACCCAATCGCATCGTTGTGTTTGATGTCAGCGGCATCATCCGCTTAAAATCGAACGTCGCCGTCAACAGCGACATTTCGCTCGCCGGCCAGACCGCGCCCGGCGAGGGCGTGATGATTTACGGACGCTCAGTTTCGTTCAGCGGGCAAAAAAATTGCGTCGTCCGCTACCTCCGTTTCCGGGAAGGCATCGCGGGCGATAAGGGAAAATGTTCCGTGAATCTGTCCGGCGGCAGCGACATGATTTTTGACCATTGCAGCATTGAATGGGGGCGCTGGGATTGCCTTGGCCTCACGCAAGGCAGCCACGACATCACGTTTCAGCACTGCATCATCGGCGAGGGCATTGACCCGCAGCGTTTCGGCTCGCTGTCGGACGATGTGGCGAATATCACTTACTCGCACAATCTCTGGATCAATAACCAGAGCCGCAATCCAAAGGCGAAGGGGAAAATCCAATACATCAACAATGTCGTTTATAATTGGGGCGTCACCGGCCTCGTCGGCGGCCATTCTGCGGCGAATCATTTTCTGGACGCGATTGGAAATTATTTCATCGCCGGGCCGAATTCGAGCGCGCGCTTCACCGGCGAATACAAGCCGACCGACCACGTTTTTCAGAAAGATAATTTCACGGATATGAACAAGGACGGAAAGTTGAACGGTCGCCTCGTCGTCCCCGACGATTTTGGCAAAGGCGACGAAGCGCCGACCTTGGAAATGAATTTGAACGTGGCGCCGCAAATCGCGGTGAAAATTGAATCCGCGCAAGCCGCCCTCGCACACGTCCTCGCCGCCGCCGGCTGCTCGCTGCACCGCGATGCCGTGGATGCGCGTTTGATTGACGAAGTAAAATCCTTCGGCACGCGCGGAAAAATCAGCCACGACGAAATGGAAGCCGGCGGCACCGGCAAATTGAAGGAAGTCCACGCGCTCGCGAATCTCAAGGCGCTGGACGCGGAATAATTCTTAAACGGATTTTCTCGACAGCTGCATAGCCTGTTTTAATTTGAAGATTGTGAAATCCGCCGCGCCACAATTGCTCCCGCTGCTCAAACAATACTTCGGATTCACTTCGTTCCGTCCATTGCAGGAAGAAATCATCCGCGACTCGCTCGCGGGACGGGATACGTTCGCGTTGCTGCCGACCGGCGGCGGCAAATCACTTTGTTTCCAATTGCCAGCGCTCGCGTGCGACGGACTCACCGTCGTCGTTTCGCCGCTCATCGCGCTCATGAAAGACCAAGTGGACGCGCTGCAAGCCAGCGGCATCGCGGCGACTTTTTTGAACTCATCGCTCAATGCCGACGAATCGCGGAAACGCCTGGACGGTTTGAACAACGGCGAATTCCGCCTGCTCTACGTCGCGCCCGAGCGGCTGATGCTTTCCGGTTTTCTCGATGACTTGAGACGCTGGAATGTAAAACTCATCGCCATTGACGAGGCGCATTGCATCAGCGAATGGGGCCACGATTTCCGCCCCGAATACCGCCAGATTTCGAAACTGCGAAAACATTTTCCTACCGTCCCGTTCATGGCGCTCACCGCCACCGCCACCGGCCGCGTGCGCGAGGACATCGTCAACCATCTGCAATTGCACGAGCCGAAATCTTACGTCGCCAGTTTCAACCGGCCGAATCTTACTTATCGCGTCATCGCCAAAAACAAGCCGTTCGATCAACTCTTTGAATTTTTGCGCGCGCGTCCGAAGGAAAGCGGCATCGTTTATTGCCTCTCGCGCAAGGCAACCGAAAGCGTGGCCGAGCGCCTGAACGAAAACGGCATCAGGGCCAAACCGTATCACGCCGGCCTCACGCCCAAGGAACGCAGCGAACATCAGGAACTTTTTTTGCGCGACAATATCCGGGTCGTCTGCGCGACCATCGCGTTCGGCATGGGCATCAACAAACCGAACGTGCGTTTTGTCGTCCACTACGATCTGCCGAAAAACATCGAGGGCTATTATCAAGAAACCGGGCGTGCGGGGCGCGACGGTTTGCCGGGCGAATGCGTTTTGCTGTTCAGTCCGGGCGATGCGGTCAAGCAGACAACGTTCATTGACGAAAAACCGAATCCGCAGGAACGGGAAATCGCGCGGAAACAATTACAGCAGATGGTGCATTACGCCGAGTGCGCGAATTGTCGTCGCAGCGAACTGCTCGCATATTTTGGCGAAGCATTTTCCACGAATGATTGTGGCGCGTGCGACAACTGCCTTTCGCCGCGCGCAACTTTTGACGGCACGCTCGCCGCGCAGAAATTTCTCTCGTGTGTTTATCGCATCCGCGAGAAAAATGGTTTTGGTGTCGTACTAAACCATGTTGTCGAAGTCCTCACCGGCGCGGACACGGAAAAAATCCGCAAATGGAATCACGCGCAGCTTTCGACGTTCGGCATCGGCAAGGAACACAGCCGTCCCGAATGGGCGGCGATTGGCCGCGAGTTGATCCGGCTCGGTTTTCTGCGGCAGACCGCGGAAAAATTTAGCGTGCTGGAAATTTCCAACGAAGGCCGCGCGGTACTCAAGGAGCGAAAAAAAATCACGCTCACCAAACCGGTCGCCGCGCCGGAAACCAAAACGCACCACGTCGGCGAAATCACTTGCGACGAAGTTTTATTCGAGCGGCTGCGCGAACTGCGCAAGCGCCTCGCGGACGAACGCGACGTGCCGGCCTACATTGTTTTCTCTGATGTGGCATTGCGCCAGATGGCGCGGAATTATCCCGAAAACGAACGCGCTTTCATGCGTATCAGCGGTGTCGGTGAAAAGAAGTTGCGCGAGTTTGGGGAAATTTTCCTTGGCGAAATCGCCGCGCATTTGCAAACGAGCCCGCGCCAGATTTTTGCGGAAGAATCCTTCGTTGTTCCCGTCGCGCAGCGTTCCGCTCTCGGTGACACGGCGCGCGAAACGCTTCGGCGTTTTCGCGCGGGCGACTCGATTGAGCAAATCGCCTCCAGCCGTGGTTTTGTGGCTAGCACGATTTACGGACACCTCGCCACGGCCATTGAATCTGGCGAAAAGATTGATTTGGCGCAACTTCTCGACGCCGAGGCGCAGGCGCAAATCGCCACCGCGTTCAAGCGCACTGGCTGGGGCAACATCGTTGGCGCGGGGGAATTGCTCAGCGAAAGATACAATTACGGCCTGCTGCGGATTTTCCGCGCGGCGGCGAATGCCAAAAAGTGAATTATTTCTTGTCCGGCGCGTTGGTCGCCGGTGAATTGGTGTCCGCAAAATCAATCGAGGCGGAGTTGATACAATAGCGTAGGCCGGTCGGTGCTGGGCCGTCGTCGAAAACGTGGCCGAGATGACTGCCGCAGTTCGCGCACAACACTTCCGTGCGGTGCATTCCGAAGCTGTCGTCCTCGCGCTCGATGACCGTGCCTTTGGCCGCGAGATCGGAAAAACTCGGCCAGCCGCAGCCGGAATCAAACTTGTCCTTCGACGTGAACAGCACTGCGCCGCAGGCCGCGCAGCGATAAACGCCTGGCTCCGTTGTGTTCCAATACTTGCCGGTGAACGGCCGCTCGGTGTTCGCATCGCGCAAGATGGCATATTGTTCGGGCGTCAGCCGTTTGCGCCATTCGGCTTCGGTCAGTTGGAAAGGGAATTTCATGGTGGAGTTGGTTGAATTGTTCATGGTCGCTGGACTGTTCGTCGGCCCGGCGTTGCAGCCGGTGGCAAACATCATTGCGCTCAGCGCGATCAAAATCAAAGTCGGTTTCATTTTCATTTCGTTTTTGCCGTGACAAACCTATGCCACTGATGTGTTCGTGCGTCAAACGCTACCCCGAACCCGGTTGGTCGGCGTAGAAAACAATTTCTAGAAACTTGGAGATGCGCTAGTCTGTTTCCGTTCAATTTCAAATTATGTCAGTTAATCCAACTAAACTTTAGCACGAGATGAAAATTTCCATTCAAGACTTGATGGCGCGAAGCGGCGTGGCATTTGGCACGAGCGGCGCGCGCGGGCTGGCGACCGCGATGACGGATTCCGTTTGTTATGCGTATGCCAAAGGTTTTCTGCAATACCTTGAATCCATTGGCGAAATTAAGCGTGTGGGCGAACGCGTCGCGGTCGGCGGCGATTTTCGGCCCAGCACGAGCCGCGTGATGGAAGCGGTCTGCCGTGCGGCGGATGATCTGGGTTATCGCGCGGTGAACTGCGGGAAAATTCCGTCACCCGCCGTCGCGTTGTTCGGTTTCGAAAATAAAATCCCCTCGATTATGGTCACGGGCAGCCACATTCCCGACGACCGCAACGGCATCAAGTTCAACAAGTGTGCCGGCGAAGTTTTGAAGTCGGATGAAAACGGCATGAGCAGCCAGATCGTCGAGTTGGACGACGCGCTGTTTGGTGCGGATGGAAATTTCGCGCAGGCAAAATCGCCGCCTGAAGTTTCGCCCGAAGCCGGCGAAAATTATGTGATGCGCTATTTGAATTTTTTTGCGCACGACGCGCTGAAAGGTTTGCGAATTGGCGTTTATCAGCATTCCGCCGTCGGACGCGATGTGCTAGTGAAAATTTTTTCGCATCTCGGCGCGGAAGTGACGCCGCTCGGTCGTTCGGAAAAATTTATTCCGGTGGACACCGAGGCGATCCGGCCCGAAGACGTGGAGTTGGCGCGCGACTGGGCGGTTACGGGGAAATTTGACGCGTTAGTTTCCGCCGATGGCGATAGTGATCGTCCACTGATCAGCGATGAAAATGGCAACTGGCTGCGCGGCGACATCGCCGGGATTTTGTGCGCGAAATTTTTGGAAGCTGATTCTGTCAGCACGCCGGTGAGTTGCAACACAGCGGTGGAAAAATGCGGCTGGTTTCACGAGATCCGCCGCACGCGTATCGGCTCGCCGTTCGTGGTGGCCTCGATGATGAAAGCCTGTGCTGGCGGGGCGAAACGCGCGGTCGGCTACGAGGCGAACGGCGGCTTTTTGCTGAACTCGGACATTGAAACCGGCGGCAGAAAACTACGGGCTTTGCCAACACGCGATGCTGTGATCGTGCTGCTGGGAATTTTGCTGCTGGCAAAATCGCAGAAGCAAAAAGTTTCCGAACTGGCAGCAACGTTGCCCGCGCGGTTCACGGCGAGCGATCGCTTGAAAAATTTTGCGAACGAAAAAAGCGCGGCGATTCTGGCAAAGTTTAATTCCGGCTCCGAAGCTGCCGACAAGTCGGCGGTTGAAAAAATGTTTGGCGGAATTTGCGGCACGGTGGCCGCATTGAATCGCACGGATGGCTTGCGCATCACGTTCGCGAATGAAGAAATCATTCATTTGCGTCCATCCGGCAACGCGCCGGAGTTCCGCTGTTACGCGGAAGCGGCTACCGACGAGCGCGCCCGCGAGATCACCGCGAACGCGCTCGCCAGAATCATCAACGGCTGACTATTAGCGCCAGTAACCGCTGACCCATACGTGGTGATGGCCGTGCGAGCTCCAGTGAGCATGCATCCAGACCGCCCCCGGATGCGGACGTGCCGACCAATGGCCACCGACCCAGACCCAGTGGTCGTGCCATTCCCAGCAGCCGTGAACCCAAAACCAGACATCCAGCGGGCCGGGCGCAATGGTGATGACCTCATCTTGCGGCGGTGGCGGTGCGGGCGCTTCATCCACGACGGTTCCGTCCGGTGGCGGTTGTTGCACATAAACCGGGCGGTCGCGATAGACCACTTGGCGTTCCACGCAGCCGGCCAACAAGGGCAGGCTGGCGGCAATCAAAACTGTTTTTACCAAAGTTGAATTTTTCATATTCAACCCAACAGACGCGGCAGCGGGAAAATTGTTTCAAAAATCAGTGTGACGCGGCGGCGGTAGATTTCATGTATTGCGGGCGTTTGAACAGAAACACCAGCGGAATGCCAGCGAGTGCGAGCAGGCCGAACAGAAAAAAATTGTCCACGAACGCCCACAGATGGGCCTGCTGGTCGAGCAGCGAATAAACGGCGTTGTAAGCCTGCCGCGTCGCGGTCACGGCATCGGCATGATGCGTCAGCATATTTTTGGCGATGGCGAATTGTTGCCGGAACGCCGGATTGTCCGGTGACAAGTTTCCCACCATGAGCGCCTGGTGTGCCTGTGCGCCGCGCGCGAGCATCGTGGTGACGAACGCGATGCCGATGCTGCCACCGAGATTGCGCATGAGATTGTAGAGTCCGCTCGCGTTGCCGATCTGCGCCTGGCCGAGCTGGCTCATGGTCGTCGTGGTCAACGGCACAAAGATAAAACTGATGGCGATGCCGTTGATGACGCTCGGCCAGATGACATCAATCTTGCTGATCTGCAAATTAATGCCGGCGAGCAGAAATGATGAATATGCCAAGGCCACAAATCCGAAACACAACATCCAGCGCATCCGGATTTTTCCGACGAGCCGCCCGACGATCATGGTCGTAAAAAATGCCGCCACGCCGCGCGGGCTCATCGCGTAGCCGGCCTGCAACGCGGGATAGCCCATCAGTGTTTGCAGGAACAACGGCAGTTGCGCGGTCGTGCCATAAAGAATTGCCGCGAGCGAGGTCATCAAAATCAAACCGATGGTGAAATTGCGATTTTTGAAAACGCGCAGGTCCACGAGCGGATGGTCAATTTTAAATTCCCACCAGATGAACGCTAAAAAGGCAACAACGGATGTGAGCGTGAACCAGCGCACCCACACCGCGCCAAGCCAGTCGGCTTCCTGACCTTTGTCCAAGACGATCTGCATCGTCGCGAGCCACACGGCAAGCAAGCCAAAGCCGATGTAATCAATCGTCGCCGATTTGGCGCGCCTGATATACGGCGGGTCTTCGACAACCCATTTCGCCATCAACACCGCCAAAATCCCCACCGGCAGGTTGATGTAAAAAATCCAGCGCCAGGAATAATTGTCCGTGATCCAGCCACCAACAGTTGGGCCGAGGATCGGTGCCACCACGACACCCTGCGCGAACACCGCCATGGCCGCGCCGCGTTTTTGCGGCGGAAAACTTTCCAGCATGATGGACTGCGCAATCGGCACCATCGCGCCGCCGCCGAAGCCCTGCAAAATCCGCGCGATGACGAGCGTCGGCAGATTCCACGCCAGCCCGCACAGCGCCGAGGCGAAGGTGAACATGATGATGCAAGAAAGCAAAACGCGTTTGCGCCCGAAATAATTTCCGAGCCAGCCCGTCATCGGTAAAATGATGGCGTTCGAAACGAGATAGCTGGTCAGCACCCAGGTCGCCTCCTCCGGCGTGGCGGACAAGCTACCCGCGATGTGCGGCAGCGCGATGTTGGCGATGGACGTGTCGAGCACTTCCATGAACACGGCCATCATCACCGTGACCGTGATGAGCCACGGGTTGTGTCGCGGTCTCCATTCGGATTGGGGTGTGGCTGCCATGAAAATAAAAAATTCCGCCAGAATAATAATGCATTCTCGCGGCGAGTAAAACTGCGTTTTGAAATGGAATAATTTTTTCTCAAGGCTGATGGATTTCTGGGTTTTGAACCATACGGTCGCAATGGTCTTGCCTTGATTCGGGCAGTCAGAGCGAAATTGACGCTGGCCTTTTTTCTGATAGATTGTCCGGCCAATTATGAACCGTAATCCGCACGTCGCAGTTGTCGGCGCCACCGGCGCCGTCGGCATCGAAATGATCAAGACGCTGGAAAAAAGAAATTTTCCCGTGGGCAAACTCACGTTGCTCGCGTCCGCGCGCTCCGTCGGCAAGAAGTTGAAATTTCGCGGACAGGAAATCGCGGTCAAGGAACTCACGAAAGATTCTTTCAACGGCATTGACATCGCGTTGTTCAGCGCCGGCGGAAGCATTTCCAAAGAATTTGCGCCCGTCGCCGCCAAGGCCGGCTGCGTGGTCGTGGATAATTCCAGTGCGTTCCGCCAAGACGATTCTGTTCCGCTCGTCGTGCCGGAGATCAACGCCGCCGACGTGAAATGGCACAAGGGAATTATCGCCAATCCGAATTGCACGACCGCGATCACACTGATGGCGCTTTACCCGCTGCACAAAGAATTCGGCGTCAAACGAATTTTTGCTTCGAGCTATCAGGCGGTTTCGGGAACTGGCGCGCAGGCGATTGAAGAATTAAAGCGGCAGGTCGAGCAAATCGTCAAAGGCGAGGCAGTGACCAAGGAAGTTTATCCGCATCAAATCGCGTTCAACGTGATTCCGCAGGTGGATTCATTTTTGCCGAGCGGTTACACGAAGGAAGAGATGAAGATGGAAAACGAAGGCCGCAAGATCATGCACCACGCGGATTTTCGCGCGAGCGTGACTTGCGTGCGCGTGCCGGTCTATCGCTCGCATTCTGTCGCCGTCAGCGCGGAATTTGAAAAGCCGATTTCAGTGGAAGCTGCACGCGCCGTTTTGAAAAAAGCGCCCGGCCTCGACGTGATTGACGAGCCGGAAAATAAAAAATATCCGATGCCGCTGTTCACTTCCGAGAAATACAATTGCGAAGTTGGTCGCATCCGCCTGGATTGCGCTCTGGACAACGGCCTATGTTTTTGGGTGAGCGGCGATCAACTACTCAAAGGTGCGGCGCTCAACGCGGTGCAGATCGCGGAAGAATTGTTGAAATAATCTTAACAGCCAAGAGTAAACTAAATAAAGAAGGCATGAATTCAGGAAACTGGTTCCTGCTTTCTTGCTTTCCTAATTAAAATCTTGGCAGTTCTAATTTCCCGGTTTGGCCGCGTCTTTGGTGAAGGCGCTCAAGTTTTTTATCTTCGCGTCCTTCGCCGCGTCCATCACGTTGACGATGCGGAACCACGGCGCTTTTTTGTCTGCGCGGATGGCCAGTTTCACGTCAGGATCTTTCGCCGCCTCCGCTTGCAATTGCCCGCGCAACTGGTCGAGCGTCACCGGCAAATTTTTCTGGCCGTAACGAAAATTTCCGTCGGCATCAATATTCACGACTAGCGGCGGATGTTCCTCTGCGCCGGATTTCTGGGCCGATGAGGATTCCGGCAGTGCCAGCTTGAGTGTCGGCTGTTGCTTGAACGTCGTCGTCACCATCAAAAAAATCAGCAGCACCACCAGCACGTCAATCAGCGCGACGATGATGACGGCGGGCGGCGAACGGCGTTTGCGGACGAGGAAACGCATGGTTCAGGATTTTTTACCACGATATTGCCGGCGGATGAATTCGTCGCACAGCGTCTCCATTTCCACGGCCAGCACCTCGACTTTTTTGGTGAAGTAACTCCAGAAAATCAGCGACGGAATGGCGATGAGCAAGCCCGCCAGCGTCGCGCGCAAAATCAGCGCGATGCCTTCCGCGAGTTTGGTGGCGTCGTTCAAACCGGTTTGGCCCAAATCACCGAACACGGTCATCATGCCCGCAATCGTACCGACGAGGCCGAGCAGCGGCGCAATGCCGACAATGACTTCCAGCACCACGAGTCCGCGTTCGAGATGGACGACTTCATGGCGCGCGGCGGTTTCGAGCGAATCCATGTTGTCGTCCTTCGGCCAATCCAGCCGGTCAGCGGCGAGCTGGATGAGGCGGCCAAGCGGCGAGGGGTTTTTTTCGCACAGGCTGCGGACAGCCTTCGCGTCCTCGCGCGTGCGGCATTCCGCGAGCGCGGCAGCGATTTGCGGCGGGACGACAGAGTTCCAGCGCAACATCCACGCGCGCCAAAAAATCACGCCACCACCGACGACCGAGGTTAGACCGAGCAAAACATAAACAGCATTTTCCATAAATTAATTTTTAACAGCGACAGTTTAATCCAGACTGTAATAGAACGTGAAGGTCATTTCCCGGAAATTTGCGTTGATTTGACGGCGCATATCCGACGGCCATTTGGCAAAGGGAGCGGATTGTTCGATGGCTTCGACGCAAAGGTAGCCCAGCACGTCGCCGACGCTGGTGCTGACGATTTTGGATTCGGTGACCGTGCCGTCCGAATTCAAGTGAAAATAAATGGTCACTTTACCGGTGCGATCATACGCATACTGATAGTTGTCGAGTAGATCAAACCAGCGTTGCTGGATGGCTTCGATGATCGCGCTGTCATAAGCCCCAAAAGGCGTGGCGATGGCATCCAGCGAGGCCCGCGAGGCGTGTCGGCGCACGCCGCCGTTTTGCTGCATCTCCTGACCGGCGAACTGGCTGGATTGCGCAAGCGCTTGGCGGATGGTGCGCGGCCGTTCCGGCGTCGTCGGTTTTTCGTCTGGCGTGGCGGTTTCATCTGGTTTGCCCGGCTGTAATTCACCGGGATTCAGCGCGGTTGCGGGCTTGGCTTCTTCCGGCTTTTGCTCGGTCGGTTTTTCCGGTGGCGTGGGCGGGACGGGTTTGGTTTTGGTCGGTCGCGGCGTGTCTTCGGTCTTGGGCATGAATTCCTGTTTGCCGTTCAACTTGGGCTGATTGGAATCAACTGCCGCATCGGGATTGGCGGCCTGAGAATTTTTGTCGGAATAATACTTCGCCTGCTTCGGCGCGTCGGCGGACGCCTGTGACACATCCAAAAAAATGGTCGGGTCAATATTTTGCGCGACGGGCTTGGGCGGCAGCGCCACGAGCTTGTGTTGTGCGGGCGGAAAATTTTTTTTCAGCCAGCCGGTCTTTTTTTCCACCTCGTAACCGCCCCAGATCACGAGGTGCGCGAAGAGGGAAAACAAAAGCGCGAGCAGCAGCCGCTCTTTTTCAAGGCGACTGAAACGCAGGGAACCCAATTCGGCAGGTGCACGAACCATGAACCTTAATTTTGCCGCACCTGCACGCCTCCGGCAACTGATAGATTTGCAGTCGCATTTTCCCGCCTTGCAGTTTGGCGGCATTTTGGTTTCATCGCGCCATGCCAAAAGCCTCGCTGGCCGCCATCGTCAAACACTGCGACAAAATTCTGCGCACGCGCGCCATTGGCGATTACGACGGCGCGGTGAACGGATTGCAGGTGGAAAATTCCGGTTTCGTCACGCGCATCGCCGCTGCGGTGGACGCCAGCCTCGCCACGGTGGAACTCGCCATTGCCGCCAAAGCGGATTTGTTGATTGTGCATCACGGATTGTTTTGGAGTCCGCGCCAGCCGTGGACGGGGAAAAATTACGAACTGCTCCGGCGGCTCGCGGAAAATAATGTCGCGGTTTACAGTTCGCATCTGCCGCTCGACGCGCATCCGAAACTCGGCAACAACGCGCAGCTTTGCGCCGCGCTGGGATTGAAAAACTTGAAGCCATTTTTCTTGAGCCACGGACGGCCCGTCGGTTTCAAATCGCGGACAAAAATTACCCGGAACGCGCTGGCGCAAAAATTGGCGCAGGCGACCGGCATGAAGCCAAAAATAATTCCCGGCGGCAAAGAAATCTGCGCGTGCATCGGCGTCGTCACCGGCGGCGCGGGCGCGGAATTAAGACAAGCCGCCGCCGAAGGCGTGGACACCTTCATTACCGGCGAAGGTCCGCATTGGACTTTTGCGCTGGCGGAAGAATTGGGGCTGAACGTTTTTTATGGCGGCCATTATGCGACGGAAACTTTCGGCGTGCGTGCGCTGGCGGCGGAACTGGCCAAAAAATTTGGCGTGCCGTGGAATTTTCTGGATCACCCGACCGGCCTGTAGAGACGAGTTGATGCTCCGGTTTTAATATTCTCGATAGCCTTGGGCCACGGGTAGGCGCCGACCGATGCCGAACGCGCGTGAGGTGACTTTAAGCCCCGGCGCAGCCTGCCGGCGCTTGTATTCGCTCAAGTCAATCAGCCGCACCACGCGCCGGACGATCGCCGCGTCGAAACCGGATTTTATAATTTCTTCGACGGAACAGTTCTGAACGACATACGCGTCCAGAAGCGCATCTAAGATTTCATACGGCGGGAGCGAATCCTGATCGGTCTGGTTCGGGCGCAATTCGGCGGAGGGCGGCTTGGTGATGGACGCGGCAGGGATGATTTTGCGCTCGCGGTTGATCCAATTTGCAACCCGGTAGACGAGCAGCTTTGGCACGTCGTTGATGACCGACAGGCCGCCGCACATGTCGCCGTAAAGCGTGCAGTAGCCGACGGCGGTCTCGCTTTTGTTGCCGGTTGTTAGCAGCAGCGAACCAAATTTATTCGACATCGCCATCAGCAGCACGCCGCGCAGACGCGCTTGGATATTTTCCTCGGCGACATCTTCCGCGCGGTCGGCGAAAACATTTTTCAACTGTTCCTTCGCGGTCAGAAACAGCGGCTGGATGGGAATGACGTCATATTGGATGCCCAAGTTTTCCGCCAAAATCCGCGCGTCGTCCAGGCTGCCTTGCGAGGAGAATTGCGATGGCAGTGAGACGCCGCGGACGTTTTCCCTGCCCAGCGCGGCCACGGCAATCATGGCGGTCAAGGCCGAGTCAATGCCGCCGCTCAAGCCGAGCAAGGCAGATTTGAAACCGCATTTGTGCGCGTAATCGCGCAAGCCGAGCACGAGCGCCTTGAAAATTTTTTCCTCGTCCGGCAACGCCTCGCGCACGATGGCCGGGGCACGGTCGAGTTCAACGAGCAAAAAATCTTCGTCAAACATTTTGCCTTCGGCGACGAGTTGGCCGCCGGCGTTGAAAACCAGACTCGCGCCGTCGAAAATCAATTCGTCATTGCCGCCGACGGCATTGCAGTAAATCACCGGGCAATGGGATTTGGCGGCCAGCGCGGCGAGCATTTCGTGGCGCAGCTTGTTTTTGCCGAGATGCCACGGCGAGGCGGAAATGTTGATGATTATTTTTGCACCGGCGGCGATCAGATTTTTCGCCGGATCCTGGCGATAACGCCGTTCGTTCCAGAAACCTTCGTCGTTCCAAACATCTTCGCAGACGGTCAGGCCGATTGCTGCTCCGTTGAACTCAACGGGAAGATTTTCCTGCGCCGGTTCAAAATAGCGCGCTTCATCAAAGACATCGTAAGTAGGCAGCAGAGTTTTCTGGCGCGTCGCCAGAATTTTTCCATTTTGCAGGAGTGCCACGGCGTTGGTGACGGCGTGGCCGGGCCGAACTTCGTTGCGTCCGACGTAGCCGACCGCCAAGCTGGTTTTTCCAGTAGCCTGCGCGAGTCGCTCCAGCACCGCCAGATTGCCTGCCACAAAATTTTCGCGCAGCAGCAGGTCGCGCGGCGGGTAGCCGGTGATGGCCAGTTCGGGCAGCACGACCAAATCTGCTCCAGCGTGCACGGCGTGATCGTAGGCGGCGAGAATTTTTTTTTCATTGCCTGCGAGATCACCGACAGTGGTGTTGATTTGCGCCAGAGCAATTTTCATCCTCTAAAGCTGTGCAAAGATTCCATCGGGCGCAAGTTTTGTCGAAGTTGATGGCTTCCAACTCGTGAGTGGCAAAAGCCAGAGTTTAAACCGGGCATGGCGCAGCTAAACCCAATTTGTTATGGAACTATGGGTCGGCCACCAGGCTTGAGGCGGTTTGTCCTGGCAAATTTACGATAGGCTGCCCAGCCATCCAGAAAGCCGCGCAGGTCTGAACCGAAAGACCGGGCAAGTTCCCGGTTGCCGAGAATTTTATATTGCGCGCTTTTGATGATGAGTTGCACCCATCGGCCGCAGAACATGAACAGCATTTTGGGAGCATTGCGGTGTTCCCACAACAGGGCCGCGCCGGTGTAGCTGTAAATGTAGCGGGTTTTGAAAACCTCTTCGGCGCTCAACTTGTGCTTGTGTCGGACGACCGCCGCCGGCTCATAAACGATCTTGTGCCCCGATTTCAGTGCCCGATAAAATAACTCAATGTCCTCGATGGCGTATTGGATGATGGATTCACCGCCGAACCGTTCGTCAAAACCGCCGAGTTTTTCCAGAGCCACGCGCCGAAAAGCCATGCTGCTGCCGTGGCCGATGCCGAATGGCACTGGTGCTGCCGACTTCAAGTGTTTGGCAAAAATCTTGGTGACGTTTGCAAGCACGAAGCCCGGACTGAAACGGATGTCTTCCGGACCAAACACCCGGCGTTCCCCGCCCAAGTCCTGGCCGGCCACTTCTTCAAATAAATCAGCGGCGTCATTGCGACTGTATTGCACGACGCGACCGGTGCAAACCCAGACTGCCGGGTCGGAAAAATTTTTTATCGTCTGCGTCAGCCAGTCTTTAGCCGGCACGCAGTCGTCATCGGTGAAGGCAATGATTTCGCCGGTGGCCTTCGCGGTGCCCAGATTGCGGGCTAGCGACTGGCCGCGGCGCGGTTCGGCAACGTATTTGATGCCGTATTGGCGGGCGAGCTGCTCCGTTTTTTCCCGATCCGCCCCGGTGCTGCTGTCCACAACGATGGTCTCAAAGTCTGGATATGCCTGCCCAGTGATGGCCGCAAACGCCTCGCCGATGAAGTTAGCACGGTTACGGGTGATGACAATTATGGACACGCGCATAGATCGGATGGTGGCAGGCTAATTTTATCTGTGCCGCCGGATTTGTTTATTCCGGTTTTCGGGCCATGACTGTAGGCGGCGGCAGATGTTTATAGTCGAGCCCGGTTTCAATGTCCACAGGGCATTAAGCCGCACCAGCGGCAACTCGCCATATGCCGGGAACCGCCGTGCCCGGTTTCACCACCGCTGAAATTTACCATTGCCGCCGGGTCCGCTTTTGCGGAGCATGGCCGCCATTAAACAACGGCCTTTTCCAAACCATGTTTGAACGACTCGACCGATTTTACGAATTCACCAAACGGCATCCGATGCTTTATCCGATTTTCGTGTTGGTGAAATTTTTTCTTTATCTGCCGCCGCTGATTGGTCATGAGGGCTTCGGTGGCGCGGCCCACTGGTTGTTTTACCGTTTCAAATTTGCCTTCCACAACCGGAAACTGCTCGCCGCCGCCGGCCTCTCGGAGCAGCCAATCGAGATTTTTCGTTCGCGACACGGTTTCAAACTTTTCTGCTGGATCGAATATGTCATCTACGACGAAATTTTTTTGGAACGGGTCTATGAATTTTCGTCGTTGCGGAAATTTATCAGCGGTTTGCGCAGCGGGGTCGTCTTGGATTTTGGCGTCCATCACGGTTTGTTCATTGACTTCATCCAAACTTGGAATCCCAGCTTGGATTTTTATGGTGCCGAGTTAAGCCCTCACAATTATGAGAGTGCGGCGGCGCGGTTTGCGGGCAATGCACGCGTCACGCTGCTGAATCTTGGCATCGGTGGCACGGCGCGTGATGTAGTGATTAAGCTGGTGCCGGTATCTTCAAAGCAGAGCATTTATTCCAGTGAGGGCGGCGAGCCGGTGGCGGTCAGAATTATCACGGCGGCAGATTTTGTGGCACTCAACCAGTTGACGGGGCGCGAGATTGCGCTTTTGAAAATGGACATCGAGGGAGCCGAAACGGAAGTGTTCGAAAACTTCCAGTCCATCGCAGGCATCTTGGCTGTCACCCGCTGCTTTCTGATTGAAATCCATGATGGCGCGAATGTGCCGGCCATTACAAACCGGCTGGCCGTGGCCGGCTTTGTCTTTCAAGAACGTCGTGGTATCAATTTTCTCTTCCAGCGCGCGGGTTGAGAGGAGTTTTCAAAGGACAATTATCATTTGGTTGTTGCCGTCTGTTTCCGTGCGAACAGCAGCCCGATAGCCAGGCAAAAGCCGATGCCCATGGCCGCCAGCGTGACATAAAACGGCTTGCTCGGCAGGCTGAAATCAAATTCCACCGTGTGCTGGCCGGGGGGCACCTGGACGCCGCGCATGAGAAAATTACACCGCAGCAATTGCGCCGGTTGGCCGTCCACGGTCACGCGCCAGTTGGGATCATATTTGTCATTGAGCAACAGAACCGAAGGGACGGTGGCATCCGCGTTGAAAACAATTTTCTTGGGCGCGTAGCTCTGGAATTCCACCGTGCCGGAATTTTCATTGGTCGCGACGGCGGCCAGGTCTTTTTGCGGCGTGGAGATCAGAACCGTTTTCGCCGGGTCAAAATTCAAGTCAGCGAGCGTCTTCAGATTTTCCGTGTCGTTGGTGTTGACCTGCCAGTTGGAATAAAGTTTGGCGCGCGGTAGGGCACCGGTGAAATCAAACAGTGCGTAACGCCCGTTATCATCTGGGACGGCGGTGAGTTCTTCCAGCCGACTGGGTTCTAAGATGCCGGGCTTGGGCACGATTTCAAAACGCTGGACGATGCGGAAACGATGTTGCGCCGGGTCAAGCTCTTGGTTCAACACGTCGAGGTAGCCGGTGGGGCCGAGCAGGTATTCGGTGTTGGCAAGCTGCCAGCGGCGGGCAATCAACGGCGCGGATTCCGCCGTGCCGTGCGGGGAAAGTGCGTCCAAATAAGTTTTCAAATCTTCCGGGACGCGCGACATTTGTATCCAGTCTAGGCATTGGATGTTGTAATAGGGAAAGTGATGCTGCATCCATTCGATGCGGTAAACTTGCTCGAATAATTCCATTCCTTCCGGCGTGCGAAAGGGCAGGTCGGCCACGCGATGTTCGTAAGGTTTTTCGCGCAGGAATTCCACGATGGGATTGAGCGTGCCGACTTCGTATTTCTGTTTATAATCCCAATGGACGATGAAGGGCAAGTTCGCGCGGCTAAGGTCGAGAATCAGGAAGGCTCCCAACAGCACAGCACCAATTTTGGCGCGTGGGCCGGAAAAATAACCGGCGATGACCAGCGTCACCATTATCATCGCCACCGCCAGCAGGATTACAAACCAGCCGACCTGGCCGATGCTGAAGGCGGCAATCTGGTTCGCGAGCGATTCGTCTGGATAACCCATTTTTTGCAGGTAACTGACGAAACTGGGTTTTTCGCCCGCGAAAATCAGCCAGCTCAAAAGGCTGATCCCCAAAATTCCGGCGCAGACCTGTGTCCATTTACGGTCGAAACCATCCGCGCGCGTTTTCAACTGACCCGTTGGCGGGCCACCCTTGGTCGCCGGGCTGGTCAAATAGCGTTGGCTTAAAGCGTGAACGCCATAAGCAAAAAGGACGGTCAGTCCCAAGCAGACAAAGATTAGGAATTTGGCTGGGTTACGGATGGTGGAAAAGTAAGGCAACTTGTAGAGCAGCCCGTAAAACATCGGGGCAAATCTTCCCCACGATAGCAGCAACGAAACCACCAGCAACACAGCCCAAAACCAGATGTATTTTTTCTGCGTGGCGGAAAACGGCGAGTCTTTTTTCCGCAACGACTGGGCCACTGCCCACGCCGCCAGCAGCCAAACGAGGATGCCGCAGTAATTGCCACCGCCGGAAAACCGCATCATGCCCGCCGGCGGCGTGCCTGTGGCACCGCTGTCGAGGAACCGGTCAATCTCCGGGCTGCGTCCCATGCCGCCCCAGTAAACTCCGCCGTCATACCATTTTTGAAACTGCGGCATCATGTCCTTGGGCGTATCCATTTTGTAACCGAACAGGCCGGGGACGATGAGGCCGAGCGTTTCCTTTTTTGGCAGGCTCCATTGCGTGGCCCAATCCCAATGTTCAAGCTTGGTCTCGGAATCCTGCGCCGTGCCGGCCACGCCCTGAATTGAGGTGCTGATAAGCGAAGTGACTGTTTGCGCCCCGATGAATCCGGCAAACACGGCAATGACCGCCACCCGGCTCAACCCGCGCATGACCTTGGCAACAAAGGCATCGTCAGTTTCCACCAAAGATTTTAAAAAAACAAACCCCGCGATGAACAGGCTGTAAAGCGCACCGATGTCCGCCGCCTCAATGACATTGATGCCTACGCAAAAGCCAGCCAGCGCGCTCCGCATCCAGCGAGTGAATGCGGGTGTTTCCCGGTGGTTGGCTTCAATGAGCGCCAACGCGAGAAAATCCATGCCCAAGGCGATTTGATGAGAGGCTGTGCCCCAGCAGGCATCTCCAAATGCGCTTGAACCCAGCATCACGGCCAGCGCACCCAAGATAGTGGCCAGTGGCGTGAGTTTTAAGCAGCGGAAATAAGTCCAGGCTCCTACGCCAAGGATGAACAAAGCTACCGGAGCTAAAAATTTCGAATACCCCAACGGCCCCAAGCCCCACCGAATCAGAGTGTTTACGCCCAGGGAAAATGTTCCGGCGTTGAATCCCACATCGTTAAGGTCATCCCACATACCGGTCATTCCCGCGGGCAATCGGGTCCATTCAGTCATTTGCTGGCCGAGCGGGCCGTCGTTGGAAAAGTGAACAAAATCAGGAAGGAAACTTTGCCAGAAAAGGAGCGCCAGCACGCCCGCTAGCAGTAACAGAGGCCACAGGTATTGTCCTTTGCCTGCGGAACGTGGGCTTTCAATTTTCATAATTCAGGTGCGGTTGGCTAAACATAAAGCGCAAGTGTCGAGGATGCTTCCCAGTGGTGTCAAGACAGCCGGATTGAATAAATTGTTCAAACAGTATTGTGACGCCGCCCTGATTTCTCTATAAATTTCCAAGAAGCATGGGTCTCGACATCAATTCAGTTCTGTTCCTTCTGGCCGCCCGGAAACGCGGTGCCGACTTTAGCAATGTGCTGATGATTGGCCGCCAGGATTTGAACGTCTATCCGGCCAAAATGCAACAGGTGCTCACTCAAGCCGGCCTTGCGGCCGACCTTTTTGCGCCGGGAGCGCCCGACACCGGTTTTGCCGAGCCATTTTTCAAGGCGCTGGGAGCCAGAAAAATTTCTGCTTTGGACGCTTCAGCTTTCGAGGGCGCGGAATTTGTCCACGACTTGAACCGGCCAATCAACGATGATTTGAAGCAGAAATTTGATTTGGTTTATGACGGGGGCACGTTGGAGCACGTTTTTAATTTTCCGGTGGCACTGCAAAATTGTCTCGAAATGGTGAATGAAGGGGGACGCTTTATCACCCAGACTTGCGCCAACAACTGGTGTGGCCATGGTTTTTATCAATTTAGCCCGGAATTGTTTTACAATGTGCTAGGCGATGACAATGGCTTTGAAGTCGAACGCATGATTATTCACATGGTCGGACCTTATGGCCGGTGGTATGAAGTGGCCAACCCACGCGAAATCCAGTCGCGCGTGGAATTGTTCAATAGCTTTCCCCTGCAACTGCTGGTCCAGGCTCGTCGCAAGAGAATCGTTCCCCTCTTTGCCAAGACACCGCAACAAAGCGACTACACTCCCCGTTGGGCCGGCCGGTCGCCAGAACTACGCGAGCCCCTTCTCCCAGCGCGTCCCCAACTTGCGAAAATCCTGCCTGGAGTTGCGCGGCTCCGAAACGTCCTCAAAATTGGCTGGAAAATGTGGCGCGGCAACTCGCTTGCCAACCGGAAAAAATTCAAGCCGGTGAAAAAATCTGGCCAGCTTGCCCCGCTCAAAATAGACCTATGAGTCGCCCCACACAATCTGCAGTGATCACCCTTGCAATGGGTCGGGCGGTGCAAAATTTGGATTACACCTTTTCCAGTTTTGCAAAATGTCCGGGCGTTGAGTTGCACGCTTTTATTCTAGGACACCAGCTCCCGCAACGCCGGATTTCCGGCATTGAATATCACTTGCTCACGCCGGTGCCGGATTTTTCCGATCCGCTGCGGGAAATATATTTTCGCCGGATGGAAGTGCTAGATTCCCTCGGTGCGGATTACGCACTCACGGTGGATTGTTTTGACGTGCTCTGCCTTCGACCATTGCCATCGTTTGAAAAATTGCTGGGTGGCGCAGACGTAGCGGCATGCGTGGAACACGCCGGCAGCCGCTATGTTTCGGGGCAAGGCTATACCTCAAATTATCTCAACGGCGGCGTGTTCCTCTGGAATGTACCGCGCAGCCGCGACATTCGCACGGAGATTGTTGCGCGCGGCCGGGCGCATTTTCGCACGGTGGCCGACGATCAGTTGTGTATCAACGAGATCATCCAGACAAAATATTTCGACCGGCTGCGGATTTTGCCGAGCCAGTATAATTACCGGCCCAACTTCAAGAAAAGACAGCGCGGCTGGCCAACCGTAAATCATCTAGACGGCGTGGTGGTTTATCACAACGCGTTTTGCATGGCCGAGGCCAAACAATTGGCGAGCAAACCCTCTGCTACATTGCTATCACTTCCCGGTGATGGGCGGCCATTAACTGCGCGGGAACAATTTTGGCGGAAAGTAAAAAACCGTTTGCGGTCGCACATTGCTGAATAATTCAACCGGCGTTTCTCCGGAAAAACGCCGTGCCCATTGTGGCGCTTTCCTCAATCGTTTTGACGTAGCTAAATTGCTGTTCGGTCAGAAAACTCATAATATCATCGAGCGTCGCACCCCACGTGTGCCATTCAACCAGAATCGCGTCCACCTGCGCGAGAAAGGCGGCTTCGTTCCGCAGGAAATTCATTTCTGACCCTTCGATGTCAATCTTCAGCAGATGGCAGCGCGCCTGCCCAAAAAATTTCCGCCACTGATCCCCGACCCGGACGCATGGCACGGAGACTTTGGTCCACTTACCCTTCGAATTTCGCCGCATTTCCTCCGTGAGCTGGCTTGTCGAACAAATGTTGGAATCGTAAAGAAAAAATTCCGCGTGGCCACCCGGTTGACCTTCGCCCGCAATTCCGTTGATGGCGAAAACCTCCGGCAAATGGTTGGCTTGAGCGTGCCATTGCGCCTCGTGAACAGCCTTAGGATTGGCGTCCAACATCAACCCGCGTAGTTTTCGACCGCGTGCGAGATGCGCCAGCCAAAGTGTGAAATAACCAACATTGCAGCCTAGGTCGGCGAAGTTGGTGAAATTTTCCGGCAGCAGGCTGGCGTCATAGAGGTTTTCTGTTTCAAACATGTCGTTTGCCAGCGGAATGCTTTCCAGCCGGGTGGCCCGATAAACCACCTGGCTGCCGGGCAAGTGCTTGATGACTGGAAAGTGGCGCAACCAGAAATTACCTAGCTCGTGCAGGCGCAAAACCTGAACCGTCCGGCGGGCGGTGGCGGAACGCGAAAGGGAGGCAATTAGATTAAACATAATAATGATGGAATAGAATTTTAGAAGCCATCGTTGTCATGGCGGAGGCAACACCGCCTTAAGTTGGCGTCCTACCGCCGGCCATGAATTGGCTGTTTTGAAAGTCGCCAGTTGTTTCATATCAACCAGCATTTTGCCAGCTCTGGCTAGCCGCACGGCTTCCACGGCGGTTTGGCAAAAACGGTCGAGCTTGAATGGTTCGACATAAAGAATCAGATCGCCAAAAAACGGCCGATACATTTCCAGTTCATACACGACGACGGGCAAGTCACAGCCAAGCGCTTCACTCACCACAATGGGCAAACCTTCATGCCGACTCGGCATCAGGAAGACGCGCGCGCTTTTCAGGCAGCGGAATTTTTCCACCCCCGTCACATAGCCGGCAAAATGAATTTGCGATGTCAATCCCAGCCGGGCGAGCGGTTCAGCCAGCGCCGCCGCCAAATTTCCGATGAGCAGCGCTTTAAAATCGGGAAGCTCCTGCGCCAGCACCTGAAGGGTTTTTAACAGGTCTTCAACCCCTTTTTGCCGGTGCATTCGGCCAATCCAAACCACGTCAAACTGTTTGGGCACATCGCCGGTCTGGTTGGCCACCTCCAAATCAAAACCATTGGGGATGAGCGCCGTTTCTCCGGGTAGATAACCCATTTCCCAGAGTTGGTTTTGCAGCAACGGCTGCACGGCGATGATTTTTTTGTGACGGCAAAAGCGAAGCAGCGTTAGCGAGAGCCATTGGCTGAAACAATAGTGCAGGGAGGCAATCCGCGTGGCCTCGACATCCGCGCGAGTCCGAAAAATGACCTGCCACAGCGAAGGTGCTTTCATTTGCAGCACCATGATTTTTAATTTTGCCCGGGAGCACACCATCGGTATCACGTCAAACCAGTAATCCGTCGGTGAGAAACAAACATCATCCGGTCTGATCTGGCGCAGCCTGCGCAGCGTCGCGAGCATCCGCCGGAAAAATTCCCAAAACAAGGCACATTTTCCGGAAAGCGAAGCATCACTGAACTCCGTTTTGGTGGCGCGATCGGTGAAGGTGATTTGACCGGGCAATTGCCAGGCTTTCAAATGCGGCTCCAGTTGTCGCGTGCTCAAAAACTCCGCTTCCCAGCCAGTACCGGTGATCGCCCGGACGCTATGCAGCAGATGTATGTCGCCGCCGGCCAACTGGCTGTTGAACAGCCCGTTCATGATGAAGAAAATCCGGCGGCGCGCCGAACTTTTCGCGGTCGGTTCGGGCGATTTTTCCTCGGGCATACAGTCGTTCACTGTTTTAAGGTTTGTTCCGGTTTCAGTTCCGCCACCAGATTTTTTTTGTGCTTGTTGCGCTGGTAAGTCCAGACGCCCCACGCATTGCCCGCCACGCTGGCGGGGCTGGCGAACAGATGCCACAGCCAGCGCGCATCGCGGTCGCGGATGATTCCGCGCAACGTGTGAAATGCCGGGCCGAAAAAAGTGACGCAATAAACCGCCGCGAGCCAGAGTGGAACGGGCGGCTTTTCCTTCATCCAATTCACCGGCATTTCTTCCTGCACACGGAGGAAATGCACCGTCGCGCGGCGGCGCTTCTGCACAAATTTCCAGAGCGTCTGCACATAGTAATGATGCACGCCGCGGCCGCGCAGCCGCAGCCACTCGCGCTGGCCGTTTTTCATCAGGAACATGGCGACGTGCGTGTCTTGGAATTTTTCATTGGCCGCAGCGGACTTAAGATCGGCGTGGCGATATACGAATCCATTTGCCCCCAGCGGATAGGAAAAGGTTCCGTCCGGCAAAATCCAGCGCTCTACCTCGCCGTCGCGCGCAATGAATTCGGGATTCGCGCTCATCAGCCAGCAGACCGGATCGCTGATGTGCAGGAGCGCGGTGAGGTAGGCGCAGAACGCAGTCATCTTCGGTGACGGCAAATAATAGCATTCCACGCCGAACGCCTGCGGATTCCTGGCGAGCGCATCCACGGCGAGTGTGAGATAATCCGCATGGGTGATTTCATTGTCCGCATCCACGAAGACGATGCATTCGCCCGTCGCGTGCCGGAGCGCGAGGCGCTTGCCCTCCTCCATGTTTTTGCCGTCGTCGTCGAGAATGATGGCGCCGAATTTTTTTCCGATTTCGCGCGTGCGGTCGGTCGAATGCGCGTCGGCGAGGAGGATCTCCATTTTTTCTCGCGGATAATTTTGCCGCGTGATGGACGCGAGGCAGTTCTCCAAAATCGCCTCGGCGTTCAGCGTCGGGATGATGATGCTGACTCGGGGAAGATTTTCGGAGGCGGGTGGCATGGCGTTGAATTAGACCTTCAAGCCGCCCAGTTCAAACGCGGGCGTGGCGCGTAGCCGTTCGTTGGCAGCCTTGAGGTCGCGGATGTAAATGATGTTGCCGCCGGCATCATTGCCCAGCGGAAGAATTTGCCGGGCAAACGGCTCGTAATTGCAGGCATTGAAACCGTGACTGCGGATCTGCGTGTGCAACTTTTCCTCGTCGTAGCCGTAGCGGTTGCCGTTGCCGTTGCGCTCGACGATGATCGCCTGCAACGCCTGATTTTGCAGTGTTTTTTCCGCACCGCCAAAAACTTCCGTCTCGAAACCTTCCACGTCCACCTTTATCAGCACCGCCGGGTTCGCCGCAAATTCGGCGTCCAAAGTCGTCATCGGCACGGTGACGGAATTTGTCTTTTCGCTGACCGCCGCCACATGGTTTTCCGTTCCCAAGCCCGCACTGAACTGAACGGTGCCGGTGCTGCGACCCACTACGGCATTGATGAGGCGCACAAGGTCGGTCAATCCGTTGAGCCGGACATTGCGCGCGAGCATCGCGAAAGTTTCCGGGCTGGGTTCAAACGAAACCGTCTTGGCTCCGGCCACGCCAGCGGCGAGAACGGTGAAAGCACCGACATTCGCACCGACATCGGCGAACATTTCACCTCTCCGTAAAAAATGCATTACGAATGACATTTCATCAAATTCACACAATCGTGGCGTGATGAAATGCGCCGCGCCTTTCATCCGGGGCGAAACCAGCAATCGCGTCCGATTGGGAAATTCCAGACAAATGTCGCCGGGGACGAGCAATGCCGCCGTTTGGATAAACCCATATTCCGCCACCGCTTGAAACTTGCGGTTGCGGTTCAAGGGATGGTTGGCTACGAAATGCAGTGCGGTCGCAATTTTGACAATCGGATTCATTTAAAACCGCGCCAAGTTGAGGTAACTCGGACACGCTGACAACAGAAAACTCCGGCTGACCGTTCTGGTTTAGTTGAAGCCATCCATCATTCTGATGTCGTTTTGTCGAAACGGCATAATTTCGGAAGAAGCCGGTGGCGGCAATTGTTCACCATGGTTGTCTTCCAGACAAATTGCCTGAATTTCTTCTTTTGAAAGCGCCCGATTGTAAATGGCAACTTCATCCAACAACCCGCCAAAAAAGGTATTGTAAGTCCAGTCGCCGGGCTGGTCGGCGGGACGACGGCTGATAAACAAATCGCCTGTGGTGTCCGGAGTGAAGACGCCCATATTTTCTTCTGCTACCACGCGGCCATTGAGAAACAGCCTGCCTACGCCGGTGTTTTTATCATAAGTCAGGGCTACGTGTTGAAACTGGTTTTCCAGCAGCGCGCCTTGCCCGGAAAAAAGCATATGGTTTTGACCGGCAGTGTCACCGATGTTACCCAATAAAACACCACGATCTTGGGGCAGATGACCAAGCCAGAGCGTTACGGCATCCTTTTGCCTGGTCACTTCCCATTCCAGAATAGGATGAAAGCCCCGCACATTTGTCGGCTTGATCCAAGCCGTAACCGTCAATCCATCACCTTTGCCGACATCCAGTTTGTCATTGCTTGGAATTTTCATCCACGAACTAAAACCATTCAACAAAAACGCCCGGCCCACCTGACCGTCGGTGAAATCTATGTCGGTCAGTTCCGCGTCATTGCCGCCGATGGCATCCTTGCCATTATTCTCGCCTGACCAGAGCGCTACCAAGCCCGGCCGACGCGCGCCCGTCCCGCCGCTGCCGGATACCGTGATTTTGCGGATTGAGTCCACCGCCAGCGTCACTTTGCCAAAACTGGTCTTGGCCGTCACTTCGGAATCCTCAAACCAGACCATCAAGGTGTCGTCGTTTGCGGTCACCAGCCGGGCGGAGTTGGTGGCGACACATTCGACCGAACGAATGTCCTTCACCGCCAATTTCAAGTCGCCCAGCAGCGCCGAATGGAATTTCCAATGCTCACTGCCGCTCTCGCCGATCACGCGCGAGCCATCGCGCAGATCGACCGTCAGCCGCCAAGTCGGCGTGTTTGTATCCGCCGGGTCGGCGGCGGCGGGATGGATGGAGAGAAGTAAAAGCAGCGGCGCAAGGGCAAGTCGGATGGCTTTCATAAGCCCAAATTGCGCCGACGGCCACTGGGCGTCAAGCACAACTGGGCCCGAATCAGCCGCCAAAAAAACTCGCCCCAGCTGGCGCGGCTGATTAGATTTGCGTCCGCATGCAACAAGTTTTCATCACCGGCGCCGCCGGTTTTATCGGCAGCACGCTGGTAGACCGTTTGCTCGCCGACGGGAAAAAAGTGGTTGGCTGGGATAATTTTTCCACCGGCCAGCGAAAATTCTTGGCGGGCGCACTCAAAAGTAAAAACTTCAAATTGATTGAAGGCGACAACTTGGATTTGCCCGCGCTCACGGAAGCGATGGGAGGTTGCGACACCATTTTTCATCTGGCCGCGAATGCCGACGTGCGTTTTGGCCTCGAACATCCATCCAAGGATCTGCAGCAGAACACCGTCGCCACGTTCAACGTGCTCGAAGCCATGCGCGCCAATGGCATCCAGCGCGTCGCGTTTTCCTCAACCGGCAGCGTTTATGGCGAGGCGGAAAAAATTCCCACGCCGGAAGACGCGCCGTTCCCGATCCAAACTTCGCTCTATGCCGCATCGAAAGTTTCTGGGGAAGGCATGATTTCGTCCTACTGCGAAGGTTTTAAATTCGAGGGCTACATTTTTCGTTTCGTCTCGATTCTCGGCGAACGCTACACGCACGGCCACGTTTTTGATTTTTACAAACAGTTGCTCGAACATCCCGACCGCCTGAAAGTGCTTGGGGACGGCTCGCAACGTAAAAGTTATTTGTATGTGCAGGACTGCGTCAGCGCGATGCTGCACGTCATCAATCTCGGCATTGCGAAAAAAGCGAAGCACGGCGTGGAAATTTACAACCTCGGCACGGACGAATATGTGCGGGTCAACAATTCCATCAGCTACATCTGCGCCGCGCTCGGACTGAAACCGAAGCTGGAATACACCGGCGGCGCGCGCGGCTGGGTCGGCGACAACCCGTTCATTTTTCTCGACACTAAAAAAATCCGCAGCACCGGCTGGAAAACCTCGCTGACGATTGAGCAAGGCATCAAGCGCACTTTGGAATGGCTGCAACAAAACCAGTGGGTCTACGAAACGCGCTAATGAAGATCGTCCTGACCGGCAGCAGCAGCGGCATCGGCAAATTCCTTGCCGACACGCTTGCCATGCGCGGCCACGAAATCTGCCGCCTCGCCCGTTCGCCGCAGGCCGGCTTCAGTTTCCTATGTGATGTTTCAGACTGGAACACCGTTCAAAATTGCGCCGGAAAAATTTCCGCAAAATGGAACAATGCAGATGCGCTCATCTGCTGCGCGGGAATTCAGGAGCCGATTGGCCCGGCGATGGAAATTGACCCGTTCGTGTGGCGCAGAAATCTAGCGGTGAATCTGGACGGAACTTTCTTTGCCATCCGTGCGCTCTACCCGCTGCTCAAAAAATCTTCCGCTCGCGCCAAGGTGATTTGCTTTTCCGGCGGCGGCTCGACCAGCCCGCGTCCAAACTTCGCCGCCTACGGCGTGGCGAAAGCGGGTGTTGTCCGGCTCGTCGAAACGCTCGCCGCCGAATGGCAGGGCGCGGCACCCGACATCAACGCCATCGCACCCGGCGCGATTTTCACGAAGATGACGGAACAGGTTTTGGCGAGTGGCGAAAAACTGGCCGGACAAAATGAATTTTCCAGCGCGTCCAAACTTTCGCGCGACAATGCCGCGAAGCTGGAAAAAGTCCGCGGCCTCGTGGAATTTTTGCTGTCCGAAAAAAGCGACGGAATCACCGGCAAACTCATCAGTGCGCCGTGGGATGCATGGCAGAATTTTTCCGCGCTGCGCGAGGAATTGATGAAGTCGGACGTTTATACTTTGCGCCGCATCGTGCCGGCGGATCGCGGCAAAAATTTTGGAGAAAAATGAACTACGCCATCATCGGTTGCGGGTTGATCGGAAAAAAACGGCTGGCCGGCCTGCCCGCCGGTTCAACCCTTGCGGTTGCGTGTGACATGAATTTGTCGCGCGCGGAAGAACTTGTGAAATTGGCGCAAACTGGCCGCGCGGTTTCCGATTTCAAAATCGCCGTCGCCGATTCGCAGGTTGACGCGGTGATTGTCGCCACGATCAATTCTGAACTCGCAAAAATTTCCGGCGCCGCGATTTGCGCGGGCAAACACGTCATCGTCGAAAAACCCGCCGGGATTTCCGTGCGGGAGCTTGACGAATTGATCGCGCTCGAAAAAAAACACGGCGTTTGCATGCACGTTGGTTTCAACCATCGTTTTCATCCGGCGTTTCAAAAGGCGCGGGAGATTTTTGAATCGGGCGTGATGGGCGAGCTTATGTTCATTCGCGCGCGTTATGGACACGGCGGGCGCATCGGTTATGACCAGGAATGGCGGGCTGATCCAAAACTTTCCGGCGGCGGCGAACTGATTGACCAGGGAATTCATCTCATTGATTTGGCCGGCTGGTTTCTCGGCGAGTTCAAAAAAGTGGACGGCCACACCGAAACTTATTTTTGGAAAATGCCGGTGGACGACAACGCGTTTTTGAGTTTGCGCACGGTAAAAAACCAGACCGCGTGGCTGCACGTCAGTTGCACGGAATGGAAAAATATTTTTTCGTTCGAGATTTATGGCCGCCACACGAAATTGCACATCGAAGGACTCGGCGGCAGTTACGGCGTGGAAAAACTTTTTCATTATCAGATGAAACCGGAGATGGGGATTCCCGACACGAAAGTTTATGAATTTCCCGGCGCGGACGAATCGTGGCGAAAGGAAATGATCGAGTTTGAACGCGACGTTCAATTGAAACGAAAACCTGACGCCGGGCTTGCCGAAGCGCGCGCGGCCTTGCAAATTGTCGAAGACATTTACCAGAAAAACGGAATGAAAAACTTATGATCATTGCTCGTTCACCCCTTCGCGTCACGCTCGGCGGCGGCGGCACGGACCTGCCGTCGTATTATGAAAAATTTGGCGGCTTTCTCATCGCGGCGGCGATTGATCGCTATGTTTATATCACGCTCCATGAAAACTTCACGCCCGACCTCATCGTCAAATACTCGCGGTTGGAGCGCGTCGAGGACGCCGCGAAAGTCGAGCACCCCATCATCCGCGAGGCGTTCGCCGCGTTGCAGATGGACGGGCGCGGATTGGAGCTGACTTCGATGGCGGACATCCCTTCGGGGACCGGTCTGGGCTCATCCGGCAGTTTCACCACGGCGCTGCTCAAGGCGTTGCACGCGCAAAAAAAAGATTTGATCCACCCGGCGGAGCTGGCCGAGCAGGCGTGTGACATCGAGTTGAACCGGCTGAAAGAACCGATTGGCAAACAGGATCAATACATCGCGGCCTACGGCGGGTTGACGTGTTTTAATTTTTTGCCGGACGGCAAAGTCGAGGCGTGGCCGTTGAAAGTTTCCGAGGCAACGCGCGACAATCTCGAAGACAATCTGCTGTTATTTTTTACCGGCTATTCGCGCAGCGCGTCAGCGATTTTAAAAGAGCAGGACGTGAAATCGAAGTCCGACGACAAGTCCATGATCGAAAGTTTGCATTTCGTCAAAGACCTCGGCTTGCAAAGCAAAGCCGCGTTGGAGTCGGGAAATCTGTACGAGTTCGCGCGGTTGATGGATGTGCATTGGCAGCGCAAAAAACAGCGCAGCGGCGGCATGAGCAATCCCAAGATCAACGAGTGGTATGACCTCGCGCTGGCCAGCGGTGCGCTCGGCGGAAAATTGATCGGCGCGGGCGGCGGCGGATTTTTGATGTTTTACGCGGAGGACAAGGCGAAGCTGCGCCACGCGATGCGGCAAAATGGTTTGAAGGAAGTGCGCTTTCGTTTTGATTTTGAGGGAACCAAGCTCGTCATCTCGTAAATACTTTCAATGGTGCTAGCGAACCTTGAACCAATGACAAACTTTCCAAATAGGCCAAGTTTGAAAATTGTGGCGTTTGAACTTGGAGAAGAAATTCGTGAGGGGCGCTGGAATCACGTGTCGGGAATTTCCACCAAGCCAGCAACAGCTTGTGATGAGTTGATTAAAGAATTTGAGGAACGTTGCCCCGGCTATTCAAGACTGGAGTATCAGCAAGCTTTGGCTGAGGGATTATTTGAATCAAGGTGATTATTCATGAGTCTTTCTCTTTCCCAAATTCCCGTCGCCATTCTCGCGGGCGGACTGGCCACGCGGCTCCGGCCCATCACGGAAAAAATTCCCAAGTCGCTCGTGCCCGTCGCAGGCAAACCATTTCTCGCGCATCAATTGAAACTGCTTCACGCACGCGGAATTCGCCGCGCGGTTTTGTGCATCGGCTATCTTGGCGAAATGATCCAGCGCGATTTCGGCGGTGAAGCATTTGGTGTTAAACTGGATTATTCCTTCGACGGCCCAAAACTGCTTGGCACCGGCGGTGCCATCAAACGCGCGCTGCCGTTGCTCGGCGAGGAATTTTTTGTGCTTTACGGCGATTCATATCTGCCCATCGAATATGCACCGGTTGCGGAATTTTTTCAGCACAGCGGCAAACTTGGATTGATGACGGTTTATCGCAATGAAGGTAAATATGACACGAGCAACGTGGTCTTTACCGACGGCGAAATAAAAATTTACGACAAAAAACAAAAGCTGCCGGAAATGCGGCACATTGATTACGGCTTAAGTTTGTTCAAAACTTCCGTGTTCGATTCTTATTCCGCCGATCAAATTTTTGACCTCGCCGAAGTCATGGGCAAGCTCGTCCGCGAAAAGCAGCTCGCGGGCTACGAAGTCCGCGAACGTTTTTATGAAATGGGTTCGCCGGCGGGTTTGGCAGAATTGGAAGCGATTTTGAAAAACGAAAAGCCGGATTGACAATTTATTTTTTAACTCAAAACTCAACGCACACAATTTAAATTATTATGAGCTTTGCCAAAGAATTTTTAGCCGAAGTCCAGCAGGTCACCGCGCAACTGAACGCGGACGCGATTGAAAAGTGCGCGGACGAGCTCGTGAAAATCCGCGAGCGCGGCGGACGGTTGTTCATCCTCGGTGTCGGCGGCAGCGCGGGCAACGCCGGCCACGCGGTGAATGACTTCCGTAAAATCTGCGGCTTCGAGGCCTACGCGCCAACGGACAATGTTTCCGAACTCACCGCGCGCACAAACGACGAGGGCTGGGCGACGGTTTTCTCCGAATGGCTGAAAGGCAGTCGCATCAATGCGAAGGATGGCCTGCTCATTTTTTCCGTCGGCGGCGGCAACTTGGAAAAAAACGTCAGTCCGAATCTGGTCAGCGCGATCCAGCTCGCCAAAAAGGTCGGCGCGTCCGTCATCGGCATTGTCGGGCGCGATGGCGGTTACACCGCGCAGGAAGCGACCGCGTGCGTCATCGTGCCGACGGTCAATCCCACCCACGTCACGCCGCACAGCGAGGCGTTTCAGGGTGTCGTCTGGCATTTGTTCGTGTCGCATCCCAAATTGAAAGTGGCGCCGACGAAGTGGGAAAGCACGAAGTGAAATTGCCGCGCGCAGTTTTTCTCGACCGCGATGGCGTGATCAATCGTGCGTTGGAAAAGCAATCCAAGCCATATCCGCCGACGAGTTTGGCCGCGTTTGAAATTCTTCCTGAAGTTCCTGAAGCCTGTGCGAAATTGAAGGCCGCCGGGTTTTTATTGGTTGTGGCGACGAATCAGCCCGATGTCGGTCGCGGCACGCTGAAGCAGGCAGTCGTCGAAAAAATCCACGCGCACATGACGGCGCAACTGCCGATTGATCGCGTGGAAGTTTGTTATCACGCCGGCCAAGGCTTGTCCAAATGCGATTGTCGCAAGCCGAAACCGGGAATGCTTTTGCACGCGGCGCGCGAACTTGGCATTGACCTCGCGCAAAGCTGGATGGTCGGCGACCGCTGGCGCGACATTGATTGCGGCCACGCCGCCGGCTGCAAAACCATTTTCATTGATCGCGGTTACGCGGAGGAATTGAAGCAAAAACCTGATTTTTCTGCTGGCAATCTGGGTGACGCTGCTGACATCATCCTCGCTCACACGCAAAAATTATTATGAAGCGAACTCTCAAAGATTTGTCGGTGAAAATTTTCGCCGACGGTGCGGACAAAAAGGGCATGCTCGAACTCAACGCCAATCCGCTCATCCAGGGATTGACGACGAACCCGACGCTGATGCGCAAGGCGGGGTTGACGGATTTCGAGGCGTTCGCGCGCGACGTGCTGCAAACCATCACCGTCAAGCCGCTGTCCCTCGAAGTTTTTTCCGACGAATTCTCCGAGATGAAACGGCAGGGCCTGAAAATCAACGGCTGGGGGAAAAATGTTTACGTCAAAATTCCGATCACCAATACGCGCAATGAATCCTCCCTGCCGCTCATCAAGGAACTCGCGAGCCAAGGCGTAAAGTTAAATGTCACCGCTCTGCTCACTTTGGATCAAGTCAAAGGTGTGGCCGCCGCGCTGAATCCCCAAGTGCCTGCCGTGGTTTCCGTTTTCGCCGGGCGCATCGCGGACACGGGCTTGGATCCGGTGGGCATCATGGCCGAGAGCAAAGTGATTTTGAAAAATCTGCCGCACGCGGAATTGCTTTGGGCGAGCGTGCGCGAAGTGCTGAATATTTTTCAGGCAAACGACTGCGGTTCGCACATCGTCACCGTGCCGCACGACATTCTCGGCAAGGCGATCAAAATGGCCGGCATGGATTTGGGCGAACTCTCGCTCGACACCGTGAAGATGTTTGCCAACGACGCGAAGGCGGCGGGCTTTTCGCTCTGATCAAATCAGCCTCGTCACCGTCGCGAAAACATCCGCGACTTTCACTGACTCCATGCATGCGAGCAATTCCTCGCGCGTGCCTTTGATGTCACCGCCGTCGTAACGGTAGAAATCCAGTCCGCGTCCATTCACCGCCGGATTTTTTACGAGCGTAAATTGGTTGCGATAAGGCCAGTTTGTCACGTTCAGCGTCGGTGCTTCGATGACAATTTGATTTGGAACTTTTACGGCTGCGGCGATGTGCATCAGCGCCGTGTCCACGCTCAAAAACGCGCCGCACCGCTTCATCAACGCCGCCGTCTCGCGCAGATTTTTCGTCTGCGCCTCCAGCGTCAGCTCACGGTTCGCCTGCGCCAGAACGATTTCGTGATCCTTGGCTTCTTCCGGACCGCCGAAAAGCAAAATGTGGAGATCCGGCCTTTCCTTGTTCAATAGCCGCACCAGTCCGGCGTAATTTTTCACCGGCCAGCGTTTCAACGGCAGATTTTTCGTGCCGCCGGAACCGACGTGGATGCCAAGGACCTTGCGGACGGCCAGATTGGCTTTAGACCAAAATGCGTCCGCAAACTTTTCTTCACCGGGCGTCAGGAAAAATTCCATTTCATGCGCCGGGAGTTTTTTTTGCGCGCCGATGAGCGGCAGCACGTCGAAATTATTTTCAATCGAGTGGCGCGTGTAATCCTGCGGCAGCGTGCCGGTGACGAGCCAGCGGTCGAGCCAGGTGAAGCGGTCGTATTCGTGGCTGATGCGCACCTGCGCGCCCGCGAGCCACGCGGCGACGCGATAATGGATGCGGCTTTGCGGATGCGTGTTGATGGAAAGCTGATAGCCTTCGCGTCGCAACGACCAGAGAAATTTCAAGGCTTCAAACTTGCCGCACTTCAGCAAATTTTTCTGGAACACGCGGTTGACGTGCCGATTGTGCTCAAGCAAATCCTTAGCGCCCGGCCACATCACCAGCGCGTCAATCGTCGCGGCGGGGAAATTCGCGCGCAGTTCGTGGAGCAGTGGCGTGGCGATCAGCGTGTCGCCGATGCCCGCGAGCGAGATGACGAGGATTTTCACAGCCGCGAAATCTTTTCCAGCAGCGACGTCGTGGACTTGCCGGGAACAAACGGAACCAAAATGATTTTTCCGCCCGCCGACTCGACCGCGCGGCGCTCGTCTTGATTGAGAGTTTCCAATGTGTAATCGCCGCCCTTGACGTAAATGTCCGGCTGCGCGGCGGCGAGAAATTTCGTGGCCGTCGTATCGGTGAAGATGCAGACGCCATCCACGCTTTGCAGCGCGGCGAGCACGGACGCTCGGTCCGTTTCGGAGTTCACCGGGCGACCTGCGCCTTTGAGGCCGCGCACCGCTGCGTCGCTGTTCACGCCCAATAGCAGCGCGTCGCCAAAATTGCGGGCGTTCTCCAGATAGGTGACGTGGCCGAGGTGCAGCAGATCAAAGCAGCCATTGGTGACGACCAGTTTTTTGCCGCCGGCGCGAAACTGTTTACGCCAGTCCGGCAATTTGTCCCACGCGATTAGTTTGTCGCGGAAATTCATGCCGCCATTTTGCCCGCGCCGGCAAGAATGGCAACGCTTTTACAAATTCACTACCGCCGGATCGCCGTAAAGTGTGAAGGAGCCGGTGCGCTCAATCTTCACATCCATGAGCTGGCTTTGATGGCGCGCGCTGCCGTTGAACAGCACGATGCGGTTGCAACGCGTGCGCCCGGTGTAGCGCGCCGCGTTTTTTTTGCTCGGCCCTTCGACGAGAATTTCCACCTGCTTGCCGATGAAGCTGTCGTATTTGCGCGCGGCGATTTCGTTCACCAAATCCAGCAGGCGATGATTGCGTTCCTCGCGGATTTCTTGCGGCACCTGATCCGGCATTTCGGCGGCGGGCGTATCGCGGCGCGGTGAGTATTTGAAAATATAGGCGTTGTCGAACTGCGCTTCGCGGCAGAGCGACAGCGTTTGCTCGAAGTCTTCTTCCGTCTCGCCCGGAAAACCGACGATGATGTCCGTGGTGATGCCGATGCCCGGTTTGGCGCGGCGCAATTTTTCGATGATGCCGAGAAATTTTTCACGCGTGTAGCCGCGATGCATTAGCTTGAGCAAACGGTCGCTGCCGCTTTGCAGCGGAATGTGCGCGCTCTCGCAAAGTTTCGGCAATCTCGCATAGGCTTCCACCAGATCATCGCCGTAACCTTTCGGATGCGGCGAGGTGAAGCGGATGCGTTCGAGTCCGTCAATTTCGTGGACGGCTTCGAGCAGTTGAACGAAAGCGGATTTGCCATCGAGCAGCGGATAATCGCGCTTGCCGAAGCTCGTGACGATCTGGCCGAGCAAGGTAATTTCGCGCACGCCGCGGGCAACGAGTTCGCGACATTCGGCGACGATGTCGGGAATGGTGCGGCTGCGTTCCTCGCCGCGCGTGCTCGGCACGATGCAAAAGGTGCAATGCTGATTACAGCCTTGCATGATGCTGACGAACGCGCTGACGGAAGTTTTCGCGCTGCCGTTGAGCAGATGTTCGCGGATGGTCGCTTCGCTTTTTTCTTCGGCGGCAACGTCCACGATTTTTTTGCGTTTGCCGGAAATGATTTCATCCAAGTATTCCGCCGCGCGATGAAATTTTTGCGTGCCGAGAACCAGATCAACGTCCGGCAGTTTATCAATGAGTTCCTTGCCGCGACTTTGCGCCATGCAACCGAGGTAGCCGAGAATCTGGTCGGGGCGTTCTTTGCGCGCCGTGCCAGCGAGATTTTTCATTTTGTTCATCGCCTTTTGCTCGGCGGCGTCGCGCACGCTGCAAGTGTTCAGCAGCACCACGTCGGCCAGCGCCTCGGACTTGGCGAGCGAATAGCCTTTGGCCACGAGCTGCGCGGCGACGGCCTCGCTGTCGCGCTCGTTCATCTGGCAGCCGTAGGTTTTGATGAAAACACTGGGCATGATTTCAGGAAACAGCATACGCAGGGCGGCGGCGGATGCAAAGTTGAATCGTTCTAGCGGCGCGCAACGCACTTGCGGGCTGGCTAGGAAACGGTATTTTCATCGGATTCGGAACGGCATGGAAAACAGCCCATTGAAAATTTTACTTATCAGCGGCGACGCGGCGATGGCGCAGCGTGTCAGCGATTTGTTGCGCTGCGCCGCGTTTGAAGTGGCGGTGACGGTGGAGCCGAGCGCCGACGCGGGGCTGGCGATGGTCGCGACGAATCATTTCGACGCCATCGTGTTTGAGATCGCGCAGGCGAATGCGGCGGCGCTGTTTCAGGTCACCTGGCTCACCACGAAGGCGCCCCGCCAGCCGGTGGTCGTCATCGGGCCGAGCGAGGACGAATCCTTTCTGGCCGAGGCCGTTTACAGCGGCGCGCAGGATTATCTCGGGCGCGAGCAACTGGCGGCGGCCACGCTGCGGCACGCCATCCATTGCTCGATGGCGCGGCAGCAGGAACGCGTCGCGCTTGTCGATGAAAAGGAGAATTACTACGGCCTCTTCGACCATCTGGTGGAAGGCATTTTCCGCACCACGCCGAACGGTCATTATCTGCTGGCCAACATGGCGCTCGCGCGCATCTACGGTTACGACACGCCGGTGCAGTTGATGGCCAGCATCAAGGACATCGCCGGCAGCCTTTACGTCGAGCACGGCCGCCGCGAGGAATTTGTCCGGCTCATGCAGGAGAACGACACCTTGAGCGGCTTCGAGTCCCGCATTTACCGCAAGGACGGAACGATCATCTGGATTGCGGAGAACTGCCGCGCCGTCCGTGACGCGCAGGCCAAGCTGCTTTACTACGAAGGCACGGTCGAGGACATCACCGAACGCAAGCGCGCCGAGGAGCAGATCCGCCGCGCCACCGGCGAACTCTCCCGCAGCCGGGAGGAACTGCGCACCAAGAATGCGCTCATGGAGGAAAACCTCCGCACCGCGCGCGAAATCCAGCTCACCATGCTGCCGCAGCAGTATCCGAGCTTTCCACCCGGCGTGCCGGCGGAACAGAGCGCGTTTCAATTCGTCCACCGCTACGAGCCGGCTGAATCCGTCAGTGGCGATTTCTTCAGCGTCTCCGCGATCTCCGACACCGAGGTCAGCGTGTTCATCTGCGACGTCACCGGCCACGGCGTCCGCGCCGCGCTCGTCACCGCGATGATCCGCGCCTTGTCCGAGGAATTGAAGCCGCTGGCGCGCGACCCCGGCGAGTTTTTGCGCAAGCTGAACTACGACTTGTGCAACATCCTGAAGAGTACCGGTTCGCCCATGCTCACCACCGCGTTCTACGCCGTGGCCGACTGCCGCACCGGGCGGCTGCAGTTCGCCAACGCCGGTCATCCCAAGCCGCTGCTGTTGCGCCGTTCCCTCGGGCAGGTGGAGCCGCTCGCCAACACCGCCGGTCGCGGCCAGCCCGCGCTGGGACTCTTTGAAGACCCGCCTTACACCACCAGCGAAACCACGCTGACGCCGGGCGATTTCCTGATGCTCTTCACCGACGGCCTTTACGAGGTGCAGGGTGAGAACGAGGAACTCTACTCGCAGGAACGCCTGACGCTGGATGTCAAAACCCTCGTCACGCATCCCCCGGGCATCCTGTTTGACGAACTGCTCACCGCCATCCGCACCTTTGCCGTCAGCGGCGCTTTTGACGACGACGTGTGCCTGGTGGGCATGGATTATCTGGGCGCGCCCTCGGTGAAATCGTAACGCTTAAATCAAATCCTTCTGCGCGGCGGTTGGCTCCGGCGACTGGTTAAACATCAAAATCATGATTTTCCAAACCAGTAAGTCGAAAAATCAACCAATGCTCGAATGACGGCCAGTAGTCCGACATAAAAAAGCGGCTCCCACCAAACAAGCTTCGGATATATCGGCAACATCACATACATCGCAAGAACCAGCAGTCCGATAGCTGCCAACTCCAACAAAATCAAACGCCGCCATCTGAAAATCTTGCCGGTCTTTTCTGG
>Ga0182012_10000643_pt1 | contig 38553 bp, 38 predicted proteins | sample 612S2SmetaG_FD_120486 | JGI IMG/M metagenome (GOLD analysis project Ga0182012, IMG submission 120486) | Permafrost microbial communities from Stordalen Mire, Sweden - 612S2S metaG | ecosystem: Environmental > Terrestrial > Soil > Wetlands > Permafrost | place: Sweden: Stordalen | collected...
GACGTGCACGGGGACTTGCGCCAGCGTCTCAGTCAGGCTCACCGCGCCGGCGTATACGCGCTGGGTCTGCGGATCGGTCGCGGTCGCGGCGGCGTAGGCAAGGTACTCAGCCCCAATGCTCCGGTAAATGTCGGCGATGGCTGCGCGTTTGTCGGCATCGGTGACCACCAGCCAGCGCCAGTCCTGCGCATTGCTCGCCGTCGGCGCCTGCATGGCCAGCCGAATGCACTCAAGGATTACCTCACGACCGACCGGCCGGGTCAGGTCAAGGCGCTTGCGCACCGCCCGTGTCGTAGTGAGCAGTTCGTCGACCGACGCAATGTCCATCCTGATCAGATGTCGATCGCGCACGACTGGTCGACACCGAGCACGGTCAGCGACCGCCCCAGGCCAAGAAACACCGCGACGCACAGCGTGAGATCGAGGACCTCCTCATCGGAGTACAGCCCCCGAAGGCGCTCGAAGAACGCGTCGTCCATCGAGGCGTGGTCGGTGGCGAAACGCTCGGCGTACTCAATGGCAAGACGCTGGCGCGGGGTGTAACCGGGATAACTGGCGTAGTCGGCGACGTTGTCGTAGAGCTCGGGCGCCGGGGCATTCGGGCCGGCATCCAGTAGCGACTGCGCCCGAAAGCCGGCGCAGGCGACGCAGTCGTTGATCTGCGCGATCCGCATCCTGGCCAGCTCGCGCTCGTCGGCCGGAAGGATGCTCTGCTGATATGCGCCGCGGATCATCCGCTCGACCATGCCACCCAGCTGCGGACGCAGCGTCCAGATCATGGCGGCTTCGCCACCGGGTCCATCCGGCACCTGGATTCTGGCCACTGGCGACTCCTGCCCGACGTTTGGTTAGCTAGTCGAGCAAACCAGACTCGCGGCCAAGCTGTCTAGGTCACGCATCGTGCGTAATTGCGCCTTTGGGTGTGCGCTTAGGCGGGGCGCGTGTCGTTGCCGTGGGCGCACACTGGACGGCTTCAGGCGGGCAGGCTGAGCGACTGTAAGAACGGCTCGGCGACAGTGAGAAAGCCCTGCGGATCCGACGAGAAAACCACATGCCCAGTGTCGAGGATCTCAAGCCGGGAACCGCGAATCGCGTCGTGGGTCGCTCGTCCCGCGCTGAGCGGAATCGCAATGTCTTTCTTGCCCCAGACAATCAGCGTGGGCACCGATAGCTCATCGGCGCGACGGCGCAGGTCGTGCTCGGGCGTTGCGAAGCTTCGCCATAGTCCTGTGCCGGTACGGATGCCCTCGGCCGTCTGCGCTTCCGCGATCGCACGCTCGACGATCTCGCGGTCGCTGTCGGTCTTCGCCTTCATGTAGCCGCGGATGAATAGGGGAGCGGCCCGGCGGAAAACCGCCGGCGTGCCAAGTACGCGACAAAACGTGCGGGACATCGGATTCAACGGAACGAACCCGCCCGTGTTGACTAGGACCAAGCCCGCGACGGACTCGGGACGGTTGATCGCCAGCCGCGTGGCCGCGAACCCGCCGACCGAGTTTCCGATCAGAACGGCTCTCGTTAGCCCGAGACCGTCGACGACGTCTTCAAGCACGTCGGCGAAGAGCGGCGCCCTTGGCTCCAAGGCGGCGTCGACCGGATCCGAATCTCCGTGGCCGGGCCAGTCCACCGCGATCGTGCGGTAGCGGCTAGCGAGCGTCTCGAGGATCGGGTCGAAGTCATGCCGGTCGTGCAGTGTCGCATGAAGCAATAAAACAGTTGGGCCGCTGCCTAATTCGCGATAGGCAACGCGGCCTGCCCGAGTTTGAATAGACGCCATCGGAGTTCCTTCCGCCCGGTTGACCGACTGGTCGGTCATTCTGTACGGTACAACGCAAGCAGCGCCCTGACAAGACAGGAAGCCCCCGTGCGACAAACCCCGCCGCCAGAAGCGCCATTCGCCGACAAGATGGCCTATTACCGCACTCAGCACACATCGACGGGGGTGCGGGCCACCCATCTGGTAGGCACGCCGATCATCGCGGCGGGCCTGCCGCTGATGTTCGCCAAGCCACGGCTCGGCGCGCCGATGTTCGTCGGAGGGTGGGCCATGCAAATCCTCGGCCACAAGCTGTTCGAGAAGAACCTGCCGTCAACCCACAAGGGCTGGATCACCTATCAACTCACCGGCGTGATTGACGTCTGCGAGCAGTACGGCGAGATGCTGGCCCGTCTGGCCAAAATTCGGAGCCGGCGCAAAGCGAGGTTGCAATGAGATCGCCTGAGCCCGGCCGCAATGCGCTGCTGGATGCGGGACAGCGGCTGCTGTCGACCGAGGATCTGGCCAGGATCTCGGTCAATGCGATCGTCGCCGAGGCCGGGATGGCAAAAGGCAGCTTCTACCAGCACTGGCGCGGCCGGTCTGAATACGTGCGGACCTTGCATGCCCGATTCCACGACCAACTGGTCGAATCGATCGAGGCCGCCATCGCCGACCTCCCTCCCGGACGTGACAGGCTCGAACTCGGGATGAACACCTACCTGGACGGATGCCTGGCCGAACCGGCCACCAAAGCGCTGCTGGTCCAGTCGCGCACCGAGGCCGGGTTGAGCGATTTGGTTGCAGCCCGGAATGACAGTGCCGCCGCGCTGATCATGCCCGACCTACTTGTACTCGGGTGGACACCGCCCGAACCGATCGCCGCGCTCTTGGTTGCGGCTGTCGCCGAGATTGCGTTGGTCGAACTCGATGCCGGGCACCGCGACGACGCGTTGCGCAACGGGTTGCTTCGGCTTGCCACCCGTACGCCAACGGCGAGCATGGGCAACTAGGCCAGCGGTGCCAGACCTGATCGAACCAGATCCAGACTGGCGGCCACGATTTCACCGACATCGCCCACACAACCGTTGCGGCCCCAATTCTCGACTGCCACAACAAGGGCCGCCGCGATCGCGGAGCCCGCGACTTCGGCGGCAAGATCGACGTCGGCGACGTCGGGTTTGCGATTCCTGACGAACTCCGCCAGCACGGCGGCGAAAGACGACTGCACCACCCGCAAATGACTGGCGATTCGATCCGCACTGATCAACTCCGCGCGGGCGGTGGCGGCCTGCCGCACCACTTCAAGGTCGTGCGGGAAGGCGGCGACGCTGGCCAGGACCGCGTCGAAGAGCGACTCGGAGGCCGGACGTTGCGCCAGCGCTTCGGCCAGCCATTCCAACTGGGTCTCGTAATCCTGGAAGAGCACAGCTTCCTTGGTTGGAAAATGCCGGAAGAAGGTGCGTTCGGTGACGCCGGCTTCCCGCGCCAACTCTGTCACCTTCACATTCGCAAATCCTCTGCTGGCAAAGCACCTTAACGCAGCCTGGCGAAGCGCCTCATGGGTCGAACGGCGGCGTAGCTCATGACGGTTCGTCGGCTTCCGGACTAGCACGGTCATCTCACATCGATCGTAGCGAACTTCTTCCAATTATGTCAGTACTGACATATTCTTGAGCACTGTGACGGACTATGACGCAATCGTGGTGGGTGCCGGGCATAACGGGCTGACCGCCGCGGCGATTTTGCAACGCGCGGGCCTGCGCACGGTGTGTCTGGAAGCCAACACCTATGCGGGCGGAATGGCGGCGACGGTCGAGTTGATCGACGGCTTCCGATACGAGATCGCGGGTTCGGTGCAGTTTCCCACCGCAAGCGAAATCACCAAAGATCTGGGCCTGGACACGCTCCCTGCCGTGGAACCCGATGTGATGTCGACGAATATCGGTGAATCCGGCGAAGAGGCGATGGTCTTCTACCGGGACCCGATCCAGCTGATGACTCACCTCGGCGAAAAACACGGCTTCGACGCCGTCACCGGCATGGCCGAACTGATCGGCTGGAGTCAGGGGCCCGCACGCGCGCTCGGCCGCTTCGACGTCCGCAAACCGCCCAAGACGCTCGACGAAATGTATGCCTGCGCAACCAACGACGCCGAACGCCGAGCGATTCACGAAATGCTATTCGGCTCGGCGATGGATGTGATCGACCGCTACCTGCCGGACAAGGAAAAGCATGCGGTCATGCGCGGAATGCTCGCGTTCCTGGCCGTCAACTCCACCTACCGCGGACCGTATACACCTGGCAGCGCGACGTGTTTGGCATTCGCGCTGGCGGTTCCGGACGACAGCACGGCCATGATGACCAAGCTCAAGGGCGGCATCGGCGCGCTCACCGAACACCTGCGCGAGCTTTTCGTCTCCCACGGCGGGGAGATCAGATTCCGGACAAAAGTCGAGCAAATCCTCGTCGAGCACGGGGCGGTGACCGGCGTGCGGCTGCGCGACGGCTCTACGATCTCGGCGCCGATCGTGGTCTCCAATCTGTCGCCCGACACCACACTCACCGAATTCATCGCGCCCGAACACATTCCGGCGGAACTGCTATCGCGGGTTTCTGGTCGCGACCACCGCGCTTCCTTCGTGCAAATCCACTTCGCCCTCGACGGGCTGCCCGAATTCGCCCCGCCCTATGAATTGTTGAACGAGGCGGGCATGCAACAGTCGATCGGCATCTTCGGCTCGCCGGAAGAGCAACAACTGCAGTGGGAGACCTGCCGTCGGGGCATCGTGCCGGACAATCCGTCCATGGGGATGCAGATCCCGTCGGTGCACGACCCGAGCATGGCGCCGCCCGGGAAGCACGCCGCCAGCGCGTACGCGTACGCGTTCCCGGTAGAAGTCGACCGCGACCAGCACGGTCACCTCAAAAATGAGATGGCACAGCGTGTTATCGACAAGATCAGCAGATACGCGCCGAACTTCAAGGACATTCTGATACGCCACATCACGTTTGCGCCTTACCATATGAACACCATGTTCGGCGCTCCCGAAGGCGACTTCTGCCATGGGCTGTTGCATCCAGATCTAATGGGGCCCAATCGGCCCGGCCCCAAGGGCTTCCTCGACTTTCCCATTCCGATCGATGGCCTCTACCTGGGCGGCGCGGGATGTCATGGCGGCCCGGGCATTACCTTCATCCCCGGCTACAACGCCGCTTATCAGGCGCTCGACGACGCCGGATAAACGGCGTCAGCCCCCGAAGGTCCCGGTGAGTTGCGCCTGCGCGGTCGCGGCGCCCGCGATTGTCTGCGCCGCTTGTACACCGCTGAGTCCGCCGGGAAGCTCATAGGTGTTGGGAAGCTGATAGAGGGTGAACCGGTAGTGGTGGGTGCCGCTGCCCGCCGGCGGACAGGGTCCCTTGTATTCAGGTTGACCGGCCGTGTTCGGCAGAACTGTTCCGCCGGCGGGAGTCTGACCGTCGCCGGTGCTGCCCGAGCCGGGAGCGATTCCGGCCACGATCCAGTGGATATACAGCCCGTTGACGGCGTCCGGGTCGTCGACGACCAGGGCCGCCCCGAGCGGCGCCGACCATGTCAACGGCGGCGACGTGTTAGCGCCCTCGCAGGTGTATTGCACGGGAATCGGCGCACCGTTGCCGAATGCGGGACTGCTAATCGTCAATGATCCGCCGGGCGCTGCCGCGACGGTCCCACCACTGCTGCCCACGCCGAGCAGCGCTCCTACAAGTGCGAGCCCTGCTACCGCCGGCCCGATTCGGTGCTGTGCCATCACACCATTGTTGCCAACAGCGGCCCGGAAAGACAGCCGTCACGCAACGTCGGGTGCCCAGTGTTCAGTCGTGGCGCGCCGCTTCCTGGACGAGCTGGACGCGGGAGCTCAGGCCAAGTTTGGTGTAGACGTGGGTGAGGTGGGTTTGCACGGTGCGCGGTGAGACGAAAAGCCTTGTGGCAATGTCCTTATTGCCGAGCCCTTCGCTGACGAGTCGCACAACTTCGCGCTCGGTGGGGGTCAGCGACGCCCAGCCGCTAGCGGGCCGTTTGCGTTCGCCGCGGCCGCGCTGCGCGTAGGCGATCGCCTCCTCGGTTGACAGGACGGCGCCCTCGGCCCAGGCGGCGTCAAACGCATTGTCGCCCAAGGCATCACGCAGCGCAGTCACCGACGCTTCGTAGCCGGCGTCCCAGGCTTTGAAACGGACCTCGCCCGTGCATTGCCGAATGCCGCGGGCCGCACCCAAGAGGCGGGCGGCTTCACGGTGACCGGCGCCATCCCCCGCCACAACTGCGAGGCATTCGAGCACGTCCGCAACGCCGAGGCGCGCCCCAAGTTCGTTGGCACACGCTAGCGCGTAGTGGGCGTCACGCTCAGCCTGATCCGGCTCACCCTGCGCGATCGCCACCCGGGCGCGCGTGCTCAGCGCCGACATCAGCCACCAGCCGGTTGTCGTCGACGCGGGCTCGTCGGCCCAGCGGCGGGCGGCAGCGAGATCTCGGTCTGTTAACGCAGCCTCGGCATTCCAGATGCGCTGCAATGCCGCCGAGCCACCGCTCGCGACAATCGGGTGCTGGAGGGCGGCCTCGCGCGCCTCGTGCGCCGCCGCGAAATCCCCCGCGGCCAAGGCCGCGAATCCTAACGCCACGTGCCCGAACGCCGCCCACCTTCCGCCAAGCCCCGCGCCGACCTCAAGGGTCGCCTCGGCCGCCGCCCGGGCCGCGGCCGCCTTACCCTGGCGTGCGAGTGCAAAGCTCTGACCCGCGAGACAGGTCACCCTCCAGATCTCGTCGTGAGCAGCCTCGGCCTCGGCGGCCACCTCGCCGAACTGTGCGGCGGCTCCGGCTAAATCGCCGCTGAACTGCTGCACCGCCGTGAGGTAAAAGCGGCACAGACGCGAGTTGAACCCGTCGCCGATTGCGTCGGCGAGGTCGCGTCCTTCCTCGGCGGCTGCACGTATCCCGAGCGGGTCACCCGCGAGGTGGGCGCCCCGCGCCTGCTCGGCGAGGATCTTACTCAACCTCCACTGATCGTCCACGGCACGGGCCAGGCCGATCGCCTCGGCGAGGCACCCCCGGGCCACCTCAGCGTTATAGCCCAGGCCGGCGATAAACCCGTAGGCGGTCAATGTCCGGGCCAGCAGGGCCGGGTCATCGACGTCTCGCGCGATCGCCACGGCCTGTTCGGCCTGGTCCAGGCTATCGGCGGCACCCAAATAGGTATCGAGAACCGCCCTGTCGGCGAGCGCCCGCGCTCGTACCGCGGCCGTCACCCCTGGGTGGTGCGCGTCGAGATCGGCCACGGTGGCGTCGAACCAGGCCAGCCCTTCCCGGATGCGGCCCCGCGCCAGCCACAGTGGCTGCAGCGAGGACGCCAGCGTCAACGCCGGCCCGGCGTCAGAGTTTTCCCGGCTCCACGCGAACGCGGCGCGCAGGTTGTCGATTTCGGTGTTGGCCTGCTCGATGCGTTGCTCATAATCACTTCCTGCCGGTGCGTCGAGCGGGGCGGCCATCGCCGTGTAGTGATCCCGGTGGCGCGTCCGCACGGCGTCGGCCTCGCCGGATTCGCCGAGCTTCTCCAGTGCGTATTGGCGCACCGTCTCGAGCAGCCGATAGCGGGTCCGGCCCCCGCTGTCGTCGGCGACCACCAGCGACTTGTCCACCAGCAAAGTGAGCTGATCGAACACTTGGTAGCTCGTCACGCCACCACCACCCGCGACCGTCTGGGCGGCGGCCAGGTCGAAGCCGCCCAGAAACACCGCCAGCCGGCGAAACAACACTCGTTCGGGCTCGGTCAGCAGGGCATGCGACCAGTCCACCGAGGCACGCAACGTCTGCTGGCGGCGCACCGCGGTGCGCGCCCCGCCCGTCAGCAGCCGGAACCGGTCATGCAGGCTGTCGAGGATTTCGGTCAGCGACAACGCCCGCACCCGCGCCGCGGCCAGCTCGATCGCCAGCGGCACCCCGTCCAGGCGTGCGCAGATCTCGCCCACCGTCGCGGCGTTGTCGTCAGTGAGGGTGAAATCGGGGCGGGCGTGGTGGGCCCGGTCGGTGAACAACGTGATGGCTTCATCGGACAGCGGCAGCGACGGCACCCGCCAGCTCATCTCACCGGCCACCCCGATCGCCTCACGGCTGGTCGCCAGAAAGGTCACCTTCGGCGCCGCAGTGAGCACAGCGACCACTAGCTCGGCGCACCGATCCAGCAGATGCTCACAATTGTCGAGGACGACCAGCAGCTGCCGGTCGCGCACGAACCGCAGCAGGCTGTCCATGGTCGAGCGGCCCGGTTGATCGGGCAGCCCGAGTGCACGCGCCACCGTCACCGCCACCAGCTCGGGGTCGGTCAGCGGCGCCAAATCCACGTACCACACCCCGTCACCGAACTCGGGCGCCAGTTGGGCCGCGACCTGAATCGCCAGCCGAGTTTTGCCCACCCCGCCCGCCCCGGTCAACGTCACCACCCGGTTCCCCGCCAGCAGCTCCCGCAACTGGGTCAGCTCCGCGTCGCGGCCCACGAAACTGGTCAGCTGCCCCGGAAGACGAGTGGAAACAACGGTGCCCGATACCCGCAGCGGCGCGAACTCGTTGACCAGATCGGGATGACACAGCTGCACCACCCGCTCCGGGCGGGGCAGATCCCGCAACGGGTGGGAGCCCAAATCGATCAGCCAGACGCCATCCGGTAGCCCGTCGACCACCAGCTGCTCGGCCGCCCCCGACAGCAGGGTTTGGCCGCCATGGCCTAGATCGCGCAGCCGCGCGGTTCGGTTGATCGTCGGACCGGCGTAGTTACCCTCATCGCGCAGTTGCACCTCACCGGTATGCACGCCGATGCGCAGCCGAATCGGGGCCAACGGCGCCCGCTGCAACTCCAACGCGGCCGCCACCGCGTCCGAGGCGCGCGCGAACGCCGCCACAAAACTGTCACCCTCACCCTGCTCGACCGGGCGCACCCCGTCATGGGCAGCCACGACATCACCCACGACCTGGTGCAGACGCGCAATCGCGGGCGCCATCACCTCGCCCTGGGTCTCCCACAGCCGCGTCGAACCCTCCACGTCGGCCAACAGCAGCGTCACCGTGCCCGTCGGCAAAAGCCCGCTCACGCCAAGATCGCTCCAGTCCACCAACGGCTCATCCGCACCCGAAAAGATCTCACTCATGCTAGCCAGCATGCAGCCACCACACGCGGCAAAACATCAGCACAAACGCGCAGATTAAAGCCGGTCGCACGCGTATATACGACCCGCCACGCGACTCAAGGGACGAGCACAACCTTGCCGATGTTCTCCCGCGCCGCCAATATCCGGTGTGCCTCGGGCGCCTCGGCGAACGGTACGGCCGCATGGACGACGGGGGAGATGGTGCCGTCGACCAGTGCCGCAACCAGCGGCGCGATCCAGGGCTCAAGGGTGCCGCGGTCGTCCCACAACCGCAGCATGTTCAAGCCGATCACGGCCTTTGATTCCGATAATTGGTTCATCAGGTTGAAACCGCGCACCATCGCCAATGCCTGCGGGGCCACCCTGCGCAGCGAGCGCTTCTCGCCCTGCTGCAGCGCCGACACCCCGTAGGCGATGAGCCTTCCGCCGGGCCGCAACAGATCGTAGGACCGCCGCAATGACGTCCCGCCGAGTGCATCCAGCACCAGGTCATATGGGTCGAGGTCCTTCCACCAGCCGTTTCTGCGATAGTCGATCGCGCGGTCCACACCCAACTCGGCCAGCTTCCGGTGCTTTGCCGGCGACGCGGTGCCGTGCACGACGGCCCCGGCGGCCTTCGCGAATTGGATGGCGGCGATGCCGACTCCGCCCGCCGCGGCGTGAATCAGCACTCGCTCGCCCGCGCGCAGCGACCCGTAGCCGTGTAGCGCCGCCCATGCGGTCGCGTAGTTGACCGGGACCGCGGCACCCTGTTCGAAGCTCATGGCGTCGGGAAGCGGCACGGAATCACTGGCCGCGACATTGACGATTTCGGCGTAGCCACCGAATCGGGTGCCAGCCAGAACACGTTGCCCGAGGCGGCTCGGATCGACGCCGTCGCCGACGGCCTCGACGGTTCCGGCGACCTCATAGCCAACCACTGCCGGCAGTTTCGGCGCGTCCGGATAAAGGCCGACGCGGGCGAGGTGGTCGGCGAAGTTCACCCCCGCGGCGCGTACGGCGACCCGCAGCTGCCCCGGGCTGGGCGGGGGTGGGTCAGGCCGCTGCTGCACCTGCAGTACCGATGGGGCGCCGTGTTTGGTGATGACGACTGCGCGCATGACCTGTCCCTATACCTGTTCGGCGGATGGTGCGAGGCGAGGCAGAACGACGTCACGCCACGCAGGGCCCAGCCGGATTGTCTCAGTCTTGGACGTATGGGTCATTCCCGAATCGTACTTTCGACAGGCCCTCGCAGGGCGCTACGTTCCGTTGGTGCATTTCGCCTGGGAAGAACTCACCCCCAGCGTGCATCGCTGCCGGCTCCCGTTCTGCGATGTCACCATCGGGCTGGTCCAAGGGCGCACCGGAACACTGCTCGTTGACACCGGCACCACGCTTGCCGAAGCGGCCGCAATCGAGCGCGACGCGCGGGACATCACCGGAGGTACGGTCACCCATGTTGTCTTGACGCACAAGCACTTCGACCATGTCCTGGGTGCCTCGCAGTTCGCCGACGCCGATGTCTACTGTGCGCCCGAGGTGCTCGAATACCTGTCGTCGGCAACCGATGAGATTCGCCGCGACGCGCTGCATTACGGCGCCGACGCCGCGGAGATCGACCGAGCCATCGCCGCCTTGCGCGCGCCGCGGCGCGGAATGTACGAAGCCACCATCGACCTCGGCAACCGCACAGCGACCATCACGCACCCGGGCCGCGGCCACACCGCGTCGGACCTGATCGTGGTGGTCTCCGGGGCAGACCATGAAGAAAGCCCTACGGTGGTCTTCACCGGTGATCTCGTCGAGGAGTCCGCGGACCCCGCGATCGACGCCGATTCCGACGTCGCCGCCTGGCCCGCGACCCTCGATCGGTTACTCGAGATTGGTGGACCCGACGCGTTGTATGTGCCGGGTCATGGGAAGGTCGTCGACGCGGAGTTCGTCCGTCGCCAACGGGATTGGCTGTCACTCGGCAACCGATGATTCGGCGTCCCTGGACGGGGATAGAATAAATGCTACCCACCAGTAACGTGCCGAACAGGGAGCGCAAGTGCATGGCCATCATCGAAACGGACAATGAGGTCCAAACACCCTTCGAACAGGATGTCGCCGCCACGCAGCGATACTTCGACGGCTCACGCTTTAACGGAATCACCCGCCTCTACACGGCTCGACAAGTCGTCGAACAGCGCGGCACCATACCCACCGACTACACCGTCGCGCGAGACGCGGCGGCCGCCTTCTACGATCGCCTGCGCGAGCTCTACGCACAGAAGAAGAGCATCACCACATTCGGTCCATACTCGCCCGGCCAGGCCGTGAGCATGAAGCGGATGGGCATCGAGGGCATCTACCTCGGCGGCTGGGCAACCTCCGCCAAAGGTTCCACCACTGAAGACCCCGGGCCCGACCTGGCCAGCTACCCGCTCAGCCAGGTGCCCGACGACGCCGCGGTCCTGGTGCGCGCCCTGCTCACCGCAGACCGCAACCAGCATTACCAGCGCCTGCAGATGACCGACTCGCAGCGCGCCGCGGCCAAGGAGTACGACTACCGGCCGTTCATCATCGCCGACGCCGACACCGGCCACGGCGGTGACCCGCACGTGCGCAACCTAATCCGGCGCTTTGTCGAGGTCGGGGTGCCCGGGTACCACATCGAGGATCAGCGGCCGGGCACCAAGAAGTGTGGCCATCAGGGCGGCAAGGTGCTGGTGCCTTCGGACGAACAGATCAAGCGCCTCAACACCGCCCGCTTCCAGCTCGACATCATGCGGGTGCCCGGCATCATCGTGGCGCGCACCGACGCCGAGGCGGCGAACCTGATCGACAGCCGCTCCGACGAGCGCGACCAGGCGTTCCTGCTCGGCGCCACCAACCTGAACATTCCTTCCTACAAGGGCTGTTTCCTGGCGCTGGTACGGCGCTTCTACGAGCTGGGCGTCAAGGAGCTGAACGGCCACCTGCTCTACGCGCTGGCCGACGGCGAGTACGCATTCGCCAACGCGTGGCTTGACCGCCAAGGGATCCTGGGCCTGGTCTCCGAAGCCGTCAACACCTGGCGGGAGAACGGGAAGGGTTCGATCAACGACCTCTTCGACCAGGTCGAGTCGCGGTTTGTGGCCGCCTGGGAGGACGCCGCGGGGGTGATGACCTACAGCGACGCCGTGGCCGAGGTGCTCGCGTTCCGAGTGAGCGACGGCGAGCCGGCAACCTTGACCCCGGAGGAGTGGCGGAAGTTCGCGGCCCGGACGTCGCACTACGCAGCCCGGGAGAAGGCCAGGGAGCTGGGCACGGACCCACCGTGGGACCCCGAGCTCGCTAGGAGCCCGGAGGGCTACTACCAGATACGCGGCGGCATACCGTATGCGATCGCGAAGTCGCTGGCGGCGGCGCCTTTCGCCGACATCCTCTGGATGGAGACCAAGACCGCGGATCTCGCCGACGCCAAGCAGTTCGCCGACGCGATCCACGCCGAGTTCCCCGACCAGATGTTGGCCTACAACCTCTCGCCGTCGTTCAACTGGGACACCACCGGAATGACCGACGAGGAGATGAAGCAGTTCCCTGAGGAGCTCGGCAAGATGGGCTTCGTCTTCAACTTCATCACCTACGGCGGACACCAGATCGACGGCGTCGCCGCCGAGGAATTCGCCACCAACCTCAGGCAGGACGGCATGCTGGCGCTGGCTCGTTTGCAGCGCAAGATGCGCCTGGTCGAATCCCCTTACCGCACACCGCAAACCCTGGTCGGGGGGCCGCGCAGCGATGCCGCACTGGCCGCGTCGTCCGGCCGCACGGCGACCACCAAATCCATGGGCGCGGGTTCCACCCAGCACCAGCATCTCGTGCAGACGGAGGTGCCGAAGAAGCTGTTGGAGGAATGGCTGGCGATGTGGAGCGAGTACTACCAGCTTCCGGAGAAGCTGCGGGTTCAGCTTCGCCCGCGACGCGCCGGCTCGGATGTGCTCGAACTCGGCATCTACGGCGACGGCGACGAGCCGCTCGCCAACGTGGTCGTGGATCCCATCAAAGACCGGCACGGTCGCAGCATCCTGCAGGTGCGCGACCAGAACACCTACGCCGAGAAACTCCGGCAAAAACGCCTGATGACGTTGATCCATCTGTGGCTCGTGCACCGCTTCAAGGCTGACGCGGTATACTACGTCACCCCCACCGAGGACAACATCTATCAGACCGAGAAGATGAAGTCGCACGGCATCTTCAGCGAGGTCAATCAGGACGTGGGCGAGATCATCGTGGCCGAGGTGAACCGCCCGCGCATCACCGAGCTGCTCAAGCCGGATCGTGTGGAGCTGCGGAAGTTGATTACCAAGGAAGCATGATTTCTTGCCGCGAGACTGTCACTGACGACGCGTTACTCGAGAAGACTCGTCGTTAGTTACAGCTTCGCGGACCGGTTTGCTTAGACGTAGCAGCGGGTAATGCCAGATGCATGAGAGGTCAAGCGAGGACAGCGTTCGCGGTTTTCGGCGGCACAGCGGCGCTTGTCTTGGCAGTCGGATGTGGCGGCGACAATAAGGCACCAACCAGCAGCACGACCACAACAACCACTCCCACATCCACCATTGCGCCAGCCATGACCCGGGCACCCGGGGCTCCAACCGGGGGCGGCGGGCCCACCGGTGGCGGCGGAAGCATCCCCGGTGGCCCCACCGGCGGTGGCGGACCCAATGGTGGCGGAGGCAGCATCCCCGGCGTCGGCGGCGGCAGTGGCGGACCTGGCGGCGGCGGCGGTTGCGTCGGCAACCTCTGCGGCGGCTATACGCCGTAACCGTGTCGTAAAGCCTCGCGTGCTCATTTTCTAGGACAAAGACTCGCTCCCTAAGCCGATGGGGCCATGCCGATCTGGCCCCATTGGCTGAGCAAGCCAGATTTCATCCCACCTGGCCGAAAACATCCGGCCTATTCGGGTTATGGTTCTTCGCAACTCGATTTTGCAAGGGGACTTCAATGGCGAAGCTCAGGTTCGGATATTTCATCGCCCCCTTCCACCGGGCGGGCACCAATCCCACGCTCGCGTTACAACGTGACCTCGAGTTCATCGAACATCTCGATGCGGTCGGCTTCGACGAAGTGTGGTTGGGCGAGCATCATTCCGCCGGCAGCGAGATCATCAGTTCACCGGAGATCTTCATCGGCGCTGCGTCGCAGCGCGCCAAGCGAATCCGGTTTGGGACCGGGGTCACCTCGCTCTCCTACCACAACCCGTTGTGGGTCGCCGACCGGTTGATGCTGCTGGATCACCTCACCCACGGCCGAGTGATCGGCGGCGTAGGTCCGGGCTCGCTGCCGTCAGATTCGGCGATGATCGGGCTGACTCCCACCGACACCCGCGAGCTGCTCGAGACCAACCTCGATATCGTCGTCCGGCTGCTGGCGGGGGAGACGGTGAGCGCTAAAACCGCCACACACCAGCTGGTCGACGCCCGTTTGCAGCTTGCCCCGTACTCCGACGGCGGCATCCCACTGGCGGTGGCCGCCGTGGCCTCGCCGACCGGTGCGCGGCTGGCCGGCAAGCACGGCATCGGCCTGCTGTCCATCGGGGCGACGCTGACCATCGAAGGTTTCAACGCGCTGTCCTACCACTGGGACATCGTCCAAGAGCGAGCGGCGGTCTTCGGCACGCAGGTCGACCGCAAGAACTGGACCCTGGTCAGCCTGTTCCATATCGCCGAAACCGAAAAGCAGGCCCGCGAAGAGGTGAAGTTCGGCATGGCGCCATGGTTCCGGTACTTCCAGAAGGTCGCCGCGTTCCCGCAGATGGAGATGCCGGGTGAGCAGATCGACGAGATGATCGACGTCATCAATAGCAACGGGGCGGGCGTGATCGGCACACCCGAGCAGGCACGGGAACAGGTTCAACGGATCTGGGATCAATCGGGCGGATTCGGCTCCCTGCTGCACATGGGCCACGAGTGGGCCAATCCGGCGGCGACCAAACGCTGCGCCGAATTGTTCGCCGCCGAAGTGATACCGCACTTTCAAGGCCAGGCGCAGCCGACACTGGATGCTGCCGCGCGCGCCAGCGATTTGCGGGAGGGCCTCGCGCAGTCTCAAAACGATGCCGTCGCGCACATGACCAAGAAGTATGAAGAAGAGAAACGGGCGACGAATCCTGCCTGAGCGCCCTGCGTAAATATACTTACTTTGCCTGGTGGGGAACACCGGTGAGCATGATCTCCGCGGCTCGCCGAGGCACTTCGGCGATCAATGGGAACAGGGCGCTCCGCTTGGGAAGTCGTACGTGGCGTCGGTCTTTCTGCACCGCCCTCACGACCTCCTCGGCCACCTTCTCCCTGGGGACCTTTACCCCGGCCCGCAGACGGTAAGCCCGCTCGAATGATTTGGCCGTCGGCACGTAATCCTCAGTGTGCGCGAGCATCTCGGTTAGGACGGGTCCGAGTTCCACGAGAGTCGTACGGATTGGTAACCCCCGGAAGTCAGCTCGCAACCCCGCTGTGAAGTGTGACAGCGCCGCCTTCGACGCCGAATAGATCACGAGGCCAGGGAATACCACAGAGCCTGCCCCAGAGGAGATATTGACGATGTGACCGCCACCGCGGGCAAGCATGCGGGGGATGGCTTGCCGGCAAAGTTCGGCCGGAGCGAGGTAGTTGACCTCAGTGACTTGGCGTAGTTCGTCGCCCGAAACGTCGGCGAAGCCGCCGGGGGTGCCGAGGCCGGCATTATTCACGAGGACGTCGACCGGCCCGGCTTCGTCTTCGACCCGCTGAATGAGGGTCGCGACCTGCGTAGGGTTCGAAAGGTCAGCGGTGTGGGCTGTTCCTCCGAGCTCTGCCGCCAGCGTCTGAATGGCGCCTTCGCTCCGGGCGACGAGTGCCACGACGGCCCCAGCGTCCGCGAAGGCGTGGGCGAGGGACTCGCCGATTCCCCGCGATGCTCCGGTGATCAGCACGCGCTTTCCCCGCAAGTCCATTCTCGGGAGCCTACGCGTGCATGCGCCCGGTTTTAAGCCCCGAGCCGCCTGGATGAGCTCATATACCCGAGACAGCCGCTTCTCAGCCAGCAGCTAGCAAAGGGGAGCAAAACATAGACATGACCTCCACGACCCCCTTTCAGCACCCCTCCCAGATCCACACCATCAATACGGTCGGCGCGCGGCGCCGGCAATTGCGGTTAATGCAGCTGATTTTCGCCGGCACGGCGGCCCTCGCCATGCTGGCGCTCTTCGGCGCCGCGCGGTCCGACACCGCGGCACCGGTGCTGAATTCGGGGTCCGTGCATCTCGTCGATCTGGCCGTACCTGCGCCGGCCACGGGCCCGTCCGGCCTCGAATTCCCGCAGACCCCACCGAACCTGGCCGGTGGTGGCTTTGCGGCCGATACCGACGACGACAACGAGGCCCAACTACAGCAACAGCTGGCACAGCAGGAGATGCAGCAGTCCGAACAAGAGGCCGAAGAACAGAACGAGGCGGCCCAGCAGCAGGCCCTGCAAGACGAGCTACAGGGTCAGCAAGTCGAGCAACAAGCCGGACAATAGACCCGAATCAATGCATGGCGGCCGCTCGGTGCGGCCGCCATGCGCCAATGAAATGCTAACCGCCGCTAGCGGACTCGCGGTCGGCTGCCTTGACCAGGCGGCCCGCAATGAACCTGACCGCCCCGCCCAGCGCCGCCCGCATCACCGGGCCCGTCCCTGGAACTCCCTCGATAAACGAACCAGCCCAGTGGATGTCGGTACCGCCGTTAGCATTCGGCGTAAAGAGCACTTCGCTGTAGTAGTCTTTTGCTGGGCTCGCTGGTCCAGCCAGCTTGTAGCCATGACGACGGTCCGGCTCGTATAGGACGATCTCTTCCTGCACGAGTATGGGCCACATCCCGATCTTGCGAATGGCGCCGACGCCGCCGGGCGGCGGGTCACCTTGCCGCGCCCAACTCGACTGAACGATGATCGGCTTGGCCCAGGTCGACCAGCTGGCACCATCCGCCACAAGACGGAACAAAGTCGCGGCCGACGCTTTACTGGTCCGGTTGATCTCGAACGAAAACTTCCGACCCGACATGCCCGACTCCCTGATAAGAACGCCAACTCACGCCCATTGGCGCTGCCGCGTACCCTACCGCGCGAGCTCTACAGTCCATGCTGGGTATCGGTTTGCAGGCACTTCACCCGGGAGCGCCCCAACGACGGGTCTTAGACTTCGAGTTATGAATTACGGTTCGCGGCAGGACTCCGTGGCCCCAAAAGGCCTGCTATTGATCGAGGATTGCGTGAATGCCGCGGGCGCTGTTGAGCTACCGTCAGGCACCACGCTGATCTCTCTCATCGAACGCAACATCGCAAATGTCGGCGGCGCGACAGCGTATCGCTACCTGGACTATTCCCGGTCTGAGGGACATGCCATCGAAGTGACCTGGGCCCAACTAGGTGTCCGCTTGCAGGCCATCGGTGCGCAGGTGCAACAGTTCGCAAGTCAAGGTGACCGGGTTGCAGTCCTCGCACCGCAGGGCATCGACTATATCGCCGGGTTCTATGGGGCGATCAAGGCGGGGACCATTGCGGTGCCGTTGTTCGCGCCTGAATTGCCCGGCCATGCCGAACGTCTGGAAACGGCGCTTCGCGATTCGGACCCCACGGTCGTTCTCACGACGGCGACCGCTAAAGACGCCGTGGAGAATTTCCTCGGCAACCTCCCAGGTCTGCGCAGGCCGCAAGTCCTCGTCATCGACCGGATACCCGAGTCCGCGGGGGAACTGTTCGCTCCTGTCGAACTGGACGTAGACGCGGTTTCCCACCTGCAGTACACCTCGGGCGCGACGCGACCCCCGGTCGGTGTAGAACTCACCCACCGGGCCGTCGGCGTCAATCTGGTGCAGATGATCCTCGCGATCGACCTGCTCGACCGAAACACCCACGGCGTCAGTTGGTTACCGCTCTACCACGACATGGGCCTGTCGATGATCGGCTTTCCCGCGGTCTATGGCGGACACTCCACCCTGATGTCGCCAACCGCTTTTGTCCGCAGACCGCAGCGCTGGATTCACGCGTTGAGCGACGGCTCGCGGGTTGGCAATGTGGTTACCGCAGCACCCAACTTCGCCTACGAGTGGGCCGCACAGCGCGGACTACCCGCCCAAGGCGACGACATCGACCTCACCAATGTGGTGCTGATCATCGGATCCGAACCGGTCAGCATCGACGCGGTTGGCGCGTTCAATAAGACGTTCGCGCCCTGCGGATTACCGCGCGCGGCGTTCAAGCCGTCGTACGGCATAGCGGAGGCGACGTTGCTGGTCGCGACCACCGACCACAACGCAGAAGCGACCGTTGCCTATCTCGACCGCGAACAGCTGGGCGGCGGTCGCGCGGTACGCGTCGCGGCCGATGCCCCCGGTGCCGTCGCGCACGTGTCGTGCGGTCACCCGGCTCGCAGTATGTGGGCTGTGATCGTCAACCCCTTAACCGGCACGGAACTGACCGACGGTGAGGTCGGGGAAATCTGGCTGCAGGGCAACAACATCGGTCGCGGTTACTGGGGCCGACCGGAAGAAACCCGCCTGGCATTCGGCGCCAAGCTGCAGTCGCCCCTCGGGGAAGGCGGCCACGCTGTGGGTGCCGCGGTCAAAGGCGCCTGGCTGCGGACCGGCGATCTGGGCGTGTATCTCGACGGCGAGCTGTACGTCACCGGCCGAATTGTGGATCTGATAACGATCGACGGCCGCAACCACTATCCGCAGGACATCGAGGCGACCGCCACGGAGGCCTCGCCGATCGTGCGACGCGGGTATGTCGTGGCGTTCTCCGTGCCGACGGAAAACCGCGAAAGCCTGGTGCTCATCGCCGAACGTGCCGCGGGCACCAGCCGTGCCGATCCACAGCCGGCAATCGACGCCATCAAGCAAGCGGTGTCAGACCGGCATCGTCTGACCGTCACCGACGTGCGTCTCCTACCGGCTGGTGCTATCCCCCGCACCACCAGCGGCAAGCTGGCCCGCCGGGCCTGCCGCAACCAATACCTCCACGGCTCCCTGGGCGTGCGTTAGGGCAGTAAAATCCGGCAGGTGTAGCGCGAATGGCATGCTGGCCATGTGGGTTTGCTATTCCGGTTGGCGGAGTTCCTGATCGTGGTACTGCCGCTGGCGGGCCTGGTCATCGCCGCCGTCAGAGGTTTCGCAGCCAACAAGCTCCGTAATCAGCAGTCGCGGGATGCCATTCGGGCACAAATACCGGACGAAGCAGCTGCGGCCGTGCCCTCCGCAGGTGCCGGCAATACTCAAGCCGCTCAGTGGCGGTCGCTCAGACGCGTCCTTGCGGAGCACAGCCGTACCGACACACGCTGGCTCGAATACGAGCTCGACTTCGCCAAGCTGCTCGACTTCCCACTGATGACAGACCTGCGCAATCCGCTTACGATCAGCTTCCACAAAACCAAGCTCCGAGCGGAATTCCTGCGCCCGGTCATAGCCGATGATCTGCTCACTGACCGGGATGCCGCAGCACGCTACGTGGCCGCCGTCGAGGACTACGTGACCGCCTTCAACATCGCCGAGGCGGAGGCTATACGAATGCGCCGCAGCAACTTCTCGCGCGACGAGCAGCAACGAATCGCGCGCGCTCAGCGCCTATTGCGCCTCGCATCGGACTCCGCCGCGGCGCCGCAGGAACGCCAGACTGCCTACGAACTCGCGGGTAAAGAACTCGAGGGCCTCATCGTGCTGCCATCAACGACACAGGCCAGCATCGAGAATGGGATCTCCGGTCAAATCGAGGGATAACGCATACCTCCTGCCCAGTCAGTGCCAAGTGACCACCAGATCGAGGCCAATGGCGACCTTGCAAGCGCCTGCAATGGATCGTCGACGGCGCCGATCAGATTGCCGGCGCTCCCGGGTGTCACGATGGTTAGATGACCGCGATACCGGGCCCGCCGGCCAGCGAAACAAGTGCAACCCAGGCGCTCGCGGGATATCCGATCACAGCGCCGCCCTTGCGCGGTCCGGTGAGTTTGGACCAGCGCTGGGGTGAGTTGACGTTCGTGCATTGGCCGGTGCGGCCCGAGAGCGTCGAGCATCTGTACCCGCGCGGGACCCGTCCCGACGTCTTCGCCAACGGAATGACCTACGTGGGTTTGGTCCCGTTCGTCATGAGCAGCACCAAACTGGGCACCGCACTGCCGCTGCCGTATTTCGGCAGCTTCGAGGAGACCAACGTCCGGCTGTATTCGGTCGACGATGCCGGCCGGCACGGTGTTCTGTTCCGATCGCTCGAGACAGCTCGCCTGGCCGTCGTGCCCGTCACCCGGATCGGCCTGGGCGTCCCGTACACATGGGCGAAGATGCGCACCACGCGGCGCGGCCAGGAGATCACGTACGAGAGTGTGCGGCGCTGGCCGCGGCGCGGCCTGCGCAGCCGACTGTCCATCACCGTCGGGGCCGTGGTCGCGCCGACGCCGCTGGAGGTGTGGCTCACCGCCCGTTGGGGCGCACACACCCGCAAGGCCGGGCGCACGTGGTGGATACCGAACGAGCACGAACCGTGGCCGTTACACACGGCGGAAATCGTCGAACTGACCGACGAACTCGTGGAGGCCAGCGGCGTGCCGCCCGCGGGAGATCGGTTGCGCGCGCTCTTCTCACCCGGTGTGCGCACCCGCTTCGGTCGCCCCTGCCTGGTCCAATGACTTCGCGCTGTGATCTCAGGGGCAGGTGTAGCCGCCGTCGATCACGATGTCCGAACCGGTCATGTAGCTGGACGCCTCGCTGGCCAGATACACGTACAGGCCCGCGAGTTCGTCAGGCCGGCCCATGCGGCCAAGCGGAATCTTCGGCTCCCACTGCGCGTGGTACTCGGCCAACGGCTCGACGAGCTCGGTGCGGATATAGCCGGGACTGACGCTGTTCACCCGGATCTGGTGCGGCGCCAGCTCCACCGCCATGCCCTTCGTCAGGTGAATGACCGCCGCCTTGGAGGCGCAGTAGTGGCTCACGTGTTGGGGGATGTTGATGATGTGCCCGGACATCGAGGCCGTGTTGATGATGACCCCGCCCCGGCCCTGTTCGACCATCGCCCGCGCCGCCGCCTGGGCGGTGAGAAAGACGCCCGTGACGTTGGTGTTCTGGATGCGCTGGAACTCTTCCGGCGGCATGTCCAGAATTCCCGCCACCGAAACGATTCCGGCATTGCACACCGCGATGTCGATGCCGCCCAGCTCGGCGATCACCTGCGCCACCATGCTGGTCACCTGCTCGGGATCAGTGACGTCGAAACAGATCGGCAGGACCCTGCCATCACCGGCTGACGCGAGCCCTCCGGCCACCTTCCGCAAAGCTTCGGAATTCCGGGCCGCAATAGCTACCTGGGCCCCCGCTTCCAGATAGGCCAGCGCCACCGTTTTTCCGATACCGCTGGATCCGCCGGTCACCAGGGCCGTCTTGCCGTGCAAGTCGAACGACTCCAACACGCTCATGTATCCGTTACCTCCGGGCGATCCAATGCGATCTAGTGTGTCCGCTATGGGCAAGTTCACCAGAGCCGAAATCGAGCAGGCCGTCAACAACTACACCACCGTGGTGGAAGGCTGCAGCGCTTCGGGCGACTGGCGACCTTTCGCGGATCTATTCACCGAGGATGTCCTCTACATCGAGCACCACTACGGGGTCTTCCACGGCCGCGAGGCGGTGCGGGACTGGATTGTGGCAGTCATGGCGCCGTTCCCGCACATGCGCTTTCCGTCGGACTGGACCGCCTACGACGAAGACAATGACGCGGTCGTCATCATGATCAAGAATCTGCTCGACCACCCGACCGACCCGAAAGGTGAGCCGTTCTGGTTCCCGAACTGGACTCGGCTCGTATACGCCGGGAACGGCCTATTTTCCAGCGAAGAGGACATCTACAACCCGAACCGCGACGCGCCGGGCGTGGTCGGGGCCTGGTTGCAGGCCGGTGGCCAGCTCGCCTCCGACCAGATCCTGCAGCCAAACGCCTAGCTGGCTCTGCGTCGCCGCGACCGGACTGCCGTCAGCGCCTGCTCCCAGGCAAGCATGGTGGTCGCCTTGAGGTTGACCGGCTTGGCGCTGTCCTTGGATAGCAGCGCGGTCGCCGCGGCTTTCGTGGCCACCGACGCCTTCGACAGGTGACCGGAGTCGAACGGTGGCTTCGGGTCGTATTCGATCGCGAGCTGGATAGCCTTGGCGCGGGCTTCGCCGCCGATCTGGCCGGCCAGCCACAGCGCGAGGTCGATCCCGGCGGACACGCCCGCACTCGTGACAAGATCATCCTGGCGCACGACCCGCTCATCGGTGACGGGCGTAACGCCGAAACCCTTCAATAGCGGGATGGCCATCCAATGCGACGTCGCTCGCCCGCCGTTGAGCAGGCCCGCGGCCGCCAGGATCACCGAGCCCGAACACACCGACGTCGTCCAGCGGGCGGACCGGTGAGCCTGACGCAGCCAGTCCAGCAGCACCTGGTCGCGTGCGTGCACCGGAGTCGACGGGCCACCCGGCACGAGAATCACGTCAGGCGAAGGCGTCTCGGCCAGCGAATGCGTCGCGCCGATGACCAGCACACCGGAGTCGGCCGTGATCGGTCCGGCTTCATGCCAGACGAACCGGACCTCGGTGCTCGGCAGTTGGCGCAGCACCTCGTACGGGCCGATCATGTCCAGCGCGGTGAATCCCGGGTAGGCGACAAACGCGATTTGCGTCAACGGTGTAGTCCCTTCTGACTAGGCGAAAGCTTTGCGATACTGGTCCGGCGAGATGCCGACGCGGCGAATGAAGTTGCGCCGCATGGTTTCCGCGGTGCCGAAGCCGCAACGGGCCGCGATCGCCACGACGGTGTCTTCGGTCTCTTCCAACTGCCGGCGCGCGGCTTCCGTGCGGATCCGTTCGACGTAGTGGCCGGGCGCCTCGCCGACCTCGTCGGTGAACACCCGAGTGAAATGGCGCGGGCTCATCGTCGCCCGGCGGGCCAGGTCCTCAACGCTGTGGCAGCCGCCCGGCTGCGCCTCTATCGCGTCCTGGACCTCGCGGATGGAGGTCCGTTTGGCTCGCGGCATCCACACCGGCGCCGCGAACTGGGTCTGTCCGCCGGGGCGACGCAAATACAGCACCAGCCAGCGGGCGACAGTCTGCGCGATCTCGGTGCCGTGGTCATCCTCGACCAGCGACAGCGCGAGGTCGATGCCCGCGGTGACACCCGCGGCCGTCCACACCGTCTCCGAGCTTCGGACGAAGATCGGGTCAGGATCGACGTCGATGGCCGGGAATTCGCGGGCCAACCTCTCGGCGAAGGCCCAGTGTGTGGTCACCCGGCAGCCGTCCAGCAGCCCCGCCTCGGCCGCGAGAAATGCGCCGGTGCAGACGGTGACGACCCGGCGGGCATTGCCGGCGACGGCTTTGATCCAGTCGACGAGCTCCGGATTGGATCGTGCGGCATCCACGCCGCCGCCGCCGGGCAACACAACAGTGTCGATGGTGTTTGAAGGGTCGCTCGGGTTGGGTAGCGGCGCCCCCACAAACGCGAGACCGGTGGCGGTGGTGATCGGTTGTCCGTTGATAGAGGCCACGACGACGTCGTATCCGCCGTCGGTCATCCGCGACGCCCCGCCAAACACATCGTGCGGCCCGACCACATCAAGCGCCTGCACTTCGGGAAAGCCGACGATAACCACCTTGCGAGCCATGCCCTCAGTGTCGGCCCGAACAGGCTATGTCGTCTATGCCGCGTACCCCACAATTTAGGACATCGGACCTGACCCGAGGCCGCCCGATCGGCCTTGGCAGACTGTTGCCCATGGCACACATAACTTTGCGTGGAAACCCGATCAACACCGTCGGCGAACTTCCCGCCGTCGGATCTCCGGCCCCAGCTTTCAGTCTGACCGGCGCCGATTTGGGCGCGGTCACCAACGACCAGTTCAGCGGCAAGCCCGTATTGCTGAATATCTTCCCGTCCGTCGACACGCCGGTATGTGCGACGAGCGTGCGCAAGTTCAACGAGCGCGCCGCCGGCGGCGGTGCGACGGTGGTGAACGTGTCCAAGGATCTGCCGTTCGCGCAAAAGAGGTTCTGTGGCGCGGAGGGCATCGAGAACGTGACGACTGCGTCGGCATTCCGGGACAGCTTCGGTGAGGACTACGGCACTACCATCGTCGACGGCCCGATGGCCGGACTCCTCGCCCGCGCCGTGGTGGTGATTGGCGCCGACGGCAACGTCGCCTATGCGCAACTGGTGCCGGAAATCGCCGAGGAGCCGGATTACGACGCGGCGCTGGCGGCGTTGGGCTGACCTTAAGGCGGCCCGAGTCGGTCCATGGTCGCCGCCAGCATGTCGCGGCAACCGGTCCACATCTGCTTGATGATGTCGGCGGCCGGCCGGACGTCCTCGATTCGGCCGGCCACCTGACCGGTGTTTGCGACGCTGGCGTCCATGTCGCCGTCAAAATAGAGGCGCTGGACGCGCTGCAGCGCTGCACCACCTTCGTCGAAAGACGCTGATTCATCGATCTTCTCGGCGGCCAGCGTCCGGATGACTCGCATCATCCGTTTGCCATCGAGGGGGAGTAGCACCGTGGATGTCTCGTCGGCATGGACCACCGCTTGCTTGAGGTTGTCGTGTACCGGGGAATCCGCCGAGGCCAACAGCCGCGTGCCCATCTGCACGCCCTCGGCGCCCAGTACGAATGCGGCGGCCATGGATCGGGCATCGCAAATCCCTCCGGCGGCCACGATCGGCACATCGACATGAGCCGCTACCAACGGCAGCAGAACCATCGTTGACGCCCCGAATCGGTTTTTGAAGCCGCCGCCCTCGACGCCCTCGACGACGAGCCCGTCGACTCCGGCGTCGACCGCCTTCTTGGCCGCCGCCAGCGTGCCCACCACATGAAACACCGTGATGCCCGCATCGTGCAGCCGATCGGTGAAGAGCGAGGGGTCACCGGCCGAGGTGGTCACAAATCGAATGTCGTTGGCGACAAGTAGCTCCACCATCGCCGGGTCGCGGTTCATGATCAGCGCGATGTTGGCGCCAACGGCACCGTCGGTGAGGTCGCGCACTCGTCGCAGGTCGGCTCGGCCCTGATCGGAAGTGGTCTCGATGATTCCCAGCGCGCCGGCGTTGGAAACCGCCGCCGCGAGCTTGGACCCGGCGATGTAGGTCATCGGCGCCTGAATGATCGGGATGTCGATCTGCGCGAGTTCACAAATCCGGTTGGGTGCGGCATTGCCGCCGAAGCCGATCATTGGCCGCGCGGGTCGACGAGGTCACGGAAGCTGACCGCCGGGAAGACTTCTGCACCCAGGCCGCGGACCCGGTCGCTCAGCGCCTTATCCGATGTCACGACACGGATTTCGTGCGGTGCAGCGTCAGCCTGGACAAGCCGGACGATCTCGTCGTCGGCTGAGTTCGCGGCGGCCCTGGGCGCGTGCGCTATTTCGATCACGGAGGAGACCATGGGGGTCGACGGCGGCCGTTCGAAGACCACCGCCACCGCGTCCGCTTGACCTGAGGCCCATCGGTCGAGATTCTCTACCAGCGCGGCCATGGCCCGGCCCCGGTCCTTCCACCAGCCATCGGGGCGGCTCCCGATCACGTTCATGCCGTCGACGATCCATCGCACAATCCAAGGTTAGGGCGCCGTAGCTGCACCAGACCGGTCGGCGGGTGGCGATAGTCTCCGGCGGGAAAGAATACGCGAGCCGCCGCCCAGGATGCTGCCGCGGGCAGCTCGGGATAGCTACCATCCATCGAGATTGTCTATCACGCTGCTTGAGGCGGCGACATCGTGCAGCGGATTGTGCAAGACCGAAACGTGAAAGACGAACGAATCATTGTCACCGATGCTTTTTGCAAACGTTGGAGAGGTGATCCATGTCCGGCCAGCCAGATGCTGACACGACCGATCAGGAGCGCAATCGCCGCTTCGTCATCGAGCACTTCGATCAGTTCGTGAACAACAAAGACCTTGACGCGATCATCCGAAATATGTCGGAAGACTTCTACGACCACGACGGTCCCGGTGGCAAGCACACTGACCGCGCCGGGGACCGAACGATGATGGAGCATATGCTGCAGCTGCTTCCCGACCTGCGCGTACAGGTGGTCGATTCGATGGCCGAGGGCGACAAGGTGATGGTGCGCAACATCTGGACGGGCACACATGCGAAGACCGGAAAGCGCATGGAGTTCCATGGCTTTGTCATGTGGCGCCTCGCCGGAGGCAAGATCGCCGAGCGATGGGCCACCGTCACACCGCCGAGCGAGCTCGTCACCGAAAAGCTGGACTGGTGAGATGATCCTCGTCACCGGCGTGTCCTCACGGACGCGGTGGATCAACTCCTGGGCCGCCTCGCACTCCGCTATTAGGAAGCCGTAGCGCGGTTCATCGGCGATCATCGCCGTGAGCAGTCCACCAATGGTTTTCAGATCACGTGAAGGCCCAGAACTATTACGACGACGTTGGCAACGGTGTTAAGCATGAGAGGCCTCCCGCCCTGATCTGGAGTCGAGTACGGTCACCGGTATCAGTGTTCCCGCTGATGCGGTCAGACATCACCGATGATGGGAAAGCGCCAGATGACGTCGTTAGTTGACACAGATGACCGGGTCGTTTCGCTAGCTCGCGGTATGCGCGACCTCGTGCAGGCCGAGGCCGCCGAATCCGAGCGGATGCGCACTCTTACCCCGGGGATTGTCAACGAGATGTGGGCCAGCGGGTTGATGTCCTCATTCAATCCGGTCGCCGCCGGTGGCGTCGAACCGTCGTTCACCGAGATGATCGAGACGTGGATCGAAATGGCCTGGCAAGATGGCTCATTCGGATGGATAGGCATCGCGAATCTGCCATCATCGTTCGCCGCGGCAGCCTATCTGCCCGACGACGGCTTTGCCGAGGTGTTCACCGCGCACGACAACCGGGTCACGATGGGTGGCCAGTTCTTCCCCAACGGGCAGGGGACAGCCGTCGACGGCGGCTACCTGCTGAACGGTTCGTGGAGCTTCGGCTCAGGCACCGGTCATTCCGAGTACGTCGCGGCCGGCTTCTTCCCGATGGACAACGGCGAGATGCGCTGGGTCAGCGAAGGCCTCCCCGACATGCAGGTCGCCGTGCTTCCACGCGCAGAGATTAACTTCAAGGACGGCTGGCATGTCCAGGGGCTCAAGGGAACCGGGTCCTATGACTACAGCGTCGAGAACGTCTTCGTCCCCAAGAGCCGCACCTTTGGGCTGTTCGACCGTGAGCCCTGCCGCGGCGCATCGCCGGCCACCCGGATGGGGATGATGCCAATCACCGCGGCCGGTCACGCATCGTGGGCGCTGGGGGTGGCCAAGAGCATGCTTGACGATGTCCAGGAACTGGCTGCCACCAAGTATCGGATGAGCGACATGGAGTCACTGGCCAGCCGTCCGACATTCCAGAAAGGGCTGGCGCATCACCGCGCGAGCTGGCGCGCCGCCCGCCTTCTGGTGCTCGACGCGTTCACCACGGCCGAGGCCGCAGTGGCGTCGGGAGAAGATCTCAGCCCGGCCTTGCGTGCAGATATGCGGGTGGCCGCCGTCTACGCGACCGATACCTCACGCAGCTGCGCCGAGTGGGCCCATCTGGTCGCGGGGACCACCTCGATTCGCGAGGGCAGCAGGCTAGAACGTGCCTTCCGCGACATCTACACGGGGACCCAACACGCCTTCATCAGCGAGAAGGTGGCCATCGACGCGGCCCAGATATGGCTTGGCATCATCGACGACCAGCCGGGGCTTTAGGCCGCTGACCCTCACAAATGGGTCAAGAGCCGCTCGGCGAACGCCTCGGGATGCTCCCGGTGCATGAAATGCCCGCCGCGGACCTCCTCGACGATGTAATCGTTCTGGAACATCCGGGCGGCGCGGCGATAGTCGGATGGCTCGGCGAGCGGATCATCGAGGCCCGCAAAGACGACCGTCGGCACGGCGATCCGCGCCTTCAGCGCTGCACTGGGTATGGGGGAGAGCTTTCGGTAATAACCGAACGCCGCGTTCAGGCTCGCCCGGTCCGCGAAGCTGGCGCGGACGGTGTCGAACTCGGTCGGATCGGGGTTCCAGGCCGGCGACCATCGCCGATAGATGGCGGGCAGCGCCGCGAAGTCGTTGCGCGCGAAGCGGTCCGCCGCGCCCGGCAGCTTGTAGGCGGCGAAGTGGCGAACGCCCCAAAGCTTTCTCGGTGCCGGCTTGAGCGTCGCTGGGTGCGGAATTGCGATAGCGAAGAGCTTTTTGACCCGATCGGGGCCGAGCCCCGCCGCGCCGTAGGCGGCCAAGGCTCCAAAGTCGTGCCCGATGACGATGGCGTCGCGCGCGCCCAGCGCTTCGATCAGCGCGAGCGCATCGCGCGCCAACGTTTCTTGATCGGTGTCGCGATCCGGGATCGCGCTGGGGTGATATCCACGCATAAAGGGGCTGACCGCGCGGTATCCCTTGGCGGCGATTCGCGGGCGCAGGTCATCCCAGGTGTGCGCGGTGTCCGGGAAGCCATGCAGCAGCAGCACGAGGGGTCCGGAGCCTTCCTCGAGATAGGCGAATCTCAGTCCGTTCGCGTCGACGAATTGGATTTCATCGCCCATGGCCTGGCGACACTACGCCGATCCATGCCCGCTGTCAGCGGTCGCATACCATCAGCGGATGCGCGGTTCCAAGATCCTGATCACCGGTCCGACCGGACAAGTTGCCACTCCCATCGCCCAAGCCCTGGCCGTCGATAACGAGGTCTGGGGCATCGCCCGGTTCACGAACGCCGCGGCCCGTGAAGATCTCGAGAAGGCAGGGGTGCGGTGCGAGACGGTAAACCTGTCGGCAGGTGACTTCCACGGTCTGCCAACAGACTTCGACTACGTCATCAACCTGGCGGTAGCCAAGAGCGGCAACTGGGACAAAGACCTCGCGGCCAACGCGGAGTCCGTCGGCCTTCTGATGGCCCACTGCCGCGGCGCAAAAGCCTTCCTGCACTGCTCGTCGGGGGCCGTCTACGACCCGCCGGGCGACGAGCCTCGCACCGAGCGGGCCGCCTTGGGCGACAATCACAAGCCTTTGTTCCCCACCTATTCCATCTCCAAGATCGCGGGCGAGACCGTCGCTCGGACCATGGCACGCGTCCTCGGCCTGCCCACCACCATCGCCCGGCTCAACGTCCCGTACGGCGACAACGGCGGGTGGCCGTTCTATCAAATGGAGATGATGCTGGCCGGGATCCCGATCCCGGTCCCGACCGGCGGGCCGGCGCACTACAACCCGATCCACGAGGACGACATCATCGCGACCATCCCCAAGCTGCTCGAGGTGGCGTCGGTTCCGGCGACCACGGTCAACTGGTCCGGCGACCAGACGGTCAGCATCCAGGAGTGGTGCGGCTACCTGGGGTCGCTCGTCGGCAAGGAGCCCATCTTCGAGGAAAGTGCGCAGGCGCTTCGCGGAAATCCCACCGACAACGCCCGGATGCGTGAGCTCATCGGCGGCACGACCGTCGACTGGCACGACGGAATGCGCCGGATGGCAGCCAAGTTCCACCCGGAGTTGGTCAGCGGCTAACTACCAGTAGCGCATGGCTTGGCGAAACAATTCAGCGAGAGTGGGTTTGCTCATCTCCCGCGGGGCGTTCTGCAAAAGGCGCTGCTGTGGGTAAGCGCCTTCGGTGAGGGCCGCGACGTCTTCGTCGGTGTAACCGACCCCACTCAACCCGTTGGGCATGCCGACCGCGCGCATGATTCGGATGATTTCCGACGCGAGCACCTCGCCCGCGTCTTCGGAATGAACGTCGCGCGTGTCAGCCCCGAGCAGCCGGGCCGCCTCGATGTGGCGCTCGGGGCTCGCCTCGCCGGTGAAACGAAATACCGCGGGCGCGTTGACGATGACGGACATGCCATGAGGCACGAGCGGCTCATGGGCCGGATAGCCCGAGGGCCGGAAGTCGCGGACGAGCCCCGCGACCGCGTAGGCCATGCCGTGGGGTGCATGCACGCCCGCGTTGCCGAAGGCAATGCCCGCAAGCGTTGCAGCCCACATCATCTGCTCGCGGGCCTCGCTGTCGGAAGCGTCCCGCACCGCCCGCTCCAAATACTGACCCAGCAGGCGAAGCGCCTCGCTGCAGCCCAGATCACTCCACGGGTTGGCGCCCTGACTCATTGGCCGTAAGCCTGGGTGGGCTGGAGCCGCTCGATGAACGTAAGGCCGCGCGGTATAGGACTCCACAGCGTGCGACAGCACATCGAGGCCCGCCGCGGCGACGACCTCGCGGGGCAGACTGGCGGTGCATTGGGGGTCGATGAGCGCCTCGGTAGGCCGCAACGCGTACGAAGCGATGCCTGTCTTGACCGACAACGACAGCAGGTCGAAGATCGCGATGCCGGTTACCTCGCTGCCGGTGCCGGCCGTCGTGGGGCACGCGATATGGGGCCTCAGCGGCCCGGGTACGGGCGCGCCCTCCCCGATAGGTGCGTTGACGTAGGTGAGCAAATCAGCGGGATGGCTGGCGTACAGATTGGCGGCCTTGCAGGTGTCGATGACCGAACCCCCGCCCAGCGAAACGTAACCATCCGGCCGAACCTCTTGGGCGAAGCGCGCAGCGGCGCCAAAAGACGCGTTCGTGGGCTCGACGTGCACATCGGTGTAGGTGACCACGTCCAGGCCGGCGGCCACCAGCGAGTCGTGCGCCGTCGCGAAGACAGCCAGTCCCGCCACGCCGGCATCGGAGAACAGGGCGACTCGCCGCATCCCCAGCGCGCTCGCTCTCTCGCCCAGCTCCGCCAGGCAGCCCCGCCCGAACGTTATCCGGGAGGAGTCGACGGTGAAGGCTCCGTCGCAGCCCTCCGCTACAGCTGGGAAATCGCAGCATGCCATGCCACTATCAAATCCCGCCGAACGTCGACTTGTCGTGGGGATGCCCAGAAAAACTTCCGCAACAATTCGACGTTCGGCGGTAGAACTTACCCGGGCCTGACCACTCGGGCGGCCGCCTCGACCGCCGCGGCACGGCACCCCGCGACGAGGTCAGCGTCCGTCGACACGGCGTCGGGGTCGGGCCAGCGCGCCCAACCCAGGGCGATCGCGAACAGCAGTACAAGTAGCTGTTGCGGCTCCCAGGCTGGGTCGACATGCCCTTGTGCCCGCGCCAGCTCCAGAGCGGCGATCAGCTCGCCGTCGATCTCCGGCTTTTCCAGCGGAAAGCCTTCCAACTGGGCCCAGGTGATCATCCGTAGGTGTTCCGGCCGGGTCTGAGCGAGATCGAAGATGTCGCCGACGAATTCGGGCACTGCGTCGGGACGCAGCTGAACCGCGCGGAAGAATTCGGCGCCGTCGGTGGCGACCACATCCCGAAAGAGGGTCTCCTTGTCACCGAAATGCGCATACAGGCGTTCCTTGCTGGCGCTGGCTGCCCGAGCGATGCGGTCGATGCGCGCTCCCGCCAGGCCGTACCGGGCGAATTCCACGCGGGCCGCGGCAAGGATCTCGTCGCGCAGCTCCGTCCTTGTTCTCACGTCATCATCATATACAGACGAACCAGTTCGTTTGATACAGTGATGACAAGAACAAAACGAAAAAGCGAGGTTACCGATGAATACGACCGATGTCCTGAATCTCGCCACCATGCCGAGGGGTGGCCCCAACGCATCGTGGCTCGATCGCCGATTCCAGACCGATGCGCTGGAATACCTTGACCGCGAGGATGTACCGGACAACGTCAAGCAGAAGGTCATCCGCATGCTCGACCGGCTGGGCGCGGTGACCAACCAGCACGAGAAGTACGCACGCACTGCGCTCGACATCGTCGCCGACATCCCCAACCCACGCATCCTCGAACTGGGCGCGGGCCACGGTAAGTTGTCGGCCAAGATCCTCGAGCTCCATCCGACCGCCACCGTCACCATCAGCGACCTCGATCCGACCTCGGTGGCCAACATCGCCGCGGGGAAGCTGGGCACCCACCCCAGGGCGCGTACCCAGGTGATCGACGCCACCGCGATCGATGCCGGAAACAACAGCTACGACCTGGTGGTGTTCGTGCTGTCGTTCCACCACTTGCCGCCCGCGATCGCAAGTCGCGCCATCGCCGAGGCCACCCGCGTCGGCAAACGGTTTCTGGTCATCGACCTCAAGCGTCAAAACCCCTTGTCCATCGCGCTGTTTTCGGCGTTTGCGCTGCCGGTCAGCCTGTTCCTGGCGCCCTGGTCATGGATATGGCCCTACGTACACGACGGCGTCATCAGCGCGCTGCGCGCCTACAGCCCATCGGCGTTCAAGGCGCTGGGCGCCGCGGCAGATCCGGGGATGGCCGTCGAGATTTTGCACTCGCCGACCCGCTTGGGCCAACCCTCCATCACGGTCGTTTTCTCCCGTCCGAATGCGACAGATGACTGACCTCGCCATGATCATGCGGCCCAGTCGCAGGGTTCGGGTGCTGCGGCGGGCGCTCGACACGGTCGCCGAACGGCTGCGCCCCGTCGTGGCGCTCACCCGGCCGTATATCGACGGCCTGGAACACCTGCCGGGCGATGGACGGTTCCTGTTGGTGGGCAACCACACTCAGGCCGGCTCCGAGATCTTCATGATCTCCGATGCGGTGCGACGAGGGATCGGGACCAGGGTGCGGCCGCTGGCCGACCGGAATTTCGGCCGGATGCGCGGGCTGCCAGGCGACCTGCTCGCCGCGTACGGCGCCGTGGTGGGTGACCCCGAGACAGCACACGAACTCATGCTCCACGACCAGACGATTCTGGTGTTCCCGGGTGGAGGCCGGGAGATCGGCAAGTTCAAGGGCGAGGAGTACACACTGCGCTGGCAGGGCCGCGCAGGGTTCGCCCGGGTGTCGGTCGAGAACGGTTACCCGATCGTCCCGGCAGGACTTGTCGGCGGCGACGACGTCTACCGCAGCCTGACCAGTCGCGACAGCGCCTACGCCAGGTTCAGTGAAGCGTTGGGCCGCAGATTGAACGGTCGCCCTGACATGGCCATGCCGTTGCTGCGGGGAATCGGCCCGACACTCATTCCCCGTCCCCAGCGACTGTATCTGCGCTTCGGCTCACCGATCGACACGTCACGACCGCTGGGTATCGGGAAGCAGGACTGGGTGGACGCCGTCAAGGAGCAGACACAACTGGCGCTGGAACAGATCCTGGCTGACCTGCAGCAGCTGCGCAGCACCGACCCCTATCGCGAGCTCAACCCGCTGGCCTGGCGGGGTGCGACCACACCCGGCGGCGGCGCTTGACCAAGCAACGCTCGCGATGCTAAGCAGGTGCTCAGCACGCGCGCATCGAAGCGCCGCGGCCATGTGGAAGGGACCAGATGACCCTGCAGACGGTATTGGACGACATTCGCAAGCGCCCCGGGTCGGGCGATGTCATTCCAATTATCAACCCAGCGACCGAGGAGACGATCACCGAATTCTCCGACTGCGGGGAAGAGGCGGTCAACGAGGCCGTCGCGCGGGCGAAGGCTTCCTTCGAGTCCGGCATCTGGTCTCAGCTGCCCGGTCGCGAACGGGCCAAGATCCTGTGGCGCATCGGGGACTTGATCGACGAACACGCCCAAGAGTTCGCCGAGCTCGACTCGCTCAACACCGGCATGCCGCTGTTGCAGGCAACACTGCAGATGTCCACCGTTTCGGAGTTCTTCCGCTACTACGCAGGTTGGTGCTCGAAGATCAACGGCACCGCATACGACGTGAAGACCGACGGCATCGCCACCGACGCATACGTCGACATGCACGCGTACACCCTCAAAGAGCCCTACGGCGTGGTGGGCCTGATCTTCCCGTGGAACGGCCCGATCTTCAATGCCAGCGCCAAGCTGGCGCCGGCGCTGGCCGCCGGTGGCAGCTTGCTGGTCAAACCCGCCGAGGAAACGCCGCTCTCGGCGCTGCTGCTCGACAGACTCATCCACGAGGCCGGCGTCCCCGAGGGGGTTGTCAACCTGCTGACCGGTTACGGCCACACCGCGGGTGCGGCGATCACCGCGCACCCCGACGTCGAGAAGGTCGCGTTTACCGGGTCGACCGAGGTCGGCAAGGCGATCGTGCGGGCGTCGGCCGACAATCTGAAGAAGGTGACGCTCGAACTCGGCGGGAAGTCGCCGGTGCTGATCTTCGACGACGCCGACCTGGACAAGGCCCTATTGATGGCGTCGCTGGGCATCTTTGTGCACTCCGGCCAGGGCTGCGTGTGCGGGTCGCGGATCTTCGCGCAGCGCGGCGTGTACGAACAGGTCGTGGCGGGCGTTGCGATGATGGCTAATAGTTTCAAGCTGGGCGCCCCCAGCGAAGAGGGCTGCGTCAGCGGCCCGCTAATCAGCCAGAAGCAGCTGACCCGGGTCATGGGCTTCATCGACGAGGGCAAGGGCGACGGCGTCGAGGTGGTCACCGGCGGCTACCGCCTAGACCGCAAGGGCTACTTCGTCCACCCGACCGTGCTCACCAACGTCGACCCGGGCATGCGGCTGTTCCAGGAGGAGATCTTCGGGCCGGTAGTCGCCATCCTGCCGTTCGACGACGAAGACGAGGCCGTGGCACTGGCCAACGACACCACGTACGGCCTGGCGGCCACCGTCTACACGGAGAACGTCCGCCGGGCCCACCGCGTCGTCAAGCGGTTGAAGGCGGGCAGCGTGCAGATCAACTGTCAGTTGGTCTTCGACCACGACGTGCCATTTGGCGGCTTCAAGCAGTCCGGTTGGGGCCATGAGTTCGGCAAAGAGGGCCTTGACATCTACCTGAAGACCAAGTCGGTCTGGGCCCAGCTTTAAATCCTAGTGCTGCAACGAAAGAGCTCCGAACCACCTGGGGGTTCGGAGCTCTTTCACGCGTGCTCAGGCTCCGGAGTCCTTGGTGTAGCGGGTCAGGAATCCGACGGCCGCGATTGCCGCGACCATGCCGATCACGGCCCACAACACGAGGGGGAACACCAGCGACCCCGCCAGCCCGCCAAACGTCAAGGCGATGTAGAGGGTCCAGATCAGACGGAAGGCGCTCCAGAGCGCGAGTGCGCCGGCGCTGATCCCGATGTACAGGCTCCGTTGGCGATCGACGCGGTTGATCTGCTCTTCGATTCTGGTCGGCACGATATTCATTGCTGTCTTCCTTTCACGTCGCGCCGGCTCGCTGGCGGCGCGTTGCGAGAAGTACAGCCGGCGGCCGACGCTACCGATCCCAAAAAGGTTCCGCGGTTCGTTTACGAGCTCGAACCACTCACCAGACGCGTATCCAGTCGACGAGCATGTCTGCGGGATAGCTGCCCGGGCCCGGATCCTCGCCACCCGAGCCGGCGACCGCGAGATTGAACACCGGATAGGCCGTGTAACCGGGAGCGTTGAACGGCCAATCCGGCAGCGAGCTGGCCGGGACGTCGAAGTAGGGCGCCGCGCCGTCGACATGGTCCTTCCAGAAGCGAATTCCGGCCTCATCCCACTGGGTTCGCCATGTGTGCCAGGCGCCGTCCACCGCGATGTTGTGGGTCTTCCATTCGCCGCCGTTCGCTTTCGCGTGAACGGTGGTGGCCGAGGGCCATTTTCCGTTGCCGTACCACTCCATGATGTCGATTTCGCCTTCGTCCTGGTTCCCCAGCCAGTAGGCGGGCCAGGACCCGGCGGTTAGGCAATTGAGTTTGATGCGGGCTTCCCAGGTGTGGCCGACGCCGCCCCGCCAGGAACTTTGAACCTTCCCGCCGTAATACGTGCTGCCGTCTTTTGTTGCACGCAAGACCAGGTTGGAGTTGCCATCGACAAACACGTTGCGGCGATCATCCCGGTACTGCCCGATGTTCTCGGGTCGTTCCCAGAAGGTGGGATCCTTGATTTGCTCGCGCGCCAGCGCCACGGCCCACTTTGACGGATCCGGGGCTGAGCCGGCCGGCCCGTCGAACTCATCCTGGAAAATGTAGGGACCGCCTTGGCCATTAGGCGCGGCCGGCGGTGGTACCCGGTCGGCGGGCACATCCCGCACGGAGGCGTAAGCGCGAGATTCGGGGACGGGGATCGCGGCTGCCACCACGCCGATCCCGGTTATCAACATCATCTGGCGACGGTCCATCTGCGGCATAAGCAAGCGACGATAGCAGCCCGCGCCGCACCGGGGTGAACCCAAAATTGTGTCGGTGGCGACCACTAGCCTTTTGACATGCCACTATCACGGCCCATTAACGCTGGTCAGACGGAGTGGGACGGATTCACGGCAAATTCTTAGCTTGACTACTGGTTTCGTCTAAGGATCGGCTGGGCACACTGTATTACGAGCCGGTAACCAGACTGTTTTGATTTAGCAGGTCAGGTGGGTGGCTCCGAGAGGGGTAGTAATCGTGACAACCACAACAGGGGCGACCGTAATCTTCCTGGACAGACACCCAGCTTGGATCGCAGCGCGGCAGCGTGCGCGTCAGCGCGGCGAAGCGATGCACCGGCATCCTTCGTCTGTGTCCCGGCGGCGGCGCGCTGCCGCGGCAGCTGGCAGTTCCGCCGCCGTCGTCGGCGACTTCGGGCTGTACCCCGGCGCTGACACACCGGCGTAGGCCCGGAGAGGTGCTATAACCCAACGTATGTCAGACGCCGGGCACATCACCCACGTTTCCGATACGGCCCGGTGGACGGCGTTGCATCGGGCAACCGAATCGGCGCGGCCAGACGCGCTGTTCAAGGACCCCCTTGCCGCACGCCTCGCCGGCGAAGGCGGCCACGCCATCGTCGCCCGGGCACCACTGACGAGCCGCAGCGGCTGGTGGCTGGTGGCGCGCACCAAGATCATTGACGACGCCATTGCCGGCGCCATCGCCGACGGCTGCGATCGGGTGCTGAATCTGGCCGCCGGTTTGGACACCCGCCCATACCGCCTCGATCTGCCGTCCGATTTCACTTGGGTGGAGGCAGACTTCCCGGGGTTGCTCGCGGAGAAAGCAGAGCTGCTCTCCGACCAGACGCCGCGATGCCAATTGACCCGCACCGCTGTCGACCTGGCCGATCCAGCCGCCCGCGGCGCCTTCCTCAACGACGCGCTGAACGGCGCCACCAAGGCGCTGGTGCTGACCGAGGGCCTGTCGATGTATCTCGATGACAGCGACATGGTCGCGCTGTCGAGTGCATTCGCCAGACCCGAGATCGCCTGGTGGATGCTCGATTTCGCCTTTCCAGGCTTGCGGAAGCAGATGAACAAAAAGATGTCCGGGATGCTTGAGAACGCGCCGTTTAAATTCGCGCCGGCGAACGGGCTGACCTTCTTCGAAGACCTCGGGTGGCGCGTGATCGAGGGGGAGTCGCTGATGCACGCGGCTCAACGACTCCACCGCCTGCCGATGTTCATGCGTCCCGTCGCCTGGCTTTCCAGCCCGGACCTGCATCACCCGGGCGAACGGACGGGGAGCGCGATCGCCCTGCTTACCCGCGGCCAGCCGAAGTCCTGAGGACCAGCTTGCCGACGTTCTTGCCCTCGAACAGCATGCCGAGGGCCGTCGGAAGCTGCTCGAAGCCTTCGACGACGGTTTCGAGCGGGGTCAGCTTGCCCTCGGCGATCAGCCCACTGATCTCGGCGACCGCCTCCGGCGTGCGGCCCAGGTGGTCGAGAACGATGAAGCCCTGCAGCGTCGCACGCTGGATAAGCAGGTTCCCGAACGCACGCGGCCCGGGCGGCGGGTCCACCGAGTTGTACCCGGAGATCAGCCCACAGAGCGCGACGCGCGCGCCCATGTTGAGACGGGCGAAGACAGCGTCCATGATGTCGCCGCCGACATTCTCGAAGTCGACGTCGATGCCGTCGGGCGTCGCAGCGGCAAGCTGAGCGACCCAGTCGCGGGCGCGGTAGTCGACAGCCGCGTCGAAGCCGAGCTCATCGGTCAGCAGCGCGCACTTTTCGGAGCCGCCGGCGATCCCGACGACGCGCGCGCCGTCGGCCTTGGCCAGCTGGCCGGCAACCGAGCCGACCGCACCTGCCGCGGCCGACACCACGACCGTCTCACCCGGTCGCGGCTTGCCGATGTCGCGGATCCCGATCCAGGCGGTGAGCCCGGTCGTCCCGAGGACGCCCATGTAGGCGCTCGGCGAGACGCCCTCGGCGATGTCGACCGGAAACAGGAACATCCCGTCCGACAGGACCGCATATTCCTGCCAGCCGACGAGACCCTGGACGGTCTGGCCGACCGGGTAATTTGGGTTCTTCGACGCGACGACCTCACCGAGCCCACCACCACGCATAACCTCACCGATGCCCACCGGCGGCAGGTACGTCGGTGTGTCATTGATCCACGCCCTGTTGGTGGGGTCCAGCGAGATCCAATCGACGCGAACCAGCGCCTCGCCGTCGCCGATCTCGGGGATGGCCTCCTCGCTGAGCTCGAAGGTGTTCGGACCGATGTGTCCGGTGGGGCGTTCACGGAGCAGGAAGCGGCGGTTACGATCTGGCATAGGCGCACGGTACTCGATCAGCCGAGATCTTAGAGCTTGCCTGCGACGAAGTCGGCCGCCTGGTTGGCCATGCCCGCGTCGATGTAGGCGTTAGCAAGATGTTGTGGCCAGTTTTCTTTCCAGGTGTTCGGGTCGGCCGGGTTGCAGATGGGATCGGTACCGTGGCACAACTCGATGGTCCTGTCGTTGTAGACCGGGCTGAAGTTCGTGATGGGGCCCGCCCACTGGCTTCCGTTGCCGAACAA
>Ga0182012_10000644_pt1 | contig 38551 bp, 30 predicted proteins | sample 612S2SmetaG_FD_120486 | JGI IMG/M metagenome (GOLD analysis project Ga0182012, IMG submission 120486) | Permafrost microbial communities from Stordalen Mire, Sweden - 612S2S metaG | ecosystem: Environmental > Terrestrial > Soil > Wetlands > Permafrost | place: Sweden: Stordalen | collected...
GCTATCAGTTCCGGCGAACCCGCGCACGTGGCCAAATACGCATTCCAACTTGCGCAAGCATTCAACATTTTCTATCACGAACATAACGTCATCGCCGAACAGAACGCCGACCGCCGAGCGCTTCTTCTCTGGCTCACCACCTATGTTCGTCAGCAGTTACTCAAAACGTTGGCAGTTCTGGGCATTCAACAGCCCGCTTATATGTGAGGAGAATAAACTAAAAGTAGATGCCTAGTAAGAATTCGTTTGGTGCAGCGTCGGTGCTGCGTGTCAACAATACCGATTATCAGATCTTCCGGCTCGACGCCGTAGAAAAAGCCGTACCCGGCGCTCAAATTTCGCGCCTACCTTATTCCATCCGCGTCCTGTTAGAGAATCTCCTCCGCTCCGAAGATGGCCGCACCGTCAAAGCCAGTGACATTGAATATGTGGCGAAGTGGAATCCCACCGCCGCCGCACAAGAAGTGAATTTTCGTCCCGCGCGCATTTTGTTGCAGGATTTTACCGGCGTCCCCTGCGTGGTTGATCTCGCCGCCATGCGCGACGCACTTAAGAAACTCGGCGCTAAACCGGATCTGGCGAACCCGCTGATTCCCGCCGATCTGGTGATTGATCACTCCGTGCAGGTGGATGCGTTTGGTACCCCGCAAGCGTTTCAAGAAAATGCCATTCTCGAATTTAGCCGCAATCAGGAACGTTACGCATTTTTACGTTGGGGCCAAAAAGCGTTCAATAATTTTCGCGTAGTCCCACCCGATACTGGCATTGTTCACCAGGTCAATCTCGAATATCTGGCTAGTGTCGTATTCAGTCAAACGGTGGAAGGCAAGCTGCAAGCCTATCCTGATAGCTTGATGGGTACCGATTCGCATACCACCATGATCAACGGCGTAGGCGTCGTTGGTTGGGGCGTAGGCGGCATTGAGGCCGAAGCCTGTATGTTGGGGCAGCCCATTTCAATGCTGTTGCCGCAAGTAGTGGGCTTTAAACTGAGCGGCAAAATGCCCGAAGGCGCTACCGCTACCGATCTTGTGCTTACCGTAACGCAGCAGCTGCGCAAGAAAGGTGTCGTTGGTAAGTTCGTGGAATTTTACGGCCCCGGTGTAAGCGCTCTGCCGTTGGCCGATCGCGCCACCATCAGCAACATGGCCCCCGAATACGGCGCCACCATCGGCTTCTTCCCGGTTGATTCTGTCACGCTCGATTATCTGCGGCTTACCAACCGTAGCCCGGAACTCGTGCATCTCGTTGAGTTCTATTCCAAGGCGCAAGGCATGTTCCTAAACGCCGATTCGCCCGACCCGGTCTACAACGACACCCTGTCCCTCGACCTCTCCACTGTTGTTCCTTCCATGGCCGGCCCCAAGCGCCCGCAAGATCGCATCAATCTGCCCGACGTGAAGGCAAACTTCCTCAACTCCCTAGGCGCAGCACAGAAGAGCGCAAACTTAGACGTCAATAGTCACTACGAAAGCATGAGCGATGGCGCAGTGGTCATCGCAGCAATCACCAGTTGCACCAACACATCGAATCCGTCGGTCATGATTGCCGCTGGCTTGGTTGCCAAGAAGGCTGTCGAAAAAGGTCTGACCGTTAAGCCTTGGGTGAAGACGTCGTTAGCACCAGGCTCGAAGGTTGTACTCGATTACCTCACCCGCGCCGGTCTAATGCCATTTCTCGATCAGTTGAAGTTCAACCTAGTCGGCTACGGCTGTACCACTTGCATTGGCAACAGCGGTCCGCTGCCCGATAACGTAGCGGCCGTGGTAACGTCTTCCAAGCTCAACGTAGCTGCCGTGCTGAGCGGCAATCGCAACTTTGAAGGCCGCGTCAATCCGCTCGTCCGTTCAAATTATCTGGCGTCGCCGCCGCTGGTTGTCGCTTACGCCATTGCCGGCCGAGTTGATATTGATCTAACCAAAGAATCTCTGGGCAAAGACAAAGCCGGCAAAGATGTTTTCCTGCGCGATATCTGGCCTTCGAATGAAGAAGTCGAAAACGCCGTCAAATCGTCCGTCAAAGTCGATTCGTTCAAGAAGGAATACGCCGAAGTTTTCACCGGCGACAAAAATTGGAGCTCCATCAAAATTCCCACCGGCGGCAATTACGAATGGACCGACGATTCCACCTACATCAAACGTCCTCCCTATTTCGACAAGATGGTTGATCCGGCAACCTTCGCTCAAGATATGCACGGCCTGCGCGCCCTCGCTGTCCTAGGCGATTCCATCACCACCGATCACATTTCGCCTGCTGGTTCTATAGCGCTCGATAGTCCCGCCGGCAAATACCTGGTAAGCCTCGGCGTTAAACCCGGCGACTTCAACAGTTACGGTGCCCGTCGCGGCAATCACGAAGTTATGGTGCGGGGAACCTTCGCGAACATCCGTTTGAAGAATCTGATGGTGCCTGGAGTAGAAGGCGGTGTCACCCGCCACATGCCCGGCGGCGATCAGATGTTCATTTACGATGCCGCCCAGGTTTATCAAGCCGAAGACGTCGACCTCATGATCATTGCCGGCAAAGAGTATGGGTCCGGTTCTTCGCGCGACTGGGCCGCCAAAGGTACGTTGTTGCTCGGTGTCCGCGCCGTCATTGCCGAAAGCTTCGAACGCATCCATCGTTCCAACTTGGTCCAGATGGGTGTGATGCCGTTACAATTTCTTGAAGGGCAGGGCCGCGAGACACTCGGTCTCACTGGAGAAGAAAGCTTCGACATCATCGGCATCGCCGCCGCGATGTCGGGCACCGCTCCCACTGTCAAAGTCATCAGCACCGGTCTCGATGGCGGCCGCCGCGAGTTCACGGTGCGGGCTCGCATCGACACCCCGCAGGAAGCCGAGTACTACCGCAACGGCGGAATTCTTCCCTATGTTCTTCGCCAGCTGGTTGCCGCAGGAGGCGCCACTACCTAGCCGATGGCGAAAACTCGTCCGCCTCTGTTAGTATCAGCGGCGATCATTTTTAGTAACGGGCAAGTGCTGTTAGGTCAGCGCCGCAAAGGAGATCGCCATCCCTATAAGTGGGAGTTTCCCGGCGGCAAAGTGGAGCACGGCGAATCTCCGCGTCAGGCGCTCGTGCGCGAGCTTCGAGAAGAATTACAGATTGAGGCTAAGATTGGCGTCGAACTCGCACGCTATGAACATGACTACCCCAGCGGTAGCCGTGTTCATTTGCTCTTCTTTGTTGTAAAGGAATACAGCGGCCAACCGGAAGCTCGCGTCTTTGAGCAAATCTCATGGGTCGACCTGGCTGCACTGCCGACCATCGATTTCCTTGAAGGCGATATCGATTTCGTCAAGCGCTTGGCGCGCGGCGATTTCAGCAAACAACTCGGCACTTAGTCCAGATCAAATGGCCGCTTCGGCGCGGCGCCGGACTTGTCTTCCTTTGCCTGCTTCAACAGCTCGTCGAACTTCTTTTCTCGCACCTTGTCGGCGGTTAGATGCGACGCGAAGCTCTTCTCGAAGATGTCATTGCGCCGGGCTGCTTCGCCCTTCAGGTTCTGCACTGCCGCGTGCAAATCTTCGATCGGCGGCTTCTTTTCCACCGCCTGGTGGTGAAGCACGATTTGTAGCTCCGGATCGATCTGAAGCATTGCCTCGCAACAGGGGCATTTGACTTCAAAGGTTAGACTGTTCGACTTCGCCATACCCGAATCGTATCGCAATCTTGTTATCCTTCGACTAACGTCTGCATGCAAACCCTCCTGGCGTGGCTCACGCAGCACGGCTATTCCGGTCTGTTCTTTCTATTGATGCTCGGTATTTTGGGCTTGCCTGTACCTGACGAAACGCTGCTGGTCTTCTGCGGCTATCTGATTTACAAGGGGCAATTGCTGGCGCTGCCCGCTTTCGTTTCTGGTTTCGCCGGTAGCATGTGCGGCATCACGCTGAGCTATTTCCTTGGGCTGAAGTTCAGCCGCGAGGTGATTTTTCGTTACGGCAAATACCTGCGCCTCACGCCGAAGCATGTGGACGATGTGACCCGTTGGTTTTATCGTTTTGGATTGTGGTTGCTCAGCGTCGGCTATTTCATTCCTGGCGTGCGACATTTTACCGCGCTGGTGGCCGGCATGTCGCAACTCAGTGTGCGCCGCTTTGCTGCTTTCGCCTATCCAGGCGCGGCGGTTTGGGTTGCGACGTTCTTGACTTTGGGTTATCTATTTGGCGACGGTTGGGAGCATACATCCGAACTCGTCCACCGCTATTCGCTCATCGGCGCGGGAGTCGCGGCAACTGCCGTTGCCCTCTTCTGGTTCGTCCGCCGCTTTTTATTTGCAAGCCATCGGAGTGGTCACCGCTAACCATTGGCCCCAATCGTGACCGTTATCAGTGCCCACGAAACGCAGATGCTTTACATTGGGAGGCACAGGTACACGCCACAGAGACCAAAACGTGTCCCCGTCTCTAAACGGAAAATCCGCCAGGACTGCGCCCGTATCTGCATCGACAAGTTGTGACGACAGGCCACCCACTTTGGGTCCGTGCAAAAGCGGCAAAACAACGCAGGCGTTCGCGGGTGTAGCGAATTCTCCTGTGATCCGTCCAACGTTCGCATCCGACCCGTGCCAAGAACTGTACGCGGGGTTATCGGAGTGCCATCCATACAGTGGTAGCACTGGTATTCCATCTGGCGCCCACCCCTTGTCAACATGCCAAACAATATCTTTGACCGGAACGCCGCCATCGGTTCGAGAGGCAGATTCAAAACTCGGAACTGTGACAACTCCATCAATCTGCGCTATTCCGTGGCGCGTCACTGCGTACACCGAAATTATTTTGCTTGGTATTTCCGAATTGACAAACGCCACCCACGATTCCTGTTCCGGTGTCCTGGAAGTATGCAGGTCCCGCGGAAATCCGGCTGCCGGTCGCCGGCCAAATCCAACGACCTTGCCTTGCTCGTTCGCCAAAACAATGCGCGGGTATGGGTCTCGAATGTCATCCGAGTTGACCCAGCCCACAACTTCCAGTCCGTGCTCTACAGGGTTTGCGTAAACGATCTGGCCGGCCAATTTTTGCTCCTGCTTTGCGCCAAATTGTGCCAGATCGCCGCCCAGCCATTTCCAGCGCTGCCGACCAAAGATCGCCAGCTTTTGCCCTTTGAGTTCGGGCAGAAATTTGTCCACAAACTCTGGCGAAGGAAAAATTCGCTGCACAAGTTCCTCATCAGTCAATCCCGCTTCTATGCTCAACGCGGCAAGCTGATAACTGGCGAATTCGTCTGAGCCGTACTGCTGCCAGCTCCGCAATTTGTATGTACCCAGCAGAATGAACAAAGAAAACAGAACCGCTAGGTTTCGGGTGGAAAACCAGCGCCATTGCAGCCGCGCACTCATCCAAAAACACAGGAGCATGACTGCTCCCCAACTCATAAAAGGAACTGTCAGATAGCGATTGACCCGAGCGGCCCTTAGCTCCACATCTGCCAGATCCATCCGTCCCGTCGCCGTGATGAAAATGGTGATGAGAGTGAATAGATAATAGCCCGCCAAAACAACCACCGGGCGCGTCCGTGAAAGATTCGAACGCCAGGCCAACACCAGCAAAACAACCATGAGCCCGAAATTCGCCAGGCCGACGGCAATACCAAATCCGACGGATTTCATGGCGCTAAACGGCATGCCGAGATAGGTGGCGGCAAAACGAACGAAGAAGGCAGGATGTTCAAAGATCGCTTTGATGTTCGCATTCCCGCTTAACGTGTAGCCAATGAAATACAGGCCCACGAACAGCGCTGCGGCAATCATAAGCACCACGAAAAATTGCTTTGACAGACGAACCAACAAAGCAATCGCCAACAGCAGAGGCCAGAGAAGCAGCGCATTGGCAGAAGAATAAGTGGCAACGACGGCGGCAATAATCGTAGCTGCAAGATATCTTCGGTCGGCGGTTTCGGCAGTTCGCTTCAAAAAAAACAACGAGACCGCGACGCCGAGTTGCATCATCGGCCATTGCAACAAAAACGGTTGTGCCAAGGCGAGCGCCGATCCTTGCCAGAACGTCAAGATAGCCGCAATGGTAAGGGCGTACACTCGATTTTCAAAGCTGGTTTTTCTGTCCCCCGCGACAAGAAACGCCAAAACACCAAAGGTCAGCGCATAACAAACGAAACTGCAGACCAGTGTCAAGATCATCCGGCCGTGCGCCACCAGCATGTCCAGAGCGAAAACTATTTCAGGAAAGATAATGCGATGTTCGTTGTGCTGTTTCCAAAAGATGCCCCAATGCAGCGTTTGATAGTCGTGCAGGTTTTCAGGAACCCGCCAGTAATCCTGCACCGGAATGGGCACATAATAAGAGGCGATTTGCTGCAGCGTTTCGTAGAGATTGTAGCCGAGCCAAGCGCAAAGAAAATAGGTAAAAGCCAGTCCGGCAAGCCGAGGCAATGCGATGCGTAAATCATGCCAGCGGTCATGCTCTAGAAGAGAAACTGGCTGCGGACTTTCCCTCTGATTTGTTTTCATCTAAAGCTGGATCAACGCCACAACCCTTATACAATACCCGATGCCCGACGTGTTGAGTTGTTCCGTTGGGGCGTGCTGCTAAAATACGAAAAGCTCGGTTTGAATGCGGGAGTAACTCAATGGTAGAGTCACAGCCTTCCAAGCTGTTGGTTGCGGGTCCGATTCCCGTCTCCCGCTCCATATTTTCAACAACTTGCAAGATTCTGAAAAACACGCCTTTACTCCGTTTACTCCGTTAACGCCCCGACTTTCCTAAAGTCGCCAGGTTTAGAAACTCCTCATCCGACAATTCCTCACCGTTTTCAGGGCTTAGAACGCTAGATTCGAGCTTCGTTACGGCCTCGATCTTTTGATCCAGGTCGCTAATCGAATACACACCTAAACTGACGCCGAGACCGTGTCCTCGCTGGTCAGCCGATACCTTGTCATCAACATTGGTCTTGCGCGACAGACTGGCATTGGTCCGGCGCAACACCTGATAGTTCACCCATTCCAGACCAATCGCCTCCAGGCGCGGGCGCACGTCCCGTTTCCAATGGTTATTAGGCCTGAGTGGCGTAGTCACAGCCTCGGAAGGGAAGAGAAACGCCGTTTCGCTCTGATCCGGTAGGAAGGAGCGCCAGAGATCGATGTCCTTCGCCGTACCCGGCGAGACGCCGACCCGCCGCGTTGTGTTCTTGCCTTTACGACCCTTGGGCCGGTCGAACTTGTTTTGGTAAGTCCGTTCATCCACAAGGATCGAAGTATCGGCGATCTTGCCAAGCCGTACCGAGAAAATTTCTCCCGGCCGCATTCCGCTGAATACCGCCAACCGAAGAATCAGGCGCTCCCGAAGATCGAGCACGCCTAAAGCTGCCCGCACTTCATACCCAGTCATGACGCCCTTTTCGCGCGACGCTTTGCATTCGGGTATGAACAACGCATTTGCCGGATTGAACGAAATCGCGCCGTCGCTCTGCGCCATCCGAAAAATGGCGTTGAGATGCCAACGGGCGTGGCCGACCACACTGGCTGTAAGCCGTTTGCCAAGTTGTTCCAGGAAGCTTTGCATTTGCTCCCTGGTGATTTTGTCCAACCGTTGCGTCCCGAGCGCCGGAATTAAGTACCGGACGATGTCCGGCTCCGACGTGGATCTGGTGGACTCTTTCCATTTCTGCCGGTACGCCGGTAAGAAAACGTCTTGGACGTACTGAGCGAAGGTGAAAACCGGTGCTGAATGCAGACCGGCATCGCCATTGAGAGGCTGAAGGATCTGAGCCATAATGGCCTCGGCCTCGCCCCTTTGTAAACCTGAACAACGACCGAGCACTCTGGATCGTTTGTTGCCGTTGTCCCACCATTGAGCCACCCAAACCTTGTGGGGACCGTGCTTGCGGGTACGGACACTGCCTCGTTGAAAACGCCTGCGGCGCATAACCACTCCTGGTTCTAGCGTCTTGAGCGTTGAAACCTGACATGATTGCATACTAGCTCGCCTTGTTGCTTTCCATCCATTGATCGAGCCACCGGCGGCGAACTATTTTCCGGCGGCCCATTGCAAGATGTGTAAGGGCAGGCATACCTGGGACTCTGCCTCGCAGAGCGTTTTGAACGTGGGCCTTTGAGCAGCGCAAGAGTTTTGCCACGTCCTTTATGGTCAGGTTGTCATCGATGTGTTCCATGCTTGCCCTCACCCTGTACGCCTTGGGAAGGCGGTGTCGTGACAAGAAAGGCCGATTTTTTTTGGGGCGTCCGAAAGAATGCAATCGTCGGCATTCTAGGGGCGTGATCATCCGTTGGTTCTTCCCTTGTGAACAGAGGCGCTAACTAACTCGATTTGCCAAGCCCAATTGCGTGACCTCCAACTAAAACGTGACAAAGCAGTACAATAATGGGTCGTGAGCTCTGCTAGGCTTGGACCGCCGGATATCTTGAGAAGGCTTCATCTGAAGTTTTCGGCTAATCTCGACTCCGCTCTCACAATTGAGAACTCGAATTTAGCTGTAATCGAGATCAAAGCCCAAGCGCTAGGCCAGTGTGGGCCGATCATGGCTCAACTGGAACCAATTACTGCGGCAACGCCGTACCTCGCGAAGGTTGCGGAAGAAGTATTCGCGGATGTTGTATCCTCTGTTTACGTTGCTTCGATTGGTCTTGTTAGACCAGCGCACATGATCCTTCGCCGAGCTCTCGAACTCGGCGTTGCGGTCATTTATCTATGGGACTTGCCCCACCTGTTTTGGGGCTGGAAAGATTGTGACCAAGATCTTGTGTTTTCCGAAATGATAGATCATCTCGAAGGGAAAAACTATCGAGCTTTCTTGACGCGCGCGATATCGTTACCCAATGACAGACCGATACTTGATGGAAAGAGTTTCCGGCGGATCTACAGAATAGCCAGCAATACGACTCACGGGAAATTGGCGACGCACAAAGTGGTTTCGGGAGATGGTTTCGACCATGATGAAACCGAATGGACAGGGCACATGGCGTTGGTTGACGAGGCGATAACCCAAATTCTATCCCTTTGGTTCATACGTTTCCCGAAGCTTTCCGCCGATATTTCTCTTGCTGTTCCGGCATACAGTCGCGTTTGTTCAGAGGTTTAAAATGCCCAGCCGCAGCACAGATATTGACCTTCTCCACGCTGCTCGATGCGAAGATCTGCAGTATAGCCAGATAAAGGAACTATCAGTAGAGGGTGAGTTTGAACGCAGGACTATTAATACCCTTAAAGCCAGTGGCGCACATCTCTTACAAGGCGCACGTGGCATGGGTAAATCGATGCTTCTTCGTTTGGCAGAAATCGAAATGGATTCTGCGTTCAAGTCGGAGCGGCAGCTAGCTGTTTACGTCAATTTCAAGACAAGCACCTTGCTAGAGGGCGTCAAAGCTGGCGAACGAGATGCGTTTCAGATTTGGGTGAATGTGAAGATCCTCCAAGCGCTTCACGAGAAACTAGCGTTCTTAAACCTGATCGGATCGGCAGGTGACCGCGACCCATATTTTCGCGTCTTCCGAATCGAATCCGTTGAGGGTACCAAGACGATCCTTCAAGATAAGATCCACCTTCTGCAAAAACTTGCCCTAAAGGGAGCAAACCGAGAAGAGACGCTGGCTAAGTTGGGGCAGGATTTTCTCGATCAGGTTCTTGATACGAATTTTCTGGTAGCAGTCATAAACAGCATTAGCGAGCAGTTTCGATTTTCTAAGATCGTGTTTCTTTTCGATGAAGCAGCCCACACTTTCATACCAGCTCAACAAGAAATTTTCTTTGAAATTTTCAAGCTTCTGCATGGCAATAAGATCTCAGTGAAGGCAGCAGTGTACCCTACTGTAACGAACTACGGCAGGAATTTTGAGGTCGGGCAAGACGCGATCGTGATCACCATGGACCGGTTCGAGCCTGGGCAAGCCGGACGCACAGAGAACAGGAACCTCTTTCGTGACTTGCTTGATAAACGCTTACCAAGGACCGGTCCGCTACGAAAACAAATTTTCAATCGCGGTGAGGTTCTGGATCTGTGCGTTGATTTATCCACTGGCAACCCGAGGGCCTTCCTGCATCTCTTGAATCGAACAGTTGAACAGGGTTTTTCGGAACGTTTTGCGATACTCGCCGCTCAAGAGTACGTAGACCAGGAACTTTTGCCATATCATGGCAATCTTGGAAAACGGTTGCCGAAATATGCGCATCATGTCCGAGTCGGCCTTGACATGCTCCGCGCCTACATAATCCCGGAAATCCGTACCAAGAATCACCGCGAGACCAAGAGCGGCTACCAGTCGGCATTTTTTACCGTTCAGCGTGACATGTCTCCCAATCTGAAGTTGGCTCTGGATCTGATGTGCTACTCCGGTGTTCTCCTCAATAAGGGCACTGTGAAGATCGCGGAGCGCCAAACTGGCCTTCGTTACATGATCCACTTGGCCGTGCTGGCCACGGAGAAAGCCTTCTCAAACGCAAAACTTTCTGAGGCAATGGGGGCGATTAGCTTGACTGACTACCGGGAGTTTTCGGCATCCGACCCCCAAATTAGCACGTTCTTGCGAGCCTTGCAGGAGGCGTCAGATCAATGCATCAACTGTTCGTCAGCGTTAGCGGCCAACGCAAAGTTTTGTAGCGAATGCGGCGTAAGAACCGAAGCTCATTCAATTATCAGCGCACTACTGGACGAACACGTAAAGCAACTGTCAATCAGTCCGCGGTTGGTAAAAAGGATCACGCCCAAGTTTCCCAAGGTTGGCGACGTGGTACAAGCTCCTCGCCAGGAGTTAATGAAGATTCCCTATATCAAGGAAGTTCGGTCGAGAATGATCAAAAACGCGGCTGAGGAGTTCATATCTGGATGACCGGGCCGGAGACGTGAAGTCCGTCAGTTTGGTGGCCGACGCCGAGTGTCCTCGGCAAACTAGGGGCTGTTTCCGAGGAATGTTTCGGCATTGTAGGGGCGAATTGTCGGCATTCATGGGGCGCATACTTCCTGTATGTACCTTTAGGAAGAACCATTAGTAGGCGCTGCTTGTTTGTGGATTTGTGGATATCCGCTCCGAACGCCGCGCCGCCTTTGGCGAAAAAACATTTCTGATTGGACTTGTGAGCTTTTCTGGTATGCTTGCCAATTAGAGTTGTCGCACACTCTGGCGGCCATTGGGAGCGTTGGCCGCGACACAGAATAAGTTTTCCTTCCGAAGTTGTCCGCACATGGCAGTATTTACCATCCCGTTTGACTACAATGAGACCGACAAGACCACGGTGCCCATCTGCGTCAGGGATACTGACGACTTCGGCAATTCGGTTCACTTTGAATGGATTGAGCAAGGCGTGGTACCGGTCGCGCATAAATTAGTGAAACTGGCAGCGCGGGTGCTTCACGACGGCTGGCGTGCTTCTGAGATCGTGGAGCCGGTGGTGTTTAAGTTGTCGCTGGAACACGGTGCCAACGTCGGCTATGAGCCAAGCGCGCGCGTGTATAGCCGGGCGGAGTGGTTCGCGAGAGATTTGAAAGTTGGCGGACGCAGGGCACGCCGCAAGACCGAAGTCGAGTTGTTCGTTAAGACGATGGAATCGGTAGAAGATGAATTTGACTTTTTGCGGTCGCTGACAGCGAAAGATACGCTTGACCGGCTGCTGGAGCAACTGACGGAACTAGGGATGGATGACGTGCGCGCCATGGTTCCAATGATTCTTATGGAATGCGATGCGCGCGAGTTTCAACACCGCTTCAAGAAGTCACGCAACGCGGTTTCGCAGCAGTTCTTTAGAGGCATGCGCAAAGCGGCGCAAACTGCGGGAATCGTGGGGCGTTTGCGCGATGTTGAATAAGACGAAGCCGCTATGCAGACCATGCCGTAGTAGCGTGGATTGATGCGCCCAGACGAGGCCCCCGAAGCAAAATACGACCGGCTCAAGCGGAAACTTCAAGACTCCATTCTGAGCGAATATCCTAATCCTGAGCGCAAGGGATGCCCGGGGGATTTGGCTTTGCGCGAGTTGGCAAAACGGTCCGCCGATGAGGGTGTTGAGGCGGATGCGAACTGGCAGCATGTGACGCATTGCTCGGAGTGTTACCGCGAGTTTCTGGATCGCCGGCTGAAATTCAAGAGTGCGGCGAAGAGGCGGGGCCAAGTGGTTTGGGCGGTTGCGGCGGCGGCCGTTTTCCTGGTGGCCGTCGGGTTGTTCTTGGCGAGGCGGCAGGGCGGATCGTTGAGACCGGAGCGCCCCCAGAATGCCGAGGTTGCCTACAACAAGAGCACCATTGATATCCCGGAGATGGCGCGTTCGGATGGGGAGCGGGCGAATCGGCCGATTTTCTTAGAGCGGAAGCCGGACGAACTGACGGTGAATCTGCCGGTGGGGAGCAAGGCTGGGGAGTATGAGTTTCAGCTTTTGCGAGGGGATGGGCTGATTGTTAAGGCTCATGCGAACGCGGAGATTCACAATGGCACGACTGCGTTTACGGTGAGGATTGATCTTTCCAGGGTTGAGGCTGGGCAGTATTCGATGAATGTGCGGCAGGTGCCTTGGGACTGGAATTATGTGCCGGTGGTGGTGCGTTGAAGGTTCAATCTCCTTTGAGCCGCATCACATTTGCAAATTCATAAGTAACGGTGAGAAGCCTGCCGAGAATGAACTATGTCAATGCGGGGCCTAAGGCGAGGCGACACTTACTCAATCATTTGCTAGTCAATCCGCGCTCAGGGACTTGGAGGCGACAGGAGGTGCGCCCACTACCGCCGTTGGCATGACCAATTCCGGCAAGGGAATCTGCCATCGCGGTGAGAATAACCGTCGTGGGACGTTTGATGCCAGTCCCGGGTATCACTTCTACGTACCCGCCCCAAGACATCCTGCAACTCGAAGCGGGCGGCCTGTCGCCAACTGCTTCGTCTACAAACATTTTAGCCTGCTGCTGATCAAATGCGAATCCTGGCCTTGCAGAATATAATGGAGAATCTGCGCTGCAACTCTTTCCTTCACCAAATTGTCCTGTGTTCGCCGTTTTGCACTGCACCGAGATGGTGACTTGCTGGCTTCTGGCCACCTTGGATTGGGCATCTTGCTGCGAAAAAATCGGGGCCGAATCGTCCAACATGTTATTTAACATGAAGACGCAATCCCATCCATCAGATCGCATCCAAGCGCTTTCCGTTTCGTCACGCTGCCAAGCCCAGTCAGTTCGCTTCTCCGGAGCAACTTCGCTGAAGCATTTGGCACGAAGCAGCCTCTCGACGCGCTTATCTTTACCGAGTGCAAGGTAGTTATAAAAAGGATTATCCGGCTGTCGGGCCGCAATGATTTGGGCGGCACGATTCAACATCGGATCTTCAATGCCCAGCTTTTGGTTGAGATAAACCTGGACGGCAGCAAGGTGTAACTGATATGCATCGCCTTCAAGTGGAGTCAGTCCTCCACGCCATTCCAGGAAATCTAAAGTGTAGCCGTATCGCTTGAAGGCATCAGCAGAATCCGCAGGCAGTTCACTCGCTATCCCCATACGGCCCGCCAGTAGATCAAGCCAATGCCATTCCTCCCCTTGCAACAAGCAATTGTGATTACCTATGAACTCGAAACATGACTTGTACCCGGTATCCGAAACACTACTCTCCGTGTTGTTGCGCAGAAACCGGAGGTATTCCGCCGCCCCTTTGGCATCCCCCGTCTTCGCCAAATAGGCAAAGACGCCGTTGATCTGGTCTCCGGAGAAAGGACTGTAATCTTTTGTCGGCGAGTCATTAACGTTCGCGGGCGACCGCCAGAACTGGCCGTTGGCTGATTGGGAGCGCTTGACGAGATCGCATCCGTCTGCTTCCCCAGAAAGGCAAAGCAGGCCGCCGAAAAGTGACATATCTCCGGTGGAATATCCGTTTCCACTACGTTCCGCCGGGAATTGTCCTGAAGGCGATGGGGAGCGAGGCGCGACGGCTCGCAAGGCGGCCCGACGGTCCTCGAAGCTGGAAAGGTCTGGAACCCCTTCAGAAATCACAGCCGTGTGTTCTATAAGATAGTCGAAGTAGGCCTTGGTCGAGTTTGGTGGCATGCCGATGATAAGACATACAGCGGAATTACTACGGAAGTCGCGACAATATCTCCCCTGCGCCAGCGCGTACTGTAAGACGATCCCCAGGCCTGGGATCTTCTTAATCTTCTCGATCTCGTCAGCCGGGATTAAAGCCTTGGTGAATTGATCACTTGGCAACTTCAAAGAAAGCTGCTTAATCTGATCCATGACAAGCGGGCGCAAGAGATCGTTGCTGACAGAACAGTTCGGCCCATCAAGGTTTTCCACTTGTACGGAGAGCTGGTCGAGAGTACTGGCAGGAATCGCGAATTTAATATCTACCGAGCAGTGTGCGTCTGTAGCGATTCCACCAGAATGTGCGTTTAGGTCAATCACGAGCCTGATGTGAAAATCAGTATTGCCGTTCGTCTCATCTAGAAAGGCACTTCCGGCCGTGCTGTGTATCGTGATATTGGGGTTGTTAATCGCTTCCGCCTGCGCTTTAATGACAGCCAATAGGTTGGCGGTCGGAATGGCAAGCTCAACGACGTTAGGATTATGGGAATAGAATATCGTGATGCCGGCTGGACTATAGAGAGCATGCAACGCCGGAGACGTAAGATTCTGATCGGAAAAACTTAGAGTACCTAATGCGCTTATCGAAAGCAAGCACAGAGCTGGCAATCTCCAAATACTTAGCGACTGCAATATTTGGGTAATCAAGCGTCGAGTAGCTCGCATGCGGTATCCTCCCAAAAAATTCGGTGATCGATTACCCTTCCAACCTCTTGAGATCCAAGTGCCGCCAAGGATGTCGGTAGAATATCACAGCAATATCGACTACTAACGAGTCATTATGCGAGAGCGACCTTCGTCACGAGAACACCTTCTGGGTAGTAGCAACTGTACTAAGGACAGACGAGAAACGCTAGATTTTAGCGTCGACAGGCAGTTCGGAATTACGCGCACCTACTTTTCCGCGCAAATGGACCTAGCCCGCATTTCTCACCAAGAATTGGCAAAAGGCCGTCCAATATGGCATAACTGAGTTTCCAGACAACAGTTAGCGCCAAAGAGAGGAAGGCCTTCGCTATGACAGAGTGTAACCAATCGAGATTCGGATTTGAAGCCTGCGGGAGACGGGAAGTGGTGGGGAGTTTCGACGGCGGGACGATCAGTTCCGACGGTGGAGCGTTTCTGCTGCGCCAGACCGACAAGAGATTGAATCTATTGCCGTGATTGGCGGCCTGTTTCCTGGATGGCCGGAAGCAGGAACTGGTGGAGCACTCCCTTCTGGAGATGCTGTCGCAACGCCTTTACGGACTAGCGTTGGGGTACGAAGACATCAACGATCACGAGCAACTGCGCAAAGATCCAGTGTTCGCCGTGCTGGCGGGGAGCAAGGAACTGGACGAGCCGCTGGCCGGCAAGAGCACGCTGAACCGGATGGAGTTGGGAACGGGCGTGAAGGATCGATACAAGAAGATCACGTATTGGAAAGAGTCTGTCGATGAATTGCTGGTGCAATTATTCGTTGAGTCATATCAGACGGCGCCGGAACAGATCGTTCTGGACGTGGATACCACCGACCTGCCGTTGCACGGCAAGCAGGAGGGGCGGTTCTTCCATGGCTACTACGACAGCTATTGTTATCTGCCGCTGTATGTGTTCTGCGGAGAGCAAGTGTTGTGCGCGCGTTTGCGGGAAGCTAATCACGACGCTTCGTTCGGCTGCCTGGCGGAAATCCAAAGAATCGTGGCACAGATTCGGCTGGCCTGGCCGGGGGTGAAGATTGTGCTGCGCGGCGACTCTGGCTTCTGCCGCAACGAACTGATGAGTTGGTGCGAAAACAACCAAGTGGACTATGTGTTCGGGATGGCGCGCAATCAGCGCTTGCGCAAGATTATTGGGGCGCAGATGCACGAAGCCACCGAGCAGTGGCAAAAGAGCGGTGAACCAGCGCGGGTGTTCAGCGAGTTTGAATATCAGACAAAGAAGACGAAGAAGGGTGGCTGGGATCGAGCGCGGCGCGTGGTAGCGAAAGCGGAGCACATCGATGGGAAAGAGAATCCACGTTTTGTGGTGACCTCGTTGACACGTCAGGAATGGGCGGCGCAGCCTTTATACGAAGAACTGTATTGCGCGCGCGGCGACATGGAGAATCGCATCAAAGAGCAATTCAGTTTGTTTGCCGATCGGGTGAGTACGGAAACCATGCGCGCCAATCAGATGCGCTTGTATCTTTCGGCCATGGCCTACGTTTTGGTGAGCGGGCTGCGGCGGTTGGGTTTGAAGGCGACGGAGCTAGCGACGGCGCAAGTGTCTACCATCCGCACGAAGCTGTTGAAGATCGGTGCTCAGATCCGAGTGACGGCACGCAAGGTCTGGGTGTCGATGGCTTCTAGTTATCCGTGGCAGGATCTCTATCGGCAGGTGTGGACGAACTTGACCTGCTGAAAACGAAAGTTTCCAACCTCAAGTCAAACTTTAAGCAGCAAACCTCGCCAGCGGCGCAGCGGAGCCGTGCGTTGGATTGAAATTCGGGTGACCGAAAAACGTTTTTTCAGTTCTCTTGGGGCGGTCTCGCCACTGATTCAGCGCAACAATCATGACCTTGGGAACGAGAGCCCATTTGCCCTGTGGAAAAGTTCCTCAGTTCTTGGCTCCGTTTGACTCCGGCGGCTAACTGGGGGGACTGTGAGATATGTGGGCTAGCCATCCGTAATTATATCGGCCCCACGGCTTTTTCCTAGCTATAGCTAGCATCACCGCCACGCGGGCGAGGGCTTAATGGACTTGTACTGGGTGATCAAACTCGACTTCTCACGGGCCCGTGAAGGGTAGATCATGGTGAGCTCATTCGATCTAGAGACGATCTAATGTAGTCGGCCTATTGAACGAATTAACGCAGACAACAGAGGCCGCCCATTTCGGGCGGACCTCATCGTGTTTTCGCGATTCCTTGAATTCTGCGTTGCCAGGGTTTGTTCGCTACGCCGATGTTCCGACGAGGCTCTTCAGGACCAAGTTGCCGCCTGAAAACTGCCATAGACGAAGCTGATTTGGTCCAGTTCCGCATAGCATCGACCAGCAAAACCCAGCAGGAAAGAGCCAGCGGGAACCGGCACTGCGAATGCGTCGCCACCATTTCCCCCGCCACTAAAGCTGTTGCCGCCCGTGAAATCAATTGTTAGATGGTCAACCCGGTTGCCCGAGCGGCCGGAGGTTTGGGTGGCAAATTGGGCCCCCGTCAAGTCGAGCTGGTTGACGGGCCTGCCGCCATTGCCACCGTGCTCCGCAGTCCATGTCCGGCCAAGGCTATTGGTATAAGTCACCATCAGCTTGTCGATCACATCCCCGGCGCGAACTTGTATAGAAGAGATTTTTGTCCGCTGAGGGATGAATGTCCTGGAATCGACATCGTTGAAAGCGTTGCCTCCCTGTCCCCCAAACGCTGGTGAGTTGGATATCAGATACGCTAACGTCGGCGTTCCACTGCCGAGCGAAGGCAAAGGCGGCCTAATGAAAGCCTGCGTTGGATCGGATTCGTACTGTTCGATCAACTGAATGATCGCGGCCTGATCGGCCTTAGCCTGGATACCGACACTAGTAAGTTTCGCGTCGGAATATCCGCCGTAAAAACTATAAACCGACTGAATCCATGAGATCTGGTCATTCAACTGCCGCACCTGCACCAGAGGCTTGGTGAGGCCGTCAACTACGCCGTCACCGACGAAAAAACTTCGGTTTTTGCTGATTGGTTCGAATCCACCAAAGGCCGGTACATGCTCGTAACCAGAAGTGCCGAAGCCTATGATTGTCGGTGCGTCGAGGGCCAGAGATGGAAATGCGAGAGCGAATGGGATGATCTGGTCACTCGTTGGGAGCTTGGGGTTGAGGATACCGGAAACGTTTTGATCAAAGTTGGACTCAACGCTGCTTGACGAGCTGAAAGATGTAATTTTCGCTTGCATCGACCCATCGATAGTTACTCCGTCAAGGATGCCTTGGGCTTTCATGCTCGCTACAAGCTCGGACTGCTCTTCGCGCGTCCGCGAATTGAACGTGTATACGGCATAATACTCTCCGCCGCGCGTCGTCGACACGACATAACTGTCGCCATATGAACGGAAGAAATTTCGCAAAGCAGCCCGACCCTGGGGCGGTTTAATTCCATTCTTGAGCTTCACATTTGTGGTTGTCTCTTTCCCTAAGGTGTGGCGCGCAAAGACAACAATGGACACACTATAGGTCGTGACTTTGAGATTATGCACAAAGCGCATTTTCTCGTCGAAGCTGCCAACGGGTCCATACGAAACCGAGAGCGACTGGTTAATCTCCAGTGCATTGCTCAAGGTCTCGAGATCCGTACAAACGCGGCAAGTTACCCCACTAGTGCCGCCCACGGTCTCTGTCTTGCCCGTGACCGCCGATGACGATAGCGCGCGGCCCGCAACGCTCTCATAGCCTTGGAAGACAGCGACGGGAGCTGGCGCACCCTCCATTTCCGCACGCGTTGACGATGGCAACACTGCCGAGATTCCGCCCGACACCAGTATTTCGACAAACCCTCTTCTACTGAAGTTCATTGACAAGTTATCATCTCCTGAATTCTGTTAGCCACGTATTTTTCGCGCTTATACCTACTAGACTAGGAAGGCTACTAGGCTATTCCAGTACCTGAGACGATAGCATAAAGGTGAATCGCGAAACGGCAAACCAGCACGAGGAAGTTGATGCCTTAAAAGAGTGAATCGATGTTTGGCAAATCGCGAGTCATTGTTGAGGCCCCCACTTCTGGTACGCTGCCTTTCCCCTGACACGCAACCAGCCAACCTGTCCTGTCCCGCCGCTGGCTCACCAGAGCCGAGCCTTCGGTTGCGGTACTGAGGCATCACAGGCAACAACATCCGATCCCCGTGCCGGATCGAGGAAATATGCGCGAGGACGTCGCCATTGTTATGCAGCGAGCGTGAGAGCGCAACGTCGTCCCTTGTGAATATGATTGCTCAGTAAGCGCGATTATTTGAAAGAGACGAACCGCTTCGCAGGCAAATAGCATCATGATGGGTCCGCTGCGCTTACCAGGTTGGATTTGAAGTGATGCAAAGCGCGCTGGAGCTGCTCATCGTTGTTGGGAGACCAAGAAACATGATTGTCTGGTTTGACGCCAGCGCCTTCAAATCGGTGTCCTTGCCAAGTTATGTATTCGGCCTTGGGCATGATGAGCATGTAGTTGTGGCCAACCTTGAATCCAGAGCCCGGAATCAGTCGTCCAGCCGTCTCGGTTCCTAGAAGCGTCGCGAGACTGTTTTCGGATGCGAATGCCGCAACCATCTCGCCAGCGCTCACGGTGTGTTCGTTGATAAGGATGACGATGCGGCCATGCCATTTTCGGGAGCCGAGTCCTTCCGATACCAGAAGGACGGAATCGCCACGGCCTAGATGCTTCAGGGCCATTGATGCAATTGCCAATCGATTAGGAAGATTTGTTGGCAGGTGGTCGAGCCGGTGGAGCTTGTTTTTGTCGTATCCTTTCTCTGCAAGTTTTCGCGTCAAAGTGAAACCAATTGGGAGTTTATCGGGCGTCAAATAGCTCATCAGGCGCAGAACACCCAATCCGCCTCCGAGATGCCCGCGCAAATCGAGAATCAGGTGGTCACAATTAGCCAATGCCAGGACGGCGGCATCGATGTCTCGCGCTACATCTAGGCCAAGAAGTCCGGGGAGAATGCTGACCTTTAGATAGCCGACATTGTCTTCTAGGATAGAAAACGTTACCGCCTTCATTTCGGAATATGGCTGTTTGCGGGAACGTGGAGGCGGGATCGTCACCGAAAGCGTCAGTTCATCCGTCCCGCGTTGAACGAGCAGCAATGCATCAGCACCCATCGGAAACATCGGCTGGTTGGGTGGCGCTATGGGAGTTCCGTTGATCGCCTTCAAAATGTCCAAAGGCAGGAGTCCGGCCTTATGACCGGGCCCACCTTCGTGGACGTCGCGGCTGATCCACGTTTGTCCAGCTTTGCCGAATGTTGCACCAATTGCTAGACGTGCCGGCACGCGCCGGGCAGACTGGTGAAAGAAACCGGTGTGGCTGGTCCCAAGCGTCCGTACCAGGTCGTGCATCCCCAGTTCGAAGGCTTCAGGATCGGCGAGAGAAAGGACCGTGTCTCGGCGTTCGCGAGCAATCTTGGGCCAGTCAACACCATTAAACTTCGGATCGAAGTAGTCTTTCGTGACCTTCGCTACGGTCTTGTCGAACACTTCAGCGCGTTGAGCGCGTGATAGTTTTGTTGGTCGCAACATTGATTTTCCTTGTCCCATCGCCAACAACGACAAAGCCGGCCCATAAATAGGGCTGGGCTTTTTCGCCGTAGTCTTTTATGAAATCGAGTTGCGCGTGCCGGAGAGCCTCGCTAACGGTCAGGCCGGCTGCCAGGTGCTGATAGAAGGACTCCATAAGAGTAGCAGTGGAACGATCTTCCACCGACCACAAGCTTGCCACCACGCTTTTAGCACCAGCGGTGAGGAAAGCTCTCGACAGGTTCATAACGCCTTCTTCGCCTTGCAACCGGCCGACGCCCGTTTCACATGCGGAGAGAACAATCACGTCGGCGTTCAGGCGAGTGCGGCGGATTTCGCGGGCTTGCCAGAGGCCGTCGTCGTCGCCGTTGCCAGCCGCGAAGACCAGAGCGGCTCTGTCTGGCTCCATTTCGTTGCCAACTGCATGCGCCGCTAAGTGGATCACTTTGAAATCTCTTAACGGTTGCGCCTTCAAATCAGTTTCAGAGGCTAGGTCACCGTCGAGCACGACTGCCCCTGCCCCAAGCGTCTTGCCCGCTGTCACAATTTCTTCACGGGCGAAGGGAAGCGGCGAAAGGTGCGCGCCACGGAGATCAAATACGCCACGGGTGTTTGAGGCTAGGAGCGGCTCTTTGGTTTGTGGCGGGCTGTAGGCAATACCCAGAAACGGCTTGACAGTTGTTTTGGAGGGCAATGCCGTTTTGAGCGCGAAATAAACCGTTGCCGATGGAGCGGCGGTCACAGCGATTGTTTGGTTCAGGTAGGCACCCTTGGCATCGATGAGCGCTCCGAAAGGAACGGAGTTGAGCGAGCCGTCCGGCACGATAATGAGCGATGTGTCTAGAGGGTTGATGATTGGTGAAATTATGGCGGCATACAGAGCTTTCGCGGCAGTACTGGAATCGGTTTTGCTGTTGATGGCGCCTAAGAAGGTTTTGGCTAGCTGATCGATTGCCGAACGGCTCGGAAGCGAGTGAACGGTAAGACCAGAACTGGTGATCTCCATCGCGTAGGAAGACTTGGCGTCGAGAACGTATTCGACGAACGTCTCGCCTGGCTTGAGTTGGCGGCGGAGGGCGTCCAAAGAGACGGGTTGGTGGTGAAGGAGGCCTACTTCCTTGCGGTTCTGCTCATATTCGGCGGGGTAGGCGTTGTCATAGGCGCGGTCGAGTTGTGCCAGCACGCGCCTTGTGCCGTTGGCATCCATTGAAGTGTGGAGCAACGTCTTTTGCAGCCGCGCGATTTGATCTTCTGCGGGGACTTTGTGGGTACGGGCGTCGAGCTGTTCTGGAGAGCTGAGCGTGTCTACCAAAGCGCGGCCGCGAACGCTTTCGATCACGCGGAACGCTTCGGGAGCGTCGTGAAGCTTGTTCCAAGCGAGGCGGAAGCGGCCGAGGTAGATTTCGCTCAGGTTGCCAATCATCGCACTCTTTACGCGGGAACTGGGAGCGTTAACAAGAAGGCCTTCCACTAGGCTGATGGATTGTTCGTAGAGAGCGTCTGCGGTCTTGGGATGGCCAAGCTGCAACTGCACTTCCGCCTTTTCAGCCACGAATCGCGGAAGATCATACGATTCCTGTACGCCGTGTTCCGCCGAGATTCCTTGATTGATCGCCAGCTCTGCGGCATCGGCCTTATGTTGTGCGCGAAACGTTTGGGAGAGATAGAGAAGGCCGTCAGCCTGCATGCTTGGCAACGCGGCCTGTTTAGCGACTTGAACTTGCTCAGTGAACGATTTTTCAGCAGCGGCGTAGTCACCGGCGGCGAGCGCTATTCTGCCGGATTGGCTCAAGAGATCAGTCTGTGCACCGAGAATTCCTTCGCGGCGTGCGTCGGCAAGGGTGGTTTGAAGCAATGCCTTTGCGGAGGCGTGGTCTTGCTCTGATTTGGATGCCGAGAGGGCGCGTATCTTGGCAATAGAGAACTGAATCGGCATTTGGGTGTAGCCGTTTTTCTTTGCGAGCAGTTCGCCGCGTTCCAGGATGCGAAGAGCATTGTCGGCCATTCCGTTTGTGGACATGCCGTTGGCGAGCCACATGCTGAAGGTTAGTTGGCCGGTGACATCGCCCAGTTCTTCGGCCTTTGCGATGGCCTGGAAAAGAGCTTTACCGGCACCTCCCATGTCGCCATTCATGGCGGCGACGATGCCGAGGTGGCCGTTAGCGCGGTTGACCCATTTGGCATCGCCCGCTTCTTTGGCGGTTGCAAGAAGTGTTGTCCAGTCGATGAAGGCTGCTTGGACATTTTGATTGAGGTCAATAGTCCCCAAGATTTCCAGGGCTCTGATTCTGAGGTGTGCGTCTTCTGCGGCGAGCGGTGAGGCGAGAATTCGTTCAAGCTCTTCGCGGGTGACCGTGTAGTGACCGAGTTGGACGTTGTAGCGCAGAATGCCGAATTTCGCGTTGAGTTCGTTAAGGGAGTCGCCGGAGAGGTGGAAGGCGGCTTCCGCCTGGTGGTAAAGCGGCTGGGCTTTGGAAAGGCTGAATGAATTCGAAAGATGGTCAGCCTGGGAGAGGAGTTCTGCGGGAGATTGGGCACCGGCTGAAAATGCTGCGAGCGCGGTGATTAAACACAGGGAGCCGGTCATTCTTACCGACCTGCGTGTGAAGTGGAGTACACTTCGGTGGGCTTGGAGACGTGAAAAGATCAAAATTGCGACTATCCTCAACCAGTACGCCCCGGCGAGGGCAGCCTGTGACAAGAAATTTCAATTAGTTTGCAAAAAGTTTCAGTGCTAGGGGCTTCTACTAGCGATTTGCGTCAGTGAGAGGTTTCAATATTTTTCCAGTTATTTTCGTCACGGCGGTCGGCTGCCAAGTCGTACCGGGTAGAGGGCTGACATTTGGACAGAACCGGCGAGGCGGTAAGGCGGCAAATCGCAGCGATGGGGTGCCGGACTTTCGAGATTGGATTGTTCCGTGCCAACGCCACAATGATCCTGCTGACGTTTGATTCGGATGGCGTGTTGAAATCGCTCCCGCGATTCAGATTTGAGAATTGCCAGGGCGGCAACGTGTTCATCCGGCCAGACGGCGAGCACAACTTGAGTATGGTGGACGATTTGAACGTCCAGTCGATTCGGCGAATGAAGGTGATGGGTCTTTCGCCGGCTTTGGTTGTGGAAACGTCGCCGGGGAATTTTCAGGCGTGGATCAAGCATTCGCGGGTGCTGCCGAAAGAGCTGAGCACGGCGGTCGCTCGAAGGTTGGCGAAGGATCTCGGCGGCGATGCAGGTGCGGCGGACTGGCGTCACTTTGGGCGCTTGGCCGGGTTTACCAACAGAAAGTTGCGGCATCAGGGCTCGGACGGGTTGTTCCCGTTCGTGAAGCTTGTTGAGGCGAGTAGCCGGGTTTGCGATGCGGCTGAAGGATTGGTTGCTCAAGTTCAATTGCAGATGGAAGAGGAAGTGAAGCGGCGAACAAGAATGCGGCGAACCGGGGCTTCGCATCGGCTGTCGCACTCGCTCAAGACCATTGACCAGTTTCGAGCGAATCCGATTTACGCCGGCGATGCTACGCGCGTTGACCTGGCGTATGCAATCTACGCGCTGTCCCTGGGAGCGTCTGTCGAGCAGGTGGAAGCGACTATTGCCGCTCGCGATCTCTCGCACAAAGGTGGCGAGAAGCGGCAAGCCGATTATCTGGCGAGAACGATCAAAAAGGCACTCACTCTTGTCCAGACGAGGTAAGGAATTTGGAGGCGTCGGCGGCGTCACGCTCGCGCATTTGTCCGATGTAGTGCGACAGTCGCGCATACCCAATTTCAAGGCCGATTTCGTTGAGCCATGCGCAGATGTCTTTTAGGCTGTGGCCAGCGGCGATCAGGCTTTTGATTTCCGGCCAGGCCTGCCGAACCTGCCCGGCTTTCGTGCGGGGCTTGTCGAGGGTGTGTGCGCGGAGCCGGGTGTAGTCGAGTTGTCGCGTTGAGTGATCTTGCATGCTCTCACCCTGTACGCCACGGGAGGCGCTCTGGGTGACAGATTATTTCAGAAATTCTCCCATGAATCGGTTGGACAACTGGATTGTTTCCGGGATAAGAGTCCCATTTACTAGAATGTTAGGCATATCGGAGAGGTATGCCTCAATTCGGTGGTTGTAGTGCGCTTCTCCGGTTAAGAGCAACCGGGAGAATTGCTTTGCACTTCCCAACCGCCGCGACAGTTGAATGAATAAGAAGGATCTAAGCGAACGCGACATCTGCACCAAATTCATCAGCCCGGCTGTCAAGCGGGCAGGATGGGACGAGATGACGCAGATGCGCGAAGAAGTGAGCTTCACCAAAGGCCGCATCATCGTTCGCGGCAAGCTGGTGACTCGTGGCAAAGCAAAACGCGCCGATTATATCCTTTACTACAAGCCCAACATTCCCATCGCCATCATTGAGGCAAAGGATAACAATTGCAGCCTCGGCGACGGCATGCAGCAGGCGCTCGATTATGCCAACACGCTGGAAATTCCGTTTGTGTTCGCGTCCAATGGCGATGGATTCATCTTTCATGACCGCACCGGACAGAGCGCCCAGCAGGAAGCAACCATCAGCCTTGAAGAATTTCCCTCACCTGACGATCTGTGGGACCGATACCGCAAATGGAAGGGACTCACGCCCGAAGCCGAACAAATCATCCTTCAGGATTATTTTGACGACGGCAGCGGCAAAGCACCCCGCTACTACCAGAACAACGCCATAAACTCGGCTATCGAGGCGATTGCGAAAGGCAGGGACCGCATCCTGCTGGTGATGGCGACCGGCACCGGCAAGACCTATACGGCTTTTCAGATTATATGGAGGTTGTGGAAAGCCGGTAGGAAGAAGCGCATATTGTTCCTGGCGGATCGCAATGTCCTCATTGACCAGACCATGGTGAATGATTTCCGGCCGTTTGGCGATGCCATGGCTAAACTCAGCACTGGCAGCAAGACCATCGAGCGGCAGGACGGCACCGAAGTCGATCTGACGCTGGCGCTTGATAAAAAGCGCCGCATCGATACCGCCTACGAGGTCTATCTTGGGCTCTATCAGGCCATCACCGGCCCGGAAGAACGCCAAAAGCTCTTTCGTGAATTCTCGCCGGGATTCTTCGATCTCATCGTGATTGATGAGTGCCACCGGGGCAGCGCCGCGGAGGATTCCGCCTGGCGCGAGATCCTGGAGTATTTTTCCGCGGCAACCCAAGTGGGCCTCACTGCAACGCCCAAAGAGACGAAGTATGTCTCCAACATTCATTACTTCGGCGAGCCGGTTTATTCATATTCGCTCAAAGAAGGCATCCGCGACGGCTTCCTGGCGCCGTATAAGGTCATCAAGGTCCATATCGATGTCGATGTCGAGGGCTACCGCCCCCAGAAAGGCCAGACCGACCGCTACGGCTACGAGATTGAAGATCGCATTTACAACAGCAAGGATTTTGACCGCACGCTGGTGATTGATGACCGCACAAAGATGGTGGCGAAGAAGGTTTCTGATTTCCTCAAGGAAAGCGGCGACCGCATGCAAAAGACCATCCTCTTCTGTGTCGATGAGGAGCACGCCGCACGCATGCGCCAGGCGCTCATCAACGAAAACAAAGACCTCTACACTAAGAATCACCGCTATGTGATGCGCATTACCGGCAGCGACAACGAAGGGCAGGCGCAGCTCGGCAACTTCATTGACCCGGAAGCACCGTATCCTGTCCTTGTAACGACGTCGCGGCTGCTATCGACCGGTGTGGACGCCCAGACCTGCCGGCTTATCGTGCTCGACCGGTCCGTAGGCTCTATGACGGAATTCAAGCAGATCGTCGGGCGCGGCACGCGCGTGCATGAGGATACGTCCAAGTTTTATTTCACGCTGATGGATTTTCGTGGAGCCACGGATCACTTTGCGGACGAAGACTTTGACGGACCGCCGGTGCAGATTTACGAGCCGGGTGAAGCCGATCCCATCACTCCTCCCGATGACGCACCGCCTCTGGATGATCGCGATCAGCCCATTCCGCCCGCGCCCGGCAGCGACGAAACGGTTCTGGTCGAAGAGAAACCCGACATCACCATCAACACCACCCCGGAAAAGCGCCGCAAGGTATATGTCGATGGCGTCAAAGCCACGGTAATCGCCGAGCGCGTGGAATATCTCGACGAGAACGGCAAGCTCATCACCGAAAGCCTGCGGGACTTCACCAAGAAAGCGCTCAAACGCCGCTTCGTCAGTCTTGACCAGTTTCTCAAGCGCTGGACCGATGCCGAGCGCAAACAGGCCGTCGTTGAGGAGTTGGAGCAGGAGGGGTTGTCCCTGGACCTTCTGGCCGAGGAAGTAGGCAAGGATCTGGACCCCTTCGACCTTATCTGCCATGTGGCATTTGACCAGCCGCCGCTCACACGGCGTGAGCGCGCCGAAAACGTGCGCAAGCGCAACGTCTTCACCAAATACGGTGCCCAGGCGAGGGCCGTCCTCGAAGCGCTCCTCCAGAAATATCAGGATCAGGGCGTCATTAACCTTGATGACCCGAAAGTCTTGCAGATTCCACCCTTCAGTGCCATGGGTACGCCGATGCAGCTTATCAGGGAATTCGGCACCCGCAGCGATTTCGAGCACGCTGTGCATGAACTGCAATCCGCGCTTTATCAGAGAGCTTCTTAACTATGTCCGTTCGAACTACCGTTAAATCGATTCAGGACATCATGCGCCAAGACAGTGGCGTCGATGGTGACGCCCAGCGCATTTCCCAGCTATGCTGGATGTTCTTCCTTAAAATCATCGACGACCAGGATCAGCAATTGGAGTTAATGCAAGATGCTTACAAATCGCCGATTCCAGCCGAGCTGCAATGGCGAAACTGGGCAGCAGATCCAGAAGGCATTACCGGCGATGCGCTACTCGCATTCATAAACGACACGTTATTTCCAAAGCTGAAGAATCTGACCTTATCGGGCAAGCAGAGCGATCGCCGCCGCGTCGTGCGCGACGTGTTTGAAGACGCCTATAACTACATGAAGTCCGGGCAGCTCATGCGCCAGGTCATCAACAAAATCAACGAGGTGGATTTCAATAATCTCGCCGAGCGTCAGCATTTTGGGGATATTTACGAGCAGGTCCTCAATGATTTGCAGAGCGCCGGCAATGCCGGTGAATACTACACCCCGCGCGCCGTGACCACATTCATGGTGGACCGCATCGATCCGCATCTCGGCGAATTGCTGCTTGATCCCGCCTGCGGCACCGGCGGATTTCTCACCTGTGCCCTCCGTCATATGCGCGAGCACTACGTTAAGACTCTGGAAGACGAGCAGACAATGCAGGACGCCCTGCGCGCCTGCGAGAAAAAGCAGCTCCCACACATGCTGTGCGTCACCAACATGCTGCTGCATGGCATAGAAAATCCGAGTTTCGTCCGGCATGACAATACGCTGGCGCGGCCTTATATCAGCTATGGAGCGAGCGACCGTGTTGATATCGTCCTTACCAATCCGCCCTTCGGAGGCCGTGAGGAGGACGGCATCGAGAGCAACTTCCCGAAGCATCTGCAAACACGCGAGACGGCGGATTTGTTCCTCGGGCTGATTATTCGCATCCTCAAGCCCGGTGGCCGCGCGGCCGTAGTATTGCCTGACGGATCTCTATTCGGCGAAGGCGTAAAGACCCGCCTCAAAGAGCAACTGATGGAGGAATGCAATCTGCACACCATTGTGCGCCTGCCTAACAGCGTCTTCAAGCCTTATGCCAGCATCGGCACAAATCTGCTGTTCTTTGAAAAAGGGGAGCCGACGCAGGATATCTGGTTCTATGAGCATCAGGTGCCCGAGACGCAGAAGGCCTATTCGATGACCAAGCCTATCCGCTTTGAGCATTTCAACCCCTGTGTTGATTGGTGGGGAGGACCAAAACGCGAGGGGAGGGAGGGTAACAACTTCGCCTGGAAAGTGACAGCCGACGAAGTGAAAGCCCGGAACTACAATTTGGATTTTAAGAACCCACATTTCGTGGCCGACGACCACGGCGACCCTGAGGAACTGCTTAAGAAGCTCAGTGAGGCGGAAGCAGAGACAGCGAAGCTTCGCGGCCAGCTCAAAGCCATTCTCAAAGAAGCGCTTCTGCGATGAATCCTGATCAGCTACTTAAACATTTTGACCGCATCAGCGAAGCGCCGGATGCGATAGCCAAATTGCGGCAGTTAATCCTCGATCTTGCCGTTCGCGGCAAGTTGGTCGAGCAAGACCCAAACGATGAGCCGGCATCTGAATTGCTACGGCGGATCGATGCTGCAAGGGCGCAGGCAGTGAATGCGGGCGAAATCAAAAAGGAGAAACCACAGACGCCAGTCGATGATGATGAAATACCATTTGGGTTGCCCAAAAGCTGGAAATGGGTAAGAATTCGGCAAGTGACAAGTGGCCGTGGGCAGACGGTCCCGGACAAAGAATTCACCTATATCGATGTCACGGCAATAGATAAGGAAGTTGGATGTATCAAAGCCCCAAAGGTTCTTCGGGCGGACGAAGCTCCGAGCCGAGCCCGAAAGTTAGTGCGTACCGGCGATGTTCTTTATTCTTGTGTCCGACCGTACTTGCTCAATGTAGCCGTCGTAGACAAGGAGATAACACCCTCCCCAATAGCGAGTACGGCGTTTGCTGTTCTCAACGGATTTGGGTTGGTGAACCCGGCATTTTTGTGGATAGCGCTGCGAAGCCCGTTCATGGTAGGTTACGTCGAAGGAAAGATGAGGGGGCAAGCCTATCCGGCCATCAATGATGCAGATTTCGCAATGTTACCCGTTCCATTGCCGCCGCTGCCTGAACAACTTCGCATAGGCGCCAAGGTCGACGAGCTAATGCGGCTATGTGATCGACTGGAGTCAGCGCAGCTGGAAAATGAGAAAAGGCGAAGTAAGTTGGTCGTGGCATCACTGCACGGGCTCGCTAACGGCGCGAGTGTAGAGGCGTTCCGCAAGCACGCAGGCTTCTATCTAGATCACCTGCCTCGTCTTACAGCTCGAATGGAGCACATTCATAGTCTCCAACAGACCGTACTCAGCCTTGCAGTGAGAGGAAAACTCGTAGCCTCCCCCACCACCAACAGAGTCGACCATAATCTCGGATCGACAGAAACTGGCTCCTTGACTCTGCCTGTCCATTGGTCTGTAAAGCCGCTTTCCCAACTTGCGGAGGCGATAGTAGACTGTCCACACTCGACGCCTAAATGGACGGCTGAGGGACGCATTTGCGTCCGAACAAATCAATTTCATCCTGGGCATCTTGATTTGTCAACGTCGCGCTATGTTAGTCAAGACACTTACCTCGAAAGAATTCAGCGTCTACAGCCTGTTGAGAATGACATCCTTTACAGCCGCGAAGGCGGCATTCTTGGAGTCGCTTGTCGAGTTCCTTCAGAGACTCGGCTTTGTTTGGGTCAAAGGATGATGCTCATACGGGCCGGATCGAAGATGGAAGCTGCGTTCCTGGAACTGGTGCTTAATTCACCCCTTATAACGGACATCGCCAAGGCACGCACGACTGGCGGAGCAGCTCCACGAATCAATGTGGCGACCGTCAAGGCTTATCCTATTCCCCTTCCCCCTCTTGGGGAGCAGCGGTATATCGTCGCCAAAGTGAACGAATTGATGGCGCTGTGTGATGAGTTGGCGAGCCAAATCACCCATGCCAAGAACAAGAGTCACCGGTTCTTAGAAGCTGTCCTCCACGCAGCGCTGCAGACCAGCAATCTCCGGGAGCTGCCAGATCTGGCGGAGTCCACATGAGCGCGGCGACTTCGGTTACCTACAACTCCGCTACGATTCACTCCTTGATCATCAAGCGTTTTCGCGGCATCAAGACGCTTTCGTGGCACCCGACAAATGGTGTTAATGTGATCCTCGGTGGAGGTGACGTTGGTAAAACCACGATTCTTGATGCATTGGCCCTTCTTTTCAGCCCAACAAACTCCACCGCTTTGTCCGATACCGACTACTATGGTCGAAACGAAAAAGAGAGATTTGAAATTAACGCCATCATGGCGCTCCCGGCTTCGACAGAAATCAGCAAGCAGCTCAAGCCCGCATGGCCCTGGGAATGGAACGGTACCGAGGCCGTTCCACCCAGCATAGACGAGGAAACGAGCCCAAATAACAAACCCGTGTACTGGCTGCGGGCGCGCGGGACCGAGGACCTCGAACTCATATACGAGATGATTCAACCGGACGGCACTGCCGATGGTCTGTCTGTTGCCCTGCGCCGAGCCATCGGTCTTGTCCGGCTTGGCGGCGATGACCGAAACGACCGTGATTTGCGACTTGTTCAAGGATCTGCACTCGACCGCCTACTTTCCGACAAGGGGCTTCGCTCCCGATTAGTGAGCGAACTTGCTAAAAGCGACGTCAAAAGAGAGCTCACAGAGGATGCGAAAAAAGCGCTTGCCGCCCTTGACGTATCTTTCAAGCAGAGAAGCTTGCCGCAACAGCTTGATCTGGCAATCACCGGAGGCCAAGGACTCTCCGTCGCGGCCCTTATCGGATTGACGGCAGAGCGGGAAGGCGTGCAGTTGCCCCTCGCCTGTTGGGGGTCAGGCACAAGGCGAATCGCGGCGCTAGCTATTGCCGAGCAGAACCAGGGCGAAGCTCCGATTACGCTCGTTGACGAAATCGAACGCGGATTAGAACCCTATCGTCAACGCTCTTTGATTGAGAAGCTGCAAACTTCTAAGTCACAGGTGTTCGTCACCACGCACAGTCCAACCGCCATCTCGGCGGCATCCAGTTCAAGCCTATGGTACGTCGACCATACCGGCAAGATTGGCTGCCTTCATCAGACCAAACTCGCGCGGCATCGCAAAAGCGATCCCGAGATGTTTCTTGCTCGCCTGGCAATTGTGGCCGAAGGGATTACAGAGTTGGGTTTCATCAGCACGATATTGGGCAGAGCCTTCCCCTTACCGCTACAAAGCTACGGTATTCACATCAGTGATGGCGGTGGCCACGAATCTGCTTTGGGCATACTTGAAGCCCTTGCTGAGGGCGGATTGCATTTTGGTGGGTTTGTTGATGAAGAAGGCAAGCACCCAACTCGTTGGCAAAGCCTTGAAAAGTCGCTTGGCCAACTCATGTTTCGTTGGAAGTCTGGATGCACCGAGGAATGTATTCTCGCTTCCGTTAAAGAGGAACAATTCGAAGATTTTCTGACGCACGATGACTCGCATAAAACAAATTTCCGCCTCAGGACATTGGCCGACCGCCTTTCGCTTCAAGAAAAAGATTTCGCGGCGATCAAGGCAAAAGCTGGCAATGGCCTACGCCAACTCATAACTGAGGCCGCAACAGGATCGATTCCCAGCACTGTTAAGGAAGAAGAGAAAAAACAGTACAAGGCCCACGCGGGAACGTGGTTCAAGTCTGTCGATGGTGGACAGGAACTCGCCGAAAAAGTCTTAAGCCTAGGGATTTGGCCCACACTGAAACCCGAGATTATTCCTTTTTGCAATGCAGTCCGGCGGGCTGTTGCAATGGAGGAGTCAGAAGATATAACGCAATGAGCGATACCAGTGTCCGTGCTGCGCTCAGGTCTGATGCCCCACTTGTCGTGGTCGAGGCACCGGCAGGTTGCGGCAAGACTTACCAGGCTGCCGATTACGCCGGTGAAGTAGCCGAAGCCGGCGGCTCTTCCCGTGTCCTGGTTCTTACGCATACACATGCCGCCTGTTCCGTATTTTCGGAACGCACAAAGCGCGCTGCCTCGCGTATTGAAATTCGCACCATCGACGGAATCATTGCGCAAATCGCGTCAGCGTACCAGGCTGGTCTCGGCCTACCGTCCGACATCGCCGCGTGGGTTCGTCAGCATTCGGACGGTCATGCATTGCTCGCACTGAAAGTTTCCTTGTTGCTGAGGCGGTATCCAATGATTGCCGAGTCCCTGGCGCAAAGATATCGCTTTGTCGTCTGTGATGAGCATCAGGACTCAAGTGGCGATCAGCACACGATCATCATGGCCCTGCTGAGTCGTGGGGCAAAAGTTCGCTTGTTCGCCGACCCGATGCAGAAAATATTTAAGGACCAACCCGTCAGCGGCGGGTGCGCTCCGTGTGATTGGGATGGTCTACTTGCTCAGGCACAGGCATTCGAACAGCTGGACAGTCCGTATAGATGGTTGAATGGCTGTTCGGAGCTGGGACAGTGGACGTTGGCCGCGCGTTCACTTCTAAAGGCGGGAGGCCGCATCAATCTGAAAGGCGGATTGCCTCCCAGCGTGACAGTCATTTTTGCCGAAAACCAGTCAATGAGGAATTTGGAATATCAGCTCTCTCCCCCGGATCGCAGACCTGTTGACCTATTCGAACGAGGTCAGTCAGCACTTTTGATTCTGACGCGCCATACGGATACTGCGCGCTCATTCCGCGCATTCTTCAACCGCAGACTTCCATTGTGGGAAGGGCATACGCGAACGGGCTTGGACAAGCTGGCGGCAGCGATCTCCCTCAATCAAGGTGATTCCGCAAAGCTTGCCGCCGCTAGTATTTGCTTCCTCGGTAATGTGGGAAAGGGGTTCAGCGCTTCCGCTTTCGGAGACAGATTGGAACGGGAAGTCCGCGAAGGATGCCTCAGTCGATGCCGTGGAAAACCGGCGGTCATACAAGAGCTAGCGCGATTTCTTTTGACCGAGGCTGACCACCGGGGTGTATCCAAATTCCTTCGTCATCTAGCTCACTTACGAAATTGCGATTCCAATTTCGCCGGAATTGAAATCGATTGCCAAAAGGAATTCTGGGAAGCCATTCGCCTTGGTGACTTCGAAACTGTTGATGAAGGTTTGGCAGAACTTACCAATCGCCGAACCTACTCACGACCGAAGCCGCCAGCAAAGGCAATCAGCACCATTCACAAGGCAAAGGGATTAGAGTGTGAAAGCGTACTGATCATGCCCTGCGACGCCAGGACGTTCCCGGATAAGCCTGATGCCAGATGCCTGCTTTACGTCGCGCTCAGTCGAGCCACTACTCGCCTGGTTTTGGTCGTTTCACGGAGCAACCCGAGTCCCCTGTTGGAAATCTAATCTCGCGACTTTGGGTGAGCCCCAAAGCTTCGCCTCGGCCGCTCAAGCGATGGCCAGCTCCCGTGGCGGCTCGATTTCCACCTTTGTGTGAAGACGGACATTCAACGCATCAAGCACCTTAACAGCGCGCTCCAGCGTGATCCCAAAATATTCGTTGCGCTCGTCGCGAGACACCTGCGACTCATGCACGCCAAGCCTCTTTGACAAATCCCGCTGGGATATACCCTGTGCGATCCGTATCGAGATGAGCAGTTGCCCCAGTCCCCGGAGATTTTCAAGTTCATCAAAATCGCGCCGCTTCAGTCGTTCATAACTTTCGACTTCCTCTTTGAGTTGCAGGTGAAACGACTCTATCGGATCAATGACACGTTTGATTTCGTCCTCTTTTAGACCCGCTTGTTTCAGCCTCACGCGATGCTCGGCCAGCCGAACGCGTTCTTCCTCAAGTCGTTCCGAGGCTTCCTGGTATTCCGTCTCATTGCGAATCATGGTTTGCCTCCATATTTAATCTGTACGATGCCCCTCGGTTTGCCGTTTCGCCGACATTGACGAAACGCAGAAGGAAATTCCAACTCATGACCATACTTGTCTAAAATACCGCTCCCGATACCAAGCCCCGGAATATGCGGATAAAGTTCAACCCGGTATTCGTGCCACATGGGAAGCTGCTTCTTCGGATAACCCCGGAAAGGCTTCCGGGAGGCAGGCTCCCACGTCCATACTTTTGCCGGGTCCAGCAAGTTGAGCTTGCGAACCATCTCCCCGGTTATTAGATCCTCTAATGTGCAGACGAAATATCCGTCAATGTCGTTTGGATGGTCTTTATCCTCGACAAACGATCCATCTGCGAAGACCTCCGTTACTCCTACAGCCCAAAGCTGGCGGCACATGATTTCAAGATTCTGCACGAGCAGTTCGCGCCACGTAACGTCCCACGACGCGCTGCCAGGCCCTTTCACCAGCATGGAGTTACGAAGTTCCTCAAAGGAAACGGCGTAATCGCCCGGTGGCAGAAGCCCTTCGGCGTCAAACGGCGGTATCGCCACCATTTCTTGTCCTCCATGACATAGTTAACATAATTGCAGTACTTGACATAATTGTCAAGATAATAGTACACTCAGTACGTAGTACCACGGTGGTACAAAGCCCATTTAATTTATACGCCAAGGAATATCAAATCATGGATAAAGATCAGCTGTTTGTAGAAAGACGCCCCGAGGGCGATTATGCGGTCAGAAAACCCAACGCCGAACGCGCCAGCGCCGTGGCACCCACCCAGGCCGAAGCAATCGAAAGGGCCAGAGAGCTGAACCCCGATAAAGCCCCTCTGGTAGAACGGGTGCGCAACACTTCGGTCGGCAAGCCAGATAAGTGGCGCAAGCCCTAGGCCGCATAAAGCCAGGTCGGAGATTTCAAGAATGGCAAACTTCGCTGTCAGTGCACTGATGACTTCAGGAGCCAAACCATGGCGCGATTGGGAGGCAACATTTTCCAGTTGGGGAGCTGCGCCCGGCACGACCGAGCAGAGCAAGTGTGAAAACGCCGAGCGCGCCGTGCGCAAAGCTATTGCCGCTAGTCCTAAACTGGCTTCTAAAAGCATCGATGTGTTCACGCAAGGCTCCTACGCCAACCGCACCAATGTGCGCCAGGATAGCGATGTGGATATTTGCGTCATGTACACGGGCGCGTTCTTTCCCGATTACGCGATGAGCCAGGGCTTAAGCGGCTCTGTGCTTGGCTTCGCAGACGGAACCTATAACTATGCCGATTTCAAGAATGACGTGCAGTCGGCGCTGGTTTCTTACTTCGGCAAGGACTCAGTGACGCGCGGCAATAAAGCATTCGATGTCCACCAGAACAGCTATCGGATCGACGCCGACGTGGTGCCTGCGTTCGAACACCGGCGCTTTCTCGGAACGCCCCAAAGCTATGGGTTTGAATCCGGCACACAGATCATGCCTGATGACGGCGGAGAGATTATCAACTGGCCGCGGCAGAACTACGCAAACGGCGTAGGGAAGAACGATGCGACCGGACGGCGGTTCAAAGCGGTGACAAGAATATTGAAGCGGTTGCGCAATGAGATGGCCGACGAAGGCTATAAAGCCGCCGAACCCATTGCCTCCTATCTCATCGAATGCCTGGTCTGGAATGTCCCCAACGAGCATCTGGGTTGCGACACTCTTACCGCAGATGTGCGCAACGCCCTGGCGCATTTGTGGAACGAAACGCGCACCGACGAATCCTGCGAAGAATGGGGCGAGATCAATGAGTTGAAATATTTGTTCCGCGCGCAACAGCCCTGGGACCGGGAGCAGGTAAACACCTTTCTTCAGGCCGCCTGGGATTACATCGGATTCAAATAGTGATGGCGTCTGAGAAGTACATAAAAGCAATCGTCTACGTTGCCGTTCTGGCGTGGACCATCGTGCTTTACATCAACCACGAAGCAATCCACTCGGCCTGGCTGCAACCACTCTCGACCGTTATCACCGTCGTGCTTTATGTGGTGATGGCATTCGATCTTTGGTTATGGAAACTGCCGGTTTTGCACGGATGGTTCGTAAAGCGTCCCGTTGTCGACGGCGTATGGAAAGTGAGCATCAACTCCAACTGGCACGACCCCGCAACCGGCGCCGGCATCCCGCCCATTGAGGGTTACATGGTGGTGCGGCAGACCTTCTCGACGCTCAGTATGCGGCTGCTTACCGCTGAGTCCAGTTCTGAGCTGGTAGGCACCGAAATGGTTTGCTCCGTCGACGGTTTTCACTGCGTCAGCGGTGTTTACCGCAACGAACCCAGATTCCAGGTTCGAGACCGCAGCGCCATGCATTATGGCGCGGTGTGGTTGAAAATCATCGAAGAGCCAGCAAAGGAAATCCTCGGGCATTACTGGACGGATCGTCAGACCGCTGGGGAAATCATGCTCACTGATCGGCAGAGCAAGAAATTCCAGACGTTTCAATCGGCACAGGCTTATTTCAACCAGCTTTCGATTCGACCCACCGCCGCAACTCCTTGATGCTACTACCTGCATCAAATCAATTCCCCAGGGCGACTCGCGTCTGGACGCATTGATTGCGCAGCAGCCGCCCGCGTAAAAGAAAAAGGCAATGTAGCGCGAACGCCACAAAGCCTCCATCGATAGGCTATCACGGTTTCGTGCCAGTTTTATGCCTAGCGCTGTGGATTTCGACCTTTTGGAGCACCGCCAATCGTGGCCTCACAATTTGGAATTCGAACTTTGTTGCCGTTCGGGATCGTCGGCCTGTACGCCTGTTTCAATCCTCACCCATTCGAGGTTTTGAAGCGCACAATAGATTCGCCGGAATGCCGCATGGCTCTAAAGACCAAAACGGACAGGCCCGTTGTACTGCAATCGCTCCGGCGGATTCAATCGTAATCCTTCCCCGTTGCCCGCTTTAGTCGAGTTTCAATGGCGACCGCTTCGTGAATACCGGCAATTTCGGCGGTACCTACACCTCTGGAATTGTTTGCGTTCGAAGTGATTTGGTTTTATCCCTTCCACCAATTTTCTTGGCTCAGCTTCGCGGCAAAACCCTACGCCCGTCGATCCCCCTCCCTTACTTTCTGCGGGACCCCACCAAACAATTTCAAATGCGCTCACGAATGCCGCTCGCAGAAATTCTTCGGCTACCCGCACAAAGCGATCGGGAAATCTCAGGAGTAGGCCGCTAGCTCTTTAATCGCCCAAGAAAAAGGGCAGAAAGAGAAAATTACCAAAAATGTTTCTGAACGAAAGACAAATTCTAGGGTTCGTAGGAAAAACTTGTGAAGTTGCCTACTTGAAGAACGGAACGGCGGTCACCAAGTTCTCCGTCGCGACCAAGGTTTCGTGGAAGGACAAAGACTCGGACGAGTGGAGCGAACGAACTCAATGGCACAACGTGGTCAGTTATGGTCCAACACACGCCAAGCTCGCGGACAGGCTGGTCAAAGGCGCGTACGTCCTCGTGCAGGGCGAGCATCTCACACGGCTCTACGACAAGACCATACAGGTCCCGAACGGTAACCAGACCATCGAGTATGTAATCAAAGCCACGGCGGTGGAACTCAAAGCCGACGTGATCAAGATTCTGTATCGCGCAATCCGCGAAGAAGAAATAGCGACCGACGAGCTGCGCGACGACGCAGCCAGCTAGCACTTTTGGGGAGGCATTCCTCCCCTTTACTTTCTTTCGGGATTCAGCGCCGAATTCGAACTTCTGAATCAGGAAGCGCGACAATGAAGCTGGAGTGTCCGTTTCATGACTAACCAGAGAACCGATCAAGAAGAAGTGATTCACCAGTTGAGAAAGGTCAACTCTCAACTGAATCCTGGCCCCGCGTTTTTGAAGTTCGCGTTCTGGACGGTGCTCGTGATCTTTGGTGTATTCGGCTCGTTCGGGCTGGTGATGCAACTGGCCCACGACTTCGGTGCCAACACCCATTAAAAGTGGCGCGCGACGGCGCGTCCAGAAATAGAATTCGCCTGGCCTTCAGCCAAGAAGGTCGATGAGTTTTAGCGGAAGCCTTACCTCCCGATAAAAGAACAGCCTGTGCTTGCTGCGGTCGTCCCATCCTAGCTGACGGTCAAGGTTAAAATGCACTGCGCTTCGCTCCGACCTTGACTTGCGTCAGCTCCCCTGGTCCTGTGCAACAAGCACACGACATAAGGAGATCACTATTATGACGAACGACAAAGCCTGCGCTTTGGCCGAGCAAATCGAGACAAGCGTAAATGCTCTGGCCGCTGAAACCGACGCGGTCCGCAAGAGTGAACTGTTTACCCAATGGCTTAACGCCATGGCGCTGTTCACAAATTATTCGTGGAACAACACTTTCCTGATTTCAGTGCAGTGTCCGACAGCGTCGAAAGTGGCCGGATTCCAAACCTGGAAGAAATTGGGCCGGTTCGTAAAGAAGGGCGAGAAAGGAATTGCGATTCTGGCTCCGTGCATCTACAGCAAGAAAACTGAGCCTGAGAACATCGATAGCCCGACCGTGAAGCGCTTGAGCGGATTCAAAGTCGCTTGGGTGTTTGACATCGCGTCGACCGATGGGCAACCGTTAGTGGCTCTCGATAATGGCAGCGCCGCCGGCGGCGAAGAATTGCTGCCGCGCCTAGAAGCGGCAGTGCAGACGCTAGCGGTAGTGCTCGACTACGAAGAGATCAAAGAACACGGAGTCGACGGGTATTCGACCGGAGGGCGGATTGTGATTCGCCAGAGTCTCTCGACTTCGGCAAAATGTGGGGTCGTTATTCATGAGGCTGCCCA